>Ga0207952_1001123_pt1 | contig 12940 bp, 21 predicted proteins | sample SubbioR12Aug_8Ca_FD_184831 | JGI IMG/M metagenome (GOLD analysis project Ga0207952, IMG submission 184831) | Serpentinite rock and fluid subsurface biosphere microbial communities from McLaughlin Reserve, California, USA - CR12Aug_8Ca (SPAdes) | ecosystem: Environmental > Terrestrial > Deep...
AAGTTAGCTATCGAACTATTCTCAACAGGGGAGTAGTTATTTTTTGCGGGGTTTTACTTCGTTTCGACCGAGGTTTTTCTTGGTCTCAACATACAACACGTGCTTGCGTGCAATAGGGTCGTATTTGCGTAGCTCAAGCTTGTCAGGGGTATTCTGAACATTCTTAACCGTATAGTAAGTTCGATGTCCGGTTTCTTCGGAAATCATACCTACAAGTTTTCTTTTGCCGCTATTTTTTGCCATAATCCAACTATTTTAACAGATTACTCTGGTATTTTCAATTCGTTTTCTTGGCGCATTTGTCTTTCGAGCATTCCAATTTTGTATGTGCTTAATAATGTTCCGCCAATAGTAGCAACGAGGCTTCCAGCAACTACATAATTTGCTGCCTCCATAAGAGATTCGCTACCTTCCACGCTAATTGGCATGTGTGCGACAATGGCAGCTGCCCCTATACCTGCTGGGACGCCTATTAAAAGCTGCGACCTCTTAAGCCACTTCTGATGTTCTATTTCTTGTGATTTTAGTTCGGGATTTGTCATTTTGTAAATTTTGGAGCCATCTGAGGGATTTGAACCCTCGACCTCATCCTTACCATGGATGCGCTCTACCCCTGAGCTAAGATGGCTTACTTGCGTTAACTAGTAACCATCTTCTTAATCGTATATACCGTTTATTCTCTCAGGTGCAGAGCACAAGCGCATAAATTATTTTTGCAGCAAGCTGCGCCCTGAGGTAAGATGGCGAATTAACCTGTTTACTATACCAAAGTTTATCTCTTTAAAAAAGTATCCTAACAGATTAGGAAAATGTGGCATTTTTTGATAGACTTGAATCTGTATTTGCCACCTTAGCTCAGCTGGCGCAGTTTACTGCAAATTCATATTTATATATGCTGATGCTTTAACCAGTCGGCTAAGAATTGTTAACAAATCGTGATTTTTTATAGATGCCACCTTAGCTCAGCTGGTTAGAGCACCTGTTTTGTAAACAGGGGGTCGTCGGTTCGAATCCGACAGGTGGCTCCACGTCGAATCTCGACCTTTTAATTCGCTTACGCATATTATACGAAAGCTTCATTTTAAAGTCGGATTCTCCTTTTAGCTTTGCAAACAGTCGAGCCGAACAAGTCGACTCCTTGGTTTGCTCAGCTAGCACAATAACAAGCAGGGTTAGTGAAGCGGTCAAACACGATAGACTGTAAATCTATTGGCTTATGCCTTCGTAGGTTCGAATCCTACACCCTGCACCAAAACCATAAGCATTATGTCTATATTCGTAGCACGGCATGGTTTTTCAGCCGCTAATGATCGCAACCAATACGGTACGCCTGCATTCGGTAACCCGGATGCCTCATTAATGCCGCAAGGCAGAGATCAGGCTACTGAATTAGGTGAAAGGCTAGCTAGTGAGTATGGTTTTGATGTTGTTGCAGAACCTGTCGGAGTATCAATGATGCGACGGACTCAAGAGACAGCGATTACTGCAGGTTTCCGCATACTCCACCTTTATCCTGAACTTGACGAAGAAAAAGGGGGAATGAGTGATGCAGAAACACGCCTGGCATTAAGTGAGCAACGACCGCCTGAAGCAACCATTAAAGCTGCACAATTCTTAATTGAAAATCCTCCAAAAGAAAGAATTTGGGTTACGCATGCTCTGCTCATAGCGACTATATGTCAACAACTTGGTATATATCAAGAGGAGAGATTCACACCTAGGTTTTGTGAGATTAGAGAGCTTCCACTATAATTTGATTTAGTAGTGCCGTTCTAACTTCAGCAATGATGTTGCACCAAGCAAAAAAGCCTGCAGTAACTGCAAGCTTTTTTTAGTTTCCAAATGTAGCCAACTTGAGAACTGATCACAAAACAATACAATTCCCTCTCTCAATGCAACAAAAAACCCACCAATGTGGGTTGCTTTAAATTATAATGAATTTCATAAAAAAGTAGGTATATCTTGAGCCTGGCGCAATTGTGCTTCTGCCTCACGTTTTTGACGCTCGGCTTCCCTTAACTTCACCTCGGCATCTTTAATTGACTTCTCTAATTCTCTAGCTTCTCTTTCTTTTGTATCTGCCTGCCTCCGAAGCTCAACCGCTTCTCTTCTTAAATCGTCTGGTTTCGTCACTGCATTATTCCTTTCTTAACTCAAGAACAAGGAGGGGCTTCACAAGAAGCCCCTTATCGCAAAGCACGTATATTAATTGCTGGCTTGACCACCTTTTTTGCCTGCTTCACTCGCTTTTTGAGGATCATTTTTAAAGTTACCTCCACTTGCTTGACCGCCTTTGCTAGCAATCTCACGCTGTTTGTCTTCGTCCATTGCGGCGAAGCCTCTTTTACTTGTATTGTCTGCCATACGCACCTCCTTTGTGTTAGTTGGCCTCTACAGAATAGCGAGAGCCTAGACTTACGTGCAGTCAAATATCTCACTATGTTGTAAATTATAATTTCTTGTTTTGCAAAATCCTTCTATAATATCCCTATAATGTTTGATAGTTTTGAAAATCGTTTTGACACCGATCCGCATAGAATACTTCAGGAACAACTTACCCGAGTTGTAGAGAATATTGAAGTTAATACTGTATTTATGATTACTGAGCGGGCAGTCGTGGTTGATCGAACCGGAGATGTATATCTTGAACTCGACGAAAAGGTCTATGGCAGTGACTACAGAGATGATTGTCATGATATTGAAGCTTTTATAGAAGATATGGACTTCACAGACGACCCAGTGCTAATCGTAAAAACTCCTGATGGTTATGTGGTTGATTTGTCAGAAGCGTATGAAGAGGACCTTAAGCACTACAGTACTGTTAACCTTGCAGACTATGAGAGAGACGAGCTAGGCGTAGTTATCGGCTTAGCCGAAACGCACGATGGCGCAACACAAATGTATCGGTTAATGAAAGATCGTTACGGCGTAGACTTTGAAGAACAAGTGAACAGTCTTCTTGCGGAATATAGCTCCCTGACTGCTCCGGACGAAAACGAAGAATAGCCTAAAGTACGACTCTTTTTGGTCTACGGACACGAAGACGTCTACGACTGGCAGTTGGGGTAACTAGCTTTTTAAGCTTGTCATCGATAAGATCTGCTTTATCTTCTATGCCTTGCTGACGGTAACCTTTTGCGAGAAGCGTCAGGCTCTCTTTGGTTGGCTCCATCTCTGCGGCACGCTCTAGGTGGTCTATCATCAACTTTTCGTTGCCAGTGTGCTCTAGAGCTTTAGCGAGAGCGATGTGGCGGGCAGCCATGCTATCGTCCATCTCTAGCGCATGCTCAAAAGCAGTCACGGCTTTCTCATAATTTTCTGTTTCGTAATAAATAAGTCCTAGGTTGTGCAGGCTTGATGGACTTGGTTCGATACCGCTAGCAATTTCAAAACAATCAATGGCGTCCTTATATTCTTTTTGCTTGGCATACAAAATTCCCAAACGGTTGTACGCTGCAGCATTTTTTTTATCAATCTTGAGAATCGTCAGGAGGGCTTTTTCTGCTCGGAGGAAACGGTTGTCTCGCATCCCCTGATGAACAATATCCCAAAGACGCCCTACCCGATCGGTAATTTTTTGAGGAATGTCTTCTAATTCTTTTTCGTGGTGCGTAAATGCTCGGATAGTAAACCATCCAAATCCACCTAGTATCAAAAGCTCGTACATGATTAGTAATTATATCCTAAAGTGAGTAAAATAGCTCGGTCAAAACTAGTTTTGGTTGCACGTTTTTTTGCACATACTCTTTGGCTTTCAGAGTGTTTTTTATTTGTCCTGCGAGTACCTGCGTTTGGTGTTTATCACCCTTAGTTGCAGCAGAACTAAGGGCTGCTCGCAGTAATCGGTGAGTGGCATCGAGAAAAAGCAACAGATTAAACTCTTTGCTCTTAAGTAATGGATCGATATTTGCTAACCGTTCGTAGGCTGATTGCTTAAGAGTCCCTTTAGCTTGTTCAATAGCCGCTACCAATGGGTGTGCTTCATTATCCTGCAATATATTGATAAGCAGCCCTACTGCTCCGTCACTTATGTGCCAAGCTTTTACAATCTCGTTTTTTGGATATGTGTCCTGGAGCGTAGCCAGCGCTTCTTCCTGAGAAAGTGGATAAACTCGCAACCAATTGAGGCGTGATCTAACCGTGTCGACAAGTTTGTTTTCATCAGAAATAGTCAAAATAATCACCGTGTCTTCTGGGGGTTCTTCAAGAGTTTTTAAAAGTGCATTTTGTGCTTCGTGCCCAAGATTATCAGCGTCTGCAATAATAATACATCGACGAAAAACTGCCTTGCCAGGCACAGTAAGCTGCAAAAATTCTTGTGCTTCTCGTACGGTTGCGATAGCGTCTTTACCGGTTGCTGAGATTATTTTGATATATGGACTTGCAGATATCTTTTCTTCGCTGATATTAAAAATATCGGAAGCTATATGTTGTGCTACTCGATATTTCCCTGCTCCACTGACGCCGCTCAGCGCTAAGGCATGACTTGGATGGTTAATAAAATTATCAACTTTTTCTTTTGTATTCTTGGCAAAAATTGTCATAGTTTTGGTTCTTTGAAGTCATTTGGAAGCGGTGCCGTGAATACTTTTCGCTCCTTGCTTGGAAGGGTCAGCTCAAGCACATGCGCATGAAGGTATAGTCGCTGGGCTTTTAGTCCATGATAAAAGTCGTCTCCAACAATGGTGTGCTTGAGGTGTTTGAGGTGAACTCGCAACTGATGAGTTCTACCTGTAGTAGGCTTTAGCTCCAGCAGGCTAAATTTGTGGTATTTTTGCTCAAACGTATCGATTACTTTGTAGTGTGTGGTGGCAGACTTGCCGTTTATTCCAACCCTAAATCTTTGAGGTTGCTTTGGGTTGCGCTCGATAGCCATGTCTATAATTGCTTCTTCTGGGTGCACACCACCTTCTACGATCGCCATGTAGGTTTTCTTGACCTTGCGGGTCGAGAATTGTTTTTGCAAGAACTTAAGCGCCTCTGGAGTCTTTGCGCAGATCATTAGTCCACTGGTACCTCGATCAAGGCGGTGCACGATGCCTTCTCTCCCAGAAGCGGTATCTAGGCCATATTTTTCAGCTAACCAAGTGGCAACGGTTGGCTCTGGGTTAAACGCTCCTTTGCTGTGAGTCAGCAAGCCTACTGGCTTGTTTATGACTACGCAGTCATCGTCTTCATACAAAATTGGGATATCAATGCTCGGTATTACTGGTTCGCTCGGTACATCTGGGATTGTTACTACGTCCTTATCTCTTAAATGATAACTAGCCTTCTGAGGCTTTCCATTAACCAACACCTTCTCTTCGTCTATTAGCTTGCGAGCGTAGGTACGTGGTTTATCGACGAGCTGTTTGACTACATATACGTCTAGACGCATCGCTTCTTCCACGCTCAACCTCGTAAACCAACTGCTTTCTGGACTTTCTGAAGGGTTTGATTGGCTGCCAGGTTCATGGCTTTTTCAGAAGCTTCGAGTTTTGTTCTCAGCTGATCGTCATTAACGCTTTCTAGATTGTTCTGGAAGTCTGTTAGAAACGTTGCTACAACTTCGGCTACTGCAGCCTTAAATTCCCCGTACTGAGTTTGTCCTGCAAACTCTTTGGCAGATTCTTCGACAGATTGACCTTTTAGAAGTGCATGAATCTGCAGCAAATTAGCGATACCTGGCTGGTTCTCTGGATCATACACTACTTTAGCGATGCTATCCGTTGCAGCGCTCATGATCTTTTTCTTAGCTTCATCTGGTGCGTCACTCATAAAGATAATTCCCTTTTCGGATTCATCGCTTTTGCTCATCTTCTTGGTTGGGTCTTGCAAGTCTTTAATTCGCAGACCCTGATCTTTGCCAAAGAAAGCGTGCTGTTCCTTAACTGCTTTTGGCACCACAAAGAGTTCACCAAACCTATTGTTCATGCGCTCGGCGATATCACGGGTGAATTCTAGATGCTGCGATTGATCGTCCCCAACCGGTACATACGAAGCGTTATACAACAAAATGTCCGCTGCCATAAGTACCGGGTAGTCAAACAGACCTACAGTTGTATCTTCATGAGATTTTGCAGAATCTATACGCTTAATTATTGCTCCTTCAGTAGACGTCTCATTAGCAATACCGCTCTTATCTTTAAACTGCGTCATTCTTAGCATTTGGCCAAACCCAGTAAAGCTGTTGAGGATGATAGTCAGCTCGCTGTGGGCTGGGATGTAGCTTTGGCGGTAAATATGTACATTTTCGTTATCAAGTGGCAAGCCTGCAGCCGCAAACACACGTAAGTTTTGGATGATCTGTTCTTGCAGCTTACTGTGATCAATCGGAGTGGTAAAGCTGTGAAGATCAGGCACAAAGATATTTACCTGATATTCGCTCGACTTCGTCTTGGCCATGTCGACCAAAGGAAGCAATGCCCCCAAATAGTTGCCAATATGAAGATCATTATTAGCCCGTAGACCAGTTAAAATTACTTGTTTACTCATAGTTTATCCTTATTATAGCGCATCGATCTTCATCGGCTAACTGATAGATCTCTTGTGTGAACACAGCAGGCGCAACCATTACGCCTTCTCCTATTCTTGGTGTCACGAAATCTATAAGCTCCTCTCGACTAAAACTTTTGATTGTTTCTTGGGTAAAGCTAGTTAATCTACCCTGACAAATGTAAAGCTCTAACCGCTCTAGCCTCCCGCCTCTTTCTGGGTTTATATCGTAAGTTTCATCCATTATTTCACTCCCTCACTTTTCACATACTGATATAGGTTTTGCCCAAGCGCTACAGGAAGAACTATCTGACCTATTTTTGCCAATTCAAACTCATCTTCAGGAGTGAATGTTCCTGTTGTCTCTTGCGCTATTAGCTCTAGCCTTCCTCCGTTTTCAATCTGGATAGTACCGAAGTCGTGCTGCTCTGTTGCAAGAGGTGGGTCTGCGCCGACCTTTTCAAAATTATTTTCCATTGTTTTCTTTCCTTTTACATTAAAAAACCGCCCTGTTGTTCGGGCGGTTTACCTGTTCTTTTTTATAATTCAATTAATTATGCAAATACATAGCAGACCGCCGGAAACTCGCCATGCGGCACCACTTGGAGTGTAAATTTTGGATATTACTTAACATAATCCAAAAATATAACTTAAATAGGTAAAGCTGTCAAACAGAGTTGTCTAACGCTTAGTAAACTGTCGTTGTTTACGAGCACCCTTGAGGCCGAACTTCTTACGTTCTTTCTCTCGTGGGTCACGTCCGAGCAAATCAGCTCGTTTAAGCGTGTTTTTGAAGTCACCGTTCATCTCGACTAATGCTTTAGCGATACCAAGTCGAATAGCTTGGATCTGTCCTGCGTGACCGCCACCGCTAACCTTTACACTGATGTCGAAGGTGTTTTCTTGCTCTAGAGCCATAAATGGCTTTTCAAGTTCGTGGAGCAAGCTTTGACTATCTGCAAAATATACTGCAGCTGGCTTGTCATTAATTACAATGTTGCCCTTGCCTTTTTGCAAGCGAATTCGTGCAGTTGAGCTTTTGCGTCGTCCTAGTGCGTAAAAATATGCCATTATTTGTTACCTTTCTTTAGATCAAGAGTCTCTGGAGCTTGTGCGGCATGGTTGTGGTCGCTGCCTGCATAGATCTTGAGGCGTGCCAAACGGCCATCTCGAAGTTTGTTTACTGGCAACATCCCCCGAACGCTCAAACGAATTACTTCTGTAGAGTCTTTGTCGAGTTTGTTTTGTAAAGTTGCTTCTTTAAGACCACCTGGGTAGTGTGTATGTCGGTAGTACATCTTCTTTTCTAGTTTGTCGCCAGTTACAACCAAATTATCGCTATTAATAACAATCACGTAATCTCCGCCATCGATGTGAGGAGTATAGCTTGGCTTGTCTTTGCCAACGAGTAACTTGGCAACAGTGGTGCTTAAACGGCCAAGCGCAATGTCGCTAGCGTCAACAACATACCACTTGCGTGTAACTTCTGTTGGTTTCTGTGAATAAGTCTTGTTCATTATTTCTTCTCGGCTTTCTTAGCTGCAGGTTTTTTAGCTGGTGTAGACTTCTTGGTCTCAGTTTTAGCTACAGGCTTTGGTGCTGCCTTGCTCAAATCGTCAACAAAGCTAACCCGTGCGAGCTGTGCGCTATCGCCCCGTCGTGCGCTGGTGCGAACAACACGCAGGTAACCGCTGTTTCGACCACCTAGTTTTGGCGCAATATCGTCAACCAACTTGTGGGCTGAATCGAGCGTCTGAAGCTTAGAAATAATCTGACGACGACTGTGAAGATCGGCCTTTTTAGCCTTGGTGATTAGCTTTTCTGTATAGCTAGAAAGTTCCTTGGCTTTTGGTAGTGTAGTCTCAATAGATTCGTACTTGATCAAAGAATCTGCCAAACCCTTCATTAGAGCTCGACGCTGATCTCGTTCTCGTCCAAATTTTCGACCTTTGTAACCGTGACGGTGCATGCTTAAAACTCCATCTCCGCCATTTTTTCTTTGACTTCGTCTAGGGCTTTGCTACCAAAACCTTTGAGGTCACGAAGTTCTGCATCGCTAAGTGAGAACAAGTCTTTTAGCGTGTGAATGTCGTTGTTTACAAGAGCGTTGGTTGTTCGTGCTGACAAGTTAAGATCTTCGATTGAAGTCATCAACGCTGGTGAATCTTCTTCTTCGTTTGTTTCTGGGGTATCGCTGCCACTTGTAAATGGTGTAGCGGCTTCAACCTTTGTTTGTCCAGCCAAAGCAGTGTATTGGTTTACCAAGATTGCCGCAGCTTCTTCAAAAGCATCCTTTGGAGAGATAGAACCGTCAGTATCAACAGTAATAACAAGTCGATCAAGGTCGGTCATTTGTCCAACACGAGTGTTTTCTACGTTGTATCGTACACGTTGTACTGGGCTGAAGATTGCATCTACAGCGATAAGGTCAGAAACGGTCTTTTTGCCGGTAACTTCAGTAATTGTTCGGTAACCTCGGCCTTTCTCGACTGTAATGTCCATGGCGATAGTGGCTTTGTCATTATCAAGCGTAGCAATTACGTGATCTTTGTTTACGACTTCAACATCTGCGTTTGTTTCGATGTCTTTAGCTTTTACAGGACCTTTGCCCTTTTTAACCAAACGAATCGTTTGTGGTTCGTCGCTGAATACTCGAAAACGTACTCCCTTAAGAGCTAAGATGATGTCTACGACATCTTCTTTAACGCCGGCAAGAGTGGTGAATTCGTGACTTGCGCCGTCTACCTTGAAACCAGTTACTGCTGCACCAGCGATAGAAGACAAAAGAACTCTCCGAATACTGTTACCAAGAGTCATACCGTAGCCGCTGTGTAGTGGCTCGATAGAGAAAGTTGCTGACACATCACTGTGTTCGTCAACTTTTACAATTCCTGGGGTGTGAATGTTTTTTGACATGTGTTGTCTCCTTAATTATTAGCGTGAGTAGTACTCAACGATTAGTTGCTCATTAATATCTGGTTCGGCGTCTTCTCTAGACGGAGTGCCAGTGACGGTAATCTCAAACTTCTTACGATTGACTTTGATCCACGAGGGCACATCGTTACCAGCAGGACTTACTTCATCAATTTGCTTAAAGTATTCATTCTTCTGGCTCTTTGCTCGAAGAGTAAGCACATCACCTTCCTTCATACGAATTGATGGGATGTCTACTCGACGACCGTTAAGCTCAAAATGACCGTGTGTCATAAGTTGCCGAGATGCTCGGCGGCTTATAGCAAGACCAGATCGGTATACAACATTGTCTGCTCGCTGTTCAAGAAGCCGTAGTAATACTTGCCCAGATTGACCTGGAGTTCGTGAAGCTTCCTTCATAAGGTTTCGGAACTGTCGCTCCAAGAGACCATACAAACGTTTTACTTTTTGCTTTTCACGAAGCTGCAATGAGTATTGACTTGGCTTGTTTCTAAATGATGAACGTTGTTGTTGGCCGGGAGGGCTTGGTCGCTTTACTAATGCTTTATGGGCCTTAGGATGAAGAGCGTAGCCTTCACGTCGGCTCATCTTTACAATACTTTGAGTATCTCGTGCCATAGTCTAAAGTCTCCGTGCCTTTCGTGGTCGACAGCCGCCATGCGGGATAGCAGTTATGTCGGTAATTGAGTCAACACCAATGTTTGCACTTGATAGAGCACGTACTGCTGCTTCTCGGCCCAAGCCAACACCTTTGATAATAACGTCGACTTTGGCTAGGTTGTACTGTTGCTTTGCAGCTGTAATAGCTTTTTCAGCAGCAACTTGTGCAGCATAGGCTGTACCTTTTTTGCTACCACGGAAGCCGCAGCCACCAGCGCTAGCGTGTGTGAGCACTCCACCTTTTGGATCGGTTACAGAAACGATGGTGTTGTTAAAGGTTGCGAGCACGTGCACTTGCCCAGCAGCAACGGTGCGCTTTACCTTTTTCTTACGAGGTGTAGTTGTAGTAGTTGTCTTTACTTCTTCTGTCATAATCCTATGTCTTTGCTGCTACCTTCTTAGCAGTGCCACCAACAGTGGTCTTTTTACCTCGACGAGTTCGTGCGTTTGTCTTGGTCCGTTGGCCTCGACTTGGCAAGTTACTCTTGTGGCGAAGGCCTCTGTAAGCATTGATATCTTTCAAGCGCTTGATGTTGCCTGTAACCATTCGTTGTAGTTCACCTTCTACTGTGTATTCATCACCGATAATTTCAGAAATTTTACCAACTTCAGCGTCGGTCAGGTTCTTTACTCGAACTGTTGGGTCTACTTTGGCCTTTGCAAGAATCTTTGCAGAGAAGTGTGGGCCAATACCGTAAATATAAGTCAAAGCAATTTGGATTTGCTTATCGGCTGGGATTGTTACACCAGATATACGAGCCATGGTTAACCTTGCCTCTGCTTGTGTTTAGGTTTTAGCTTGTTAATGACATAGATCCTCCCTTTTCGGCGGACAATCTTATCATCGGGACTAATTTTCTTTACGCTTGCACGTACTTTCATACGGATCATGCCTCCTTAAAATGCATGACTCACTGCTTATAATGAGTATCTTTTATGATTTGCGGTAGGTGATTCTGCCCTTCGAAAGATCGTAAGGGGTCAACTCGACCGTAACGCTGTCTCCGGGGACGATACGAATGTAATGTTTTCGCATCTTGCCAGCAACATGAGCTATGATTTCATGGCCATTTTGGAGTTCTACCTTGAACTGTGTTCCCGGCAGGGTTTCTTTGATAACTCCTGAAAGTTCTATTACTTCCTTATTCTTGGCCATAAATATAACTGTTGTTGATTATAACAAATTACCACAGGGGTTGTAAAGTGTTATTTTTTCCGCCTTGGTAGCTTCGGCTTTAATTTGCTAAATCTAGAGGGCTTTTCTTCATCGGGCATCTGGAAAAAGTCCGTTCCATCGTATTGGTTATAGGTGACCATGAGAGCTCGAGATTCTATTTTTCGGAGGGTTTCAAGAGATACTGCTACCAAGATCAGGATGCTCGTGCCTGCTATGCCAAGGTTATTCCCAAAGAATGCCTCACCTGCAATTGGAACCACAGCCAAGATACCAAGTGCAAGTGCTCCAAACAGCGTAAGTCTATTAACTACTTTGGTTAGATATGTTTCTGTTTCTATGCCTGAACGTATGTTGGCTATAAAGCCACCTTGCTTCTGTAAGTTTTCAGCAATATCTTTGGCGTTAAAGGCGATACTGGTATAGAAGAATGTAAAGAGAAAAACTAGTAAGAAATATACTACAGGGTAGATATAGGCGTGCCAGTCACCATTTTGAAAGGTTTGTGCAGATGGTGTCTGGAACCAGGTTGATAGATTTACGCCCAACTCCTGAAGTCGTGGGTTGCTACTGCTAGACATAATCTGCCCTGCAAAGCTTGGTACGCTCAAGAAAGCTACCGCAAAGATAATCGGTACTACCCCTGCCGTAATTAGTTTTACAGGTAGAACGGTAGTAACTCCACCATAGGTTCTGTTGCCTTGAACTCGTTTGGCGTAGTTCACCGTCAGACGACGCTGAGCTTCATTGAGCTTCACTACAAAGACAGTCATTACCAATACGGCAATGGTTATAAATACAAAGTAGAGGAACGCTGTTCTGCTGATTGGTAGGTTTATACCTGCGATTGTCCAATTGCTGTTATTTTCAAATATAGAACTTACCAGACCTGCAATTGTCTGCGGCAAGCTGGCTACAATTCCAACCGTAATAAGAAGTGATATACCATTGCCAATACCTTGCTCCGTAATGAGCTCGCCAAGCCACATAAGCATCATCGAACCACCAGTAAGTGCAGCGATCATTAGAACCCATTGCATTGGGGAGCTATTGGCAGTAATATCACCAAGACCTGCAATCTGAGAAGCGGACTGTTTTACCAGATAGAGCGCCCCGATAGATTGAATAATGGCCAACGGCAACGTAAGCATACGAGTCATCTGATTAATCTTCTTCCGGCCATATTCACCTTCTTTGTTGAGGGCTTCTAGCTTTGGAATGGCTTTGGTTAAGAGCTGCATAATAATGCTGGCGTTAATGTATGGTCCTAGACCAACCAGCATGATAGAGAAGTTTGCCAGTGCCCCACCAGATAAAACGTTAATGAAACTCAAAAATTGTGGCGTATCGGCAGAAGTAAACAAGGTTTCGAGAACTTGACGAAGGGTTTGCGGGTTACTGAGAGGAATCGGGATATGCGCCATAAACCGAAAAACGATAATAATACCAATAACAGCAAAGATACGCTTTTGCATATCTTTATCTGACAATGATTTTAGAATTATCTTCCAGTTCACGTTTTGTTATTACCCCAATCGGCCGTGAGTCCATTATTGCACGGCTTTAGCCTAGCTTCTAGCCCTAAGCGGCTATTTTACAACTTATTTTTCAGTTTTCTTCTTTGCAGAAGGTCGCTTGATCTGGTCAATTGCCTCAAATGTGCCGCCAGCTTTTTCAATTGTTTCCACTGATGAAGCA
>Ga0207952_1001124_pt1 | contig 12937 bp, 8 predicted proteins | sample SubbioR12Aug_8Ca_FD_184831 | JGI IMG/M metagenome (GOLD analysis project Ga0207952, IMG submission 184831) | Serpentinite rock and fluid subsurface biosphere microbial communities from McLaughlin Reserve, California, USA - CR12Aug_8Ca (SPAdes) | ecosystem: Environmental > Terrestrial > Deep...
CAGGACAGGGCGAGCAGTACACGCCACTTGTACTGCCACAGGTAGGGAGTCAGGCTGTTCAAGGTGCGCCAGACATGAGGATCGGTCAGAGCCTGGCCGGCGGGTGGGCGGGGGTTGGAAGAGCGGCGCATAGAGGGTGTGTTTGACGGTGTTGTTGGTTTGCCTGAGTATGCCGCTTTGACGGGGCCGCTCTCAAGATTGGCGGTAAATATATTCAGAAAGGTCTTGCATTCGCCAGAACTAGCTCTTATGATTAAAACAAACGTTTGAACCATTGTTGAAACAACATCTTGTCGTATTTTTTGGCTACCCAGTTCATGTCCGATATCAAGATCAATCAGGATACCCGTGAGCGCATTCTCGATGTTGCCGAACGCCTTTTCATGGCGCACGGTTACGAGGGAACCTCAATGCGCATGATCACCAGTGCCGCCGAAGTCAATCTGGCAGCGGTCAATTACCATTTCGGCTCCAAGGAAGCGCTGCTTCGGGAAGTTTTCCGGCGTCGGCTTGCATGGCTTAATCATGAGCGTTTGCAGGCGCTTGATCAGCTGGAAGCACAAGCCGACGGGGCTCCGCTGAAGCCTTCCCAGGTGCTGGAGGCATTTTTCGGCACTTTGCTGCGCATGGGTGAGGACGAATCGCTCGGTGGGATGACTTTTCTGCGCCTGCTTGGCCGTACTCTGACAGAGCCGGCAGAATTCATCCGAACTTTCTTTGCCGGCGAGTATGCCGAAGTGATTGAGCGTTACAAGCTTGCGCTATTCCGCGCCTTGCCGGATGTGCCGCGGGCCGAAATCGTCTGGCGTCTGCATTTCATGCTTGGTGCCATGTCCTACGCGATCGCCGGGACTGACGTGTTGCAGGTGGTTACTGGCTGTGAATTGGGCGATATCTCGGGTGGTGATGCCGGTGCAGATGACCGCGCGGCTGCGAAGCGTCTCGCCGATCGACTGATGCCTTTTCTGCTCGGTGGTTTGCGGGCTCCATTGCCCCAGTTTTCTGATTCATCCAAACAACAACAAGAGTCGTCGCCTTCCTCCGGGAAGCGCAAGACGGCCTAAGACCAATAATAGGAGATACAGCAATGATCGCATCGATCATCCCTCTGGTCATCGGGGTTTTTCTCGTTGGCTTTGCCGTGCTGATCGGCGTTCGTCCTTTGCGTCGAGCGCTGATCAGCCGGTCTATTTTTAAAACCTATAAGAAAATCCTGCCGCAGATGTCGAGCACCGAGCGCGAAGCGCTTGAGGCGGGGACGGTGTGGTGGGACGGCGAGTTGTTCTGCGGCAATCCGGACTGGAACAAACTGCTAGCTTATCCGGTCCCGACGCTGACTGCCGAAGAGCAGTCGTTCATGGACAACGAGGTCGAGCAGGCCTGCGCACTGGTCGACGACTGGGAGATCACGCACGACCTGCAGGATATGTCGCCGGAAGCCTGGAAATATGTCAAGGACAAGGGCTTTCTGGGCATGATCATACCGAAACGCTATGGCGGCCTGGAGTTTTCGGCGTACGCACATTCGCAGGTCGTGACGAAGCTGTCCACCCGCTCATCGGCACTGTCGGTTTCGGTGATGGTGCCAAACTCGCTCGGGCCGGCCGAGTTGCTGCTGCATTACGGTACCGAAACACAGAAAAATCACTATCTGCCGCGTCTCGCCAAGGGCATCGAGATTCCGGCTTTCGCGCTGACCAGTCCGTGGGCGGGTTCTGACGCCGCGTCGATTCCCGATGTCGGCATTGTCTGCAAGGGCATGTGGCAGGGCAAGGAAGTGCTCGGCATGCGCGTTACCTGGGACAAGCGCTATATCACGCTCGGCCCGATCTGCACGATCCTCGGTCTGGCTTTCCACATGTACGACCCGGACGGACTGCTTGGCGACAAGAAACACATCGGCATCACCTGTGCGCTGGTGCCGCACGACACGCCGGGCGCGGATCTCGGCCGTCGCCATTTCCCGCTCAACGCGATGTTCATGAACGGACCGACGCGCGGCAAGGATGTCTTCATGCCGCTCGACTATATCATCGGCGGTCCGGCAATGGCCGGTCAGGGCTGGCGCATGCTGATGGAGTGTCTGGCGGCCGGGCGGTCGATTTCGCTGCCGTCGTCGAACACCGGCATGGCGCAGATGACGGCGCGTGCGGTCGGCGGTTATGCCCGCGTGCGTAGCCAGTTCAAGATGTCGATCGGTCGTTTTGAGGGCGTTGAAGAAGCGCTGACACGGATTGGCGCCTATACCTACATGATCGATGCCGTGCGCAAGATGACGGCCGGTGCGGTCGATCTCGGTGAGAAACCTTCTGTGGCCTCGGCGATTGCCAAGTATCACGTGACGGAACGTGCGCGCCAGATCGTCAATGACGGTATGGATGTGATCGGCGGCAAGGGTATCTGTCTCGGGCCGTCGAATTTTCTTGGCCGCGCCTATCAGCAGATTCCGATCGGTATCACCGTCGAAGGCGCCAATATCCTGACGCGCAGCCTGATTCTCTTTGGTCAGGGCGCCATCCGCTGCCATCCGTATGTGTTGAAGGAAATGCAGGCGGCACACAACCCGAATGCCGACGAGGGGTTGCGGCAGTTTGACGCGGCGCTGTTCGGCCACATCGGGTTCACCATCGGTCATGGGGTTGGCTCGCTGCTCAAGGGGCTGACCGGTTCGCACTTCGTCTCCGTGCCGGCCAATGTGGCGCCGGAAACAAAGCGCTACTATCAGCAGCTGACCCGCTTCTCGTCCGCCTTCGCTTTCCTGTCCGACATTTCGATGCTGGTTTTGGGCGGCGAACTGAAGCGGCGGGAAAAGCTCTCGGCGCGTCTTGGCGATATCCTGTCGATGATGTACCTGTGTTCGGCGACGCTCAAGCGCTACGAATCCGAGGGGCGTCAGCAGGCAGATGCGCCGCTGATGCACTGGGCGATCTGGGACGCCATGTACAAGGCGCAAATGGCTTTTGACGGCGTGATCGACAATTTCCCGAACCGGTTCGTCGGGCGCCTGCTCTACCGCATCGTATTCCCGCTTGGTCGTCCTTACGACGTGCCGTCGGACAAAATCGGCCATCAGGTAGCTTCGCTGCTGATCGCGCCGTCAGCCACGCGTGATCGTCTGACCGCCGAAACCTATTTACCCAAGGTGGACAGTGAAGCCATCGGCGCGGTCGAACTGGCGCTCGTCGCAACGATTGCTGCCGAGCCGATCGAGGCAAAAATCCGTGCCGCCGAGAAGAGCGGCGTGCTGGACAACAATCCGGATGCCAATGTGCGCGATCTGGCGCAGGCGGCTTTTGCTGCCGGCATCGTCACGGCAGCCGAGTTTGCCGTGCTCAAGCGGCGTAACGAATTGCGCGACATCGTGATTCGTGTCGACGACTTCCCGCATGATTTCGGCCTGGGCAAGCAGCAGTTGGCAGCGCAAAAAGCAGCAGCATAAACAACGAAAAGCCAGTCATTCCGGAGGCGCGGCGACGCCGTGCCTCCGTATTTGACATAAGGCTTTCGAACAAAGACAAATCCAAAGGAGGATCTGTGGCATTCCAGCCTGTGTATATCGTGGACGGCGCCAGAACGCCGTTCCTGAAAGCGCGCAATGCACCGGGACCGTTCGCGGCGAGTGACCTGGCGGTACAAGCCGGGCGCTCGCTGCTCACGCGGCAGTCATTTTTACCGACCGATCTTGATGAGGTCATTCTCGGTTGTGCGGGGCCTTCTCCGGATGAAGTGAATATCGGGAGAGTGGTCGCCTTGCGTCTGGGTTGCGGGCAGAAGGTGCCAGGCTGGACCGTCATGCGCAATTGCGCCAGCGGCATGCAGGCGATCGATTCTGCGATTGCCAATATTCAGGCTGGCCGCGCCGAGCTGGTGCTGGCCGGCGGTGTTGACGCCTTGTCGCGTGCTCCACTGCTCTATTCCGATACGATGGTTTCATGGTTCGCCGGCATGATGCAGGCGAAGACGCTTGGCCAGAAACTTGCCATGTTCGCCAAGCTGCGTCCGTCGGTTCTTCTCTCGCCGGTGATCGGCCTGATGAAGGGGCTGACCGACCCGGTGATCGGCCTGCTGATGGGGCAGACCGCCGAGAACATCGCCTGGAAATTCGGCATCTCGCGCCAGCAAATGGACGAATTCAGTGTGCGCAGCCACCAGCGCGCAATTGCCGGGCGCGACGCGGGCCATCTTGGCGAGATCGTCCCGCTGGTCGACGCCAAGGGCAACGTTTACGCCGAAGATGACGGCGTGCGCGCCGATTCCAGCATGGCCGGACTGGCGAAACTGAAGCCCTTTTTCGACCGCAAGTACGGCCGCGTAACGCCGGGCAACAGCTCGCAGATTACCGATGGCGCCGCGTGGCTGATTCTGGCTTCCGAAGCCGCCGTCAAGAAATGGAATCTCGAACCGCTGGGGAAGATTACCGACAGCCAGTGGGCCGGTCTCGACCCGGCGCAGATGGGGCTCGGCCCGGTGCATGCCGCAACGCCGATCATGCAGCGTCACGGTCTGGCGCTCGATGACATCGATGCCTGGGAAATCAACGAAGCTTTCGCCGCTCAAGTGCTCGGTTGCGTTGCCGCGTGGGAGTCCGACGAATACTGTCGCGAGCAGCTTGGCCTGCCTGGTGCCTTGGGAGTGCTGAGGCATGATCGGCTGAACGTCGACGGCGGTGCGGTTGCCCTGGGCCATCCTGTTGGCGCCTCTGGCGCGCGCATCGTCCTTCATCTATTGCACGTGTTGCGCGCGGCTCAGGCCCGGCGCGGTATCGCTTCGATCTGTATCGGTGGCGGGCAGGGCGGTGCAATGCTTGTTGAAACGATGGGGTGAGACGATGCGTATCGGCGTACTGGTTGATTCCTGTTGTGATCTGCCCAAGTCCTTCATTGAAGCGCATGGCATCGTCGTCATGCCGATTACCTTGCGTATCGGCAACAGCTTGGTCGAGGACAGGCGCGATCCGGCTGAAACCCTGGCGTTTTATGAAACGCACCTCGATCGGAAATCGGAAGATTTTTCCGAGTCGATCCCCTATTCGACCGAACAGATCGAGCGTCTCTTTCTTGAACGCCTGGTGCTCGATTTCGATTATGTGTTCTGCCTGACGATCACCAGTCTGCGCAGTCAGATCTATGACAACGCGATGAAGGCGTCGCGGGCCATCCTGACCAAGTACAAGCAGGTGCGGCGTGATGCCGGCGTGCCGGAACGCTTCGGCCTGGCGGTGGTGTCGTCGCGCAACATGTTTACCGGGCAGGCGGTACAGGCTGCCGAAGCCATTCGACTGATACGGCAGGGGGCAACGCCGAGTGAAATCGGTGCCCGTTTGCGCGATCTGGTTGATGTGACGCACGCCTATCTGCTACCGACAGACCTTTTTCATATTTACAAGCGCGCTTCAAAGAAGGGCGACAAGAGTATTGGCTGGGGGTCTTACATGGTCGGATCGATGCTCGATGTGAAGCCAATTTTGCACGTCACTCAAGATAAAACCACGCCGGTGGCCAAGGTGCGCGGTTTCGACGCAGGCACGGAAAAATTGTTTGCTAACGTAGCTGCACGCGTGCGTAGCGGGCTGGCTGCGCCTTTCGTCTGCATCAGCTACGGTGGCCCGCTGGAGAAGCTGGCGACGTTCCGTGGCTATAACGATCTGCTACGTGCGGCTGCCGAATGTAAGGTTGAGGTGCTTGTTTCGCCGATGAGCAAAACAGCCGCTGTCAACGTTGGCCCTGGTGGGGTGTCGGTTGCCTTCGCAGCCGTCGGCCAGACATTGCAATAAGACTCGGGATTCTACCAAATGGTCACAAATACCTATCAACACTGGCTGCTCGAAGTCGATGACGATGGTGTCGCCTGGGCGACGCTGGACAAGGTTGGCGAGTCAACCAATTCGCTTTCCAGCGCGGTGATGAATGAGCTCGGCCTGTTGCTCGACCAGCTCGATATCTATCCACCCAAGGGACTGATCTTCCGCTCGGGAAAGTCCGCCGGCTTCATTGCCGGTGCCGATATCCAGGAGTTTACGCAACTCGATACGCCGGCCAAAGGCATTGCACTTGTGTCGCGTGGCTGGAGCCTGTTCAATCGTCTCGCTGCCGTTCACTATCCGACGCTGGCGCTGGTGCGCGGCCACTGCCTGGGCGGCGGTCTCGAACTGGCGCTGGCTTGCCGCTACCTGCTGGCCGTTGATGAGCCGGGTACCAAAATGGGCTTGCCGGAAGTGATGCTCGGTATCGTTCCCGGCTGGGGCGGCATGCTCCGCTTGCCGCAGCGCATCGGTGCGCAGGCCGCCCTGGACATGATGCTTGCCGGCAAGTCGCTCGATGCCCAAAGGGCCAAGCGGCTTGGGCTGGCGGATGACTGCGTGCCGCCGCGCGTGATGGATAGTGCAGCAAAAATGCTGCTTGTCTCGAATACGCCGCGCCGCAAACTGCCTTTCCTGCAGCGCCTGCTCAACGGGCCGCTCAAGAGTGTCGTTGCCAATGGTGCGCGAAAGCAGGTGGCCAAGCGCGCGCGGCGCGAACACTATCCGGCGCCTTACGCGATCATCGACATATGGGCCAGATATGACGGCAATGCGCTGGCTGCGCCGGAACTGATCGACAGCATCGTGCGTTCGCCGACGGCGCGCAATCTGGTTCGCGTCTTTTTCATGCAGGAGCGCCTCAAGGCGTTCGGCAAGCAGAGTGACTTTCAGGCCAGGCGCGTGCATGTGATCGGCGCAGGGGTCATGGGCGGCGATATTGCCGCCTGGTGCGCGCTGCGGGGTTTGACGGTCACCTTGCAGGACCAGGGAATGGCGCGCATCGCCCCGGCCCTGAAGCGTGCGTACGCGTCGTACGCCAAGCGGATCAAGGACAAGTTCGAACTGCGCAACGTCATGGACCGCCTGATTCCCGATCCTGAAGGCCATGGCGCGGCGCAGGCCGACGTGGTGATCGAGGCGATTTTTGAGGATGTTGATGCCAAGCATGCGCTGTTCAGGAAACTCGATGTCGTAATGAAACCCGAAGCGCTGCTGGCGACCAATACATCCAGTCTGAAGATCGAGGATCTGCGCACCGTGCTGAAAAATCCGGCGCGTCTGGTCGGCATCCACTTCTTCAACCCGGTGGCGAAAATGCCGCTGGTCGAAGTGGTTGCTGCCGAAGGCGGCGATCCCGAAATGGCCGCACGTGCTGCGGCCTTCGTCAAACAGATCGACCGCCTGCCCCTGCCGGTGAAGAGCGCGCCGGGCTTCCTGGTTAATGCCGTGCTCGGGCCGTACATGCTCGAAGCGATGCGCGCGGTCGATGAAGGCGTTTCGCCGGAAACCGTCGATGAAGCAATGCTCGCCTTCGGCATGCCGATGGGGCCGATCGAACTGGTCGATATGGTCGGGCTGGATGTGGCGATAGCCGCCGGCAAGGGGCTGGCCGGTGCCGGCGTCGCGCCGCCCAAGTGCCTTGCCGAACGATTCAATGCCGGCAATCTCGGCAAGAAGACCGGCAAGGGTTTCTACGATCACAGCAGCGGCAAGGCGGCCAAGGCGCCGGCCGGTTCCGTGCCGCCCGGCCTCGCCGCCCGCCTCGTCAAACCGCTGCTCGACCGTACGCAGCAGCTGGTGAGTGAGGGCGTCGTTGCCGATTCCGATCTGGCCGATGCTGGTGTAATATTCGGCACCGGTTTTGCCCCCTTTACGGGCGGCCCGCTCAACTACAGAAAGAGCCAGAATGCCTGAGATTCCAACCGAATTGCCGAACAAGCAACCTGCGTTGCGCGTCATGCCGATGCCCGCCGATGTCAATGCCAACGGGGATGTATTCGGCGGCTGGATCATGGCGCAGGTCGACGTCGCGGGTGCGATCCCCGCGATGCGCCGTGCGCGCGGCCGCGTCGCAACGGTGTCGGTCAATTCCTTCCTGTTCAAGCAGCCGGTGTCGGTCGGCGATGTCGTCAGTTTCTTTGCCGAGGTCATCGAAACCGGCCGCACGTCGATCAAGGTGAATGTCGAGGTTTATGCCGAACGCAACCCGAGCAACCCGGTAGCGGTAAAGGTAACCGAAGCGACCTTGACCTATGTTGCAATAAACCAACAGGGTGGCAAGCGAGAGCTTCCGCCAGCCGAGTAAATCTAGCTTTCAAACACTGTTTTTTTGTTTAATCGCAGTCAGTAAGAAGTAAGCGTCGGAAAAAGATATTTCCAACGACAATTCACATCAAGGAGACCTGAGAATGACCAAGAAGTTGACGATGCGCCTGATTCCGGCGCTGATGATGTTCGGATTTGCTGGCGTTGCCAGTGCGTCGGGCTTTCAGTTGCAGAACCAGACCGGCTCCGGTAACGGCAACGCGTTTGCCGGTGCGGCTGCAGCGGCAGAGGATGCCGGTACGATTTTCTTCAACCCGGCTGGCATGAGCTTGCTGCCGCGTGGGCACAATATTTCCCTGTCGGGTACGCTGCTGAACCGCTCAATCAAGTTCAACAACAAAGGTTCGTCAATCTCTGGTGCCGGGACTGCGCCTCTGCCTACCGACGAAGGCAAAGATGCTGGCGGTTTGGCGTTGCTCCCTGCCGGTTACTGGGCCTGGGGGCTTTCCCCTGATCTGACGGTTGGTGTCGGTGTGGGCCCGACATTCGGAAATACTTCGGACTATGGGAGTGATTTTGTCGGTCGCAATGCGGGGTTCTTCTTCCATATGGAACAGATCAACATCAATCCGTCGATCGCCTACAAGCTTAACGAAAAGATCTCCTTGGGCCTTGGTGTCAACTTTGCCAAAAACAAGTCGCACTTCAAGCAAGGCATTCCTCTGGGGGCTGCAATAGGCACGGCTAACGACAACTATTTGGATGTGAGGGGCGAGGATTGGGCGGTCGGCTATAACTTGGGGGCGATGTTCCAGTTGTCGCCAAGCACGCGGGTTGGCCTTGCTTACCGCTCGCAGCTTAACTTTACCCTTGATGGCAATGAAGAATACAAGTACCCGGTGGCGGGGCTTGGTTTGGTGGCTCGCGATGTCGAGGCAAAGCTTAAGACACCGGCGAATTTCTCGCTGGCCGTGTCGCAGAAACTGAGTGACAAGTGGGAAATGCTTGGTGATGTGACCTGGACCGACTGGAGCGTGGTTGACACGCTTTTCGTGACGCGCAAGGACACTGGGGCAAATTTGCAGAAGCTGCCCTATAGCTTTCACGATACGTGGCGTGTTGGTTTGGGTGCGAATTTCCAGTACAGCGATGCTTTGAAGCTTCGCTTTGGTGTGGCGCATGACAAGTCACCGGTGAAACATGCGGTTGATCGCACGATGACCCTGCCGGACTCGGATCGTACTTGGTTGTCCATTGGCGCCAAGTATGCGTTCTCGAAGGCGGCTTCGGTTGATTTGGGTTATTCGCATATTTTCTTTGCCGATGCGAAGACCAATCGCGCGGTAACGACGGGTTTCCCCGGCGCCGAGACGCTGCGGAACACAATCCGTGGTGATTTCAAGACCAGCGCGGACATTTTGTCGGTTCAGTACAACCACACGTTCTGATCGCAGCAAGTTTCAAATCAACGGCGCCCAAACGGGCGCCGTTTTTTTTCGAATTTTTTCTTGACCTTTGTTTCAAACAACATATAATTCAAACGTTCGTTTTAGACGTGTGTGCAGTGTTGCTCCGGGGTGTTCCTGGCGAGCGACAACGATTCAGACCCAGACAACAAAGGAGGATAGCTTGAGCAACTTCATCGTACGCAAAGCCGCCGTACTCGGCGCCGGCGTGATGGGCGCGCAGATTGCCGCGCACCTGGCCAATGCCGAAGTGCCGGTGGTGCTTTTTGACCTGCCGGCCAAAGAAGGCGATCCGAACGGGATCGTCAGGAAAGCCATCGACGGGCTCAAGAAGCTCGAACCGTCGCCGCTCGCCACCAAGGACCGCGTCACCTACATCGACGCCGCCAATTACGATCAGCATCTTGAGCAGCTCAAGGATTGCGATTTGATCATCGAGGCGATCGCCGAGAAGATGGAATGGAAAGACGATCTGTATCGCAAGATCGCGCCGTTCATCGCGCCGAACGCGATCGTCGCTTCGAACACTTCGGGCCTGTCGATCAACCGCTTGTCCGAAGGACTGCCGGAAGCGCTGCGCTCGCAGTTCTGCGGCATCCACTTCTTCAACCCGCCGCGCTACATGCATCTGGTCGAGCTGATCGCGACGAAGACCACTGCGCCAGCGCTGCTCGACAACCTCGAATCGTGGCTCGTCTCACGTCTCGGCAAGGGCATCGTCCGCGCCAAGGATACGCCGAACTTCGTCGCCAACCGCGTCGGTGTTTTCTCGATCCTCGCCGTGATGCATCACACGCAGCAGTTCGGCCTTGGTTTCGATCTGGTCGATTCGCTGACCGGCCCGATCATCGGCCGTCCGAAGAGTGCGACCTACCGCACGGCCGACGTCGTCGGTCTGGACACCATGGCGCACGTCATCAAGACGATGCAGGACACGCTGCCGAACGATCCGTGGCATGGTTTCTATGCCGCACCGGCGTGGCTCGCCGCGCTGATCGGCAAGGGTGCGCTGGGGCAGAAAACGCGCTGCGGCATCTTCAAGAAAGAAGGCAAGGCGATCAAGGTGCTCGACCTCGCGGCGCAGGACTACCGTGATTCGGCAGGCGACATCGCTCCGGAAGTGCTGGCCATCCTGAAGAACAAGAATCCGGCCGAGAAATTCGCGCAACTGCGCGCCAGCGAGCATCCGCAGGCGCAATTCCTGTGGGCGATCTTCCGCGACATCTTCCATTACGTGGCATTCCACCTTGGCGACATCGCCGACAACGCGCGTGACGTCGACTTCGCTATGCGCTGGGGTTTCGGCTGGTCGCAAGGCCCGTTCGAGTCGTGGCAGGCCGCCGGCTGGAAGGCGATCGCCGAAGCCGTCAAGGCCGACATCGACGCCGGCAAGGCGATGAGCAAGGCGCCGCTGCCGGCCTGGGTGTTTGCCAGCGAAGGCGTGCATGCTGCGCAAGGTTCGTATTCGGCGAGTGCCGATGCCTTCAAGGCGCGTTCGACGTTGCCGGTCTATCAACGCCAGATTTTTCCCGAGCGTGTTCTGGGCGAAAAGAGCGTTCAGGGCAATACCCTCTGGGAAAATGCCGGTGTGCGTTTGTGGACCTTGCCGGAAGTCGATGCCTCGGTTGGTATCCTCTCCTTCACCACCAAGATGCATGCACTCGGTCGCGATGTGATCGAAGGCGTGCAGCAAGCCGTCGCTTTCGCCGAGAAGGATCTCAAGGCGCTGGTCATCTGGCACGAAGCGCCGTTTGCCGTCGGCGCCAACCTCAAGGAAGTCGCCGAAGGCCTGGCCGCCGGTCAGTTCGAGCTGCTCGACCAGCATGTCGGTGAATTCCAGAGGGCGTCGATGTCGCTCAAATACGCCAAGGTGCCCGTCGTTGCTGCCGTGCAGGGCATGGCGCTGGGCGGTGGCTGCGAATTCCTGATGCACGCCGCGAAGCGCGTCGTTGCACTGGAAAGCTACATCGGTCTCGTCGAAGCAGGGGTTGGTCTGCTGCCGGCCGGTGGCGGTTGCAAGGAATTTGCCATCCGCGCCTGGGAGAATGCAGCCAAAACGGGCGGCAACGATCCCTACGAGTTCATCCAGCCGGTGTTCATGACCATCGCCATGGCCAATGTTTCGAAGAGCGGTGCGCAGGCCAGGGAACTCGGTTTCGTCCAGGATTCGGACAAGATCGTCTTCAATGCCAACGAACTGCTCTACGTCGCCATCCGCGAAGCGCGGGCGCTGTTTGAAGCCGGCTACTACCCGAAACTCTCGCCGCGCAACATCAAGGTGGCGGGCCGTACCGGCATTGCCAACTGCGAAATGATGCTCGCCAACATGAAGGAAGGCGGAATGATTTCGGCGCACGACTACACGGTGGCCAAGGCAGCCGCGACGGCGCTGTGCGGCGGCAATGTCGAGACCGGTTCGCTGGTCGATGAAGCGTGGCTGCTCACCGTCGAGCGCAAGCTCTTCGTCGAGCTGCTGAAGACCGAAAAAACCCAGCAACGTATCCAGCACATGCTGGAAACCGGCAAGCCGCTACGCAACTGAGCGACAGGAGAATACACATGAGCAAACAGATTCAGGACGCTTACATCGTCGCCGCGACGCGTCTGCCGGTGGCCAAGCGCAAGGGCATGTTCGGCCACATCCGTCCGGACGACATGCTGGCCCACGCCATCAAATCGGTCATGGCGCAGGCGCCGGGGCTGGATCCGGCGCTGGTCGAAGACGTCATCGTCGGCTGCGCCATGCCGGAAGCCGAGCAGGGCATGAACGTCGCACGCATCGGCTGGCTGCTCGCCGGCTTGCCGAACAACGTGCCGGGCGTGACGATCAACCGCTTCTGCGCTTCCGGTGTGCAGGCGGTGGCGATGGCTGCCGACCGTATCCGGCTCGGCGAGGCCGACGTGATGGTCGCCGCCGGCACCGAAACGATGTCGCTGATGAACCAGATGATGGGCAACAAGATTGCCATGAATCCGGCCATCTTCGAGAAGGAAGAGAATTACGCGATCGCCTTCGGCATGGGCCTCACCGCCGAGAAGGTCGCGCAGCAGTGGAAGGTGTCGCGCGAAGATCAGGACGCCTTCGCCGTCGCCTCGCACCAGAAGGCCTGTGCGGCGATTGCTGCCGGCCACTTCAAGGCCGAGATCTCGCCGTACGCGATCAAGGCGCACGTGCCGAACCTGCAGACCGGCGAACTGATGATCCGCGATTTCCTTGCCGAAAACGACGAAGGGCCGCGTTCCGACAGCTCGCTGGAGCGGCTGGCCAAGCTCAAGCCGGTGTTCGCCGCGCGCGGCTCGGTCACCGCCGGCAACAGCTCGCAGATGTCCGATGGCGCCGGCGCCGTGCTGGTCGTTTCGGAAAAGATCCTCAAGCAGTTCAACCTCAAGCCGCTGGCGCGCTTTG
>Ga0207952_1001125_pt1 | contig 12926 bp, 8 predicted proteins | sample SubbioR12Aug_8Ca_FD_184831 | JGI IMG/M metagenome (GOLD analysis project Ga0207952, IMG submission 184831) | Serpentinite rock and fluid subsurface biosphere microbial communities from McLaughlin Reserve, California, USA - CR12Aug_8Ca (SPAdes) | ecosystem: Environmental > Terrestrial > Deep...
CACCATGCGAAGGGCCGTACTACCATCGCCTGCCGTACCGATCACCTCGATGCGCGGATACTCCGCCTTGAGCAGTGCGGCGACCGCTTCGCGAATCAGGAGATGGTCATCGACAACCAGGACGCGCCGTGGCCCGACAACAGGAACGGGCGCAGCGAAGTGGCGTATTTGATCGGGGTTCATATGGTCTCAGTGTCGACCTTGGTCCTCGCCACGCACAAAGGAGGTACGTAAGGTTTCGAAGGGTCGGTTTTTCCCATATCGCAGGTGACAATCCTCCCGACGCTGCGACAGCTTGCCCGCGGCATGAATAAGAAAACAGGACAACGCTTATCTATGCTTGGCCGACAAGCGAGGTCCATGACCACAATTCCCGGATGAGGCGCTTCGATCGCGCCGTGAGTCAGGTACCGCAAGCGCACTGGTAAACGTCGGGAATTACGCGATAACGGAGCCGCCGCAGGGTGAAGCCATAGTCTCGATGAATACGGCCCGAAGCCAGAGACTCCACCGCAAGGGAGCTGGCATTGGGTCATTGGTACTGTGGCGAAGAAGACCACCGCAGCGGCACCATAAATACGATGAAGAAGGTCAGCCAGGAACAGTTTTGCAAGTCTGGCTTATGGCAAACGCTGGATCTGGCGTCATATGCCTAAAGCGTCTTCCTTTGCCGCATGCCTTCGTTCAGCCGGCTCGGTGCGACTCAACTACAGACCGTGCTGCTCTCCGGGTCTATTCCCATGCTTTCCCGTGGCAGGTAGGTCGAAAAGCCTGGAACGGCCAGCGATGAAAAGCCGATCCATGTCAAGGGAGATACAGGTGTAATGGTCAGGCCGGTAATGCTCACCGCGACGCCATCGCATACGCCGGTGCCGCCGCCGAGGTCGTAGGCGACGCAAGAGTTGTCGATGCTGTTGCCCACATACCAGTCAATCTGCAGGTTGGACAAATTTATCGGCACAAATTTCTGCATGTCGGCGAGCACTCTGGCGGCTCCCTTGCCACAGACGACTGAAACCCTGGCCCCCAAGCGGGTCGCTTCGGCAACCGCGTTCCAAGTAAAGAGGATTCTGCCGAAATCCATGATGCCGAGCAGCACGGTCAGGAACAGTGCGGCCACTATGGCGAACTCGACGGCGGTCGCCCCTGTCTGGTGTTTTTTCATGATTATTGCCTCATGGTCACGCTGATGTCATCGAAGGGGATACTGGTGATGGCACTGCTATCACCGGTGTAGAAGCGGGTGAATGCGAGCAGATCGATTATCGGAGTGAATTGATAGCCGGTAATGGTCACGGTGACGGTATTGATCACCGGATTACTGCCCTGGTTCAAGTTGGCGGCACAATTCGAAGCGTCGCAGATAGCCACCTTGCTGGCGTTCAACCCTGGCGCCAATGGAGAACCGTTGCCAGCCGGATTGCCAAAGACAACCAGGTTCTTGGCAGTATTCCAGGCGGTCGTATCTTTTGTGGCTTGCATTGAGAGATAACGGGCGGCATCGCGCGCCGACTTGGCCAGCGTATTGTAGGTGTAGATGGCGCGGCCGAATTCAGTGATGGCAAAGCAGATGGCCAACAGCAAAGGCAGAATTATGGCCAGTTCCACCATTGCGACGCCGCGTTGTCTATTATTCATGAGCGCTCTCCTATCGAACCAGGGCCGGAACCGGGGGGCTGCCTGCGTTACCACCCGGCATACCGTTCGAGGGGGGACAGGGGCTATCGATGGCGTCGGCGGCGCCGAGATATTCGAGCTGGACACTCATTGTAGAGTTGCTCACCGGTTGCAGCATCAGCATACAGGCGTAGCCAAGGATAGTATTGGACGACGAGATGACCGGTGTCGTTATGAGGCGCATGTCTCGATTGGATAGCGCGTGTTCGCCAAAGGGACCCGACGTTGCGAGGCTTTTGAAGCCCCCTGGCTTCATGTTCAATCCAGTGATGTCATCCCCGGCTTTGACGGTGGTTCCCGTATCTGCATAGTTGGCATGATCGCTGCGCTTGGACTCGAAGTTTGCAGCGGTCGGATGGGAACCGGCTGCCGGCGTTCCCTTGTAGGCATTCTGCGGCTCCGGATTCGTCCAGTTGGTCGATGTATAGACGTAGCCGGTACGATCGGGCGGCCAAGCGGCGACATCGCCGTTATTCTTATAGATACCAAAGCGGCTATTCCATTCGTCATTGACGGCGACTTTGGCGCCCGGCGTTCCCACCGTGTCGCCAATGTTGGCTTGGCAGTAACCATGGAGTACCTCATCCTTGGTTTCCGCGGCGTTGGTGGAACCATCCAGGTTGCACCACCCCATCTCCGATGGCACGGTCCCATTGGGGTCGTAGAGCATGGTGACCCACTGACCGATCTGGTAAGGGACAACTGGCTCCTTCAAGCAGACCGGTAGCGTGTGGCAGACCTCTTGGCCGGGCACAGTTGAGGCGATCGCCAAGGCACCTACCGAATTGGTCGATGCGGCGCCGACCAACTGGATCAGGTAGGCCGCAATGCCGCTGGTCGTGTGGGTACATTTGGCGTAACGGGCGGCGGCGACCGGGGCGAAATTGACGCTATAGGCGCCGGTAAGTGTATTGCTGAAGGTAACTTCGCCACCGACAATGCCGGATGAGGATTTTTGGTATTGCACCTTGTTGGCGTTGCCGGCCGTCAATCCTGCACTGGTGGCACGGACGAGGGCGTCGGGGGCACCGTCCAGCTCTTTCACAGCGGCCAGGGCGCAGCTGTCGAGCGCCGATTGCAGTTCGGTCTTGGCGACGAACAGACCGCCCAAATCGATGACCAAGCCGCCGAAGCCAAGCAGGACAGCCAGCGCCAGCCCGACCAGCGGCAGGATGACGCCTTGCGATTTTCTGAGTGTGCTTTTGAGCATGTGAATCATCCCGTTTGAGAAATCGAAAACACGTCTGCATCAAGGCCAGACTCCAGACCGATTCCTGCCGCAATGGCCGTTCGCAGCGATCGCGCCGAGTGGAAGCGGGCTGGCCAAACGCCGGGGCTCCTGTTGCAACCAGGGCCGCTTGGCATGTCGTCACAGCACCATGTTATGTCGTTGGCTTGGGCAAAAACATGAGCGGTTTGTCACTATCTGACCGGGACAAAACGCTCAATCCGCGTAGAGCTCCCGGTGATGATTCCGGGTGTTCTGTCGGTGTTGCTTCGCTGAGCGCGCGGGAGGACAAGGCACGCCTCCGCTCCAGCGGATCGCCCGACGAAGTCAGAATGATTACCGCGACGCCTAAATGACGGCTGATCGCTGGTTTCAGATCGAGGCCGTATTCATCGCCGGGATCAAGGTCCACCAAAACGACACCCGGCTCCGCAGTGCTGATTAATCGAATGGCCGTTGCGCAGTAGCCCAAGACCATCTGAGTCTCTCACCGCACTTATTCGGATACCCCGCAAAAAAAGCCAGGCCATCTACAAAACGCTGTGCCGCTTCATTTTTGGGCTATTTGAGACGTTCACCGCAGCAGTCACCCGTTATGCTCAAAATTTTCCTGTTTTGATGGCGGCAATGGTGCCTGCCGAAGCACTACACAGGGCTAGCCGGCAGCGAGACCGTGTTCGACGGCGTAGGCGAACAAATCAAGTCGGTTACGGGCGCCGAGCTTGTCATAGATGACCGTCAGGTGATTGCGCAGGGTGTGTTCGCTGATGTGCAGCGTCTCGGCAATTACCTGGCTCTTGTCGCCCCGCTTCTCGACCATGGCGCGGACAATGGCGCGCTCGCGTTCGGTCAGGCTGGCAATCTTCGCCAAATCCGGGTCCGGATTGGCCTCCTTGCCGGGACTCGCCGACATTGCACCGAGCAGTTTACCCATCAGCATGCGGTTGATCCAGACCTCGCCGGCGTGCACGCGCTCGATGGCGAGCAACAGCACCTCGGCCCCTTCATCCTTGCTGACGAGGCCGCGAGCACCTTTCATGATCGCTGCCTGCTGGGTAGCCGGGTCGCGGCCGCCGGTCAGGATCAATACCTGCCCCTGGCTCAAACGCTGAAGGTCGGGTAACGCGTCCGCAGAATTCTCGCCATTCAGATCGAGATCGAGCAATATGACATCAGGCTTGGCGGCACTGACTGTGGCCAGCATCTCTGCACATGAATTTGCCGTGCCGACCAGCTCCATTCGTGGCTGTGCGCTTTCAATCAGACGTTCCAGCCCCCAAAGCATGGTTTTGTGGTCGTCGACAATCATTACGCGAATGGGTGGCTTCGGGCTCGGAACTTGATTGTTCATGCTCATCAATCTCTCGACTTGCGGGTGGGTATTGGCACTCGTACCGTGACGGTGGTACAGGACTGATCACGTTCAAGCTCGACTGAACCGCCGAGCGCGGCCGCCCTTTCGGTCAGCGAAACTGGCGTAAAAGCGGGAGCGGCTGGGGCATGTCGATCATTCTCGTTACGGATACCGAGGACCAGCCAGTCGCCGGCTGCGCTCAAGGAGATCCATGCCCGGCGCACTTCGGTATGCCGCCGAATATTGCTCAGCCCTTCGGCGACGATGTGAAATATCTCGCCGGCAATGCGCCGGCTAACCGGCATCTCTCCCTCGACATCAACCACGACTTCGATGTCGAAAAGCTGCCCAAAGCGTGAGGCCTGTCGCCGTACGGCGTTGGCCAGCAGGGCGCCGCCCTTGCCCGGCACACCGCGCAGGCCACTGATGACTTCGCGCATGGTAGCCAGCTCTTCAGTGGCCATCGTGACCAGGCGGGCGATATCCGGAGCCACCGGGTTGTCGGACGAGGCGCGACGCTGCACCGCCTCCAGCGCAAATTTCAGGCCGATGTAGGGCTGAATCGCGCTGTCATGCAGATCGCGACCGATTCGCGCCCGTTCGGTATCGGCTGCCTCGGTGGCAAGCCGCTCCCTCAAGTAGGCATTTTCGACCGACGGACCGATTTGTTCGACAATGTGCAGCAGCATGTCGAGTGACTGCGCATCGATGTTGATGGAATCGCCGGCCAGCACCAGCCTGATATGGCCAACGCCGGGGCTGGAGAATGGAACCGAGAGCAGCCGTGTCTTGCCGACCAGATCAGCCAAGGCCTGAAAAGTGCCGCGATCCGTGGGCGACGGACTTAGCGGCGTGCCGGTTGCCCCGATGCCGATCAGACGGTCGCGCTGCCACCAGCGATGTGCGCCGGAACACCCGAGCGCGAGTTCGCCAGCCAGTGACAGCACCTGCTCGGCCATGGGAAGCGCCCCTGTCTCCGAGAGTTCGGATGAACCATCGTCTGCCTCCCAGCAAAAGACACGGCTACGGCCGTCGAACGTTCGCAGGGCCAGAATCGCCACGGAAGCTCCCCACTGCCCGGCCATCCGGGCGATCAGATCGGGGATGATGCTGTCGAAACCACGCCGAGGATCGATCTCTTCCACAATACTTGCGGCAAATGCCTGGCTATCGTGGGCTGCCGCTTCGACCCGCGCCAACGCCACGAAAATCGGTCCGACAACGAACAAGGACAAGGGTAGGGCGAGAAGGCGTGCCCATGAAATATCGGGACTGCGCAGCGCGAAAACGAGGAGTGACGCGAGACCGCTAAAGGCTGCGATGGCAACGCTCTCCCGATAACCGCTGCGCCAGGCGGCAAAGAACACGGGAAAGAACAGAAACAGGAAATAGTGCGTTCCGGCTTCACCGGCAAGGAATAGCAGGAGAAGAAACCATAAGGCATCAAACCAGTAGAAGATACGGCTCTGGCTGCTGGCCGCCCCATTCGCCGCCTGCCAAAGCAGAATAGCGGCATAAATACTGAAGGCGAGGACACCGATCGACAGCGATGCCTGCATCTTGGGATTCACGTCGAGCATCAGCAGACCGGCAATAATCGCCAGCATGACGCGCAGGCTTTCGATCAGACGCCGATATTCGGTTGTGCGAGGCTCCACCTTGCCGGTTGCGGTTTTTGCCGACTGCAAGGGAACGGCCATGGGGCCAAGCGGAATCTCAAATTGGGCGGAATCGCTGCTCACGACATCAATGTTTTTCGGTAGAGAAGATTTGGGATCTGTCTTGCGCTGGTATCAGGCGCAATAGGCAAGCAAAGCAAGGATATCGGATGACAAACGCTGAATGCTGTGAAAATCACCACGATTCACCCCCGACTTATTGCGTATGACGCCACGGCATACTTGGCGGCTGCTCAGGTATTTAGTCTAAAAATCTATCGCAAAGCCGGCAGATATATGATCTGGTTCACGTTCATCTCAATCCGTAACATCCGACCAACAATCGACTCGAGGAAGCCCCCGCCAGCGCATGAGATTATCGACGCCTTCCGGCACCAGCAATACCGTGATCTATCTACATGGAGCAGCAAAAATCAGATTTCCTGGCCAGTCTCCAAAAAAAGATGGGATGCCTCGGCTTGCGCCGCCACCGATAGGCACTGAGCACCGATTGATAACACTGAGCCTGCGGACCTCCATTACTCGAACACGGAAAATATCCATTGCCAGCGCGACCATATCCTCCCCCTTGCCTTGCTTGTGACTTCATCCTGTACAGGGCGCCAGCCGTTGAACCGTGAGCAGGCGCTTCTTTTTCCGGTCAACGCATTCCTTCGCAGCCAGCCATCCCAAACGTTCGCCGGCATGCAGCAACTGGCCAGATAAATGCAAATAGCGCGGCTGCACGGCATAGGCTTCCTGCTCGGCCGCGATGACGCCGGCGCAACTCGCAAACAAGCTTCCAGCACAATAAGCATCCTGCAAGGCATGGACAAACTCATGCACAATGAAGGAGTTATCCGCGTCACTCCCGAGGTTCAAGTCGTCATGATAGACAATCCAGTGCTGCTCGATAATGTAGGCAGCCACCAGACCGCTCTGGCGGATGCATTGCTCACTGGACTACCCTCCTCTTGAAGGCTGCGGGTCAGGCTTGAATTGGTTGCATTTTTCATGCTGAACCGCTGGATCGAGCGCACAACGCTCATACTGGGCCAACATCCGCTTCGACTCTTCCTGAAGATTGGCGCAGACTTTGCCCATCATCTCCTGATGCGGCATGGCCGCCACCTTCGGTTGCTCGGGCACCCCAGGCAGACCGTTAACCGTTCTCCCGGCTGAGATGCTGACATGATCTATTCCCTGCTGGCCGACGCAGTGCTGCTCTTCCATCTGGCCTTCATCCTGTTCGCCATATTGGGCAGCTTGCTGCTCTGGCGCTTCCCACGACTGATCCGGCTGCACCTGCCGGCAGCGATCTGGGCAGGCGTGATCGAACTTGCCGGTTTCGTCTGTCCGCTTACGCCGCTGGAAAACCACCTCCGCCGGTTAAGCGGAGAAATCGGCTACAGCGGCGGTTTCATCGAGCGCTACCTGCTGCCCGTTATATATCCGCATGACCTGTCGCGCGACCTCCAGGTCGGTCTTGGCCTTGGAGTTATCCTCATCAACGTCGTCGCATATGCATTATTGCTCCGGCGAACAAGGCTGCATGAACGCTAATGCTTGCCAGCCGAAGGAATGCCGTTGCTGTCGTCATAACCGATATGGGTTTTCCGGTATTCTCTGCCCCACCCCTCTTCGATAAAATTTTCCCATTGTCAAACTACAGACTGCAGGACGGGCTCCCCAATATCTTCGAGGGAGCAAGTCGTGCATAACTGTTTCCCTTTTAATTGAGCGTTCGTCACTCAACGGATGAAAATCAACTGCTCACTCTGCTCCTCGAGCAACAAGGTGTGGTTGGAAACCGTGCTCAGCATCTCCTCCGCCGGCATGACAAGGATACGAAAACAAAAACGCGCATGCCTTCGTCTTGTGCTTCGTCGTTTCAAAAGCCTGCGCAGCAGTCAAAAACGATCCGAAAAATTGTCCGGCGACTAGCTGGGCAAGCAGATCATCACCCGGGCGGCCAATAGTTTCCTTGCTGGCAGCGAGAAATATATGACTCAGGATATGAATAAATTTGTCGTCAAGGCGATTGCCTCAAAAAACGGGAGACATGAAACGAATGCTCTCCGCCCAAGAATTTTGGCCATCGACGATACGCCGACGAATCTGCACACCCTGGCCGCAGCGCTGAGCGCCGACTATGACTTGCAAGTGGCCACCTCCGGGCCGATGGGTCTGACGCTGGCGCTGGCATCACCACCGGCACTGATCCTGCTCGATGTGATGATGCCCGGCATGGATGGTTTCACGACCCGCCAACGACTTCAGTCCGAGCCGGGGCTAAAGGATGTTCCGTTGATCTTTATCACCGCCATGAACGATCCTGACTCGGAAATGCGGGGCTTGGCGCTGGGTGCCGCTGACTACATTACCAAGCCGATCAACGTTGACAGCGCCCGGCTGCGGATCCGCAATCTCCTGGAGCGTGAACACCTGCGCAAGGAAATCGAGATGCAGCGCAGCCTGCTGGAAGCCCGGGTGGTCGAGCAAAAGTCTGCGCAGATCAAGCTGGAGGACAGCGAAGCACGCTTCCGGAGCCTTTTCGAGAAGAGTTCGTCGGTGATGTTGCTGATTGATCCCGCATCAGGCGCAATCGTCGATGCGAACCCGGCTGCTGCCGCCTTTTACGGGTACGTCAGGACGCAAATGATCGGCATGCCCCACAAAAACATCAACTCCCTGCCGCCGGAAAATCTCGCTGAAGCGAGGAAAATGGCCGTGTGCGAGGAACGCATTGCTTTTACTTTTCAGCACCGTCTGGCCTCCGGGGAAATGCGCGACGTCGAGGTTCATTCTTCACCCATCGAAAGCGCCGGGCAGCCCCTGCTGTTTTCAATCATCCACGACATCACCCAGCGCAAACAGGCAGAAGCGGCGCTACGCATCGCTGCCACCGCCTTCGAAGCACAGGTGGGCATTGTTGTTACCGATGCATCCGGCGTCATTCTCAGGGTGAATCGTGCGCTCACGGAAGAGACCGGCTATTCGACCGAGGAACTGGTGGGACAAACGCCGCGGGTGTTCAAGTCCGGTCGCCACGATGCGGCTTTTTATGCGGCGATGTGGGAGAAGATCCGGGGCACGGGTGTTTGGGCGGGCGAAATCTGGGACCGCCGGAAGAACGGCGAAACCTATCCCAAATGGATGAGCATTGCCGCGGTAAAAGGCGAAGAAGGACAGGTCAGCCATTATGTCAGTTCGCAGACTGACATAACCGAACGCAAAACGGCGGAGCAGGAGATCAAAAATCTCGCCTTCTATGACCCGCTGACCGGCTTGCCCAATCGACGCCTCCTTGTTGACCGCTTGCGTTTGTCCCTCGCAACCAGCGAGCGCAGCCAGCATCATGGCGCCCTGCTGTTTATCGATCTGGACAACTTCAAAACACTCAACGACACGCTCGGACATGGCCGGGGTGACGAGTTGCTGCAACAGGTGGCGAAACGGCTCCTCAGCTGCGTTCGCGAAAGCGATACCGTGGCCCGCCTCGGCGGCGATGAATTCGTCATCATGCTCGAAGGCTTGGGCGGGGAAATCAACGAAGCCGCAGCGATGGCAGAGACGATCGGCGAGAAGGTGCTTGCCGCGCTGAATCGAACCTACTGGTTGAACGGTGACGAAATCCGCAGCACGCCAAGCATTGGCATCACCATGTTCGGCAGTCAGCAACAGACCATCGACGAATTTTTGAAGCAGGCCGATCTGGCGATGTACCAGGCCAAGGCCGCGGGACGCAATACCCTGCGTTTCTATGACCCGCAAATGCAGGCTGCAGTGAATGCCCGGGCCGCCCTGGAAGCGGACCTGCGCAATGCCGTACGCGAGGGGCAGTTCATCGTCCACTACCAGGCACAAGTCGAGGATGACGAACTGATTAGCGGCGCCGAAGTCCTGGTTCGTTGGCAAGATCCGCAGCGCGGGATCGTTGCCCCGGATATCTTCATTCCCCTGGCCGAGGAAACCGGGCTGATCCTGCCGCTCGGCCAGTGGGTGCTGGAAACTGCCTGTAGCCAACTGGCGGCCTGGGCGACCCGGGCCGATACCATCCACCTGACCCTGGCGGTCAATGTCAGCGTCCGGCAGTTGCGTCAACCGGATTTCGTCGAGCAGGTGCTGAGCACCCTGAAGCGCACCGGGGCCGATCCGCGGAAGCTCAAATTGGAGCTGACCGAGAGTCAGTTGATGGACAACGTGGAAAACACCATCACCAAGATGCGTGCCCTGAAATCGGTCGGCGTCGGCTTCGCGCTGGATGATTTCGGCACCGGCTATTCGTCGCTCTCCTACCTGAAGCGACTGCCCCTGGAGAAATTGAAAATCGACCGCTCCTTTGTCAGGGATATTCTGACCGACCACAACGATGCCGCGATCGCCCGAACCATTGTGGCACTGGCCGAGAGTCTCGGCCTGGCCGTCATCGCCGAGGGGGTGGAAACCGCCGCCCAGCGCGACTGCCTCGCCCGACATGGCTGCTCCGCCTATCAGGGCTATCTGTTCAGTCGTCCACTGCCGCTCGAAGCTTTCGAGGCGCTTCTGTCGCAGCCATTACACCCATCAACCGCAGGCACTCGCAAACGGTACTCAGCCTGCCTATGAACGTGAACCGTTCCCGGCTCCCCTGGGCTCAGGCCAATCCGGTTCAGGATATGGGGCATGTTCAGCCGTAAACAGAGCTTTGTCGCCTATACCGTCGCGCTCCTGCTGGTCGGCGGCATCTTTGTTTACCAGCTTTGGTCGGGCTACGACCAGCGGATACAGAATGCACGCAGTACGGTGGAGAACCTCGCCGGCTTACTGCAGCAACGACTGACTTCAACACTCCGGCGAACTGACGCGATCTTGGCGGAACTTGCCCTTTCGGTCAGGGATGAGGCCATCCTGGAAAGTGACCGAAGCCGGTCTGCGCCGGAAATCAACTCGGCTCTGGCCGCCCGCCGAATGAAATTTCCGGAGATTTCCGCCTTCCGCATACTCAACGCCAGGGGCAATCTCTTGTATACCTCCGATCCGGTCAGCCACTTTTCCAGTCTGGCCGACCGTCCATATTTCAAGGAGTTGCGCGACAATCCCGAGGCGGTGCTGGTTTATTCCGACGTCCAGATCTCGCGCTTTACCGGACAGACGGTCATCGTCATGGGGCGCGCCCTGCGCAGCAGTTCCGGAGAGTTCATGGGTGCCGCCATTGCCGTACTCGACCTGGCCACCTATGGCCAGCTGTTCGAATCGCTCGATCTCGGACCAAAGGGCATGATCGTCATTCGACGCACCGACAGCCGGATGATCCTGCGCCAGCCGGCAAATCCTGCGCTGGTCAACAAGCCCATTGCCCATCCCATCCAGAAGCTGATCGAGGCCGGACAGCACACGGGATATCTCCGCTATGTCGCAGTAACCGACGGAGTTGAACGATTGTTCGCCTTCACCCGTGTGCCCGACTACCCCTTTTATTTTATCGTCGGCCTGGCTGCCGACGACGTGCTCGCCGGGTGGCGACGCGAAGCGATAACGACGGGCAGTGTCGGGCTGCTTGCCCTCTTGATTTTCTCCAGCCTTCTGCTCAGCCTGTCGCGAGCCTATGCCCGGGAAAGCGAACATGCACGCCACCTGGCGGAGCGTGAGCAAAACCTGCGTTTTGTCCTGGATGCGACGGGTGATGGCATCTGGGACTGGGACAATCGCCGCCGTCAGGTCACGGTCAACACGAGATTTTGTGAAATTCTTGGCCTCCCCGGGAAAGGCGGCGAATTGACCGGCGCGGAACTGCGGGCGCATGGGTTCAGCGAAGATGAACCTGTTTTTCGAAACAGCTTCCGCAAGTGTCTCAAGGGAGAAGCTTCACTATGGCTGGAAAACCGGCTCCAACGCAAGGACGGCGACATCATCTGGGTCCTGGTTCGCGGCGATGTCGTGCAGCGAGACGAGTCCGGTCGTGCCCTGCGCATGCTCGGAAGCATCACCGATGTAACCGGGAACAAACTGGCATCCGAACGACTGGCACGCAGCGAAATGGAACTCCAGACCATCATCGATACGGAACCGGACAGCGTGGAATTGTTGGCAAGCGATGGGACCATCCAGAAGCTCAACCATGCCGGACTGGTCATGAGCGATGCCGACACCATCGACCAAATCCTTGGCCGGCGGCGTCAATCCCTGGTGGCGCCCGAATATCAGGATGCCTTTGTGGCCCTGATCGCTGACGTATTTAATGGCAAATCGGAAAAGCTCGAATTTGAGGCCATTGGCCTGAAAGGAACGCGACGCTGGCTGGCAATCCATGCCGGGCCGCTGAGAAGCCATGATGGCAAGATTACTGCGTTGCTCGGTGTCACCCGGGATGTGACAACCCGGAAGATTGTCGAAGCCGAACTGCGCGATGCCGTTCAGGCCGCAGAGACGGCGAACCGTGCGAAATCGGCGTTCCTCGCCGCCATGTCGCATGAAATCCGCACCCCGATGAACGGCATCCTGGGCATGGCGCAGATGCTCATGATGGAAAATCTGCCCGAGGCCAACCGGCAAGACCACGCACGGACCATTCTGACTTCCGGTCGGACTCTGCTCAACCTGCTTAACGACATCCTCGATTTATCCAAAATTGAGGCGGGAAAACTTGAACTCGAGACAACGGCCTTCGAGCCCGGGCAACTCATCCACGAAGTTCAATCGCTGTTTGCCGTATCCGCCAGGGAAAAACGGCTTCTTCTCGAATCCGGCGGGTTCGGCCTGCCGGGCCAACGCTATCGTGGCGATGCTCACCGGCTTCGTCAGATGCTGGCCAATCTGGTCGGCAACGCCATCAAGTTTACCCTGCTGGGCAGCGTCCACATTGAAGGAAGCGAGATTGAAAGGGATGTCGAGTCGGCGGTACTCGAGTTTTCAGTCAGCGATACCGGGATCGGCATTCCCGCTGAAAAAGTCGACTTGCTGTTCCAGCCATTCTCACAAATGGACAATTCGATCTCCCGCGAATTCGGCGGCACGGGTCTCGGCCTGT
>Ga0207952_1001126_pt1 | contig 12904 bp, 6 predicted proteins | sample SubbioR12Aug_8Ca_FD_184831 | JGI IMG/M metagenome (GOLD analysis project Ga0207952, IMG submission 184831) | Serpentinite rock and fluid subsurface biosphere microbial communities from McLaughlin Reserve, California, USA - CR12Aug_8Ca (SPAdes) | ecosystem: Environmental > Terrestrial > Deep...
ACCCGCCATGACCAGCCGATCTGGCGCAAGATCAGCACGCCACATAAAATGAAAAACAGCAAACTGGCAGTCCTGGTTTTTGCCAGCAAGACCAGAGCAGCGCTTACATACACAATAGCCAGAATACGCCAGACCAGATGATCACGGTGCGCCAGCAATTCATGCAGCATCCAGGCGGCAGCAATCGCCATCAATATGCCCAGCAAGATGGATTTATTACCTTCATAAATCACATAGCTGCGAAACAGGGTATTGACCGGCAAGAAGTGCAAAAAATTTGCTACAAACAGCGTCGCCGCCAATATCGCGCCAGCAAAAAATATGTGCATTGCCCGCCTCTGCCACGGTCCCGCAGGAACAGCCAGGAAAGGCAAGAGAAACAAATAAGTCTGGTAGTGAAAAAAGCCCGGCCAGAATTCCTTACCAAGTTCAGGCGGCACGTCCTGCACTGCGGCCAGCAATATACTGACCAGGCTCAGGCCAAGTATGGGCAGCAGCATGGAACTTTGCCTGACCCTGTCCAGCTTTTGCAGATAACTGCCCGATACAAGCAAGCTGATATAAAACAGCAACACACCGCCATACATGACGCCGACCGGGAAAAACAGAGTCAATGGCAATCCAGATAAAATCTGCTGTGGCAAAGACTGGAGCCAACCCGCCTGTGCATCCATCTGAACGGAGCCAGTCGCTGGCGATACATTAACTGCATCCATGAGATCAGGCGTATTCAATTTTGACGTTTTTCATGGATAGCCATTCCCCCAGATTATGTCGCAAGACATCATCCGGATTCACACGCCATTGGTCCGACAAATACAGCTCGGCGCTTGCATTGGCGTTTTGATAGCGTATCAATACGGGACAGCCATCGGCGTTCAAATGTGGCTTCAGCATCTCTTGCAGTTTTTTGGTATCTGCAGTCGATGTCAAAGTCAAACGCAGGCCTTGCGAAAACTGTACGCGGGCGCGGCCTATGTCCATGACTTTTTCAGCCGAGATACGCAAGCCGCCAGAGAATCTGTCTTCAGACACCTTGCCCAGCACAGCCAGGAATTCATCTTCCTTGAACAGGGATTTGAATTCTTCCATGAGTTCGCTATACACCGTTACCTCAACCACGGCTGTGCCGTCATCAAGGCTGACAATAAGCAATTTGCCGCGCTGTGTCATCTGAGTGCGCACACCGGTAATGATGCCGCAAATCAGACGCAAGTCGCGCGAAGGCTCCAACTTGGCCAGAGTAGTCTTGATGAATTGACGTACTTCAGGCGCATACGAATCAAACAAATGGCCAGACAGGTAAAAGCCCAGCGCCAGTTTTTCTTCGGTCAGGCGTTTCTTGTCTGTCCATGGTGGCACGTCCAGGTAATCTGGCGGCGCGATCAAATCATCGTCATCACCAAACAGGCTGACCTGGTTTGCTGCGGCTTCTGCCTGCATCGCTGCTTCCAGCGCAAAATCGACGGTAGCCAGCAAGACGCCACGGTCTTTGCCCAGGCAATCCATGGCACCGGCACGTATCAGGGACTCAACCGTGCGACGGTTGACCTGCCGTTTATCAACACGTTTGCAGAAATCGAATAAATCCTTAAATGGCCCACCTTCTTTTCTGGCCGTGATGATGCTTTCTATCGCATTCTGGCCTGAGCCTTTGACTGCGCCCATGCCATAGCGTATATGGCTGGATTTTTTGCCAGGTTCGGCAACTGGCATGAAACGATAATCGGACAGATTGATATCCGGCGGCAGCATTTTGAGCTTGCAGATATCGATCGCATCTTCGACCAGGATCTTGACCTTGTCAGTATCATCCATGGCCAGCGACATATTGGCTGCCATGAAGGCGGCTGCATGGTGAGCTTTCAGATAAGCGGTGTGATAAGACAGCAAGGCATACGCAGCAGCATGGGATTTATTAAAACCATAGCCCGCGAATTTTTCCATCAAATCGAAAATTTCGTCAGCTTTTTCTTGCGGCAAGCCATCCTTGGCAGCACCGTCACGGAAAATCTGTCGATGTTCTGCCATCTCTTCTGCTTTCTTTTTACCCATGGCACGACGCAGCAAATCGGCGCCGCCGAGTGAGTAACCACCGACCACCTGGGCCATCTGCATAACCTGCTCCTGATACACCATGATGCCGTAAGTTTCAGACAAAATGCCTTCGGTACGTGGATCAGGGTAATCGAAGCGCTCACCGTGTTTACGTTTGCAGAAATCCGGGATCAGGTCCATAGGACCCGGGCGGTACAAAGCCACCAGCGCGATAATGTCTTCAAAACGATCAGGGCGCGCATCTTTCAACATGCCTTGCATGCCGCGGCTTTCCAGCTGGAACACGGCCACGGTTTTAGCCTTGGTCAGCAATTCATACGAAGCTCTATCATCGAGCGGCAATTTGGCCAGATCGAAATCTGCCATGGCCGGGTCCATCATCTTGATATAGCGCACTGCCCTGTCAAGGATGGTCAGCGTAGTCAAACCCAAAAAGTCGAACTTGACCAGGCCCACGGCCTCGACGTCATCTTTATCGTATTGCGAGACCACGCCAGAATCACCGCCTTGAGTGTATAGCGGGCAGAAATCTGTGAGCTTGCCTGGTGCAATCAACACACCACCGGCATGCATGCCGATATTGCGGGTGATGCCTTCTACCTGTTGCGCCAGGTCGAGCAGGGTTTTGACTTCTTCTTCGTTTTCCTGGCGCTCAGCCAGCAGGGGTTCTTCCACGATCGCCTCGGCAATCGTGACTTGTTTGCCTGGTTTGAACGGGATCAGTTTGGAGACGCCATCGCAGAACATGTAGCCAAAATCCAGCACCCGACCGACGTCACGTATCGCGCCCTTGGCAGCCATGGTACCGAAGGTTGCAATCTGCGACACCGCTTCTTTACCGTAACGGTCTTTCACGTACTGAATAACCTTGTCGCGGCCTTCCTGGCAAAAGTCAATATCAAAGTCGGGCATGGATACCCGCTCCGGGTTCAGGAAACGCTCGAACAGCAGGTTGTACTGCAAAGGGTCAAGATCGGTGATCAGCAGTGAATATGCAACCAGAGAACCGGCACCAGAACCACGGCCCGGCCCTACCGGCACGCCATTGTTCTTGGCCCACTGGATAAAGTCAGCAACGATGAGGAAGTAACCCGGGAAACCCATCTTGATAATGGTGTCGGTTTCAAACTTCAGACGAGCCTCATAGCGAGCGCGCTCTTTCTCGCGCTTTTCTTCATTCGGGAAAATTTGATTGAGGCGAAACTCAAGACCACGCCGGGATTCATGCTCCAAAAAGTCATTGATGGTCATGCCCTCAGGCGTAGGAAAATCTGGCAGCTTCGGCTTACCCAGTTCCAGCATCAGGTTACAGCGCTTGGCGATTTCAACTGAATTGCGCAGTGCTGCTGGCAAGTCGGCAAACAACTCTGCCATCTCGGCCTGGGTCTTAAAGCATTGCTGTTCATTGAACCTGCGCACGCGACGGCCATTGGCCAGCATATCGCCTTCGGCAATACAGACGCGCGCTTCATGGGCAGTATAGTCGTCCTTGCTGATAAATTGCACGGGATGGGTCGCCACCACCGGCAATTTGAGCCTGCCAGCCAGGGCCACGGCAGCACGCACATGATTGTCCATGTTCGCTTGGCCTGCTCTTTGAATTTCTATATAAAAATGATTGGGGAAAATACTGGACCAGCGCCTGGCGTTTTGCTCTGCCAATTCAAGATTACCATTATCGATAGCAACGCCAACATCACCAAAATGCGCGCCAGAGATAGCGATCAGGCCGCCGCCCTTGCCTTCTTCAAAAATACTCTGCAACCATTCATAGCGAATTTCAGCCCGGCCTTTATGTTGATTAGTCAGCCATGCTTGTGCCAGCAATTCACAAAGCTGCAAATAACCGAGCTTGTTCTTGACCAGCAAAAGCAATCTGGATGGCTTGTCGCGGTCTACATCATTGCTGACCCAGACATCGCAACCGGCAATAGGCTTCATGCCCTTGCCACGAGCGGCTTTATAAAATTTCACCATGGCGAACAAATTTGCCAGGTCAGTAATGGCCATTGCTGGCTGTTTATCTTTTACTGCTGCCTTGATGACATCATCAATACGCACCAGACCGTCGACAATCGAATATTCAGAGTGGATGCGCAGGTGGACAAAGGCAGGCTCGTAGGGCTTGCTCACGACAACTTCATTGGTCGCTTCAGGGGAGGTAATTAATTCTGTAGTCATACCGCTATTCTACCCGTTGCCCAAGCTGATCAGAAGCTTTGCCTTATTGAAGTTTTCAAATATGCAATTTATATTAATTTAACATTAATTTAATGAGCATTTACACAAGTCAATTCGACCAATTCATCATGGTGTCAATAAATTGGGTTTTAATTTGACTACTATGCAAATTTCAAATAAGACATCATGTCTAAAATTCTTAATCCTAAAAACAACAAATCAAGATGTCTTGAGAAGCCTTCTGGCTGCCGTCTTTACATTTAAGCTATATTCGCCGGCCAGCGCTGTGTTACTCTAAATCAATGCATTTTCTGGCTTTGGGGCATATCTTGTTAGCAGAAAAAAAACACAGCATTCCTTATATTCACTCCGGCATACACCTGTCCAGGCGTGCCGGTTGCGTTGCCCTGCTTTTTTCCCTGCTGCATCAGGCAGCATTAGCGGGTGATGGAGAAGAATCGATTTTTCTCGATGATGTACCGGTAGTGCTGTCTGCATCCCGCCTGTCGCAACCTATTAATGAAGCCCCGGTTGCCGTTACCATCATAGACAGGCAAATGATCAAAGATTCTGGTGCCTGGGATTTATCAGAAATCTTTCGACTGGTGCCTGGCATGTATGTGGCTTACCATGCCGACCCTTATTTTTCAGCGGACAGTACGGTGGCGTATCATGGCATGGTGACTACCACCACATCTGACCGCATGCAGGTATTGATCGATGGTCGCTCCGTCTATGCCAGCTTGTTTGGCGGCGTCAATTGGAGCGACCTGCCTATTGTCCTTGATGACATAGAACGCATAGAAGTCATACGTGGACCGGACTCTGCAAGCTATGGGGCCAACTCCTATTCAGGCGTCATCAATATCATCACCCGTCATCCGGCTGAGACCCAGGGCAAGACCATGTCCATGGCATTTGGCAAGGGCCGCAAGGAAGGAATATTCCGCTATGGAGGCAAGAGTGGCGCGCTCAGCTATCGGCTAACTGCCAGCATCAGGGAAGACCAGGGGGAGGATGACCGCATCAAAAGGCCGACTTCTGTTTTCACCTTCTGGAATCTGAACAAGTACGATAACAAGACTATCCACAACCTGAACCTGCGCGCTGACTACCAGCTCAATTCTGCCGATACGATGGAATTCCAGTTTGGCTATAACGGCGGACCACGTGAAGTCGGTGAATACAATAATGTCTCTGCCATCAGCAGACGCGCCGAGAATCACTTTGAAATGCTGCACTGGCGTAGAGCACTTGAAGGCGGCGGCGAATTGTCGGTTCAAGCGTTCCATACGGTAGAAAGAGTGTATGCCCGCCTGAAAGATTCAGACGGCATCAGTGATGGCGACGCCATCTTGCGGCGCTATGACCTGGAGGTGCAGCACACCTTTTCCCCCTTCGCCAACGCGCGCCTGGTCTGGGGCGGAAGCATACGTTATGACCAGACTTATGCGCCCTATTATCTTGGCGTAGGCGACAACCAGTATTTATATGGTGATTTTCCATATCATCTGCGTCGTTTCTTTGGCAACCTTGAATGGCGTGCACGCCCTGACCTGGTTTTCAATGTGGGCGGCATGATAGAAAACAATACCTATACAGGTACCGATACCACACCCAGATTTGCCGTCAACTGGCATGTGCAACACGGCCATACCCTGCGCCTCAGCCATTCACGCGCCACGCGTTCGCCTTCTGTCTACGAGAAAACTTATGACAGCTATTGGCGCAGTGCAGAGTTTTATCCGGGCTTGCCAGAGATGCAGACAGAGCGTGTGAAGTCTACAGAACTGGGATACATAGGCAAATATGGCAAACTCGATGTTGATTTTCGCCTGTTTTATGATGACTACAGCCAGTTGATCGACGTCAGGAATAAGCGCTCTGCTGCTGGCGGCAATTTGAATGCAGGCACCGCTATCATGCGCGGTTATGAACTGCAATTAAAAGCCCAGTTGACTGACAAGACGCGCCTCATCTATGGGCTGTCAGGTGGCGGGGTGAAAAGCGATAATGTGAATGGCGTGGTGTATAGCGATTCTCTCCCAAAATACAGCCATAGTCTGATGCTCAGCCATAGAGTGAATGACCAGTGGAGCGGTAGTCTCGTCGCTTATCAGGTGGCACGAACCAAGTTCAATTCGACCGACTATAATCCGCGTGAAAACCGTGGTTATTTTATCGACAGTAACCGTCGTCTGGATGGCAAGCTCAGTTACCAGTTCAAGCTGGGGGGCAAAGCTGCTGAGTGTTCAGTGATTGCCCAGAATCTTGCCGATGCCAGGTATTTTGAATATCGTCATGATAATGAATTGCCAGGGCGGGCCGTGAGACTGAACTTCAGGCTGGATATGTGAACCATGCGATGGCAGTTTGTCAGATATTTGCGATATGTAGGCAGTTGGGTAGCTTTCAGCCTGGGATTGTCGCTATCTCAATCCTGCCTCGCAGTCGACAATATCACCATCTTGTTGAGTGAAGATGGCCCGGCCTATACAGAATTTTCCAGCCAGTTAAGCACTGTGCTAAGCCAGGGTAACAGCAAGAGCACAGTCAAGGTTCTGATACTGTCAGCCTATAAAAGTGAAGACTTATCCCGCAATGCCAACAATCAGGTATTGATTGCGGTTGGCACCCCTGCCATGACAGCCATGGCACAAAAACCACCGGCCATGGCAGTGTTGAATGTGCTGGTACCGCGCCATACTTTCCAGAAGATTGCCAAACAGTTCGGGCGCAATCAGGACCCGCATCATTTTTCTGCAATTTATTTTGATCAACCATGGAACCGGCAACTGGGCCTGGTTCGCGCTACCCTGCCAGGTCGTAATCGCCTGGGCCTGTTACTGAGCAAAGACAGCGCGGAAATACTCACAGGCATACAGCTTGCAGCCAAAGAGCTGGATATACAAATCAATGTAGAAACCGCCACTGATGACTCAGAACTATTGCCTGCCTTGCGCCGCTTGCTGACCAATAGCGATAGCTTGCTGGCCCTGCCTGATGCTGCCATCTATAACCGCAATAATATCCCCAGCATCTTGCTGACCAGTTATCGTCAGAAAGTGCCGCTGTTCGGCTTTTCAGCCGCTTATGTCAAGGCCGGCGCACTGGCTGCCGTATATAGTTCGCCGGGGCAGATTGCCCAGCATGTGGCTGAAGTCATACAGGGTTTGAGCAGCAATGCTTACCTGCCGCTACCCCAGTATCCACGTTATTTCAGTGTAAATACCAATACCCAGGTCAGCCGTTCGCTAAGCCTGGAAATGGAAGATGAAGCCAGTCTGACACGCAAATTAAAATCATTGACGGAGCGTGCCCAATGAAGAACTGGCCACTCGCCCAGCGCATACTATTTCTGGCACTGGCACCGGTCTGGATTATTTCGGCCTTGCTGGTACTCCTGGTCGTGATTGTCGGCATTACTGAAATTGATGGTGCCATCAAGGCACGAGGCACCGTCATTACCCGTCAACTGGCACCCGCCAGCGAATACGGCGCATTTTCTGGCAATCGCGAAGTCTTGCAAGCCCTTACCCAATCAGTCATGAAGGAAGATGATGCAAAGGCCGTGGTCATTACCGACCCTGACAACCGGGTACTGGCCGTGAGTGGCAAACCCAGCAAACTGGGACCAGAACATACGCGCGCTGCGGATACTGGCAAGGTCTTGCATGGTGACCATGAATCCCTGATATTTGCCGCGCCGATTTACCAGGGCAAGGCAGAAGCCGACTCTTTCGATTTGTTTGACCGTGCCCCCAGTGACAAGGCCAGCAAACCCAAACTGCTGGGACGTGTGTATCTGGAACTGAGTACGCATACCAGCCGCCAATCCAAAAATGTCTTTGTTGCCCTAAGCATATTGATAGGCCTGGTCGGCACAGTCTGCGCATCGATACTTGCGCTGCGCATGAGCCGCGATTTGACGCGCCCGCTGTCGCGCTTGCTGGATGGCGTACACCGTATGGAAAAAGGTGCATTGGATACCCGTATCACGGCCAACTCCGGCGGTGAGTTGCAGGAACTTGAAGCAGGCTTTAACCAGATGGCAGAAAAACTGGAAAGCAGCCATAAATCCATGATGGAAGTGAATGCCAACCTGGAAAACCTGGTTGTCGCCCGTACCCGTGAACTGGAATTGCGCAATCATGATCTAGAACTATTGTCGAGTACCGACAGGCTCACCGGCCTGATCAATCGCCTGAAACTGGAACAGATACTGGAAGAAGAACACCAGCGCAGCCAACGCTATGGTACTGCTTTCTCGCTGGCCATCGTCGATATAGACTTGTTCAAGCAAGTCAACGACACCCACGGCCATCAGACGGGTGATCTGGTTCTGATCAATATCGCCCGCATCCTGCAAGACCACGTTCGCAGTATGGACGCCGTAGGCCGCTGGGGTGGTGAAGAGTTTCTGGTCATTTTCCGCGAAACCACCATCCATGCCGCCATTGCCACAGCTGAAAAACTGCGCTGCGCCATTGCCAATCATGAATTTGAAATCGTCGGCAAAAAGACCGCCAGCTTTGGTGTCACCGCTTACTATCATCCTGACAACATCAATGAAATGATGAAGCGGGCAGATAATGCCCTCTACCATGCCAAAAAGTGTGGGCGGAACCGCGTAGAATCCAGCGAAATGTAAACCTGACATTGCCAAATCAGTCATTTTTTGGGGTACACTGGCCCTGATACTTCCTTCAAGCTGGCATTCCAGCTTCCTACATGACCAAAACGTAGCGCCATCCATGCTGCGCTACGGTAAAATGCTTGCCATCTCCCTATTTATAATGTGCCTTACAAGGTCTACAACAGTCATTAGCTATGAGCAAAGATATAAAAAATAACGATAATGCAACACCTGCACCCGTTTCCAACTTCCTGCGCGCCATCATCGATAATGATCAGGCTGCGGGTAAATACACGCGTGATGGCCTGCCCAATGTCATCACCCGCTTCCCGCCTGAACCGAATGGCTATCTGCACATCGGCCATGCCAAATCCATTTGCCTGAACTTTGGCCTGGCACGCGATTACGCTGGCCGTTGCCACCTGCGCTTTGATGACACCAATCCTGAGAAAGAAGACCAGGAGTATGTCGATACCATCATGGACAGCGTCAAATGGCTGGGCTTTGACTGGAACAATAAGGGTGAAGAACATCTGCACTACGCAAGTGACTATTTTGACCGTCTGTATGAAATCGCTGAATACCTGATCGGTGCTGGCCTGGCCTATGTCGATAGCCAAAGCGCTGCCGACATGGCGGCCAATCGCGGTGATTTTTCCAGGCCCGGTGTGAACTCACCTTTCCGCGACCGTGCACCCGCAGAGTCACTGGACTTGCTGCGCCGCATGAAGGCAGGTGAATTCAAGGATGGTGAACACATCCTTCGCGCCAAGATAGACATGGCGTCGCCTAATATGAACATGCGCGACCCGGCCATCTACCGCATACGCCATGCCCACCATCACCGCACTGGTGACAAATGGTGCATCTACCCTATGTACGACTACACGCATCCCTTGTCTGATGCGATAGAAAACATCACGCATTCGATTTGCACGCTGGAATTCCAGGATCACCGCCCTTTCTATGACTGGATCATAGAACGCGCCGCCGAAGGTGATTTCTTCAAAAAACCAGTGCCACAACAATATGAATTCGCCCGCCTGAACCTGACCTATGTCGTCACCAGCAAACGCAAGCTGCGTCAACTGGTAGAACAAAACATCGTTACTGGCTGGGACGACCCGCGCATGCCTACCATCGTCGGCATACGCCGCCGCGGTTACACGCCAGAATCTTTGCAACTGTTTTGCGAACGCATAGGCGTGACCCGCTCTGATGGCTGGATCGATTACAGCACACTGGAAGGCTGCCTGCGCGAAGACCTCGACCCGAAGGCACCACGCGCCACCGCCGTACTGCGTCCGCTGAAGCTCATCATCGACAACTTCCCGGAAGGCGAAAACATCGCCTGTACCGCACCGATCCATCCGCACCACCCCGAACTGGGCAACCGCGAATTCACGATAGGCAAGGAACTGTGGATAGAGCAGGAAGACTTCATGGAGGAACCCGTCAAAGGCTACTTCCGCCTCTTCCCAGGTAACAAGGTGCGTCTGCGTTATGGCTATGTAGTTGAATGCACGGGCTGCGACAAGGACGAAAACGGCAATGTCATTGCCGTGCATTGCAACTACTTTGCTGACAGCAAATCAGGCACTGAAGGCAGCGCCAATTACAAGGTCAAAGGCAACCTGCACTGGGTCAACGCCGCCGACGCACTGGAAGCAGAAGTACGCCTGTACGACCGTTTATTCACGGATGCAAATCCAGATGCCGGCGGCAAAGACTTCATGGCCTTGCTGAACCCCAATGCACTGGAAGTAGTACGCGCTTATGTAGAACCTGGCCTGGCAACGATCACGCCTGATACGCGTTTGCAGTTTGAACGCCATGGTTATTTTGTGGCGGATCGTGTGGATTCGGTTGTTGGTAAGCCTGTGTTTAACCGGGTGACGACTTTGAAGGATTCTTGGGTCAAGTAAGATATAAAAGAAATTAAACAATCAGGTCACCTGCGTAAGAAATACGAAGGTGACCTGAGATTTCTACACAATTCTGATATGACATAAACTCAGCAAAATACGGACAAAATCGCAGTCAAAAAATCAGTCCTTAAAAATCAAAAATGTTTCACTCCAAATTCATACTCTGCTTTTTATTTCTTTACACTTGCTTGTCAATTCCGGCGTTTGCACGAGGAAGTCAGCAAAACATTCATCCTACTGATGAATTTGGCTCCAGAATCGTCAAAAATGGATGCAAAGTCTACGTTTCAGCAAATGCACTGCAAGCTATCGCATCTGCTAATGACACGTTGAAAGTCACGCTTAAATACAAAGCAAATGAAAAAGGCGAAATTACAGACATTGGTACTTTAAAGAGTAGCGGCAAACAATTATTGGATAATGCAGCACGCATGGCGATGTCGACCTGCACGCTTGAACCAGCGACAAGGAATGAACAGTTAAAGTCAGTTTGGTACAAAACTCAGATGGAATTTACATCCGAAGAGAAAAGTGGAGCCCTGATTGCAGTCGGCAATATCGCTCAACCAATTTCAATTCATCCAGGCATTATCAATATGGCGGCGGCAGGTTGCGCACCAGATTATCCAAAAGAAGCCTTGAAAACCAACCTACAAGGAACCGTCAAATTCAGCGCCCATATTGATGCGACTGGCATGGTAAGCAAGGTCAACATCATAGAATCAAGCAAAAGCCAGTTATTGGATGATGCCATAAGCAATCGCCTCATGGAAGGCAGATGCAGAACCGTTCCAGGCACGTTTGATGGTAGTCCGGTAGCTACCATCACAATAATTCAATATGTATTCCGCCTAGAATAAAAACTATATTCAGGTTTGCTGCGAATTGATGGCTGCACGCATTCCGCACTCCGCCTGAGCAACGATATTCACGTTCGTCGCGAGCCAGGCTATTCTTTAAGGACAAGCACTCTGCTCGTCTTCATCTATTCCCCTTATTGAATCCTGAATGCAGAATGTCGATAAAAACCTGACCATCCCCACCAAACATAGTCGGATTTTGCGATAATCAACCAGATTCGATATCTACTTTCAAGATCAAAAAATGTTTGGAAAAATTCTAAGCTTGTTCCGCAACAAGGATGTGCCTGGCACTGCAGTCAAAGAATCGCATGAGACAAGTCAGCAGGCACAAGAACCTGTCATATCAGAGCCTGTGCGCAAGGCGAACAACCTTAAAGAGCAGGCGGACAATCTGCTGAGGTCGGGAGAAATTACACAGGCAGAAGAATGCTACCGTGAAGCGATTAGCAGCCATCCCACATTTGCAGATGCCTATATCAATCTGAGCATCGCTTTACGCATGCAAAAAAACTTTGTTGCTGCTGCAGCAGCACTGAATCAGGCGCAGACATTAAATCCTGGCGATATTTACATTTATTACAACAAAGGTGTGCTTGCCAAAGAACAGGCAGACTATCCGTCCGCAATCGCTGAATTTCGCAAAGCCCTGTCATTAGACGGCAATATGCTCGATGCCTATTATGACCTGATCGACACCTACATCAATACGGACGATAAAATTGCTGCGCGTTCGCTGGCTGCAACTGCTATTGAGAAGTTTCCGCAAGAGCTGGGTTTGCTGCTCTTGATGGCCAATCTGGAAACGGATAACAAACAATATGATGCTGCCCTGCTGCTTTATAACAGAGCTTTGGTTTTGCAGCCCCAGCATGCAGATGCAATTTGGCACGTATCCTGGATATTGCAGGGACAAGGCAAACTTGCTGAAGCCGAAGCCAGCTACAGAAAATTACTGAGCTTTGCGCCTGATCGATATGAGGCATATTACAACCTTGGAACTGTACTCACTTCTCAATCAAAAAAAGAAGAAGCAATCACCACTTACTTGCAGGCGGTGTCCATCAAACCAGATGCTGGACAGGCTCATCATAATTTGGGTAAAGCTTATTCTGACCTGGGAAAACTGGACGAAGCTGAAGCAAGTTTCCGTGCTGCGAGTAAGCTGCCTTTCTCTACTCAAGCCTGGGCACAGGTTAGTCTGGGCAATGTCCTGAGAGATACAGGCAGGCAAAGTGAAG
>Ga0207952_1001127_pt1 | contig 12903 bp, 7 predicted proteins | sample SubbioR12Aug_8Ca_FD_184831 | JGI IMG/M metagenome (GOLD analysis project Ga0207952, IMG submission 184831) | Serpentinite rock and fluid subsurface biosphere microbial communities from McLaughlin Reserve, California, USA - CR12Aug_8Ca (SPAdes) | ecosystem: Environmental > Terrestrial > Deep...
TTATTCGACTGCCTCTAAAGTCAAACCCATGTGCGCTTGTACTGATCATAGCCATCAGCAAGTACGCGATGCGATCAAGGCGAACAAGCTGTTGACAGTATCTGGCGTGCAGGAATTCATGGAATGGCGCACACCTAACGGTTGCTCCAGCTGCCGCCCGGCCATCAATTATTATCTGATTTCTACCTGGCCGCGTGAAGCCAGGGATGATCCACAATCACGTTTCATCAACGAGCGTTCACACGCAAATATCCAGAAGGATGGTACTTACTCCGTCATCCCGCGTATGTGGGGTGGTGAAACCAATGCCAGCGAATTGCGCAGGATTGCTGACGTCGTTGATAAATTCAAGATACCGACAGTCAAGGTCACTGGCGGCCAGCGTATCGATCTGCTGGGCGTGAAGAAAGAAGATTTGCGCGCAGTATGGCAAGACCTGGGCATGCCATCTGGCCTGGCGTATGCCAAGGGCTTGCGTACCGTAAAAACTTGCGTGGGTAGTGAGTGGTGCCGTTTTGGCACACAAAATTCCACCCTCATGGGGCAACAGCTGGAACGTGAACTGGCGCGCATGTATGCCCCGCACAAGGTCAAGCTGGCAGTATCCGGTTGCCCGCGTAATTGCGCCGAGGCAGGTATCAAGGACGTAGGTGTCATCGGTGTTGATTCTGGATGGGAAATTTATGTAGGCGGTAATGGCGGTATCAAAACCGAGGTTGCGCAATTCCTGGTGAAACTGAAAACCCATGAAGAAGTCATGGAATATACCGGTGCCTTCCTGCAGTTATACCGTGAAGAAGGTTGGTATCTGGAACGCACTGTGCATTATCTCGCCCGCGTCGGCCTTGATTATGTGAAGAAGATTATTCTGGAAGATCATGGCCGTCGCAAGGACCTGTATCAGCACCTGCTGTTTGCACTGGAAGGCGAATCTGATCCATGGCATGAGCCAGAAAAAGCGCAGGTCGATACGCGTCAGTTTGAGCGCTTGCCAGCATAAGACCATTTTCGTTGAGAGGAAAAAACATGAGTCAGGAATGGCAAGTTATTTGTCGCGTTGAAGATATCCCCGTCCTCGGTGCGCGCGTGGTTGCGCGTGCTGCCAAGCCGGATGTGGCTATCTTCAGGAATACAGAAAACAAGTTCTTTGCTCTGCTGGACAAGTGTCCACATAAAGGTGGGCCTTTATCTCAAGGCATCGTCTTTGGTGAAAAAGTCGCTTGCCCCTTGCACAACTGGAATATCGAATTGGCTTCTGGCTGCGCAATTGCACCCGATGAAGGATGTACACAAAAATTCAGTCTGAAAGTGGATGCAGATCAGGTATATCTGGATGCGAATGAGTTGCGTACACTTGCAATAGAGGCATAGAAAAAAATGCGTTGCATCACCTGCTATGGTGATGCAACGTGCACTTAAAGGCATGTATGACTGAAACCAAATCTACCTGTTGTTATTGCGGCGTTGGTTGCGGTGTAGTAATTGAAAGCGAAGGCGGGCAGGTTGTAGGGGTACGTGGTGACCCGGATCATCCAGCCAATTTTGGCCGTCTGTGCAGCAAGGGCAGTACCCTGCATTTGTCGGCTGATACAAAAATACAGCAACAGGTCAGGGCGCTGTATCCTGAGATGCGAGATACTGTCGCTGGACGGATGCAGGCACGCCAGCGCAGTGACTGGGATACCGTCATTGCCACTATGGCCGGCAAGTTTGCCAACACCATCAAGGCGCATGGCCCGGACAGTGTGGCATTTTATATTTCTGGTCAGTTGCTGACTGAAGACTATTATGTCTTCAATAAACTCGCCAAGGGTTTGGTAGGCACTAATAATATCGATAGTAATTCGCGCCTGTGCATGTCCAGCGCAGTAGCTGGTTATAAGCAAACGTTGGGTGCGGATGCACCGCCCACTTGTTATGAAGATATAGACCTGGCAGAAGTCATTTTCGTCGTCGGGTCGAACACGGCTTATGCACATCCGATTTTGTATCGCCGCCTGGAGCAGGCGAGGGGAAAAAATCCAAATCTGAAAGTGATAGTCGCTGATCCGCGCCGTACTGATACCGCGCGTGAAGCAGATTTGTTCCTGCCTATCTTGCCGGGTACCGATGTTGCCCTGTTCAACGGTATGTTGCATCTATGTCTGTGGGAAGATCTGATTGACCTGGCCTATATCCAGGAGCATACCGAAGGTTTTGCCGAACTTAAGCAAACCGTGCGTGATTACACGCCCGCAGCCGTGGCAAAGACATGTGGCATCAAGGAAGCTGACCTGGTACAGGCAGCGCGCTGGTTTGGGCAATCCAAAGCCAGCCTGTCGCTGTATTGCCAGGGGCTCAATCAATCATCCGCGGGTACTGCAAAAAATGCTGCACTGATCAATCTGCATCTGGCTACCCATCAAATCGGCAAGCCGGGTGCGGGTCCATTTTCCCTGACTGGTCAGCCAAATGCCATGGGTGGGCGTGAAGTTGGCGGCATGGCTAATCTGATGTCGGGTCACCGTGACCTTGCCAATGCTGAACATAGGGCAGAAATAGCTGCCTACTGGGGTGTAGATGATCTTCCTGCGACACCTGGCAAAACCGCAGTGGAAATGTTCGAGGCAGTCAGGCAGGGTGAGATCAAGATCATCTGGATAGTCTGCACCAATCCCGCGCAATCCATGCCTGAGCAAAACCTGATACGCGAAGCCCTGCAAAAAGCCGAGCTGGTGATCGTGCAAGAAGCTTATGCCAGCACTGCCACCGTGCCGTATGCCGACATACTTTTGCCAGCCAGCACCTGGGCAGAGAAGACTGGCACCGTCACCAATTCAGAACGCCGCATATCCCGCGTGCGCCCCGTCATACCCGCGCCAGGCGAAGCAAAACACGATTGGCAAATCGCCAGCCAGTTTGCCCAGGCACTGGCCCCCTTGCTGGGCAAGTCACCAGCAAACCTCAAGTACGACAGCGACGAGCAAGTCTGGAACGAGCACCGCGACAGCACCCGTGGTCGTGATCTGGATATCACTGGTTTGTCTTATGCCATACTGGAGCAACAGGGGCCGCAGCAATGGCCTTATCCGGCTGGTGCCAGCACTGGCAAACAGCGTTTGTATGAAGATGGCATCTTCTCCACAGCCAATGGCCGAGCACGTTTCGTCAATACCGTGTACCAACCGGTTAAGGACGCAGTTGATGCACGCTATCCATTCTCATTGAATACCGGTCGCCTGCGTGACCAATGGCATGGCATGAGCCGCACGGGGACTGTGGCACAGTTGTTTGCCCATGTGGCTGAACCTGGCATCTGCATGGAAGCCACGGACATGCAGAGGCGCTTCCTCAAAGCGGGTGATCTGGTACATGTCAGCAGCCGCCGTGGCACTGTCATTTTGCCGGCAGTTGAGAGTGATGAGCAACGAGCAGGTCAGGTTTTCATCGCCATGCACTGGGGTGAAGAATATGTATCTGGCCGCGGTCATGCGCAAAATGCCAGCTATGGGGTGAATGCCCTGACATCACCAGCGATAGATCCCAGTTCAAAACAGCCAGAACTGAAAGCCGCAGCCGTCAAGATTTTAAAGGCAGAATTGCCCTGGCGTTTTGTGGTATTCGCCTGGCTGGATAGTGAAGAAGCTTATGCCGTCCAAACTGCTTTGCGTCCCTATATGCGCGAGTTTGCCTATGCATCTTGCACGCCATTTGGCCGCGACACAGTGGGCGTGATTTTCCGTGCTGCCAATGAAGAAGCTGTAGCAACTGAAGTCCTGGAAAAAATCGAGCAGCTGTTTGGCATACGGGGCGCGGATGTCTTGCGTTATGACGATAAGCGCCGAAGTGTTTCGCGTCATATCCTGGTGAAAGAAGGCAGTCTGGCGGCTGTGGCACTGGCAGGGGATGTGTCTGCCGAAAGCTGGCTCAAGGATTTCCTGCAGGCGCAGGAACCTGTCGCCAAACTGGGCCGCCTATTGCTTATGCCAAGTAACACCGCACCACAAGGCTTTGCCGCCCGCGGCAAGGTGGTTTGCAGTTGTTTGAACGTGACAGATACAGAAATCAAGGCAAGTCTCAAGGACATGGATGGCTTGCCTGTCGATATCCTGACGGGTTTGCAGACTAAATTAAAATGTGGCACGAATTGCGGTTCTTGTGTGCCAGAACTCAAGAAAATGATCAGTTTCAACATGCAGGAAAGTGTCACATAAAAGAACATGAAGATAGAGAGAATAGATCCTGCTTCAGAAGCTGCGGGTAGTCTGCTGAGCATGTCTGACATTTACATGGCTGGATTGTATCCAGCCGAGAGCAATCACTTGTTAAGCGTGGACGCACTGGCGCAAGATAATGTGATTTTTCTGGGGTGTCATATAGACGGACAACTGGCTGCCTGTGGTGCTGCGACTATCCAGTTTGATGACGATGAGCAGCTAAGCTATGGTGAAATCAAGCGCGTGTTTGTGCCAGATGAGTTTCGTGGCAGAGGCTTGTCCAAGCATATCATGCGCGCTCTTGAGGAAGAGCTACTGGAGAGGGATATACGCATAGTCCGCCTGGAAACAGGGATCAGGCAGCCCGAGGCACTGGGTTTATATTTCCGCCTCGGTTATGCTGAACGGGCTGCTTTTGGGGCATATGATGAAGACCCCTTGAGTGTCTTCATGGAAAAAGATTTAATGGCCTGAAGCTTGCTACCTCAGGCGGTTTGCCTGCGCAAACTCAGCAACATCGCGCCAAAGGAAATAAAGGCTGCACCAACTACCCGGTTGATCCATTTCACAAAGCGTGGCTTGACCAGTACATGCATGGCACGTGCTGCCAGTTGTGCATACATCAGATGCGTCAGATAAGACATCGCCATGAAGATACTCATGAGGATGAAAAATTGCGGCGCCAGCGCCTCATTTGGATTAATAAAATGCGGGAACAGAGCCGTGAAAAACATCAAGGCCTTGGGATTGGTTGATGCCGTCAAAAAAGCTTCACCAAATAATTTCTTTCTACTGGGTTTCTCGCTCAGTGTCGCGTGCGATGCTTCTTGCGCCAGCACGCTGCCCTTTCCAAGCAATTGTTTTACGCCTATGTAAAACAAATACAGCGCCCCGATGATCTTGACTGCTGCAAAGAGGAAGGCAGAAGAATTCAGCAAAGCCCCCAGGCCCAGAAAAGCAGTGGTTGACAGGCAAAAGATGCCGCTGACATTCCCCAGGGCTGACCACATGACAGAACGGGTGCCATAGCTGGCGCCATTCCTCAGGGATAACAGTATGGCTGGACCAGGACTGAGTATGGATAGTCCGGCAATCGTCGTGAAAGCAAGCAGGGTCTGGGTTTGCATGATTTGAATAGAGATAAGTATAAAAAGTTGCTGCCAGCTTAAAGCATTTTTGCACCAGTTGCCTGGCGCACCGGGATACCTGCAGGATCAAAATTCTCCAGGCAATATACATTGATGCCAAAATTATCTGGCGTCACGCGCTTGCGATGAAAAGGATAGATGCCGCAGGTTTTGCAAAAATAATGGTGGGCAGTATGGCTATGGAACTGGTATTCGCTGAGCGATTCTGTACCAGTCAGCAGCTTGAACTGGCTTTCATGCACTTTCACCATCAAGGCATTTTTACGGCGACAAATAGAACAATCGCACATGGTAAGTTCTGGGAAATCTGTGGCAATTTCAAATCGTATAGCGCCGCAGTGACAACTACCTTGATAAGTTTGCATGGGGCGGGAGCCGGATGTTTGCATTTTTCTACCTGTCGTGAATGATGTTTCAAGCTTATCTTAGAGCACTGTAGCGTAGGTGTACCGGTACAATTTCCTGCCAGGAACTGCGCTGCCATGGTCATTTCACCATGACAATTCTGCGCGCATCCAATCCCACTTGTCATAAAGCCTTGTCTGCCTGTTTCAGATGTGTCCAAATGTAAGCCATACCTTGGTATCGTTGTAATGAAATGGCAATGGACTTATCATGCCGGGTCGTTGCGTATTTTGTTGCAGTATTTCCTTGTATTTTGGTTTGTAGCAGGCTTGCCCCATCTATTTTTTATCCATCCCCATGCGCTTTATTTCTCAAGCTGTGATCGTAAATGACCATACCAGTAATGGTGGCCATTCATCATGTTGATTTCTTATTATCATGCAAAACGACTCGGCCTTGTATTGCGCCCGGGCTTGATTGCTGCTGGTGTGGCCTTGGCTTACGCGCAGCCTGGCCTGGCTTTGGCACAGGAGGCGAAGACATCGTCCACGTTCACTTTGCCTGCAGTACAGGCAAAAAGCAGGGATGTTCTGGTGACAGAATTTCAATTCAATGGCAATGCCGTGATCAGCACTCCTGAATTGCAGCAAATGGCGCAGGCTTATGCGGGCAAGCGCGTCAGCTATGCTGAACTGGAAGAATTGCGCACCCGTATCTCGCGCTTGTATGTAGAACGCGGTTATCTGAACTCAGGTGCAGTGTTGCAAGTGGCTGAAGGCGCAGAGCCATTTCCCTCCGGCATAGTGCCGGTTCGTCTGATAGAAGGACGTATCAGTGAAGTCAGAATCAGGGGCGAAGGCAATTTACGACCAGCCTATTTGCAGCAAAGATTGCTCAGGCAAGATGAGGTTTTCAATATGCCAGTCTTGCAGCAACGCTTTCAATTATTGCTGACCGACCCGCTGTTCGAAAAAATAAATAGCCGCATTATTCCTGGTGAACAGCCAGGCATAGCAATACTGGATATGGAAGTCGTGCGCGCCAAAGCTTATGGCATGAATCTGTATGCCAATAATTATCGGGCGCCATCGATAGGTTCGCAAGTGCTGGGTGTGAGTGGCTGGATACGCAATCTGAGTGGTTACGGCGATTATCTGGAAGCCAGTGTGGCGCATAGTGAGGGGGCTGACCCTGTGCATCTGGGCTGGACCACACCATTAAATAGTGTGGGCACCAGCCTGAAGCTGAACATAGACCAGGGCAATTCTTCAGTCGTTGGTGAATCCCTGGCAGCAGTGGATATCAAAAGCCGCAGTTCTGGTTACGAACTGGGTCTCAGCCAGTCCCTGGTAAACCACTTGCAAAGAAAAATCGAGCTTGGCTTGACATATAGTCTGCGCGATAGCCAGACCAGTTTGCTGGGCGAGGCATTTTCCTTCACGCCCGGTGAGCCTGATGGCTATTCAAAAACCAGAGTACTGCGCTTTTCTCAGGAATGGACAGAACGCTGGGAAACCCAGGCACTGGCCCTGCGTAGCGTATTTGCCTTTGGTCGCAATAATATCGACAGTAGTGAGGCTGGTCCACAGATACCGGCACAGCGCTATCGCATCTGGACCGGGCAACTGCAATATGTAAAAAACCTGGATCTGGCAGGGCAGCAAATAGTCTTGCGCGCGTCGGCACAGCAAACACCAGATCGTCTGTTACCGCTGGAGCGATTTTCTCTGGGTGGCGTCTCCAGCGTGCGTGGCTACCGTGAAAATGCAGTCGTACGTGACCGTGCCTGGCTAGTGAATATGGAATACCATTATCCTCTGCCAGCCTGGCAAGATGCCGGCCAGTTCAAACTCATTGCATACACTGATATGGCGAGTGCCAGCAACAAGAACGAGTCTGCCCAAAGACTGGCATCCATAGGTGCAGGTATGAACTGGCATAGACAAAAGTGGAGTGCAGATCTGTTCCTGGCAAAAAAACTCATCAGTCTGCCTGGAGAAAGCAGTGGCAATTTGCAGGACCATGGCCTGCATTTCCAATTAACTTATCATCTATTTTGAGAGTGCGGCATATGACTATGAAATTTGCCGCACTTTGTATGCGCATACTGAAGCCTGGCCTGCTTGTCCTGTGCTGCATCAGCCCGGCTGCTTTTGCCAGCGAAAGCGCGCTGGAGCAGGGTTTGCGTGACTGTGCCAGTGGCAATTACAACCAGGCACTGAATAGTTTGCAAACAGCTTATGCCCAGGCAGGAACAGAGAGTGACAAAGTCAGGGCTGCTTCTGCCCTGGCGCAAAGCTACAGGCAGACGCATCAGACTGCCAAGGCAGAGCCTTATTTACGTTTTGCTTTTGAAAAAGCCGACAATAAAATCGATAAGGCTGGCTATGCGATTGACTTTGGAAACTGGCAACAGCAACAGGGTCATACAGAACAGGCAGCTTATTATTACGATACTGCATTGAAGCTGGCTGGAAATGATGTGGCAATCGCCATCAGTGCAGAACTCAACCAGCATAAGCTGCAAGCAAAAAAACAGCCTGCCGCTGAGCAGTTAAAGAAGCTGCAAACACTGTGGCTGCGTTTGCAACAAGCTGGGGAGAATCCACAGGCAGCGCGCTATAGTTTGAATCTGGGTGCGCAAGCCAAAGCTTTAGGAGCAGGCGGGCAGGCATTGGCTTTCCAGGCTATTGAGCATGCGCGTGTTGTGGCCGTTAAACAAAGCCAGGCGCGATTGCAACTGGAGGCTATCGATCAACTGGCGCAGTTGTACGAAGATGCGCGCCGCTTTGACGATACTTTGCTGCTGACAGATCAAGCCCTTCTGGTAGCACAAGGTCTGGAAGCGCATGATTTGCTCATCAATATTGAATGGCGTCATGGCCGCGTGTTGCGGCAACTGGCCAAAGCTGACGAGGCCATTGCTGCCTATCAGCGAGCGGTTGAGCATATAGAAGCGATACGTGCTGACATACCGGTGGAATACCAGGATGGCCGTTCTTCTTTCCGCGAAACGCTGGAGCCGGTTTATCTGGGCCTGGCAGATTTGTTATTGCAGACTTCTGACAAGCTGGATGCCTCACAAAAAAATGTACAATTGCGTCGTGCGCGCGATGTCCTGGAATTGCTGAAACAAACCGAATTGCAGGATTATCTGGGTGACCGTTGTGCGGTCGATACTGCCAGGGCAAATCGCAAAAGCACTGTCATAGCCAGCGACACGGCAATACTGTATCCGATTATTTTGCCGGACCGGCTGGAACTCTTGCTGGAAACCGGCAAGGGGATTTACCGCCACAGTTTGCCCATGTCAGCGACAAAGCTGCGTGCTGACATTATTGATTTTGGTAATACACTGAAGGACAATTTATCTTTCCAGCCTCAGGCAAAACGCCTGTATCAAGCCTTGCTGACACCCGTCGACGCTGAGTTGGCGCAACAAGACATACGCACCCTGGTCATCGTGCCCGATGGCGCTTTGCGCTTATTGCCCTTTGCCGCCTTGCATGACGGGCAGCGTTTTGCCATAGAAAAATATGCAATCGCTGTCGCGCCTGCGTTAAGTTTGACCAGTACAGATGTCCGCAGTCATCAGGCCAGTGGTTTCAAGACTTTATTGGCGGGTATGAGTGAACCTGGTACGGTGGTAGATAAATTACCGACGGCCATGGTGGAGCAATTACTGAGTGCCAGCCAGCAGACCAGCGCCCTCAATGAGCGACAAGTAGCGAGAGCCGTTTTGACCCGTAGCTTGCGCAATATCCCCAAATCTACAGATGCAGTTATTACCGGGAAGTTAACGCAATCTGCTGCCAGCAAACCAGGCCAGCATCAGCAATTGCAGCAAATGCTGGCGCTGGCCGGTGTTGATGAAGAAATCCGCACCTTGGAAAAACTCACAACTAGCCAGACTCTGCTCAACGCAGGCTTTACCGTTGCTACCTTCAGCCAGAAAGTGCAAACTGGCGACTACCAGATCGTCCATATTGCTTCACATGGTGTTTTTGGCGGCACTGCCGATACCACTTTTGTCATGGCGCATGATGATGTCATCACTATGGATAATCTGCAGTTATTCCTGAGAGCGGGTAGCCTGAAAAGCCGGGAGCTGGAGCTATTGACCCTGTCTGCCTGTGAAACCGCCGAGGGGGATGACAGGGCACCACTGGGTCTGAGTGGTGCTGCGCTGAAAGCCAGGGCCAGGAGCGCCCTGGGTTCACTTTGGCCAGTATCTGATGATGCTGCCACTCTGTTGATGGGCCAGTTTTATCGCAACCTGGCAGAGCCAGCAACGAGTAAGGCGCAGGCATTGCAAAAGGCCCAGTTGACGTTGATGAAGAATAATAATTTCAATCACCCTTTTTATTGGGCTCCATTCATCATGGTAGGGAGCTGGTTATGATCATGTCACGATTACATTCTGTCAGCTTGCTCAAATTAAGCATCTTGCTGGCTTTTGGCAGTATATCTGCAGTTGCGTGGGCTGGTGCTGTCACCGATGGCACTGTTGGTCCCGTGCAAAATCTCAACGGTAATTTTGTCGTCCCGCAAAATCTGGGAACAACAAAAGGCAGTAATCTATTTCATAGTTTTAAGAACTTTAATATAGAGAGTGGCGAGTCAGCTACTTTTACCACCACGACTGCCTTGCAAAATGTGATTACCCGCGTCACTGGTGGCAGCGCCTCGAATATCAACGGTTTATTGAAGTTGAGTGCGGCTCAGGGTAGTCAGCCACATTTTTATTTCATCAACCCAGCCGGTGTGATTTTTGGCGCAGGCGCAGCAGTTGATGTGCCCGCTGGTTTGCACATCAGCACGGCTGACTATGTGAAATTTGCCGATGGTAATTTTTATGTCGATGCTGCAAAGGCCAGTACCCTGTCCGCTGCGGCACCAGAGGCTTTCGGTTTCCTGGGGAATAATACTGCCTCTCTTGAATTCAGGGAAGGCGCAAATCTGAGTCTGCGTGCGCAGCAGTCATTGACGCTTGCCGCTGGCGATATCAGCATCAATGATGTCACTATCCTGGCCCCGGGTGCGACAGTGCGTGTAATCGCTACCGGAAAAAATAAACTCGAAGCCAGCTTCGATGGTGATTTGCCAAAAGCAGATGGCAACCTGAGTATCCTCAATGGCGGTAGTATCAATACCACTGTCGGTAGCAATGTAGATGGTAATCTGTTACGCGCGCAAGCTGGCCAGATACTGATCGATGCTCAGGACAGCCGTCAGCTCACGGGCATTTTCAGCAATGCCAAAGAAGGTAATGGCAAATCCGGTGACATGCTGATTACCGCCAGCAAGCAACTCAGCATACAAAATGGTGGGCGTATTTCTTCCTCCACCTTCACGGCAGGCAATGCGGGCGCGATCAAAATTGATGCCGGCGCTATCAGCATGGATGGTCAGGGCAGGCTCAGCGGGATATTCAGCCAGACCAATGAGGATACTGGCCATGCCGGTAATGTTGATATCAATGTAGCTGGCAAACTCGCTATCCTGAATGGTGCGCTAGTTTCATCATCGACTTACACGGCAGGTAATGGTGGCAATGTGCGCGTCACTGCCAATGAAATTGTATTGGATGGTGCGGACGCTAACGGACCATCGACTGGTTTCTTGAGTACCACTAATAATGGGACCGGCAATGCCGGCAATATTGAAGTGACTGCCAAGGGTAAATTGAGTATTCTGAATAGCGCGCAGATATCTACCGCAACTTATGCCGCAGGGCAGGGTGCCGATATCAAAATCAATGCCGCAGAATTGCTGATTAATGGCAATGCAGTTTCCACTGGCATTAACAGTATTTCTGGTGGCGCTGGCAATGCAGGTAACCTGAATGTGAATATCAGTGGTGCCACCAGCATCCTGGCTGAGGGTGGTATTGCGACTTCGGCATTTGATGTTGGTCAGGCTGGCAAGATCAAATTTGTTGGTAATAGCCTGCATATAGATGGACAGGGAGTGGAAGCGGGTATCTATAGCGACGCCGGTGATTTCCGTACCTCTGCCAGTTTCCGTGGCGGTAACGGTGGCGATATCGACGTCAGCGTGGCTGATAAATTGTCTCTGACTGGCGGCGGACGTATCTCATCGACGACATATACGCGGGGAAATAGCGGCACTATTACTGTTGCCGCCAATACCCTGAGCCTGAATGGTGATCGCAGCGGTATCATGGCAGAAACCATAGGTGTGGGTAATGCTGGCAGTATCACAATCAAAGCAAATCAATCGATACTAGTGCAGGGCGGTGCCAGAATTTCTTCTGCCACCCGCTTTGTCGGCAATGGCGGCAGCGTCACTATTGATGCTGCCAGCCTGGACATCGATGGCAATGGACTTGCCACCGGCATTTATAGCGATGCTGGCACGCAGGCGCAAGGCAATGCCGGCAATGTCGGTGTCAATATCGCAGGTGATTTGTCGTTGAAAGATGGCGGCCAGATATCTTCTTCTACCATCAGTTACACCACCGCCTCGGCTGGCTCAGTCAAAGTAAATGCTGCCAATATCAAGCTTGATGGCAAGATCAGCAATCCTGTCAAGGACGACGACGGCAATGTGAAAATATTGAACACCGGCATATTCAGCAGTGCCAATGCCGGTGATGAATATACCAGCAGGTCCGTGGGGAATGCTGGTACGGTCAATGTCACGGCCAGGCAACTGCAAATGAGCAATGCGGCGCAGATTTCATCCAGTGCCTATGCCAGAGGCAAGGCCGGTGAAGTGAATGTGAATGCGGATAAAATCAAGCTGGCCAGCAATGCCATCATCAGCTCTGAAGCTGGCCCTGTCTCCAGCGGTTATACCGGCAATATCAATATCAAAGCGAATGAAAGCCTGGATATAGAACAAGGCTTGCTGTCGATACGCAATGCCGCCCAGGTCAGCTCTGATAAACAGCCGACGAAAACCTTGTTGAGCGTTGAAGCGCCTGACATCAAATTGCAACAGGCACAGATCACGGCTTCGGCCAGTGCCAATGTCGCAGCCAGCGATATACAGATCAGTTATACCAATCGCCTGTTGATGAAAGGCAGTACCGTCAACACCAGTGCGTTCGAGGGTAATGGCGGTGCCATCAGTATCAAAGGCAATGGCGCTCTGGTGCTTGAACGCTCACAAATCACGACTTCAGTCACAGGCACGCAAGTTGACCAGGGTGGTAATGGCGGTGATATCAGCATCGCTGCACCAGCCAT
>Ga0207952_1001128_pt1 | contig 12902 bp, 9 predicted proteins | sample SubbioR12Aug_8Ca_FD_184831 | JGI IMG/M metagenome (GOLD analysis project Ga0207952, IMG submission 184831) | Serpentinite rock and fluid subsurface biosphere microbial communities from McLaughlin Reserve, California, USA - CR12Aug_8Ca (SPAdes) | ecosystem: Environmental > Terrestrial > Deep...
CCGCTCGGCGCTCTGGCTTTGTGCCGGTGGCGAATTCGGCTTCGTGCTGCTCGGTGAAGTCGCTCGTATGCCGAAAGCGGTTGAACAGGTGGCGCTGACGGCTCTGGTGCTGTCCATGCTGATTGCGCCATTTATCGTGCATTACAGCGAAAAGCTGGTGATGCGCTTCGTCGCCAGCGAATGGTTGATGCGCTCCATGCATCTTACCAAAATCGCCGTCCAGTCGATGGGTACCGAAAAACATGCCATCCTCTGCGGCTTCGGTCGGAATGGCCAATACCTGGCGCGCTTTCTCGGCCAGGAGGGGGTGAATTACATTGCGCTCGACCTTGATCCCGACCGCGTCCGCGAAGCCGCCGCCGGCGGCGAAAGTGTTGTTTTTGGCGACGCCGGGCGCAAGGATGCCCTGATTGCTGCCGGTTTGATGCGGGCCAGCGTGGTGATCGTCACCATGAGCGATACGCCGCTCGCCGAGAAAGTGCTGCATCACGTTCAGGAATTGCGCCCGGATCTGCCGGTGGTGGTGCGCACGATTGATGAACGCGACATGGGGCGTCTGGCCAAGGCGGGGGCGGCGGAAGTTGTGCCGGAAACCCTGGAGGCCAGCCTGATGCTTGCATCACACGCGCTGGTGTTGGTCGGCGTGCCGATCAATCGTGTCCTGAAACGCATTCGCCAAACCCGCTCGCAGCGCTACCGTTTATTGCGCGGCTTCTATCGCGGCCAGACCGACCGCGAGGAGGAGGATGAGCATCAACTCCGGCTTCATTCCGTCTGGCTTGAGGCGGGGGCGGCAGGCATCGGCCAGACCTTGGCGGAACTCAATATGGAAAGCCTGGGTTGCGAGGTCAGCGCGATTCGCCGGCGCGGTATCCGGGCAATTGAGCCAGCGCCTGAAACTCGCCTCGAAGCGGGCGACATCGTGGTTGTGCTCGGTGACCCGGAGTCGGTTGCGGCGGCAGAGCAGCGGCTGCTGCAGAAATGAAAAAGCCCGCCGGAGCGGGCCTTGAGAACTGATTCGACAGGCTACAAGCTTTTGCAGACTACATATACGGTGTTGCCGTCATCAACGTAACCGGCCGTGTCGGCCTGCTTGGTATCCAGCGCTGTTGGGGCGTTGGTGCCCCGTACCTGACCGGTTCCCGGTCTGCCATCATCGAACTGTGCATCAATGGCGTTGGCAATCTTGCCGGGCAGGTTCGTTGTGCAGATGGTCAATCCAGATAAGCCCAGAGCGCCATTCTGAGCCTGTAATACGCCGCCAGAGGCGTTCTGCGGAGCATTGGTGGTTGCGGAGTCGCCACCGACGAAGCCTGAAAGACGAAGGTGTTGCCAGAAAAGACAGTTTTCTTTGGCTTTATCGGTAACAGCACACTCCAGAATCGTTTTAATAGACGATTCACCTACGGCACCGTTGCCGTCCCCTTTTTCCGTGGCGGGTGAAGTCCAGCGTGTTTTTGCCTGGTCGTCATCACCCGGGAATTTTTTGTAGCGATCCTGATAGCCATAAATTGCAGCCGACATGCCATTCAGATCGTTCGCCACATTTTTGATCTTGGCTTGATTAATCAACTCCTGCCCCTTCAGCACCCCGCCCAGCAGCAGTCCGATAATGACCAGTACGATGGCGATTTCGACAAGGGTGAAGCCCCCTTGTTTATTTTTCATGGCATTCTCCGGTTCATGATTTCTCCGATCACTTCAGCAATATTTGTACCCGTAAAACAAAGTCTAAATTCGGCAATCTTGGCTCGAGTCAAGCGAAAATGTGTCGAAAAATTGACAGGTTGGTTCATTAATGAACGTTAGGCGGTGGTCCGGAATAGCCAGCCACCTTGGCGAGTGGCCGCATTTGCTGTTGGCCGGCCATTTGCTGATGCTGCATGTACTGGCTTTTGGCGGGTGGCAAATTCCCGCGGTGCGTCTGCTCTGGATGGTGGCGCTGGGCTTGTTTCTGATCTGGCAGCCGTTTGTGGCAGGTGAGCGGCGGATCAGTCTGGCACAAGGGGGCATATTGTTTGCCGTGGTGCTGGTTTCGACCTGGTTTCTCGGCCCCTGGCTGTTGCTGATTTGGTGCGGTACGCTGGCCGCCGCGATTGGTGGTCGTGTTCTTTGGACGGATCGCCGGGTCGAACGAGCGGGTTACCTGTTGGCTTTTGGCTATCTGGTTGGCCTGACCATCTTTGGCGTGGTGCCGGAAATTTCTTCAGTTGTCGCACTGGACCCCCTGTTGCGCGATCCGTTCGCCCATTTCATGCCCCTTGTTTTGCCGCTGCTCTTGGTTTTTCCGGTGCGTGCGCCGCAACGGCGGCCCGGCGATGCCTTCGATCTGTTCTATGGCGTGCTGGTCTTTCTGGTTCTGGCAGTTTTCGTGCTCGGCGCGCTGGCTTATATGCTGGTGGGGCAGGTCGGTTATGTCGAATCTTTGTTCAAAACCTCGTTGACCGTAGCAGGTGCCTTGCTGCTGGTGGCCTGGGCGTGGAACCCACGGGCCGGGTTTTCCGGTATCGGCGCAGCTATCTCGCGTTATCTGTTGTCGGTGGGCATGCCGCTTGAGCAATGGCTGGTGCAGTTGGCGGAAGAAAGCGAGAGGGAGCTTGAGCCCGCCCTTTTTCTCGCGGCCGTGATGGGGCGTCTACAGGAGACGCCCTGGATATTGGGGGTTTCGTGGCGGGCTAGTGGCAAGACAGGGCAGTTGGGTGAGCGAACGCATCACCCGCATCTGTATCAGTACGATGACCTTGTTTTGTCGGTCTATTTCCGTCACCCGCCATCGCCGTCGATGCGCTGGCACGTGGATTGGCTCCTTCGACTGGCGGTCGAGTTTTATCTGGTCAAACGTCAGACGCATCAGTTGCAACGCATGGGCTACCTGCAGGCGGTTTACGAAACCGGGGCTCGCGTTACGCACGATGTAAAAAATATCCTGCAGTCGATGCAGGGCTTGTGTTACGCCGCCGGCCAGTCGGGTAACCCGGCACAGTTGGCCGGGTTGCTCAGTCGGCAACTGCCGCAGATTGCCGAGCGCCTTCGCGTGACGCTGGAAAAGCTGCAGTCACCGCAAGCCGAAAACCAAGAAAGCATCGATGCGGCTCTCTGGTGGCGGCAGCTGCAGGATCGATATGCATCCGTCGAGATTGTCTGGTGCGGCCAGGCGGAAGCGGGCGATCGGGTGCCGGGCAGTCTGTTCGACAGCGTTGCCGAAAACCTGCTTCAGAATGCGCTGGCAAAACGTCTGCGTCAGCCGGGGTTGCGTATCGCGGTCAGCTTTGCGGATGGAGCCCTGCAGGTTGCCGACGATGGGATGCCGCTTGAGGCGAGCCTTGCCGACAGGGTGTTGCGGGAACCGGTCAGGTCCGAAGATGGTTTGGGGATCGGGCTTTACCACGCCGCCTGCCAGGTCGAGGCGGCGGGCTATTGTCTTGAATTGGCCGAAAACCGGCCGGGACGTGTCGCTTTCAGACTGTCAGTTTGCCGCTGAGGCGATTTCCCGCCCGCCATTGTTCTCTCGCTGGCCGATCAGGCGATAGACCGCGGTATTGCCCTTGCCTTTCAGGTAGAGCGTTTGCGGGGCCTGAAAGATGAAGTGATCGGCCAGGCGGCGGTGGGTCAATTCGTCAACCTGGATCATGCCGGGTGTGCCTTCGCTAGTAATCCGGCTGGCCAGATTCACCGTATCGCCCCACAGATCGTAGATGAACTTCTTCTTGCCGAGAACGCCGGCAACGATCGGGCCGGTGCCGATGCCGATACGGACGTCGAGGCGCATGTCGTTGACGGTGAAGTCCCGCTGCAGCAAGTCGCGCATGGCGATGGCCAGTTCGGCGATGGATTTCGAGTAGTTGCTCAGTTCATTGTTCAGGCCGCCGGCGACCATATAGGCATCGCCGATAGTCTTGATTTTCTCGACGCCAAACTGTTCGGCCAGTTCGTCGAAGGACGAGAAAATGCGGTTGAGCATGGCGAAAACCTGCTGCGGCGTCAGTCCCTCGGCTACCTTGGTGAAATTGACGATATCGACAAACATCACGGTGACATCGGCAAAGCCGTCGGCAATGGTTTGTTTGTCGTTTTTCAGGCGTTCGGCAATCGGGCCGGGCAGGATATTCAACAACAGACGTTCGGAACGCTCCTGCTCTTCCTGAAGCAAATGATGGGTCGTTTCCAGACTGGCCTGCGCCTTGGCTTTTTCCTGAACGGCATAGCGCAGCAGCAGATAAACGATGCTGGAAATGGCGGCAAAATTGAGCGCGAAGAAGAAAACGCTGGTCCGGATGGCAACCTTGGGTGTTGTAGCCGCGATGCTGTCGGCGAGAAAATAATCGAAAAATCCGGAGAGTGTGGTCAGGAAAATATAGGCAAAAAACCAGGCAATGGATTCGCGTGGGCCGATAAAAAGCAGCGCGCCAATCGGCGCCAGCAAGCCCCAAAGGCTGGTGCCGCTGGCGGTAATGAAGTTGCCGATGCTCCACTGCACGGCAAATGGCGCAAAGAGGAAGAGCGCCAGTTGCGAATAACGGAAGAAATCGAAATTGCCGCTGCGGAAAAAGTAGAGCAGGTTGCTGACCAGCAGAATCTGGAAAATAAATGGCGGTGTTGCCGAAAACTGGGGCCCCATCTGGCCGTACAGAAAAAGCCAGAGCATTGAGCCGAGGCAAACCAGGCCGGTGGCAAAGATCAGCAGAGATTTCTTCAGGCGCGTCTCGGCATCGTCATCCGGATTGATGCCGGCGTTGCGCAGGGAAAAAAGGAAGGCTGGCTGGCTCACGGGGTCGGAATCCGGCTCATAACGAATGCATAGGATAGTGTGGCGGTCGTCGGGATTGAGGTCAAGGCGCCAAGGGGGCGACCGATTCAGGGAAGTTTGCCGACAGCAACCAGGCGGGACTTGAGAATGCTTGGGATAACCCAGGCGACTAGATCGTCGAAGTTTTCGGTCGGCGTGTGCGACACAAAGGTCAGATTGGCATCGGCATTCTTGGCTTCATCGCCCGTTGCGCCGGTGAGTTGAAGACCTGTACTCAGATAGCCACCGAAGCCACGGCTGCCGTGGCTGACAACAACCGCCGGGATGTCGCTGGCAACTGCCTGGCCGGCACTGTCCTGAATATTTGCCCGGCCTACCGTATCCAGTGTGAAGCGTATTCGCGTGCCGTTGTCTTTTTCAACCTGGGTAATCGGATTGGAAAACTCCTTGCCGACGAAATAGGTGAAACGCTTACCCCACGGATCGGTTTCCTGCAGGCCGAGGCTTATCCACGGGATTACCCCATGTTCAAGCTTGCATATGCGGTCGGCCGTGCTGCAGTCGGCGGGGGTACATTGCCATGCCTCACTACCGGCACCACTGGCTGTGTCGATGGCCGGATCGGCGGGGCAGGGCAGGCGTCCTGACGACATGGCGAAACCCAGAATGGCTTCAAGGATGATTTCCTGTTGACGCTGTGCATCCTTGTTTTCTGCCTGATTGCGCTGGCTGGAGAGGCCGACCAGCAACCCACTGGTCAGCAGTGCAACGACGATCAGCACAATGGCCAGTTCGACGAGGGAAAAGCCGACCTGACAAGTCGGGGAAGGGCTGGACAAACCTTGCCTGTTCATGGCGTGTCAGTAGGAGAGGCGATCATTGAATGTAGCCGATACGGGCTCGCTCGAAAACTGCGTGACCGGAGATTTTGCGTCACCGTTGCGGGAAATATCCTGATTCTTGCGTTCGAGAAAACGTTCGGTTTCGCGGATGGATCTGTCCCAGTAGATGGCCCTGCCCTGAGCGTCCAGCTTGCATTTGCCTGGATTGGCGAGATCGGGTGGGCAGACTGTTTTGCCTGTGGCCAGAACGACGCTCCGATAGTTACCGCTGCCGTTGACCGTAAGTCGACCGGTTGCTGGTCGAATGCGGTCGCTGATCTGATAGAAAAGTAGATTTGACCAGTTGTTGATGGCCCACCAGGTATCGCTGCCGGTTGGCGGTTTCAGCATGGCGCAGGCGCTGCCGTACCACACGGTGGGCGTCGCCGCATCGGCCAAGCCTGTTTCGAGCAAAGCATCCAGCGTGCCTGCCTTGTCCAGCATGGTGTTTAGTAATGTTTGCGTCTTGGCTAGCGCGGTTTGGGCAGCTTGTTTGTCGGTATCAGAACTGGTTTTGATGTATTGCTCCAGCAAGCTGGCGGTGCCACTGTCGCCGTCCAAGCTGGCGAGAAGTTTTCTTGCCGCAGCGTAGGCCGAGTTGGTGCTGTCCCCGGCAGCCCCTGTGCTTTTCCTGGCCAGTCTTGCAACGTCAGCGGCGTGAGTTGCGGTGGCATCGGCCCAGTAGACGACGTCCTTGACCGACACGGTTCGCAGCCCTCGTCCGGCGGTGAGATTTGGCGGTGCGGTTTGCGTCGAGGCGGTCAGTGTGTCGGTGGCTTCTTTTAGCGTTTCCTGGACAATATTGTCGCCATTGCGCGTCATCGTAGCGGCCAGTTCGTTCAGCCGAGTGGCGCTGGTCGAGGCGGTTGACTGAATTTTGGCCTCATCGCCCAGCGCTCGGGCAGCGACCAGTGCCGCGTCGAGTGCGGAGATGGCGGCAGCGCGAGCCGATACTACGGTCCCCGATCCTGTTGATAGGGAGTTGACCAGGGTACGAGAGGCTTCGAGCGCAGGAATTAGCGTCGATGTCGATTGCTGCTCCTGGTTTGCGGGGTATTCGGCCAGCGCAGCGAGGATTCTTTCAGCCCGGAAGCCGATTTCATTGCCGTCAATATTGACCCGGCTGGTCTGAATTGCGTTGTAGAGCAGCAGGTTTTTGTTATGCAGAGTTGTAGCACTAGCGATTGCCAGACTCGCCAGAGCGGTGTCGGCAGGGAAATCCTTGGCATTGTTGGCATCCACCGCTGCCGTCGTCGCGGCAATCAGACCTGTGTCGAGCCAGTTCTTGATGTCAAGATTGGGTGTGCTGCTTCGTTCGAATAGTTTGTTTTTGAAGACATTGATTTGTGACACCAGCCCGCTAAAGCTTGTTGCAGAAGGGCCTGTCGCAGCGGCGTCGATTTTTGTCTTGAGTTTTGGGTTCTGGACCTGAAGTTCCATCAGGAAAGGATCCAGGCCACTATTGGAGAGTGATTCCCGGAATGCAGTGAGGCTGGGCAAGGCGCTGTCGATCGCTGCCGGGATGGTGCTGGCGTTTTCCGTAAAGGTGGCGCTATCGATAGTTGCTGCAGCGATTGTGGCATCGAGGGCATAAAAACTGGTCTCGGTCGTTTTTGCCTTGGCCTCGAGATCGGCGGCGGTGATGTACAGGCGGTCATAAAGCGCTCGAGCATAGGCGGCCTGTTCGCTGATCTGCCCGACTGCGGCGAGTTGCTCTGCTGCGGTCGACGCTGATTCCAGCGTGTTTTTTAATGTCTTGAGATCACTCGTCGATTTCTTTAGGACTTCATCCGGGTTGCTCCCCGGTTGGGTGATGGGAATCATTCCGAACAGGCTCTTCGCCGTACCCTTGAAAATTGCGTTGGCGAGCGGGGATGGCCAGGGGTAGGTTTGCGCCGGGTTGTCCGTGCTGCTGGCATGTTGTTCGAGACATTTCCGGACCTCGTTGGCGATACGTTGCTCGACGGCAGCCATCAGTTCCTGGCGGGTGACTGCGATGACGAGATCGTTATCGTCGGGCAGGTCTGAGCTTCCGTTGTAGAAATAGTCGTCGCCATCTGCATTGCGCGTATCCAGTGGGCCACGCGTGGCGATGATGATGGCGGCGATATCGTTGCTTGGCGATGGGTCTGGAACATCCAGCCGGAGCGAGGTTGCTGTATCACTGTTGAGTGGCGGGCTTGTTCTGTCACCGCCGAAGAGCGGTGAGAGGCGGTAGTGAAAATTGCTGCCGTAACCGTCGCTGGCGCTTGTCAGGTCGAGGGTTTTCCACGGTAGCCAGCCGCCGTAGGCGTCGCAATCGTCTCTTGTGAGTAATGGCGAAATTCCGTTGCCCATCATGTCGGGGCAAAGCAGGCGACCAGGCCGCGTCGCATCGATGACCGCATAGGCGATCAAAGCTTCTTTGGCCTGAGACAGTTGCAGGAGAAGGTTGCTGCTTTCCTGAAGACGACTGCTCCCGATATTCGCACTCCGATAATAAGCATAGCCACCGGCCAGAACCATCAGGACAAGCAGGGCGATGAGCGCGATACCTGATTGTTTACTTGTTCCTGGCAGCTGTTGCTTCATGGCGCTGGTGGTGGGCGGCGAACGATAATCCTGCCCCCACCCAGTAAGCTCTCGCGTTCGCCGGTAGCCGGGTGAAAGGTGTCGCCGACCGGCACTTGGGGGGCTGGGGTGCCGGCATTCCAGTCGGCTTCGCCATTGATCCAGCGTGTGCCGCGGCCGTTGCTGCGGCGTACCTCGCCGTTGATGGTCAGGCTCGTTTCGCTCTTGGCGGCGTTCGGTACGAAATTACGGTTCAACTCACGCTGGTGATCAAGTGCGGCGCGTTGTTGCGGGGTGAAAAAGAGTCGACCAAGCGGTTCTTGCTGCGCCCAGGCCGGGTTTTGCGCCAAGGCCGGAAGCAGCAGTAGAAGCAGGCGAAGCGTATTCATTTCGTCCCCGTTGAGCGACGGATGGTGACCCATTGCAGTTCGCACTCGGCGTTCAGTTGGGCCAGTGCTGCGCGCTCCTGGCCGCTGTTGGGTAGCGGTGAAAGCTTGCAGCTACGAACCAGAACCAGCGCCTTGGCTTCCCTTTGCAGGCGGACGAGGAATTTGAGCAGGTCTTCTTCGTGAAGCAGCCGCAACTGCAGGCGCATCGGGCTGACAAAATAGACGTAGCCCATATCGCTGCCTTTTTCCAGCGGCGTTTGCGCTCCAAATTCGTAATTCATGCCGGGAAGACGCATGTTGCGCTGGATTTCGCGAAGCAGTTCAGTCCAGTCCAGTCGCTTTTCATCGCCGCTCATGCCGGAGTTTTGCATTTGCTGGAAAGTCCGGGCTCGTTCCTTGAGCTCCTGTTCTTCGGTGCGTGCTTGGCGCAGGCGCTGTTCGATCCGGGTTTTGCCGGTCTCGGCCGCGTTACGTTGCCGCTCGGCTTGTTGGGCATCTTGCTGGCTCCACCAGGCAAGCAGGCCGGCGACGACAAGCAGCAGCAAGGCGCCGACAAGCGGCCACTTGAGTTTGACGAGATCGCGCCGGGTGAATTTCATGGCGCGATTTTTCGGCTGATTTCGACGGCAAACGGGCGGGGCAGGGTGCTTTCGTCAGTACCGTCGCCACCGCGCAGGGAACGCCCGGATTCCATCTCGAACGGTTGTTGCAGAACGTTCAATGTAATGGACGGATCGTTGCGTAGCCGTTCAACAAACTGCTCGAAGGTCGCCAGCGTCTGCCGGGTGCTTGCCGCTCCCTCCGGGTGGATGCTGCCGCGGACGGTGGTGATTTCCTCATCGTCCTCGATGCCTGCTGCGGTCGACTTGCCAAAACGGCCAATTTTCCATTCGATGCTGTCGAGTACGACACTCGGCATCTCGTTCAAGGCCCGGCTGACGCTACGGTAAGCCGGGCCGGGCTGGCGTTGCTGGCGGATCAGGTCGGTATGGCGCGTCGTCAGGCGGCGCAGGGTTTCGTTGTCGATCCCCAGTTGCGGGAAGGTGGCTGAGATTTCCTGGTAACGTCCATTGAGATCAGCCTCGCTGGCCGCCAGCGTCAGGATTTCCTCGCGAAATGTTTGCGCCTGATAAATTTCCTTGGCGGCAAACAGCGTGCTGCCAAGTAGCGCAATAACACCGGCGGCGATCATGCTCTGGCGAATTTGCGCGAGTCGATAGTCATGCCGATGTCCTTCGCCGGCGAATTGCTGGCGTGGCGGCGAGATTGCCAGCAGATGAAGAAAAAGGAGCTCGCTGCGACTGTCGGTCGGCGGCGTATGCAGGCCCAGTCGCTTGGCGGCAATGTGGCTGTCGATGAAGGCAAAGCTCAGTTGGCCGCGATCCGGGCAGGCGTTTTCGACCGACGGCAGGGCTTGCGGATGGGCGGCGATGAAAACGGGCAGCATTTCGTCCCGACCGACCTGGCGTTGGCCGACCAGATATTGATGCAATTTGCCGGCCTCGGCCGAAAAGCTGCTGGCAATGCCGGCGATGCTGCTGTCGGTGAGCGGCGCCATTCGCGAGAAAAGCGTCTGGCCATCAACCAGAAAGCTTTCGCGTATCGAATGATCCTGCAGGGTGAGCAACAGGCAGCGGCCCTTGCCAAAACCCAGTTTTTTCAGCAGTTGCCCACCCAGTTGGGCAACGGTATAAATTCCGGCCAGAGGTGCCTCGGCGCTGTTGATGCAGTGCAACCAGGGGTCGAAATGCACCGGGTTGGTCAGGGCCGAGATCAGCAGCTTTTCATTCTTGCGCCGTGCTCTCTCATAGCCGAGCGAAATGACCGTCGAGAGCGGGGTGCCGAGAAAGTGGTGGCCGATCTTGCGGGCGATCAAGGCTGCCCGGTCACGGCCGTGCAGAAAGGGAATGGTCTCGAGAACGTGGCCTTCCTCGGCGACGTTGGCGAGCAGGGAAAAGTGGCTGTTTTTCTGGCTCCGCAGATAGTCGGCAAAGCGGCCGAGATCCGTCTCGTTATTTTCGAAGATATCCTCGGGCAGCAGTTTGCCCTGTCGCCAGGCGTAAGCCGAGAGGCGATGCGTGTCGAGATAGAGCAGGCGGCGATCAGTCACGTTTTTATCTTGCTGATGATGTCGTAGATGGGGCCGATGACCGACAGCATAATCCAGCCCAGCAAGGCGCCCATGAACAGCGTCAACATCGGCTCGATCAGTGTCTGCGCCCGGCTGACCGATTCCTTGACGTCGCGGGTGTAAAAGTAGCTGACGTTGAGCAGCGCCTTGTCCAGCCCGCCGGTATTTTCCCCGACGCGCAACATGCGGACGACGAGGGGCGGGAACATCCCGACATCGTGAAAGGCGGTGGCGACATTGCGCCCTTCGCGGATCGATTGTTCAACCCGTTGCAAGGCTTGTCGTACCGCACGGTTGCCGACGATCTGCTGCGTCGTGCGGATCGATTCGAGAATGGGGATGCCAGAGGCGTAGAGCATGGCGAAGGTGTTGGCAAAGCGCGATAGCACAATTTTTTTCAGAATCGGCCCAAGTACCGGCAGGCGCAGCTTGAGGCCATCCAGACGCAGGCGGGCCAGCGGGTTGCGGCGCAGGATGAAGTGCCCGGCGACGACCGCAACGACGGGGAGCAGCAGAAAGACATACCAGTAATCGACCAGCAGGTCGGAAAGAAAAAACAGCACCTGGGTGTGCAGCGGCAGCGTTTGCCCCATGTTCTTCACGAACATCTTGAGCTGCGGCACCATGTAAATCATCAGAAAAAAAGTTACGGTGAGGACGATGCTGGCGACAAAGGCCGGGTACATCAGCAGCTTTTTGGTATGCGAGGCGAGTTCGTCCTCCCACTTCAGCGATTCGGTCAGGCTGAGCAGCACTTCCGGCAACTGGCCGCTGCCTTCGCCGGCCCGGATCAGGTTCACAAAGACCTGGCTGAAGACATCGGGGTGGGCGCTCATCGCCTGCGACATCGTCTGACCGCCCTCGATACTTTCGATCAACCCGGCGATCACCTCGCGAAAACGCGGATGCTCGATCGAATCGCGCAGGTCGGTCAGCCCTTCCAGCAGCGGCACGCCGGCGCGGCTGAGTTGTTCGAGGTGGAAGCAGAAATTGATCAGCTCCGGCCGGGGAATTTTGCGTCCGCCGAAGAGGGTCCGCTGCGCCAGCGGCGTGCCGGTCACCAGATCGAGATCCATACGTTTCAGGCGCATTTCGAGGTCGACCGCATTAATCGCATCGAGCCGTCCGTAAATCATTCGCCCTTCTACGCTAACCGCCTTGTAATCGAAAAGCATGGCTACATCCGGTCGGTCAGGTCGACGACGCGCGCCAGTTCTTCCAGCGAGGTCGTGCCATTCAGCACCCGGCGCAGACCGTTCTCAGCCAGAGTCTGGAAGCCCTGCATCAGGGCCCGGCTGCGGATTTCGTGGGTGGTTGCGCGGCGGGCGATCAGTTCGTCGATGCCGGCGTCGACGCGCAGCAGTTCCATGATGGCGAGACGGCCGCGATAGCCGCGAAAGTCGCAAATCTCGCAACCCGTCGGCCGGAAAAGCACCGGGCGTGGGTCTTCGGCCAGCGAGCCGAGCAAATGGATTTCGTGCGGTTCGGCGTGATAGGGGGACTTGCAGTGATCGCAAAGACGGCGGATCAGACGTTGAGCGACGATGCCGATGATATTGCCGGCCATCACGTCGGGCAGCACGCCGATATCGAGCAGGCGGGGCACGGCGCCGATGGCTGAATTGGTGTGCAGTGTCGTGTATACCTGATGCCCGGTCATCGCAGCGCGAAAGGCCATTTCCGCGGTTTCGGCGTCGCGGACTTCGCCGACCAGAATGACGTCGGGGTCTTGCCGCATCATCGAGCGGATGCCGTTGGCGAAATCGAGCTTGGCGGTTTCCGAGACCGAGGTCTGGCGAACCAGCGCCATCGGGTATTCCACCGGATCTTCAAGGGTCATGATGTGGATGCCCTCGGCGTTGATGTGGTTGAGCACCGAGTAAAGCGTGGTGGTCTTGCCGCTACCGGTCGGGCCGGTGACCAGAATGATGCCTTCCGGCCGGGCGATCATCAGCTTCAACTGGTAGAGATGCTCTTCGGTCAGGCCGAGGTTTTCCAGCGGGACGATACCCTTTTGCCGGTCGAGAATGCGCAGCACGATGTTCTCGCCGTGGATCGTCGGCTGGCTGGCCACCCGAAAATCGACGGCGCGACCGGAAACGCTGAGGCCGATGCGGCCATCCTGCGGCGCCCGCATTTCGGCGATGTTCATGCCGGCGAGTACCTTGATGCGCACCGTCATCGCCGGCCAGTAGGATTTATGC
>Ga0207952_1001129_pt1 | contig 12895 bp, 25 predicted proteins | sample SubbioR12Aug_8Ca_FD_184831 | JGI IMG/M metagenome (GOLD analysis project Ga0207952, IMG submission 184831) | Serpentinite rock and fluid subsurface biosphere microbial communities from McLaughlin Reserve, California, USA - CR12Aug_8Ca (SPAdes) | ecosystem: Environmental > Terrestrial > Deep...
GGCAGATGCTTGAAACGCCGCCGATGCATGCCCAAGACGCGCGTGACCATGTCGGGAAAGCTCTCAAACTGGTAGGCGCCATCTTTCTCAAAGGAACGACCGTACTTGGTGTGGAAAACATAGTCTCCCAGCTTGGAGTTGGCGCTGCGTGTTGAGAGCATTTTGTAATTGAAGGATGTGAAAGTGTGTAATTATAGAAAAACATAAACAGCAAATGAGTGAAGAGGAGCAATGGGACACGCCTGAGTTCGAGCGAGTACGCGCGCTCGTTGATGAGTTCATGGAAAGCGAGAAGATACCTGGCATCGCGAATGGGACACACGGTGAGTATGTATCAAAGCAATTTCATGCGTGGATGCAACGGCAGCATCCAGCAGTGTACACGGAGTGTGCAAACAAGGAACATCTCTACTACATGGCGCTCCTTGACTGGAACATGGATAACTATGGGTCATAAAGAGAATCAACACCGAAGATTTAGTAGTAGTTGGCCTGAGCGCGCTAAATGAGTCGGTCCACCATCCTCTTTTCGTAGGCGATCCAATACTCAAATGCCTTTTCCTCAGCACGCTGCTGTCTGAGTTTTCGCTCCCATTCGCATTTGTTTTGCTCTCGCGTCTCATCGCTGAGATCGTCAGGCTTGTAAGTCAGCGGGAGTAGTTCACAAATCAATGCATGTATTTCGTCGGAACTGCCGTAGTAAGCATCAACCCAACTCATGAGTTCGGTCACGCGGCTATTATCTTTTATTCGTGCCTTGTGAACTTTTTCTTCTGCTTGTATATTTAAGCGTGACTTAGGTCTAATACAAACCTCCAAAAATCTCGTCCTTTTAAAGTGAAAGCGCCCGAGGTCTGCGAAATTATGCATGACCTTCGTGCTTGTTCCAGAAGTTAGTTGCAATGGATCGATGCCAAGTTTGCAAGGTGGAGCAAGTCGAAGACTACAACTGGTGTTTGCCGCTTTGTTCGCATTGCGAGCCGTTGAATCGCGGATGGCAAGTCTGCGAGAACTGCTATGAAGTTGGAAAACTTCCAAAGGACAAAGAAAAAGAGGTCTACGACGGCCTGCTACGGGTAACCCTGAAAAGCACTTGGGACTGTCCACAACATCGGCAGAATAACGTTTAGTACTAAACGTAAATGCGAATCACGTCCTTGATCTTCTTCCGACACATTGGGCACTTGGTTTCCTGTCTCTTGGTGGCACAGCTGATGCAGTACATCAGGTGGCCGCAAGGGACAGCGGCGCACTGCTTCTCGTTGGTGATGCAGATCACACAAGCGCGTGTCTCATCGTCAGTCGCCCTGTCCACGCCCTCTAGAAGGGGCCGATCGGGTGATTTCCGTCTTGGCAGTGGGCGGGCGTACACATAGTAGCCTGGCGGCGCGATGTGCTGTCGGAATCGAATGTCGTCAGGCTGGGGCTGTATGAAATCCAAAAACGCGCGCACATAAAGGCGCAGGAATGAGTACATTACTATACAAATAATCGCTAAAGAAGTGCCACACAGACCCAAGAGCGATATGTTGACTGTCCACCATGCAACATAATCGATGATATACGGTGGATCCTTGCTCAACATTGTTTCTTATTTGTGTTATCATAGCTACCAATATGACATCAATCGTCCACTTCTCACGGGACGAGGATCATCGAAGCAAATTGAACACCATTGCACCGTAACATTCTAATAAAGTTGAGAATTGATCACTATTACCCCCCAACTGGGAATGTAGATTTCCTTGGAAAATGTTGAATGGCCTTGCATGCAGTGGGGCATGATTTTAACTTTGAGTTCCGTCGCTTCTGATCGGTTTGGTGGCCCTGTATTGTAGAGAATAGTTTGCAATGGCAGAGTACATAGACTGTCCTTTCCATGGAACACAACGCCTGACTGAAGTGGAGCACACCACTTTGAGCACGCTGCCCGATGGCAGCACCCTCACGATGACACGCACTCTGACCATTGGCCCCAGTTGTTCACTAGCCTGCGCACAGGCAATGTGCGCTGAGTTGGAGAGAACACCGTGTTTCAAGCGAAAGATACGCCTGCGCAGCGCAATTTCAAGTGTCGTTATGATATCGGCAAGTAACCAGAATCCGCTGAGCACTTGCGCCCAAGTGAGCCAATCCCACTCAGTAACTGTATCAAGAATGAACCATGTGGTGTCCTCGGCATAGGTCCAAAGCGCCTCCATTTACTCAAAAGTGCCGGTCTTTATGGCCGATTAAGTATTATTTGGATTGTGCTAATCAACATTTGCTCAAAGCAGCCGGGTCGAATCGATGCACTCCGGTAAGTCCGGCGGTTGGGATAATTGCGAGGCTGAATGATCAGTTGCACTTCATTGGTCTCGGTAATGCGATGGAGCAGACGGGTGTTTTTGCAGCAGTCCCCACAAAGGAGAGGCTGAACAGCGACAAAGGCAATAGACTTGTTGAGACGACAAATGGAACGATGAGTGAATGATTCAGCTAGCTTGTGTAAACGCCTGGAGTCCGAAAGCTTGAAGTATTGGGTCACTACTGCCCACATTGTTTTCCGAATTCGCTTGTCGAAGTTTGGGCCTTTGGGTCGCAAGAATGCCAACGGCGCGCGGTGGTAGAGCGCCTCGAGAATCGGTGTGTCGCATTGCAGCACTGCGCCCAAATAGATGAGCAAGCGCTGATTTGCCGGTGGGCATTCAATGCTGAATAGCGTCTGCTCGTTGTTGACAATGCGGCGGACTGGACTTTGGTCGCGCTCGGCCATGTTGCTGGCTTCTGGGCTGCTGAGACTGTGAAAATATCGAAGACGGAATCCGGTAACACGCCCGTTTACAGAAATCTGGCCTTTTCTGTAAACGTTTACAGAAACCCGGCCTTTTCTGTAGATTGGCGGCCTTCGATATTTTCACATTTATGGCCAGGCTCTTTGATATTTTTACTTGAACGCAACAGCAGAGTCATGAGTCAGCCGGAACGTGACGTCTCACCCCCTCGCGCTAGGGACAGTAATCCCCCGGCATTCCGCGTCTATGCTGTACGAGACATTGGCATCGATTCATATTTTGCAACAAAGGAAGAAGCAGCTGCATTTATGGAGGTTTGGCGCAATCGCAGTGGCCCCAATGGCGGCCCACGGCCATACTATCGAAAGCACCCATCGTGGATTGAAGAGATTGAAGTCTACGCGAAGGCGACCGATGTGTGCTTGCATCTGTGGGAGAAACGCGAATAAACACGCGCGTTTAGTCAACTCTCACCCATTCCCCGAAGTGAATTACCACTTCTGGCGAGTCTGTGGCCACCCTCAATACGTCTGTGATTTCTTCAACTGTCTGTTTGTTTGCGTGATTGGTTAGCCACACATGAAGCTTCCCATCTTTGCCACATCCCCATGCATTCAAGCCTACGATCTTCTTGAGTTCCATGATTTGCTCTGATGTGGGTTGGATCATAACGTCATTGAATGTGATACATAACATAGATTGTTCTTAAAGGAGAATCCCATAATTAAAGAGCAAAGCTGCTTGTTGTGAGGTTCAATAGCGGTCAGCTGTGACCGCAGCATTGACGGTCCGAAAGTGCCTCGTTTATCATGGGTGTTATCAAAAACTACGAGGAACACCTAATTTGACTGTCTTTTTTGTTTTAACATTCATTTTTTGTACACATGGAAGCCTTTCTCAGCGCCGCCATTCTCGAAGAAGATCGCTGGACCCTGCTGTACTTGGCCCTGGCACTCGACTGCAATGTGTCCATTCTGGAGGCGTATTGGCACAGCTGCTACAAGATGACTTGTTTGCACTGGGATGAAGAAACACAGTCGTTTCGCAATCGGGCCTTCCGTGATCTGTTGCGGGACACAGCACGCAAGCGTCTCGTTGACGCCTTGCCAACCTGGCAGCAACGAGCAGAGGGAGATACATGGATACTCATAGAACCAATACAGCCGGCTCAGCGCTCTGTTACAATTTTCAATGTGAAAGCAAGCGAGACCGAGAAGTTCACAACATTGTCTATTAGGAGTTGTGTCAAACTCTTACATCAACCTAAGACAAATGACGCGGAATCCAGTTTCACTGTGCAGTGGGAAGTCGCCGATCCAGTGTTTGCTGTCTCGATCGATTGCAATGAATGGCGAAGTGTCGAGGCGGGCGTATTCCCAGTGCTTTTCGAAACAATGCTGCGACAATTGATCGCCAGGTTTCAGTAAAACCTCCTTGGAGGATTCCGGTCGGCACTTTTGGCAACGTTGCCACTTGGCCTTTTCATTCTTTCAAAAGCATGGACGAGGAGAGTGGGCTGCTGCTCAAATCGCGGCCTGTTGACAACGGCGGCAAGATCGGGCATGCTGCCTACGAAGTGTTGCCGCTGTGTGAGCAGTACCGCATCAATCACCCCAACGACATTGCCTACTGCCGGCTGCACTCGGAAGGGCACAAGTGGGGCAAAGGCTTTCTTACACTGCTGACATTACCCCTGTCCTGGATATGGCTCATTGCGCGCATAATCTTGATCCCCTCGGGTCACATTGGCATCAGCAGGAACAATGGAAAGCCGGAGTTCATGCCGCCTGGCTGGCACTTTGTCGGCTCGGTCTTCCGCAGTGTGCAGTCGGTGAAACCAATCAACAGCGACCAGCCGATCATCAATCTCTCGCAGGGCCTGGTCACTGTGCCAGATGGAAAGATCGGTATCGCGCGAGACCAGGGCAAGTTTGTGCTGCTTGGCCCCGGCATGCACCAGTGGGACACACCCACCTTTGAGTGGCACGCCATGTTCGAGCTCTCGAATGAGATGATCATTCGTCTCGGCCCCTACACGCTGGTCACAGTGCCGCCGGGTGAAGTCGCCATCACCGAAGACAATGGCGAGCTGAAGATCCTGTCGCAGAATGCGCAAACTGGAAAGCGCTCGCACTTTCTCAATCACTCCAAGTGGATGTACATGGGCATGCTCTCCACGCAAGTGCAAATCGATGGCCTGCCCTCATCGAACTTGCTGTCTGCTGACCGAGTGGAAGTGAATCTCGACAGCACTGTATCATGGCACATTGTTGATGCGGTGAAAGTGGGCCTCTCTGGCGGTCACACCATGAAACACTTGCGCGAGATTGTGCATCGCGCTGCCCGCGCCTGTCTCTCGAACATGATTGCACACCGCAAGATCTCTGACCAGGCCATGGCGCACTCTGTGGACAAACACTCTGCTCTTTCTGCAGCCTACGATGCAAGCAAGGCGCACGTGGAAAGCGAAGACCAGAGCCAGCGCGCGAGTCAGCAACAGCTGCTCGACTGCAACAACAGCCTTGAGCGCATTGGCGTGGAGGTGACCCAGTTGGCCATTGTGAAGATGACCATCCATCATGAGGACATTCGCCAGAAGATCAACGATGTTGCGGCGATTCCCGCCATGACCCAGAAGATCCGTGAGATGGCCCGTGCCAATGCGGACTCTGCTGTCATGGAAGCAGAGGGCAAGGCCAAGGCCAGAATGCTGGAGGCCGAGGCGAGTGCCAACTCAATTCGCCGCATTGCTGAGGCGCAGCAGGATGCCGGCCGCATGCTGGGTGAGGGCAACAGCACCGCCTCCCGCCTAGCACAAATCGCCGCGACTGGAGAGGCCCTGAAGAACTCATCGACTGTCTATTTCACCCAGGCGGGGCAAACACCGAATTTAATGCTGCAACAGTAAAAAAGGCTATGCCTTTGTATCCAGTTGTTCGTAGTGTTGGACTTTCACCACAAACACAGAATCCGATTTCGAGTTGCTCATGTGGTAGACACGGGGCAGCTGTGGAGGGACGGTGCCAAACATGGCCCGGGCATAGATTGTCTGAGCTCTGTTGATCTCTTCCTCAGCCCGGTCAATGGCGGCGTCCTTGTTTTCGAAACTGCCCAGAATGTTTGCAACCTCATCAATGGTGATGACCACAACATAGATGTCTTTCATGTTTGTGAGAAACTGAAATATAATAAATTTACTAGCACTCGTTGCAAGTATACTTTTTCTTCCAGGCAAACTCACCAGTCGCATCGTTGTAGAGATCACGTTCGATGAGCTCATAGAGTTTGATCCGATTTCCGCACTTGTTGCAGTGGACGCGCGGAAAGGGCGGTGAAATACCGGCCTTCTCGGGTGTTGGTGGCTCGGGGAGTGCAGCAAAAGGCACGTGAAAAGCGCAAAGTAGTGCGGTTGTGCCATTGGCGAGAGTGGTCACTCTGAGATCGCGCGGTTTGTAGAAGTAGTTAGTCACCTCACTTGTGGCATGACAGGCGGCACAGGGCTTTAAGCGACGACAGGGAGCGCAGATTTCATGAAGCAATGCCCGATTGGCGCTGCAGTTGTGACAGCGTTGTGCCGAAGCTATGAAAGCCGGAAGCCAGTTGCTCTTCTGCTTTGACGAGGCCATGTTGTGCAAAATATCGCATTCGCCTCTGCGAAAATATCGCAGACTTCAGTCTGTGAAATGCAGCTGTGCTATCAGTGTGAACAGGAGCAAACAGCATCGACTTGTTCGAATTGCGAGAAGCCGGCATGTGACGACTGCTATGCGGGCTGTGGATTCTGTACAGAAATCCTCTGTCTAGACTGCACCGATTTCTGTTACACCTGTTCGACAAATGACAAGAGGATAGAGACGTGTATTCTTTGCAGCAGCGAGTGCAAATGCCACGGCAGGCCCTACTGCCCCAATTGCGCACCGAAACCCTGCAGCGTCTGTTTGCAGGTCTGGTGCGAAGATGGCGAGGCAGAGCACCTGGGGGAACACCAACGCCGTTTCGTGTTGGTCTACATGGCACTCGCGTTGGGTTGCAATGGAATCGTGCTGGAGACACTCGGCTGGACAATGAAATACAGACTATTTCTCATGTAAACGGTTTATTCTCGCTTCGGGCTGTTTGAGCGCTCGGGTGTTGTGAATGAGAAAACATAGTAATGCGTACTTATTTCTTCCTCAATTTCCACACCATGCATTGCGGCCAGCACAATCACACCAATGGGCAAATGCTGTGCACACCAAAAGGTGTGGCCACCTTGGAGATTTGCTGCTTCAATGCGAGGTTTGATGCTCTCCCAGATAAGTAGATTGCGTGCTTTGTATTCGGCACGGAGTTCTTCGACTCTGTGATTCTTCTTGTGCTTGAACAGTTTTCTCTGTCTGGCAGACCATTCCTTGTCGACTTCTGGTTGCTCGGCCATTATCTTTTATTCGTGCCCTACGAACTTTTTCTTCGCTTGTATATTTAAGTGTGACTTAGGTCTGGTGCAAACCTCCCAAAATTTCGTCCTTTAAAGTGAAAGCGCCGAGTGAATATCGGGGTTATCAATAAACTCGAAGCTTTTTCATAATATGCTCGCTCGCAGTCCGTCAGACGAAACAGTGGATCCAGTAGCTCTTGTTATCATACTTGGTTTTCTCTTTTGCTTTTGCTTCCTAGTGGCTGACTACAATCCCCTCGTTGCATTGCACAACACACTGGCTGCTGTGGTGTGGTCCCTGTTGACTCTTTGCGCCGTCTTCGTGGACCTCTTCTTTGGTGTTGGTGCTTTTGATTCATTTGTCAAAAACTACCCACTCGACTCATTTGGTTTCAAAGTACTTTTGTAAATATGGACAAAGAAGAGTACTATCGCCGCCTCTCGCGAGTGGAAGATCGAGTCGAGAAATGCGTTGTCAACCCGCAGTTTGCACACTTTTGCACCGCGCATCGACAGCCGACCTGTGCCAACACAAAGCCGCGCCACTGTGCGGGCAAAGGCAAACTCGAAGTGTTTTCTGATATTGATATCACGACTATTGAAAGCACTGGCAAGCGCTGCAAGCTCGTCACGACCATTGAAGTTGCTGGCAAGCGCTACACGCTTCAGTACGGTCGGCGCTACTGTGAGGAGTGCATGGGTCAGTCAGGTGCAGCCCTGGCTGCGTTTCAGACAATGGGTGGCAGCACTGGCCCCTGCATATGCACAAACTGACGTCTGCTGAGATTCAGGCCCTTCGAGACAAAGATGCTTTAGTCACAGAATAAAGCGTAGTATAGACTATACTCCATCTGCGTTGAAAGACATTGACCTAATGGATCCAGTCATTTGGCAACGTTCCATAGAACTAGCAAGAAGGGCTTTTCAAGAAAACAAAGAGTATCATCAGAGGCAAATACCCCAAGTTGAGCCACGGTATTGGAACTGGGCGGGTTCAAGAGAACTTACGCCAGCCGAACGACAGGCTCTGAAACACAACAACCACTAAAGAAGGAGATGTTTACTTTTCAACTGTGGAAAACGAATCTGCAGCACCCTGGTGATTGTCTCTTCTGCTTTCCCATAAACCAAGGGTCGCATGTCGATTAGGTTCTTCAATCTATTGCCAATCGGAAAGTAAACTTCTAAGAGAGGACATCTGTTGTCCCGCAGACAGATGTCCACGCGCCATCCACCACTCTCATACGAAACAAGCGGCTTATCACACTCTGCAGACTGATAAGTACAAACCACCTGGCGCACGCCAGCGGGATACCACTCCAACATGAAAACAACGAACGGTCGTGTTTGATACTCCGCAAGCAAACAATGGCCAAAGGCACAGCGACAAACAGCCTCTAGGATTGGCGTGTCACACTCCAACACAATTGCCAAGTAGTACAGAGTCCGTTGATTGGATAAAGTGCAACCCAGATCAAAGAAGTCATCCAGTCGTTTAGCTGGGCGTTTTGGACTAGTATCGCGGGTCATGACTGCGAAAAATGAATTTATCGTTTGTTAAATCCTTTTGTCATAGGCCGTTTTTGGTGAGTTGGGGGCAGTGGGTAGCGATGTCGAGGTGTCTGGCGGGGCAGGGGTGGTGCTTCTTTCTCGGGCTTAGGTTTGTTGACTCCAATCTTGAAGTTCTCATCGAACGGGTCATCAGTGTCCACCATCACCAAAATCACAGTCTTGCCCACCCCGCCGTCTCCCACAACAATGAGCTTGATTTCCACAGTGTTGTCGTCTGTCATGGTCTCACTTCTAGATTGCTGCTATATTTTAGTTATAGTACATGTCTATACGCAATCGGTCTGCCTTGTCTGAATAGCAGACACAATGGCAAGCGAAGTGCTGGCGACACTGCACACCGCAAGGCATGTAGACACTTTGAGCAAACGCCAGCGACTTTCCATCTCAAAACTGCCCAAAGAGTTGTATGCCGTGCTGGAGAAACTGGTGCGTAGTCTGAATGACAGCGATGAACAAGTTGCACTGATTCTGAGAAACGCCAAGTTCCACCTAGAGTACATTGTCTGGTCGATTGACCAATGGCATTTCAGATTGATTGTGAAGTTCGCATCAAGAGCAAAAGAAACACATGCAATCTATCGTCTCTTGGCCGAAGACATGGCGAACAAACAGTGGCGCTTTCAGCGGCCAAAGTACGAAGGCACTGTCATTTACAACACCCTGCAGCATGTTCAACTGCGTACACACACCACAAATGCGGCAGCTGCCGCATTGCTGTTGAAACGCGCAGCGCCATCATGCAATCTGCGTGAACTGCGTCGTACCATCCCGCCAGACATGTATGCTCGATTCGATGTTGCCATGGAAGTGCTGCAACCAACTGGGCCAGAGCGCGGTCTCGCTGCTGGCATAGAAGCCATTCCAAAGTGGGTCAAACAGATCCCGATGCCACTTGATTGGGCACGCTACCAAACAGTCACTCCAGAGGAGTGGTTGCAGTTCTATGGCCACTCGCAGAACGAAGAAGAAATGAAACGCATTTTGGAAAAGCTTGGCCCCGGTTACTACTACCTCCGACTTGGAAGCGACCCCAACTCTCTGACCGCAGTGAGTTCTAGCAAAGGTCCCTACAAAGTGGTTTTACAACCCAAAACTGGCGACTCCTACACAACTGAAACTGAAAAGACCCTGATTGGTACATTGAAGTCATTTCGTCTTCGACTCGACGGCGGTGGCTATGGCAAGGAGATCAGCATCCGGCCGCACACCTTTGCGGCACCAGCTCCGCTTCAGTAAACGCGCTCGCAATTTCTTTCAATACTCAGTATACATCCCTCAGTCTTAATTCACATCAAGTGAGCAACAATGCAGGCCCAACTCATCAATCAACAAGTCGAAGCACTCAACCCGAACCTGACCTTTGTCAGCGCACTCGAGAAGCCTACCACCCGCTACGGCTTGATGTTGGCATCCGACCCAGCTGTGCAGCAACAGCTTGCTCAGGCGATTGCCAACACTTTCAGTGCCGGCCTTGTTGCCTGGGACCAATTCTATGAGAATGGCAAGTATGTTACTGCCATTTTCCGCTTCAAAGAAGTAAACGTTTAGTGCGTTCCAATGTCCGGTAGTTTGATACAAGACGGAAGTGGGGTCAACTCCTCACGCTTCACCGGCTTGCTGGGATTGAACAGTTCGAGCAGAGTAAACAGGAGCAGGAGGGCGAGGGCGACAGCGAAGAATTCAGTTAACATGTGTAGTGTTCTTGTAACTCTGTTTTCGAAATTTTAATTGAACTCTTTTCCGCTCGCAAAGTCGGCAGTAGCTGCGAGGAGAGCACTGCGCCACGCGCTGAAATCGATATATACAGGTGCGTTGACATACCAAGCGCGACCACGGACTTGAGAAAAACGCTCGCCAGGCCGCCAAGTAAACGTGGTAACATTGAAGCGGTTGTCTTGCAGTGTTATGTCAAGTTCATGACCGATGATCCAGACATTGACAGTTCCATACTTTAGGGTACAAGAATAGCCAATACTGGTTCTTACATTTAGAGGAATCTGCCATTTCGCTCTACAAAGTGCAGCAAATTGCATAGCAAATGCACGCATCTGTTCTTCTGACTCGTCGCCTTGTGTGAGCCAGGGATCGTGGTGCCAGAGCGTATTGACGATTCGACCATCCGCGCCGTGTGCAAGCACAAAGTAGTAGCGCAGCCACTCTTTGCGCTCGCGCGGCTGGAAGTGTCTCACTCGTTTCCGCCCGTAGATGCGACTGATGCCTATCAACAACACGGCAATCAGAATGCCTTGATACACTTCCATTTTAATTAGAAAACCAGAGAGCAATGCGTTTCCGTTCTTCTTGCCATTTGGCATTGCATTCGGCCCGAATGCGGGCCTTGGCTTCGTCGTAGACGTGCTGGTCCACCTCCGGCCGCTTGAAGTAGCTGATGCAGTGAAAGGAGAAGTGCAAATGCTCATACGCCAGCTTGAGTTTCTCCAACTTATGCCCAACCACTTCGTCATCTTTCCCGCCGACAAATGTTGGCTTTAGAGTGCGCGTGTGGAATGCTCGATAGTTGGCGCGCGCTCGAGTTGGTGACATGTTGTTGCCAACTTCAGTTGCAATGATTTTCTTGTTGCAGACAGGGCACTCCTGGTAGAGCTTTCGGCAGCTCTTGTGAACAGGATGACGATGGCCCTGCTCGCAGACATACCGCATTTGACCGCGGTTGGCAGCGCGTGAGCAATGCATACACTGCATTTTAAATTTTATTTACTAATACTTTTGTCGACTTCGCCGATTCATGTTTCGGCTGGCAATGATAAGAATCGGAGTCTGCAACTGCTTTCCATCCGCCAATCGGGTCCACTTCAATACCACGGGGCGGTAGGGGTCGTCTCGACGGGGGCGACCCCGTGTGTGGTGAATGTTGCAAGAGAATTGCACTGAATTGTTCCACCTGTGCACCACAAACGGGCGACTCCGGCCGGGACAGTGCTGAGGACCTGCACAACTCCTCAGTGGTTGGCCGTTCCATTCAAGTGAGAGACTCGTCGGGTCGAACACATCAGGCAGAATAAAGTAGTTCTTCACTTGTGCAAGCACGGGACATTCAAGTGGTATGATTGGCCGCAGTAGTAGTTTCTCTGGATTTTCAGGCGGTGGTAGCAGCGGCACAGTTAAGAGATCTTCCATTGTTTCCCAGCACCGCATGAATTCTAGAGTGTCTCGGAAGTTATTGTTCTCATCCAACGCGAACATTGTGTTTTCTAACTGATTTTAGAGTCTAGAACAACGAAATTTTAGGAATGTTCCATCATTTTTTCGCATTTAATTTTTGTGCATATCATAACTTTAAATGGAACAACTACGTGTTTATCATCGAGCACCAACTGACGAAGAGTTGCGTCTTCTAAGTTTGCCGCTAGGAAAGGCATCTCTTTGCCATTGCAAACAATGCACAATTCCCAGCTCTGATGTGTGGTTGTTACCCAACGTCCCTCATGCGCTTATTGCTGACCTTAGCAACTTGCTCCTGACCTTTCCGCTCTTTTCAACCTATGATACTGGATGTGCGGCCAATCCGACTTATTCTGTTCTTTCGGGCCAAGGCACAGCTTACACGTTTCTCAATGATGAAACTCATGCTAAATGTAAGACTGTAATGCAAACTCTCGGCCAGAAGTACGGCTGTCGTTATGCCCTTTGTTCTATGATCAGCGGGATTTTTCGTAATGCCCAGTGTCGTGGTTGGCCAGAACTGTTGATTGTTGCTGAAAATCAAGCACAAGCTCGCGTCTACGCAACACATCTCCCAAGTTCAGAAAGCCTTCCCTGTCAGAACACAACTCCAATCAAGAAGTTTATGCGCTGCGGCCGTTGTCGTAAGACTCTCTATTGCTCGGCTGAGTGCCAACGCAAACAATGGCCCATTCACAAGGCCATCTGTAAGCCCGATGTATCCAACTAAACGTGTGTCTTATTATTTTTAAATGACCTCGAGTCACAAGTCTGTTGTCGATCCCGGCATCGAGGGCTTCAAACTCTATGAGGCGGGTGAGTGGGAGAAGGCCGAGCCACTTCTGCGACAGGCCATTGAGGCTGGGGACATCCGCTTCCTGATGGACTATTCGCACATCTGCGTGCACAACAAGTGGTACGATCGCGAGGCGCAGGTGCTAATGCTGGG
>Ga0207952_1001131_pt1 | contig 12866 bp, 12 predicted proteins | sample SubbioR12Aug_8Ca_FD_184831 | JGI IMG/M metagenome (GOLD analysis project Ga0207952, IMG submission 184831) | Serpentinite rock and fluid subsurface biosphere microbial communities from McLaughlin Reserve, California, USA - CR12Aug_8Ca (SPAdes) | ecosystem: Environmental > Terrestrial > Deep...
CGGCCGGTCGCCCCTACACAAGGTGCGCGATGCGCACCCTACTCAACTACCCAAGGTTAATAGCATATGAAAAAAATAATTATCTTAGGATTGGCGACCGCTGTTATTGCGTTGGCTACATTTACTGCATCTGCTGGAAGCGATGAGCAATACCCTGCTGCAAATTTTCAACCTAAAGTTGTCTATATCGACAAAGAGTCAGTCAAATCGTCACCCAAATGTCCAGACCAAAAAACCGCAGAAAAGGCAACCGAGTTTGACCCTAAATACCCTGCCGCCAACTTTTCACCCAAAGTCGTTTATCCATAACTTGGTTTTTTAAAAGGTGTATCCTTAAACCGGATTCACCTTTTTGCCTGCCTCGCTTTCAGGCAAAAAAAAGGGACTGATACGCAATCAATCCCCGCTGAGCAGCCTCAACACTTGTTGGACGCTTGAACAAATCCGGCCTTAGCGATACTTAAAGCATCAACAATCTTCCTACCTTAGGTAATTAAACAACGACAAGTCTTTTATCTTGCCAAAAGCCTGTTGGGCAGACTGCAAAGCAATAGATTGCAGTTGAAACCTGCTCATTGCCTCAGCATAATCAAGATCCTGAACTTGAGAAAGCGCTGTCTTCGAGTCCAATATAAATTTTTCATTTGTGGCTTCTTGATCATCTAAAGCATTCAGTCTCACGCCAACACTGGTTGTTGCCTGCAAAACACTCCCCTGTGCCGCATCAAGATCGGTTAAAACATCGCCCAGTTGACTTTGAAGAACCTGAGCAGGCGGTACAGGCAAGTCAGACCCTGTCTTGCTCTGATTGTTACTAAAACCGGCATCCGTTAAAAATGTTCCTGCAACATTACTAATTGTTATGATGGAGCCGGTGCCTGTGCCTCCAGTACCTGTAGCTACTGAGACAAACTCAATTTTATTGCCATTGCTACGCGCCCGAACAACATCACTAAAATGAGAACCCAGAGGAATGCCCGTATTGGGAGTCATATCACTTGCAGCCAGTGCATTACCGGCTGTGGGTATTAATCCAAGTTGGTTATTGATCTCGGTGACAATATCCTCCACACCGGCAAATTTTTTACCACTCAAGTCTATTGTTGGTGGCGCAGAAAGTGCAAGTGGCGTTGGCGGCACGGTAGGAAAAAGAGGCGGCAAAGTTTTCTCCGCAGAGGCAACCAACTTAAACTGTGCTGTAGCCCCCGTATAATCCAACCCGTAGCGCAAAAAATTGTCGCCGGTGATTACGGCGGGAGTCGCTTTAAAAGTGGCACCCAACCCATCAGACAGCGCCTTTAAGATATTAAAAATACTACGATTGCCATTTTCATCTTTGGCTGGGCTGCTCGAAGTGATGTTTTCGAATACAGTGGACCCTAAATCACCATCAGCCACCTGCCGTGTAGGGCTAATTTGCAAGGCCCGCTGCTGTGGGCCGCCTTGATAAACATATTCACCTGTTGTGGGGTTTTTCACAAAAGGGGGCACCGTCGAAAGATCGCCTGAGAAAATAAATTCACCATTGGCATTTTTGGTATTTGCCGCACCAGCCAACTGTTCAATCAACTGATCCACTTCAGTCTTGATCGATAGCCTGTCACTGCTGTTGAGGGTATCGTTCTTGGCCTGGATGGTCAATTCTCTGGCACGGGCCAGTATGTCATTTGAAGATGTCAGAGCAGATTCCTCAATATTCAACCGCCCGCGCGCAGTGGCAATATTGCTTTGATACTGAGTCGTTTTTGCAATCGTTCTATCTAAGTCCAGTATTTTTACCGCTCCCGCCGGGTCGTCAGCAGGTGAGGACACTTTAAGCCCGGTGCTTAATTGCTGTTGCACCTTAGCCAATTGGGTTTGCTTAGCAGTCATCGCGTTAACACTTAACTGTTGTGACCACGCTGTTGAAATTCTCATTGTCATTGCCGTATCTCCTATCTAACTGCGCCTATCAAAGTATCAAACAATGACTTGGCTACTGCAATTGATTGTGCGGATGCCTGATAAGCTTGCTGAAACTTTATTAAGCTAGCGGCCTCTTCATCCAAATTCACACCTGCCAAACCCTCTCTTGCCTCCTTTGCCTGATTTAATAAGGTTTCCTGCGCCGACGCAATAATCCCGGAAGATTGCGTCAAAGTTCCGACACCGGAAACAATTTGCCCATAGGCATCACTAAATGAGGCGCTCCCCCCTAACATACTCAAGTTGTTCTCAAGATTTGCCAGTAACACTGCATTCCTGTTGTCGCTGGGCATCGGCCCTTTGTGGACGGACACGGGCAATTTGGTCACCGGGTCAATTTCTATATTGGTGGCGGCCGCTATTTTTCTCGGGTCATCAATATTAACCCCGATTTTTTGAGCCGCGCTATAGGTGGGTCTGGTTAAAAATTCATCCCCGATCGATATGGTTCTCCCCCCCGTCAAATCGACTTTTATATCAATGCCCCCCGGACTGGCTAACACCCCGGTCAGCGGTCCTGAAAACGAGCCAGGAGAACTGCCGACACCGACGAAGTTGGTGATGGCGAGGGCGGAGGCCGTACCGTCGAGTTTGCTGAGCACCAGATCGTTATTCGCAAACGATCCGGTTTTAGTGTACTTACCTAAACCTGGGCCGGAGATCAGGAATGTATTCAGCCCTGCATCAAGCTCGCTCGCAGTGACCGTGCCGCCTGGTGCCGCCGCCTCGGTATAGATCGTCAGGCCGTCGACTGTGAGGGTAAAGTTGCCGGCGGTCGCAGGAACTGCAGCCGCACCTGTGATATTAACGGTACTGGCGGCGAAGGCTCCGGGGGTACCTGTAAAATTACTGGTAATATTGGGGACTATGGCCGTACCATCGAGCTTGCGTAGCCGCAGGTTATCGGTAGCAAAGGAACCCGAGACCTTTTGGTAAAGTGCGGCGTTAGCAGGCACAGCCAGGAAGGCTGCCAATGCGGTGTCCAGATTGGCTTTGCTCACGGTATCGCCCGCCGCCAAACTGGTATTGGTGTAGAAGGCGGCACCGCCGATGTCCATGGTGAATGTCTCCCCCGCAGCGGCGGCAACAGCCGGTGTAAATGCACCGAAAGTTTCCTCACGCGGCACCGCCACTTTGCCATCCGAGATGGCTTGGATAAACGTTCCGGGAGAGATGGTAGTTGTCATGTCGAAAGCAGCTGGATTAAAGTTTGCCGGTTGATTGGCTAGTGGTGCAAACGATAAGGTAGAAATCCCCCCAACCGTGGTGGCCGTAAGATTAATCACCTGATTATCCCGACTCCTGGTCAGGGTGTAATTAACCGGACCTGCGGCGCTCACATACTTCAAGTTATAATCACTAAAATCCAGGTTGGCGGCGGCCGATGGCCTGACATTGACATCCTGATAATTAACCGTAACAAGCGCATTACCCGTGTTAAGCGAACCTTGAGTAACGGGAATTTCAGTCCCGGCAAAGCTAAACAAGTCCGTTCCTGCCGTGCCACTCAGATCAAAACCTTTATCATGAAGTGCATTGAAAGTCATTGCCAGACCAGCGGCGACCTGACCCAGTTTTTGCTGGGCCGGATCCAGCACTTCATCCCGAAATCTTAATGAACCCGCCAACGTGCCACCACTGATCTGGGTGGTTATATCCATGATGCCGCTAGCCGTCTTAATTCCAATATCCAGCCGATTTGGATCGAATGGAGACGGAAGCGTGGTAAATACTGCCGCATTACCCTGAAGAACCAACCTCTGCCCGCTGCCGATAAAAACGCTTTTCGTACCATCATTCTGAGGGATTACTGTGATATTGACTATTTCGGCTAACTTTGAAAGCAAAGCATCCTGCTTATCCAGCAAATCATTAGGCTGTCTCAAACCCTGTGATCTAGCTAACTCTGCTGAGATTTGTACATTAAGATCAGCTATTGACGTGGCTAAAGTATTAATATTATCAACCATAGCTCCCATATCATTATTATTCAGCGTACGTATCTCTTCAAATTTGCCGCTCATCGTATTGAAGCCTTGTGTCAAAACATTCGCCTCAGACAACAGTACCTGTCTGGAAGGGATCGAGGTAGGATTATTCGCCACTTCATTCACGGCATTAAAAAAACGCTTCATAAGAGGAGCTATGCCGGTACTGGGATCGGCTATTAAATTATCAACGTTAGCAGCAAGCTGATGGTAATGATCCACATCGTTGAATGATGAGAGGCTGGTGCTCAGTTGCTTATTGATAAACTGGTCATAACTGCGCGTCACATTAGTAATGTTTACACCCTGACCGATATATCCCCCACTGGTGAGTTGTGCAGGCTTAGTCTCTAACTGCACACTCTGACGGCTATAACCTTCGGTACTTACATTGGCAATATTGTGCTGTACAGCTTCCAGTGAGCGCTGGGCAGCCATCAGGCCTGACAATGATGTTGCTAATATTGCACTCATGATAGCGTCCTATTCTTAAAGTTGGAGGCCCAATTTAATTTGCTCATTGATTCATCGCCATGATGACATCAGGCTCAAGTTCGGCCATCGTATTGCCTTGATAGATGCTCATTACCTTGTCGGCATATTTCGGGTCGGTTGCATAACCCGCCCGTTGTAATTCATGCATATAGTGTTCCGCATTGCCCGCTTTTTTTAAGGCATCGCCATAACGTGGATTAGTTTTTATGAAGTCCACATAATCCCTGAAACTTTCCTCGAATGAATCGTAGGATCTAAACCCGGCACTCACTTTTTTAGCGACGCCCTGATCAAATTCCAGTGTTGCCACTTGTGCCTGTTTGCCCTGCCAGGCTTTATCGGCTTTAATATTGAACAAATTAAACGTGTTGTCGCCATTGCCATTCTTTATTGTCGAGCGTCCCCAGCCGCTTTCCAGTGCCGCTTGCGCCAATATAACCTTGGGCTCCACGCCCAACTCTCTGGCAGCCTGGACGGCTAGGGGGTGCAACCGCTTAACAAACTCTTCTGCAGACTGTATCGGCAACGCATTGCCGTCCTTTAATCCGCTCACAGGGCGCATCGCATTATCGAACGGAAATTCAGTCATCTCATCCAATGGACTCCCATCCTGAATATAAGGCGTGACCTTAGCTTGGCCTTCTGCAATCCCCCCCAGCCCCCCTTTTTCAAAGGGGGGAGCAATTTTTTCACCCCCCCCTTTGAAAAAGGGGGGCTGGGGGGGATTTATGCCACCGGATCTATTCAGGTAATCTTCAATATCCTGCTTCTCATTTTTAGGTTTGTCAGGGCTTAGTTGCTTGACGATTAAGTCAGCCAGTCCAACACCGGGAGAACCCGACAAATGCACGGCTAGCTGCTGGTCATACATTTCGTTATAAAATTTACTTTGATCGTTATCCATTGCGCCATCCGCCAGCTTGGCTTCACGCATACTTTTAAGTACGTTATTTAAGAAAATTGATTCAAATTGCTTGGCGACTTCCTTCAATGCTTCCGGCGACTCTTGTCTGGCCTGAGCTTTTAATTTAGCCAGACCGTTAAAGTCGGTATAAACATCGGCATTTTGTGTACCACTTAACATAACAACCTCCGCGTAAGGCGGATTCGCGATAGCAATCCGCCACGATCAAGGGTGGATCGCCAAACGGCGAATCCCCCCTACATCTTTAAATAACAATTAACTCGGCATGCAAGGAGCCGGCTGATTTCAGCGCCTCAAGAATAGCCACCAGGTCACTGGGAGCGGCACCTACATTGTTGACCGCCTGGACAATTTCATCCAGGGTGACGCCGGGATTAAACACAAACATATGATTTTTTTCTTCCTCGATCTTTAGGTTAGATTTTGGTGTAACTACCGTTTGACCATTGGAGAATGCGCCTGGCTGGCTGACCTGAGGGGCTTCGGTAATAGTAACTGTCAAACTGCCATGAGACACCGCCGCAGGCTGCACCCTGACCTTGCCGTTAATAACGACAGTCCCGGTGCGCGAGTTAACAATCACGCGCGCCGGTGCATCATCAGGAATAACCATCATATTCTCGACGACTGAAGCAAAGGTCACTTTTTGGTTGGGATCTACCGGCGCGCTAACCCTGACAGAAGTCGCATCAAGCGCCTTGGCCGTATTAGCGCCCAATACCTTGTTAATAGACTCCGCCATGCGATTGGCGGTAGTAAAATCCGAACTATGCAGATTAAAAATCAACGCATCCCCTTCAGCAAAAGACGTGTTAACCGTGCGCTCGACCGTTGCTCCGTTGGGAATACGACCCACATTGGGATTATTGACAGTAACACTTGAACCATCCTGGCCTGAAGCACTCAGGCCACTCACCACCAGACTACCCTGAGCGATCGCATAAACCTGTCCATCCGCCCCCTTCAAAGGACTCATTAACAATGTCCCGCCTCGTAAACTTTTTGCGTCACCCAGCGAAGAGACGGTGACATCAATCGCTTGGCCGGGTTTGGCAAATGGCGGGAGCTCTGCCTGAACAGAAACCGCCGCAATATTTTTGGATTTAGGATCAACGCCAGGGGGCAAGGTAATGCCAAGGCGTGTCAACATACTGCGTAAGCTTTGTCCGGTAAATGTCGTTTTATCGCCGGACTTATCCAATCCGACTACCAAGCCGTAGCCTACCAGCTGGTTAGTACGCACCCCCTCGATGGAGGCAATATCCTTGATACGTTCAGCATAAACCGAGCTGCTATAGGCAACACCCAGCAGGATTAAAAATAGTAAGTGCTTAAGTAGTGCGTTCATATCAAAATCCTTCTTAGAATGGGAACCATGGGCTTTGAACAATCCTTGCCAGCCAGCCCATTTTGCTGGCATCAGCCATGGCGCCCTCGCCTACGTACATAATGGTTACATCCGCCACTTTGTCTGAGGTGATAATATTGGCTGAAGTTATATCGACTGGCCTGACAATGCCGGATAAGCGGATGAATTCATCACCCTGATTTAAGGTGACTCTTTTCTCGCCCCGCACGCTTAAATTGCCATTGGGCAGCAACTCGACAACCGTAACGGAAATATTGCCGGTTAAACTATTGCGTTGATCTGCAAGACCCGCTCCTTTAAATTCTTTTGTTGACGCCAGTTCGGTTCTAACATCGTTACCGGTCAGAACAGATGCCGCCATACCGAACAGCGTAGGCGCTGTAACTGACATACTGGTATCTTTTTTGGTGTTAAGATCGTCAGCCTTTCTCGCCTGAGTATCTTCCTTAAGTGTAATGGTCAGAATATCCCCGACCCTTTTTGCCGTTTGGTCTTCAAACAGGCGCGTATCGTAACCAGCCTGATAGATTGACCCGCTGCTTTGAATCGGGGGTCTTAAGTCAGCCGGTGCAACCGGGGCAAATGCAGGATCCCTGAGCGGTATCGGCGTACAAGCCTGCAATAGCGACAGCATGAGTGCAATGATGCAGAGGTCACCGTTCACCGTAAAACCAAGTCTTTGAGTCATCATGCCGTCGCTCCTAACTTATAATTGTTGCGTCACAAAGGACAGCATCTGATCGGCTGTTGAAATCGCCTTGGAGTTCATCTCATAAGCCCGTTGCGTTTCAATCATATTCACCAGCTCTTCAACGACATTAACATTGGAAGTTTCCAGTGAGCCTTGGTTCAAAGTGCCGTATTCTCCTTGCCCCGGCGTTCCCACTATCGGCGCACCGCTGGCGGCAGACTCCCGATAAAGGTTGTCACCCACCGCCTCCAATCCTGTAGGATTGATAAAATTAGCGGTCTGAATTTGTCCTATCACGGTCGGCGTAGTAGCGCCCGGTTGCTTAGCCGATACCGTGCCGTCAGTGCCGATAGAAACACTCTCTGCATCGGCTGGTACAGTGATTGCCGGATTCAGTGTTAATCCGCCTGAGGTGACCAACTGCCCCGTTGAGTCTAATTTCAAAGAACCATCACGGGTATAATTGGTATCACCATTAGGCATTAGAATTTGCAGGAACCCCCGGCCATTAATTGCCACATCCAGTGCATTCTCTGTTTGTTGAACATTGCCCTGCGTGTGAACTTTTTCGGTTGAAATCGTTCTTACACCCGTTCCCAACTGCGTCCCGGTTGGGGATTGAGTATTTTGCGTAGTCTGCCCGCCGACCTGGCGGATACTCTGATACATAAGGTCGTCAAACATTGCCCGGCCTTTTTTGAAACCGGTTGTATTTACGTTCGCCAAGTTATTGGAAATAACCGCCATTCTTGTTTGCTGGGCATCCAAACCTGTTTTAGCTACCCATAATGCGCGTTCTGTCATGATAATCTCCTTAGTGCCAATTTATTGTCTTACTTAAATTCACAGCATGATACGTGCCATCTTGCTAATCAGGCCTTCCTTGAGGAATTAAAAAAAGCCGAGCTAGGCTCGGCTTTTCTATAGATGAATCCTAATGTATATTTCCTAGCCCATTTGCATCAGCTTGGCACTCACGGCAGAATTTTCATCGACACTTTTCATCACCTTGGTTTGCAGCTCGAAATTTCTTGCCAGCTCAATCATTTCTGTCATTGCTGCAACGCCATTAACATTACTGCCTTCCAAGACACCCTGATTTAGACTAACATCAGCGCTAGCTTCCACCGGCTTGCCATTTTTAGCATGCAATAAACCGTCACCCCGTTTTTCCATGTCTTTCATATCAGGTTTAACCAGTTTAATCCTGCCAACTTCTACTTGCGTTGTCGCGTTACCGGAGCCCAGCGGAATAATGCTGATAGTACCGTCACTACCTATGGTCACCTTTTCTGTAGGCGGAATGCTAATTGGCCCTGCCTGCCCCAGCACTTGCAAGCCCGCTCCGGTTAGCAAAGATCCTTCCGGCGTAATGCGCAAATCACCGGCACGCGTGTATGCTTCCTTACTGTCATAATCCCCACCTTGAACGGCAATCAATCCTTCACCATTGATTGCCACATCCATTTCACGCCCTGTCGTCTGCATGGCGCCGGAGGAAAAATCGGTTCCCGGTTTTTCTATCATTGCATAAACCCGGGTCGGATAGCCTGCACCCACCACCGGTCTACTTTGGAACCAATCCAAATCAGATTTGAAGCCGGTTGTCTGCATATTCGCCAAATTATTGGCGTTTGAATTTTGCGCCTGTAACGACTGCTTGGCGCCGCTCATTGCAATATATAGACTACGATCCATAACAGCTCTCCTTTACCTTAAAATCAGAATCTTAAAGCAATATATAGGCAAACATCGTTCCAATAACCTAAAAATAACAGGCTATGCATTCAGAATAGTTTGTATCAGGGTTTTTTCGGTGGTGATGGTTTGAGAATTCGCCTGATAAGCCTGCTGTGCAATAATCAATTTAACCAACTGCGCAGATAAATCCACGTTGGAACCTTCCAGGGCTGACGATTGAATAGAGCCAAAATTATTATCGCCGGCTGCGCCATAAATAGGCTGCCCTGAACTTGACGTCTGAGCCCACGTAGTATCTCCCAGTTTGGACAATGACTGATTGCTTGGAAACCGCGCCAACGCCACCTGCCCTAGCGCCTTGGAGCCGCCGTTGCTGAACCTAGCAAATACCACGCCTTCACTGTCAACATCGATGCCGGTCAAGTTACCCGCAGGTAAACCGTCTTGTGATAACCCGTTAACGCTAAAGGGCGTAGCGAACTGGGTGGAGCCAAAAAAGTCTATATTAAATGCCATCGGGTCAACAATTGCAGTAGGATTTATAGCCGATAAATCAATGCTGCCAAAATCCACCTTGGTCTGGGTTGCTGCGCCGACAGCGGCAGCGACGACAGCGGCATTATAAGCATTAGCCGCAGTCTGGGCAGTAACAGCATCAGCAGCAGCTGTAGCGGCAGCTGCCGCTGCCGCCGCAGCTGCCGCAGTTTGAGCAGGAACCCCAACAGCAGCAACAAGAGCAGCAGCGGCAGTAGCGGAAGCAACAGCAGATGCAGCGGCAGTAGCGGCGGTAGTTTTAGCAGCAGTAGCCAAAGCAGCGGCACCGGACGTGCTATTAGCTGCAGAGGCCGCAGCAGCCAAAGCAGCAGCGGATGTTGAGGCCGTCTGGGCCGCAGTAAGAGCCGCCGCGTTAAGAACAGCATTTGCTCCCAAGACTGCATTAGCGGCATTAGCCGCAACAGATGCAGCAGCAGTGTCGGTAACCGTGGTATTCGCCGCCGCCACAATCGCAGCGGAAACAACCTCGGCAGCGCGAGTACCCACTTCAGAAAGCAATCCTGACGCGGTGAAACTCATCTTTACCGGCAGTCCGGGCTGGTTAGCCGCTGCTGACACGGTCGATGGAGGAGCTACTGCCGGCGGCACCGCCTGCCCGCCCGTGGTAATGCCAAAATTATCGATAAACAAATAAGCATCCCATACGTTAGCCACCGGTGTTTTTACATAATAAGTTGAGGCAATATGCGCGTTCCCTTGCGTATCATAAGTCGTAATCGATGTGGTATTGTTATAGGACAAAGGATTAGTAGGATCAAATACTGAAGTGGTCGGCAAATTGGCAGCCCCGTTGATATTCAATTTCATATCAATATTTGTAGTAGTAACAGGCAATCCCTGGGCGGTATCAATCGTCAGCGGCCTAAATACACCGACGCTAAAACCCTCCGCGGCGGTAGTGCCGTTAGGCGCAAAAGCCAAGAGATAGTTTCCCTGACTATTAACGACATTACCCACACTATCTAACTGGAAAGCGCCGTTACGGGTATAGGAACTGGGCACCGAAGGATCCACGGGGGCATTCGGATTATTAGGATCAGGAAGATTTACGGTATCCGCCAAGACAAAAAAACCAGTGCCGCTGACCGCAAGATCGAGACTGTTTTGAGTGGACTCGATATTGCCTTGAGCAAATTGTTGCGCCACTTCGGTGACTTTCACCCCCGAACCTGGTTGAGTCCTACTGACGCCTCCAAGACTGGACGCATACACGTCCGCAAATTCTGCTCGTGATTCTTTAAAGCCGGTAGTTTGCGAATTGGCAATATTATTGCCGGTTACCTGTAAATTTGTTGATGCGGCATTTAAGCCGCTTAATGCTGTTGCAAAACCCATGTTACACCCCCAATCCTAAAGAATTTGTTTAATATCACTAAAATTAACGCTGTCCAATCCGGTCAGGTTAACTTTTACGCCATTGGCGCCACTGCCCATGCTGACGCTGTCGACTCTCGAATCAATATCCGTTTCCATCACAGTATTTTTTCCATCAATATAAGCTGTTGCTTCAATTTTATACACGCCGGGACTGGACATGACTCCATTTGAATTCGTGCCATCCCAGGTAAAAGGCACCTTCCCCGCGCTATGAGCACCCAGATCCACAGTTTGTGCAACTTCACCCGTAGCGGCATTGGTTACCTTGACCTTAATACTGGCTGCACTGTCCGGTAAATTAACATTACCCGTTATATTGCCCCCAACTTGCAACAGCCCCCGCGTTCCCGGTGCGGATACGTATCGCCCCACCAAACTGGTGGCCTGCAAGGCTTGGCTGGAGTTGATTGAGCTGGCAAACGCACCAAATGACTTTTGCAAATCCTGGATGCCGGATACCGTCCCGAACTGCGCTATTTGCGTTAAAAACTCGCCATTTTCCATCGGTTTTGTCGGATCCTGGTGAGTCATCTGCGTGGTCATTAATTTTAAGAACTGCTCCTGCCCTAACGAAGTTTTTTTAGGTGCTGTAGCCGTCTCTTTTTTAGGCGTGACGGTTAAGTTGCTGTATTTATTTAGTGCGCTTTGCTGAATAGCCATTGTTATCCCCTTACTGTCCCATTTTTAAGGTTTGAAGCATCATCTGCTTTGCCGTATTCAATACTTCTACGTTATTTTGATAGGAGCGCGATGCCGACATCATATTGGCCATTTCTTCAACCGTATTTACATTTGATTTGAAGATATAACCGTCTTTATTGGCCATAGGATGGTTCGGGGAATACTCCATAACAGGATCTTCTTTAGTCTCGACCACGCCCAACACCTTCACCTTGCTGGTGGCATCCTGCTTATTCATCGCATTATTTAATTCAGCGGCAAACACCGGCTGCCTGGATTTGTAAACCTCAGCCGCACTGCTACCGACACTGTTCGCATTCGATATATTGCTTGCGACCAGATTAAGCCTTAACGACTGCGCATTCATGCCGCTGCCGGCAATATCGAATATACTTAAGGAACTCATGACTATTGCCCTCTCAATGCAGTCATCAGACCGGAAAATTTGCTACTCATGAACTGCAAACTGGCCTGGTACTGCACCGCATTTTCAGCGTATTTAGCCTGTTCCACATGCGCTTCGACAGTATTGCCATCTAACGACACCTGATTGGGATTCCGGTACATGACGTTAGCTCCAAATACCGGTTGCTGTGGCGTAATATGTCCTGATTGGGTGCGCTCCATGCTCACCCCTGAAGCCATGCTTTGTTTTAGCACCGACTGAAAATCCATATCCCGCGCTTTATAATTGGGCGTATCTGCATTTGCTAAATTAGCAGCCAGTATCTCGCCTCGTTTTTCTCGGAAAGCCAGTGCCTTAGGCTCAATGCCAAGTGCTGTGTCAAAATTAATAGCCATGATAGTTACCTCGCTGATTACTTGTACAAGAACAAAAGCACGGCATATGCCAAAATTTTTAAATACATTAAAATCAACAATATAATATTTTAGACGGCTATTTTCAGCTGATTATGCTGGATTGCTTCAGAGAATTCGGCAAAAAATAGCCGCCAATAAATAATGAATACGAGGTAAAAAGGTGCAAGGTTCACAATTTTAATCGCCCAAAGCAGGAAACCTTGTACCTTGTACCTTACTGTCAATAAATTGACTGGCCTCTAAAAAATAACCTTGCATCATTGATGCCCGGTAACTTACATTAAGCCATGAAGCAGA
>Ga0207952_1001132_pt1 | contig 12863 bp, 12 predicted proteins | sample SubbioR12Aug_8Ca_FD_184831 | JGI IMG/M metagenome (GOLD analysis project Ga0207952, IMG submission 184831) | Serpentinite rock and fluid subsurface biosphere microbial communities from McLaughlin Reserve, California, USA - CR12Aug_8Ca (SPAdes) | ecosystem: Environmental > Terrestrial > Deep...
TTCTTTGCAGCATTGAAATGTAGGCCCAGTTTTATGAGCCTTGATAATTCAGCAGGGTGTAGCACGACAAATAATAATAATTTGCCTAAGACGATGTCACCTTCATTATTAAGAGAGTGCTTGATCGCCTTGGGCAGATCCATGTCAACCGGGTCGGCAATGGCCCTGATGGCTAAAAAAGGCAGGTTGTGCTGTCTGGCAACTTTGGCTATGGCGATACTTTCCATGTCCAATGCGACTGCGCCGGTTTGGGTGTGCAGGTGTTTTTTGTCTTTGCCGGTAGCTACGATGCTATGGCTTTCAGCTAAATTTCCGGCGTGGACTTCAAGAGCGGTGGAAAGCGTGTTTTTGGTGTAGCTGTGCCAAACCGGGTGAGCGTCAATTTGAATGCCTTCGGCATCGATTAATGTATTCGCCAAGACCAGGTCGCCAGGTTTTAAAGTTTCGCTGAGGGCAGCAGCGCAACCCCAGCTGATCAGCCGGGTCGCGCCTTGTGTGATCAATAACTCAGAGGCTGTTCGTGCATTGTTGGCACCTGCGCCGGAACAGGCGAGAACGATCTCGTCGGTAATAAAAACACAGCACCCCTTAGCAATTTTTTTTGAGGTTAGGGTGCTAAGTTCTTCCGGTAAGGCAACAACAATGCCGGTGATCAATTTTTATCGCCAGGGATGGTGTGTATGCCGCCAGCTGGTGCGGAACCGGCGCGGCGGTGGAGCTCGTTACGGTATCTAGCCAAGGCCCAAAGCGGAAAGAACTTGTCGTAACCGTGGTATTTGAGATAGAACACTTTCGGAAAGCCGGGCGCGGTGAAGCACTCGTCATTCCATACGCCGTCAGACTGCTGGTTACGCAAGATGAAGTCGATACCTGCTTTTACTTCGGGACTGTGGGCCTCTCCGGCCGCCATTAAAGCCAAAACAGCCCAAGCTGTTTGGAATGCAGTGCTGAAATAATATTTTCCGCTATGGCTTGCATCGTGATAGCTGTAGTTGTCTTCGCCCCAACCGCCATCGCCGCGTTGCACGCTTTTTAGCCAGGTAGCGGCTTTGGTGTACAGTGGATCGCTTTTCGGCAGGCTGGTTTGCTCCAGTCCAAGCAATACCGACCATGTGCCGTAGATGTAATTGGTGCCCCAACGGCCAAACCAGGAGCCGTCTTGTTCCTGTTCGCTACGGATGTACTCGATAGTGCGCTCTAATGCAGGAAGGTATTCGGCATGGTTCTGAGCCACTCTGGCCATCAGCATCGCGCAGCGCGCACTGACATCGGAGGTAGGCGGGTCTAATAACGCCCCGTGATCGGCAAACGGAATCTCATTCAAATAATAGTAGGTGTTATCGACATCAAACGCACCGTAACCGCCGTTTTTAGATTGCATGCCGACTATCCAGCGAGTCGCTCGATGTATCGACTCATCCAGATGGGGTAAGTTCGATTCCGCCATCGCAAAGGCAACAACCGCCGTGTCGTCGACATCAGGATAATAGGGGTTTTCAAATTGGAATGCCCAGCCGCCGCCTTCCAAATCCGGCTTGATAATTCGCCAATCTCCAGGCTCGTCTGACAGTTGTTTGCTTTTAAGCCAGTCGTAGGCGCGGGTCAGGCTTAGTTTATTGCCTTCTTTATCGGCTTCTTGTAAGGCTAATGCAGCTAGTGCTGTGTCCCAAACCGGGGACAAACAGGGCTGGCAGTAGGCAGCATGCTCGTTGATGACCAGTAATTTGTCGATGGCTTTGCGTGCGGTGACGACATGCGGATGATCTTTCGGCATGCCCAGCAGCAGCATGGCTTCATAAGACCCGACCATTGCAGGAAAAATTCCGCCTAGGCCGTCTTCACCGTTCAGTCGTTCAATGAACCAGTCTTTGGCTTTTTGGATAGCCAATTCATGAGCTTTTTTAGGAATTAACGGGCGTGTAGCCAAACCCAGTTTATCCAGGCCTAGAAAGATTTTATTTAATAGCGTTCTTTCAGGAAAATAATGTTTTTCTTCGTCAGGATGGGTGACGAAAAGCTCCAGTATATTAATGTTGTTCGGGTTCTTTGCGGTTGCCTTTAAGGTGCAAAGAATAAACAGCGGCACCATGACGGTTCTGGACCAGTACGATACCTTATCCAGATGAAATGGAAACCAGCTGGGGAACAGCATGATTTCGACCGGAATATACGGTACGCCGCGCCAGGGTAATTGCTCAAAGGTCGCCAGTGCAATGCGGGTAAATACGTTGGCTTTTGCTGCGCCGCCCTGGCTGAGGATATAGTTTCTTAGCCGGGTCATGTGCGGCGCGTCGATAGCGTCTCCCGCCATTTTTAACGCAAAATAAACTTTAACGCTGCAACTGATGTCGCCCGCACCGCCGGTAAACAGAGGGTAGCTGCCGTCTTCAGATTGACGGGATCTTAGGTAGTTAGCAATTTTAGCCTGTAGCAACTCATCAATTTCTCCCAGGTAGTGCATCATCATGATGTACTCTGACGGGATTGAGCAGTCAGCTTCCAATTCGAATACCCAGTAGCCGTCCTTGTCCTGCAGGCTTAATAATTTCTCCTGCGCTTTGTCAATGGCTAGTTTGAGATTGCGGTCAAAGTTGTTGGCAGTCTTTGATGCGTTCGAAATGGTGCTGATATTGATCTCTGAATTTGCTTCGTTAAACATAGGTTACGTCCTTAAAGTTTTATGTTGGCTTTTGAGGATGGTGTTGAATATGTCCAGTCGGGTGTTTTGAGTTCACGACTTGTTAAGTTAAAAAATAAGCTAAGCAGGGTGTTGCTACGCCCAGTCAATCGGGTCGCAAAAATAGTCGCTTTAACGCTATTTCGGGTAATTTTGACTTGATTGGAATTGTTGAAATCCAGATTTTGCTTGATCTTTTTTAAGGTTAAAACGGCCATGCCTAATGCCCACAGGCAGAAGTTACGAATACCGATCTCATGAGTGGGAAGCAATAGCGTGTACTTTAACGCATTATGTAAATGACCATGAGCGATGCTAATCAAATGTTCCAGGCCCTTTCTGAAATTTTCTGAATGGGTTTCAGGAGTCAGGTTCTTAAGGTCAAACCCGGTTTCAGTAAAAACATCTTGCGGTAACCAGCAAACGCCACGCTCGGCGTCATCCCAAATATCTTTTAGTATATTGGTCATTTGTAGTCCCTGACCAAAAGACACTGAAAGCTTAAGCAGTTCGTCTTTGTGTTGTGCGATTTCCGGCGAGTAATGGCAAAAAAGCTTGGCCAGCATTTCTCCGACGCAACCGGCAACGTAATAGCAGTATCTGTCCATATCAGCGAGCGTTTCGAGGCCGCCATGCAAATCCATGGCCTGGAAGATCGGCATGCCCTCGGCCATGGTTTCGACGCAGGAAGCCAGCGCTTCAATTTGATCAGGGTCAAATTTATGCGTGATCTGAATAACGCGCGGCAACACATGAATTAAGGTGTGCTCGGCAGGAATGGTTTGCTCGGAAAGCAGCGGCGCAAGTTCGACGGCAAACGGCTCTGAATTTGCGCCGGTTTTTACGATATGAATAAACTCCGAGCAAAAATATTTTTTTTGTTCCGGGGATAGGGATACTTCATCTTCTATGGTGTCGACAATGCGGCATAACAAATAGGCGTTAGCGACTGCGCCGTATAATTTTTCCGGCAGCTGGGGAATGGTTAGCGCAAATGTCCTGGAGACACCTTGAAGCAAGAGCGCCTGAAATTCATCGTCAGAACATTTGCTGAGTGATTTTGGGTTATCCAAGGATATTTGAGTTTCACTCATGGTATTTTTAATGTCGACCTGCAAAGGTTAATTCAAGTTAGTAAGTGGCAATAATAGACTGTTTGTTGGTATTTTGCAAAGCAATGTTGTTTTGTTGCAAATACGCACATTAGGTAATTTTTATATACAGCTTATTGTTAATAAAAATAGTTAGTTAGCGATGTTTGTCAGGGGTTTGTTTTCGTGGCACGAAGTTACGCTTAGTAGGGGCTATTTACACATGTATGCTATAAAACTGGAGTCGTCAGTTAAAAGATAGTATTCTAGTCAACAATAGATAAGCAATTGTATTATATAATAGGCTTGTTTAAATTTTTTAGTTCCTGTAGTTAAAAAGCAGTATGCGGTTGTATTTTAGTCAATATTGTCCCATTGTTGTTTTATTGGTACATGGTTTTATTGATATAGGTTGTCGCTCAATGGTGTATGTGGTTTCAGGACGGTCATTTTTTTGTGGGCGTCATTAAGTTTATCGAAGTTTTTTGGAGGGTTTGCTCGTGGGAGTTCCTTTACGTCAGCAGTTGACTGTAGGTAGTTATTTAATTAAGCAAAAGTTGAAAGGGGTTAAGAAATATCCTTTGGTGCTGATGCTTGAGCCTTTGTTTCGTTGCAATTTGGCCTGTGCAGGCTGTGGTAAAATTGATTATTCTGATGATATTCTCGACCAGCGTCTTTCATTTGAAGAATGCATGCAGGCGGTCGATGAATGTGGAGCGCCAATGGTATCGATTCCAGGTGGGGAACCGCTGATTCATAAAGAAATGCCGCAAATCGTTGCAGGCATCATCGCGCGGAAGAAATTTGTATATCTGTGTACTAATGCACTCCTATTAAAAAAGAGAATTGACGATTATAAACCCTCTCCTTACCTGACATTTTCAATCCATTTGGATGGCATGCATGAAAGGCATGATACCTCCGTATGTCAGGATGGCGTTTTTGAGCGGGCTGTTGAAGCGATTAAATTGGCACTGGAAAAGGGCTTTAGGGTCACCATAAATTGCACTCTGTTTCAAGGTGAGAATGCCCAGGAAGTTGCTGATTTTCTGGATTATGCGATGGAGCTTGGTGTTGAAGGCGTGACTATTGCTCCTGGCTTCAGTTATGAGCGTGCGCCTCAGCAGGATGTATTTATTAAAGGTAGTGATGTTAAGGATTTATTCCGAGGCATTTTTAAAATTGGTAAAAAACGTAACTGGAAATTAAATCATTCATCGCTCTATCTTGATTTTCTGGCGGGCAATCAAAATTATGACTGTACGCCATGGGGTAACCCGACCCGTAATGTATTCGGCTGGCAAAAACCTTGTTACTTGTTGGCTGACGAAGGCTATGTCTCCAGTTTTCAGGAACTTTTGGATACCACACCCTGGGATAAATACGGCACCGTTAATAATCCTAAATGTGCAAGCTGCATGGCGCATTGCGGTTATGAAGCAACGGCTGTTGAAGATATGTTAAGTCATCCGTTGAAGGCATTGTGGACGTCAATTAGAGGCCCGAAAACCGAGGGTACAATGGTGCCTGAGGCTACTCCCGAGTATGCAACAGAAGAGCAGCCATCAACCTTTGCAGGAATTCCTGTGAGAGTCGAGATTGTCGATTAAAATGTATTAAGGTTCAAGGTTCAAGGTTCAAGGTTCAAGGGTTAATGTTTTTTCACCTTGACCCTTATTACCTGATTTAATTTTTACGAGGTTTTTTTAATTATGTTTTTAAAAAACATTAGGTTAGCTATTGTTTTCATGTTCCTTTTATTAGGGGCGGTGAATGCTTTTGCTGCGGATGAAGGCGGGGCAACCGCAAGACAGGTCGTAGAGAAATTTCAGGCTGACCTTATTGCGGTGATGAAGGACGGCAAGAAATTGGGCTATGCGGGACGATATGACAAGCTAATAGATCCTGTCTCCAACAGTCACGATCTGACAAAAATCGCTCGCATTGTTGTCGGTAAGGAAGGGGAGAAGTTATCCGAGGAGCAGCAACAAAAGCTGGTCGATGTGTTCAGTCGGCTGAGTATTGCTTCTTATGCGCACAATTTTAAAGATTATTCGGGTGAATCATTTGTATTTGATTCAGAGGAAGAAACAACAAGAGGTGGTGTTGTTGTGCATTCTCATTTTGTTATTCCTGGTGACAAGCCCGTTAAATTCGACTACATGCTCAAGGAAAAAGGCAATAGCTGGCGCATTATTAATATTATCGCTAATGGCGTAAGTGACTTGGCCTTGAAAAGGTCAGAATACACCACTATTTTACAACGTGAAGGCTTTGATGCTTTAATAACCAAGATTAACGAAAAAATTGATAATTATTCAAAACAGTAGGTTTTATGCCAATGAACAGACCACACAATGGCAATCGTAGCGTTAAAATGAAACATATATTCCCAGGTATGCTGATAGGAGTCCTGGTTGCTCTGGGTGGCTGTGCAACTGCAGGCGATATTGAACAACAAACTGTAGCGAGTAAGACAGATCCTTATGAGAACTTTAATAGGAAAATGTTCGGTTTTAACGATAAAGTTGATAATTATGTAGCCGAACCCATTTCAAATGCTTATAAATGGATAACCCCGCAGTTCATGCAAACGGGTGTCACCAACTTTTTTAATAACCTGAAAAATGTGAATGTGGTTATTAATGATGTTTTACAGGCCAAATTCTCACAAAGCGCTGAAGATACCGGGCGGTTTGCCATCAATTCAACAGTAGGTGTGGGCGGTCTGTTTGATGTGGCTAAACATGTTGGTTTGGAGCAAAATGAGGAAGATTTTGAGCAGACTCTTGCAGTATGGGGAGTGCCTCAAGGCTCTTATCTGGTGCTGCCTATTCTGGGGCCCTCAACTGCGCGCGGTATTCCGGGATCGGTATTTGACACGGCGGCAAATCCCGTCACTTACATAGGCATGCCTGTTCAGCTGTTGTCTATGCTGAATGCCCGAGCCAGTGCGGAAGGTGCATTGAAATTCATCGATGAAGCCGCGTTAGATCCCTATGTATTTACACGTGAATCTTTTTTGCAATGGCGTAATAATCTGGCTACGGATGGAAAATCGGAGGCGTCTTTGGATGTTGATGGCCTTGAAGATGAGTCACTTGACGGCGATAAAGGTTCTGCGTCTGAACAAGGTTCGTCCGGTAATGCTGGCGCAAGCAACAAGCCGGGTTTTGCTTTGCGCTTGGATGCAAAGACTAAAGAGATTGAACAAGCCTCTCATTCATTCAGCAGTGTCGCTCAATCCTTCGACGACACCGCCAAGTCGTTTGAAGAAGCCGGCAGCAAAGTGGATGAATTCAAAAAATCAAAAAGGCGTAGGTAAAGAAGACGAAGGGCAAAAGACGAAAGGTGAGGGCAGTCGTGTTGGAGTCTCGTTCTTTCGTCTTTTGCCCTTCGTCATTTTAATAATGCAATAAAGAATGAACTTCATAACCCCTTAATTTTTCCCTTCCCTCCAGAAAATCCAGCTCCACCACAAAGGCACACGCCTCTACCTTTGCGCCCAGTTGTTCAACCAAGTCGCAACTCGCTTTTGCCGTTCCGCCGGTAGCCAGCAAGTCATCAATTAATAACACATGATCGTTCGCGTCAAAGGCGTCGATATGCGCTTCCAGTGTGGCTGAGCCATATTCAAGGTCGTACGATACGCTTTGCACATCGTAAGGTAGTTTTCCGGGTTTTCTTAGCGGTACAAATGGAAGCCCCAATTCCCATGCGACCAGAGAGCCGAAAATAAATCCCCGCGCCTCCATGCCGGCAACGACGGTAATATTCCTGCCTAAAAAAGGTTGCAGCAATTGATGGACGGCGAGTCTCAATGTGGCCGGATCTTTTACCAGCGGGGTAATATCCTTAAAGATAATGCCGGGTTTGGGGAAATCAGGGATGTCGCGGATTTTATCTCTTAATCTATTCATTGTTTCGTATTATTGTTTTAATGTGCAGGAAATTAAGGTTAGGCAAAACAGTTTTGTCGAATTACGGCAAATATCAGATTGTTATTTTAACATTAATAACATGGTAGCTAAATTCTGCAAACCCTTAAAAACCAGACGACAGACTCTTTATCCTAAAAAATCAGTTGCGTTTAATCCTGCCAAAATCATTCAGCATAATCCTGACAGCATTGAATATGATAACGCAAGACCTGAGCTTTATAGGCTTAACCGATTGCTTGAACAATATCAATTTGATCGGCAGGAAATAGATCAAACCGAGGCGCGCTAGGTCTACAATCTAAGGCTTCGCATAATGTATATTATGTTAAATTGTAATTACATCTTCATTATCAGTAATCCAATGTCTTCGGTCGGATAAATACGCCCCCCAACACGGCGCACCTTAATCTATCGTTTCAACCCAGCGACAACGCTCATTCACAACTTTGGCGGTATTGCTGTTGCCTATGCCTTTGGCGATCAGGGCAACCACCCGGTCATCGGTATCGTAACCTACGTGCGCATCAAGAGGATTGGCAAGCTTGCCCAGGCCAAATGCATCGAAAATGGTCGCAACATTGATGTTGACATTGGTCACATCTATGCACAGCCTGGAGTCCAGGTACTTTTCGACAAAGCCGTGCGGAATCGCATAACTTAACAGATCATTGGGGTCGCTGAACGCAATGATCGGCGTTTTAGCCAGCATGCGTTGATTATACTTTTCGCCATTCGCCTGACAATATGCGGCTTTTTGATTGCTTACCTCGGGCATTTTACGCCCCAACTGCAACATAGGCAGCTGGTTGGACATCATATAGATGGGGATTTCTTTGTTTTTTAACGCTGCACCGAAATCGGGATCGCGCTGATCCAGCAAGGACGCAATCCGCTGCATGCCGTCAATGGTGATGCGACTGCCCAGACTGTGCGAGATAAAGGCATACTGGTCGATCAGCATGTTCGCTGCGGCGCTGTCATCGTTAAATGAACAGGCTTGCGTCACATCGTCGGGCAAGTCGCTCCAATTGCTTTTGGTCATCCAGCAGAACGATTGGCCGAATGAAACCAGTATGTCTTCCCTGCTCTCACCCAGATAGATAATCGGGTCCGGGCCGGTATCGTTGGAGAACTTCTTCAGCAGGTTATTGACTTCGGCTCTGCGGAACGCATATTCCCCAGAATTATCATAGGCCAGCACTTCTTTTTGCTTGGCGGTAATGACCGACCAGGTTAATTCGTAAAACAGCAATTCCTTGCTTCGGTCTTTGCTTAATAAACGGTTAATTCTTAAATTGCCCAGGTTTTTCCCGGGATCAATCCGGCTGGTTAATGTGATGTTTTTGTACTGGGCTGACATTACCGGCAAATCCAGCTCTTTGGCCAGTTTTTCTACAAACTGCGTGGAATATCCCGGCAAATGATCGCCCACCCCATGCACCATCAGCACCTTCATTTTGCCTTGCTTATTGTTAAGAAACGGCGAAAGGCCTTTAAAGGGTTTACCCCACAGCTCGCAAACGCGGTTATCTACCGATTGCTGTTTTTCCAGAAAGGCCTCGGCGACGCCTTTGCCTATGCTTGCGCAGCCGCTTAATTGGGCCGCAATGATAATCAACAAGAAATATTTCATGGGTAGTTTCATAAGCCGGGTTTTGTCGCTGTTACCAGTGCGTTGACTTCGAGTCTGTTAGTCAGGGTAATGTCTGAAAATCCGGCTTCATGCAGCTGGGTTAACGCTACCGATTCACGCATGACATGGTTTGCAGATTCATCGCTAAATAAATGCACGATCCAGTGTTCCAGTACGTCCAGCTTGTTAATCTGGGTTAACACTTTGAAATAACCGCTGACTTCATGCTGTATGGTGCGTGTATGCTGGGTAACATCATCCAAAGCGTAACGGTCGCCGTTAATGAACTGGCCGCCGGGTTTTAACACCCTGGAAATCTGCCGTATGACTTCCTCGCGATAGGTATTGAGAAAGTTGTGCAAGGTATAGGCGGTCGCCACTACATCGACGCTGCCGCTGGCAATGTTGGTTAGCGCGGTCAACGCATCATCGCCGCAAAAAGCCAGTTTGCCTTCTGTCGCCCACAGATGCAGGTGCTTTTTGGCCTGATCCTGCATGACCGGCTCGTTATCGATGCTTAAGATGTTGAGCTTATCCGACGCGGTTAACAGCGCCAAGGTGGTTATGCCGGTGCCGCCGCCAAGTTCGACAACATTGAGATTGCCGGTTGTTTGCGCGGCATATTTAGAAGCCGCAACGCCTACCAGGCGGCTCATTTTTGTAGCTAAGGGACAGATCAGGTTGAGCAGCTCGTAATCCTGTCCGATGACGCCAGAAAACAGGGCATCGTATGGTGATGTGTCGGTCATTATACTTTGGCTTGTTGTTTGCGGTCGAAGGCAGCCAATTGCTCCGGTGTGGCTTCGGTTTGAAATTTGTCTTTCCATTCCTTGTACGGCATGCCGTAGACGATTTCCCTGGCCTGTTCGTAATCCATCGCTATGCCCTGCTCTACCGCTTCGGCCATATACCATTTGGCCAGACAGTTCCGGCAAAAATCCGCCAATATCATCAAATCGATATTTTGAACATCAGTGTTTTTTTGTAAATGGCTGACCAGACGCCTGAATGCGGCAGCCTCTAATGCTGTTTGCGTGTTTTTATCCACAAATTTACTCCTAAAATAAACGCTATTTTAACAGAAACTGTTATTCAAGCATGTACATTCCTCACCAAAGATTTTACAATGATCTATAGTTAGGTTTGCGTAACAACTTGCTTTATTTTTTATGAAAATTCATCATTCTTCATTGGCTCTTTCGCCCACTAGCTCTAACCAGAAAGCTGGCAAGAATACTAGTGCGCAAAGTAAAGACCAACCTGTTGAAAATGATGTACAAAGTAAAAGCCAGCCCTCTTCACCTGAACAGATTAAAAAGTCGCTGGCTAATATTGATGCGACCGGCCAAAGTAATATTATCAAACCAACCGACTCACGAACTCTAAGAGCACTTTCCGCCTACAATCAGGCGTTCCATGCGCCGCAGCAAGCCCAGCGAGCTGAATTGATAACAGGAATAGATGCTTACGCCTGATCACCCTACGTTCATCAACTAATGAAACAGCTTTTCGAATTTTTCCCGATCCTTTTATTTTTTGTTGCGTTTAAACTTTACGACATTTATGTCGCTACCGCCGTTATCATTGCGGCAACCATCATTCAGGTAGCCTACGCCTGGTTTAAATACCGCAAGGTTGAAACCATGCAATGGATTACCTTGGGCTTGATTCTGGTAATGGGCGGGGCAACCCTCTATTTGCAGAATGAGCAATTTATCAAATGGAAACTGTCCATCATAGAATGGCTGTTCGGCGTTGCCTTTTTGGGCAGCCAGTTCGTTGGTAAAAAACCCTTCATTGAAAAAATGCTGTCCGGCAGCTTAACCTTGCCCGCATTGGTCTGGAAACGATTAAACACTATGTGGGGCTGCTTTTTCATCAGCGTGGGCTTTATCAATATTTACGTGATGTACAATTACAATACCGATGACTGGGTTACCTTTAAAACATTTGGCGTACCGGCTTTGATGGTTGTTTTTATTTTGCTGCAAATGGTTTTTTTATATAAATACATCCCCGATACAGAGGAATAAAACGTGCTATACGCCATTATCAGTGAAGATGTAGCGGATAGCCTGGAGAAAAGACTATCCGTGCGCCCTGCGCATATCAAGCGACTGCAAGAGCTACAGGATGCCGGAAGACTGGTTTTGGCAGGCCCTCATCCCTCAATAGACAGCGATAACCCAGGGGCCGCCGGATTTACCGGGAGCCTAGTGGTTGCCGAGTTTGATAGCCTGACCGATGCCCAACAATGGGCGGACGTTGATCCCTACAGCGATGCCGGGGTTTACGCCAAGGTTACCGTTAAACCATTTAAAAAGGTCTTTCCACAATGACATCAGAATTAATTAGACAGCTGTTAAATGATTCCTTCAAGCCCGAGCTTTTGGAGGTCATTGATAACAGTGCGGCTCATGCCGGACATGCAGGCGCACGTAGCGGCGGCGGTCATTATCATGTTACTATCGTCGCTGAAATTTTTGAAGGCAGGTCTTTAGTCCAGCGACACCAGCTTATTTACAACGCGCTGGGCGACATGATGAAACAACAAATTCATGCCTTAGGCATTAATGCTCTCTCACCCTCTGAAGAAACCAAAGGAAGATTATAAATGAACAAAAAATTCATCCCCTTGCTTGTTGTCGGCACAGCCTTACTTGTAGGTTGTAATCAAGAAAAAGCCGCTGATACCGGCAGCGCTCCTGCGGCAACCGCTGCACCAGCAATTGATAAAGCCGATGCCATTGCTGTTGTCAACGGCCAATATATCGCCAAATCGACGCTTGAGGCATTGGAAAAAGAAATCGCCGAGCGTAGCCACGGACAAACTTTCCCTAAAGAAAAACTGATTGAAGAGCTGATTCAGCGCGAACTGCTGGTTCAGGATGCGGCGCAAAAGCAACTTGACAAGTCGCCTGAAGTTCTGGCGCAGCTAGAGGCCGCTAAAAAGGCATTATTGACGCAAGCGGACTTGCAAAACTTTATCAAAGCCAATCCGGTCACTGATGCAGAAATAAAAGCCGAGTACGACAGCAAAATTGCCGCTGAAAAGGGCACCGAGTACAAAGCGAGCCACATTCTGGTTAAAACCGAAGCAGAAGCTAAAAAACTGATTGCTGAACTGGACAAGGGTGCAGATTTTGCCAAACTAGCCAACAAGAACTCATTGGATGCTAAAGAATCGCAAAATGGCGGTGATTTAGGCTGGTTTTCTGCCGCGCAAATGGTTGCTCCTTTCTCTGAAGCAGTGGCCGCACTGGAAAAAGGCAAATACACCAAAGAACCCGTCAAGACCCAGTTTGGCTTTCATGTGATTTTAAAGGAAGACTCCCGTGCGCTGACTCCTCCATCATTGGAAGCGGTTAAAGAGCAACTTGTGCCTTTCCTGCAACGCAAAAAAGTTCAGGGCATGATAGAAGCATTGCGTAAACAAGCCAAAGTAGAAATATTGGTGCCGTTGACCGACGAACAACCAAAGGCAGCTGAAGCGGCTCCTGCTGTAGCGGAACCCGCAACAG
>Ga0207952_1001133_pt1 | contig 12848 bp, 10 predicted proteins | sample SubbioR12Aug_8Ca_FD_184831 | JGI IMG/M metagenome (GOLD analysis project Ga0207952, IMG submission 184831) | Serpentinite rock and fluid subsurface biosphere microbial communities from McLaughlin Reserve, California, USA - CR12Aug_8Ca (SPAdes) | ecosystem: Environmental > Terrestrial > Deep...
AGATGAACGTCGGCTTCAGGCCCACGCCGAGCCGGGCTTTGCCCGGCCGCCTCGGGCTGCTGGCCGCGGGGGCCGGCATCGGCGCCGTCTCGGCGCTCGCCGCGATCGGCGGCGGGGCGATGACGGTACCCTTTCTGAGCTGGTGCAACGTGCCGGTGCGCAAGGCTGTGGGTACCTCGGCGGCGGTCGGCTTCCCGATTGCGCTGGGCGGCACCTTCGGCTACGTGCTGAACGGGATGTCGGCTTCCGGTCTGCCGCCGGGCAGTCTCGGCTTTGTCTATCTGCCGGCTTTGCTCTGGGTCGCACTGGCCAGCACGCTGACCGCGCCGTTCGGCGCACGCGCCGCGCATCGCCTGCCGATCGCCGTCCTGCGGCGCATCTTCGCCGGCTTGCTGGTGCTGCTTGCCGGCAAGATGCTGTGGGGTTTGTTCGTAGGCTGAGCGCCGCCGCGCGTTGGCGCCTCAGCGGCCCTTGAATGCCGGGCGGCGCTTGGCGAGAAAGGCGGCGAGACCTTCCCGGTAGTCCTCGCTGTCGAGAAAGGCAAACGAGGCGCGCAGTTCGTCTTCGCTGAGCGGCGTGTCGTGCTGCAGGCGGCTTACCCACTGCTTGTGCCAGCTGGCGACCAGCGGTGCACCGGCGCAGATGCGACGGGCGGTGGCCAGCGCTTCCTCGATGACGTTGGTGTCGGCAACCACCCGGGTTACCAGACCTTTGGCAGAGGCCTCGCTGGCGCTGAGGATACGCCCCTCAAGCAGCAATTCGAGCACCGTCGCCGCGCCGGCGAGGCGCAGCAGGCCCGCCATTTCGCCGGGATACATCGAGAAGCCGAGCTTGTTGATCGGCGCGCCAAAGCGTGCCGACTCGCCGCAGATGCGCAAGTCGCACTGGCCGGCGATTTCGAGGCCGCCGCCGATGCAGGCGCCCTGGATCAGCGCGATCGTTGGCCGGCGGCAATCGGCGACCGCCTGCAGGGCGACGCCAACCTGCCGGTGATAGGCCATGGCCCGGTCGACGCTGTCGCGCCGGGTAAGGAATTCTTCGATATCGCCGCCCGCCGCGAAAGCCTGGTCGCCATCGCCGCGCAGGATGACGCAGCGGATCTCGTCGTCGGCCGACAGCGCCGTGACGCTTGTGGCGAGACTTTCCCACATGGCGAAGTCGACGGCGTTGAGTTTGCCCGGATTGGCCAGCGTGATGGTGGCGATGGCGCCGTCGCGGGCGCAGGAAACGCTGCCGGACATTGTTCAGCCGGGCGTCAGCAGATGACTTTTGGCCAGTGCCTGCCGGCCGGCGAGCAGGTGTTCGTGCATCGCTTCCTCGGCGCGCTTGGGGTCGCGCGCCTTGATCGCCGCCATGATGGCGCGGTGCTCGATCAGCGACTGCTGCAGGCGTCCCTCGATGGTCAGCGAGTGCAGGCGGGTCAGCTTGAGCACCTTGCGCAGGTCCTGAATCATCTGCAGCAGCCAGCGATTGCCGGAAATTTCCTGGATGCGGCGGTGGAATTCCTGGTTGGCTTCGAAGAATCGCTCGATCTGGTTGCTCTGGGCAAAGCGTTCGAGTTCATTGTGAATCGCTTCGAGCTTCAGGATCTCTTCGGGTTTTGCCCGGCTCGTCGCTTCCAGCGCGCAGCGTCCTTCGAGCATGGCCATCAGCGGGAAAATATCGTCGAGGTCTTTTTCCGAAATCTCGGTGACGTAACAGCCGCGCCGCGGTTTGAGCGTGACCAGTCCCTCGGAAGCCAGTACTTTCAGTGCCTCGCGCAGCGGCGTCCGGCTGATGCCGTAGTCGACGGCCAGCGCCTGCTCGTCGATCCAGGTGCCGGGCGGCAGTTCGTGGGCAAAAATCCGCTGACGCAGGCGTTCGGCAACTTCCTGGTAGAGGGCGGTCTGGGCGATGCGGCTCGGGATCATGATTTTTTCAGTTAGCAAGACAGGTCACTTTGTAGCCGAATATCGGGTTGACGACAAGGGTATTGCATTCATAATTATGGATACAGTATTATCCAATCTTCAGGGTGTCAAGAATTGATTGCGCTGCAGAGGTTAAATTCATCGCCTCGGGGTGTCCTGACCCCCCGCTTTCTGGCATCATCAGGCGGTCGCACCGCCCTAACGTACAGGTTTCGTGAAAGGTTTCGCCATGTCCCAGCCGGATAACGCCGCTTCTTTTGATTCGTCGAATCTCGACTCCTGGAAGAAGGCTGCGGCCAAGTCAGCACCAGGCGGCAATCTCGACGCCCTGAACTGGATTACGCCGGAAGGCATCGTCGTCAAGCCGCTGTATACCAAACAGGATGTCGCGGATTTGCCGCATGCCGACACCTTGCCCGGTTTTGCGCCCTACGTGCGCGGGCCGCAGGCGACCATGTATGCCGCCCGTCCGTGGACCATCCGCCAGTATGCCGGCTTCTCCACCGCCGAGGCTTCCAACGCGTTCTACCGCAAGGCGCTCGCCGCCGGCGGCCAGGGCGTCTCGGTCGCTTTCGACCTGGCTACACACCGCGGTTACGACTCCGATCATCCGCGCGTCACCGGCGACGTCGGCAAGGCCGGCGTGGCGATCGATTCGGTCGAGGACATGAAGATCCTCTTCGACAGCATCCCGCTCGACAAGGTGTCGGTGTCGATGACGATGAACGGCGCCGTGCTGCCGATCCTCGCCGGCTACATCGTCGCCGCCGAGGAACAGGGTGTTGCGCAGGACCAGCTGTCGGGGACCATCCAGAACGACATCCTCAAGGAGTTCATGGTCCGCAACACCTATATCTACCCGCCCAAGCCGTCGATGAAGATCATCGCCGACATCTTCGGCTACACCGCGCAGCACATGCCGAAGTTCAACTCGATTTCGATTTCCGGCTATCACATCCAGGAAGCCGGCGCCAACCAGGCGATCGAACTGGCCTTCACGCTGGCCGACGGCATGGAGTACGTGCGCACCGGCGTCGCCTCCGGCATGGACGTCGACGCTTTCGCCGGCCGCCTGTCGTTCTTCTGGGCGGTGGGTATGAACTTCTACCTCGAAATCGCCAAGATGCGCGCCGGCCGCCTGTTGTGGGACCGCATCATGACCGGTTTCAACGCCCGGAGCGCCAAGTCGAAGATGCTGCGCACGCACAGCCAGACTTCCGGCTGGTCGCTGACCGAGCAGGATCCCTATAACAACGTCGTGCGCACGACCATCGAGGCGATGGCGGCCGTCTTCGGCGGCACCCAGTCGCTGCACACCAACGCGCTCGACGAAGCGATCGCGCTGCCGACCGAGTTCTCATCGCGCATCGCGCGCAACACGCAGCTGATCATCCAGGAAGAAACGCACATCACCAACGTCGTCGATCCGTGGGCCGGTTCGTACATGATGGAGAAGCTGACGCAGGACATGGCCGACAAGGCGTGGGGCATCATCGAGGAAATCGAGACGATGGGCGGCATGACCAAGGCCGTCGAGTCGGGCTGGGCGAAGATGCAGATCGAAACCTGCGCCGCCGACAAGCAGGCGCGCATCGATTCGGGCAAGGACGTGATCGTCGGCGTCAATAAATACAAGCTGGCCAGGGAAGATGCGATCGACATTCTCGACATCGACAACCATGCCGTGCGCGACTCGCAGATCGCCCGCCTGAAGAACATCCGCGCCAGCCGTGACAGCGCTGCCGTGCAGGCGGCCCTCGACGCGCTGACCCGCTGTGCGGAAAGCAGCGAAGGCAACCTGCTCGACCTGGCGATCAAGGCCATGCGCCTGCGCGCGACGGTCGGCGAGGTGTCGGACGCGCTGGAAAAAACCTTTGGCCGTTTCCGCGCCAACAATCAGACCATTTCGGGAGTCTACGGAGGCGTCGTGGAAGGACTGGAAAGCTGGGAAGCGATCAAGGCCGACATCGAAAAATTCAAGGAAGAAGAAGGCCGTCGTCCGCGCATCATGATCGCCAAGCTCGGCCAGGACGGGCACGATCGCGGCGCCAAGGTGGTGGCGACGGCGTTTGCCGACCTCGGTTTCGATATCGACGTCGGGCCGCTGTTCCAGACGCCGGAAGAAGCCGCGCGTCTGGCCATCGAGAACGACGTCCATGCCATCGGCGTCTCGTCGCTGGCGGCCGGTCACAAGACGCTGCTGCCGGCGCTGATGCAGGCGCTCAGGGATCAGGGTGGCGACGACATCATCGTTTTTGCCGGCGGCGTGATTCCGGCGCAGGATTACGACTACCTGTTCAGCGCCGGCGCCAAGGCCATTTTCGGGCCGGGAACGCGCATCGAAGACTCGGCGAAGAAAGTGCTGGAAGAAATCCGCAAGGTGCGTGCCTAGTTCACCAAAGCAGATCTTCACTTCATTCAATGGACATGACAACCGCGCCGGCTACCGGACTAAGCGCTGCTGACCAGAAATTGGTCGACGGCGTACTGTCGCGTGGTACGGCGCAGCGCCGTGCGCTGGCCAAGACTATTACGCTGATTGAATCGGTGCGTGCCGACCATCAGCAACGCGCGCAAAGTGTTCTCGATGCCTTGTTGCCGCACACCGGGCGGGCGATTCGTATCGGCATCTCCGGTGTCCCCGGGGCGGGCAAATCGACCTTTATTGAAGCGCTGGGCATCTGGCTGATCGATCAGGGCAAGCGTCTGGCCGTACTCGCAGTCGATCCGTCGTCGTCGGTTTCCGGCGGCTCGATTCTCGGCGACAAGACGCGCATGGAAACTTTGTGCCAGCGCGAACAAGCCTTCATCCGGCCGAGTCCGTCGGCCGGTTCGCTGGGCGGCGTGGCCGAAAAAACGCGTGAGGCGATGCTCGCCTGCGAGGCCGCCGGCTACGACGTGGTCATCGTCGAAACGGTCGGCGTCGGCCAGAGTGAAACGACGGTGGCCGGCATGGTAGACATGTTCTGTCTGCTGCAACTGCCGAATGCCGGCGACGATCTGCAGGCGATCAAGAAGGGCATCGTTGAAATCGCCGACCTGGTGGTGATCAACAAGGCCGATATCGACCCGAAGGCGGCGCAGGTGGTGCGCGCACAGTGGAAGAATGCGCTGCACATGCTGCGGCCGACATCAAAGAACTGGGCGCCGCCGGTGATCACCCTGTCGGCGCTGCACAAGGACGGAATTGTTGAATTCTGGGCGCAGGTCGAAAAATACTGCGCCGCGCTTGAACCGACCGGAGAATTTGCCGCGCGTCGCCAGCGGCAGGCGGTTGACTGGATGTGGAGTCTGATCGATTCGGGTCTGCGTCTGTATTTCCGCCAGCATCCGGCGGTGCGCGCCAATCTGGCTGAACTCAGCCGGGCGGTCGCCGAAGGACGCAGCACGCCGGGCGCAGCCGCGTATCGCCTGCTCGAAGGACTGAAGCATTGACGCCGCCGGGCGGCCTTGAATTTTTGCAGCACCCGACCTTGTTTTTGGAATAGCGCCGCAGACTCAACTGCCGGCATTAAAGGAGTAAATCTTATGCACGACATCATCCGCCAGCTTGACGACAAGCGTTCGGCGGCGCGCCTGGGTGGCGGCGAGAAGCGTATCGCCGCCCAGCACGCCAAAGGCAAGCTGACTGCGCGCGAGCGCATCGAACTGTTCCTCGATCCGGGCTCGTTCGAAGAATGGGACATGTTCAAGGAACATCGCTGTACCGACTTCGGCATGGAAAAACAGTCGCTGCCGGGTGATGGCGTGGTCACCGGCTACGGGACGGTGAATGGCCGCCTGATCTTCGTTTTCTCGCAGGATTTCACTGTGCTCGGCGGTTCGCTGTCCGAGACGCATGCCGAGAAAATCTGCAAGGTGATGGATCACGCGATGAAAGCCGGTGCGCCGGTGATCGGCCTCAACGACTCGGGCGGCGCACGTATCCAGGAAGGCGTTGCTTCGCTCGGCGGCTACGCCGACGTCTTCCAGCGCAACGTGATGGCCTCCGGCGTCGTGCCGCAGATCTCGATGATCATGGGGCCGTGCGCCGGTGGCGCGGTGTATAGCCCGGCGATGACCGACTTCATTTTCATGGTCAAGGATTCGTCGTACATGTTCGTCACCGGCCCGGAAGTCGTGAAGACCGTGACGCACGAAGAGGTGACGTCCGAGGAACTCGGCGGTGCCGTGACGCACACCAGCAAGTCCGGGGTGGCTGATCTCGCCTTCGAGAACGATGTCGAAGCGCTGACCATGCTGCGCCGTTTCGTCAACTTCCTGCCGTCGAACAACCGCGAGAAGCCGCCTGTACAGCCGACCAACGATCCGGCCGAACGTCTCGATTTTTCGCTCGACACGCTGGTGCCGGACAACGCCAACAAACCGTACGACATGAAAGAGCTGATCATCAAGATGGTCGATGACTGCGACTTCTTCGAGATCCAGCCCGACTACGCGAAGAACATCGTCACCGGCTTTGCGCGCATGGACGGTCATACCGTCGGCATCGTCGCCAACCAGCCGCTGGTGCTTGCCGGCTGCCTCGACATCAAGAGTTCGATCAAGGCGGCGCGCTTCGTGCGTTTCTGCGATGCCTTCAACGTCCCGGTGGTGACGCTGGTCGACGTGCCGGGCTTCATGCCGGGCACCATCCAGGAATACGGCGGCATCATCAAGCACGGCGCCAAGCTGCTCTACGCTTACGCCGAATGCACGGTGCCGAAAGTCACGCTGATTACGCGCAAGGCCTACGGCGGTGCGTACGACGTGATGAGCTCGAAGCATCTGCGCGGCGACGTGAACCTCGCCTGGCCGTCGGCTGAAATCGCCGTGATGGGGCCGAAGGGCGCGGTCGAAATCATCTTCCGCGAGGAAAAGGGCGACCCGGCCAAGCTGGCCGAACGCGAGGCCGAATACAAGGCCAAGTTCGCCAACCCCTTCGTGGCGGGCGCGCGCGGCTTCATCGACGACGTGATCATGCCGAACGAAACGCGCAAGCGCATTTGCCGTTCGCTGGCCATGCTGCGCAACAAGAAACTCGAAAATCCGTGGCGCAAGCACGGCAACATTCCGCTGTAAGCGTCAGGGAGGATTACCTAAAATGTTCAAGAAAATTCTGATTGCCAACCGCGGCGACCAGCCGCGTAGCGGCGCAGCAGCGAAGCTACATTGCCTCATGCGCGAAGCGCATGCAGGCGATTTCTCCCCGGAGGTAAAGCATGTTTAAGAAGATCCTGATCGCGAATCGGGGAGAAATCGCCTGCCGCGTCATCAAGACTGCCCGCAAGATGGGTATCCTGACCGTTGCCGTCTATTCCGAAGCCGACCGTGATTCCTTGCACGTCGAAATGGCCGATGAAGGTGTCTGCATCGGCCCGGCTGCGTCGAAAGAGTCGTATCTGGTGATCGACAAGATCATCGCCGCCTGCAAGCAGACCGGCGCCGAAGCGGTGCATCCGGGTTACGGCTTTCTCTCGGAGAACCAGGAGTTCTCGCGCCGGCTGGAAGAGAACGGCATCATCTTCATCGGTCCGAAGCATTACTCGGTCGGCCAGATGGGCGACAAGATCGCTTCGAAGAAGCTGGCCAACGAAGCGAAGGTCAACACCATTCCAGGTTATGCCGACGCGATCGATACGCCCGAACAGGCGGTCGAAATTGCCAAGGGTATTGGTTACCCGGTGATGATCAAGGCCTCGGCGGGCGGCGGCGGCAAGGGGCTACGCGTCGCCTTTGACGACAAGGAGTGCTTCGAGGGCTTCACCTCGTGCCGCAACGAAGCGAAGACGGCTTTCGGCGACGACCGCATCCTGATCGAGAAATACGTTCTCGAACCGCGCCACATCGAAATCCAGGTGCTCGGCGATGCGCACGGCAACACGGTGTATCTGCACGAGCGCGAGTGCTCGATCCAGCGTCGGCACCAGAAGGTCATCGAAGAGGCGCCGAGCCCCTTCCTCGACCCGGCAACACGCAAGGCGATGGGCGAGCAGGCGGTGGCGCTGGCCAAGGCGGTGAATTATCAGTCGGCGGGTACCGTCGAGTTCGTCGTCGGCGCCGACAAGTCCTTCTACTTCCTCGAAATGAACACCCGTCTGCAGGTCGAGCATCCGGTCACCGAAATGATTACCGGCCTTGATCTGGTCGAGCAGATGATCCGTGTCGCGGCCGGCGAGAAGCTCGCCTTTACCCAGGCTGACCTGAAGATCAACGGCTGGTCGATGGAGTGCCGGATCAACGCCGAAGACCCGTTCCGTGGCTTCCTGCCGTCGACCGGTCGTCTGGTGAAGTTCGATCCACCGGCTTCGGTCGATGGGCAGGTGCGCGTCGATACCGGCGTTTATGACGGTGGCGAGATCTCGATGTACTACGACTCGATGATCGCCAAGCTGATCGTGCATGGCGCGACGCGCGAGCAGGCCATCGCTCGCATGCGCAGTGCGCTGAATGCTTTCGTGATTCGCGGCATCAGCTCGAATATTCCCTTCCAGTCGGCGCTAATGCAACATCCACGCTTCCAGTCGGGTAATTTCAACACCGGTTTCATCGCCGAGGAATACCCGAAAGGCTTTGACGCGTCGATGGTGCCGCACGACGATCCAGCGCTGCTGATTTCCGTTGCCGCTTTCGTGCATCGCCGCTACATCGACCGTGCTGCGCGCGTCTCCGGGCAGCTGGCCGGACACGAGCGCAAGGTCGGCGACGACTGGGTGGTACTGCGCGATGGCGTGCAGCATCTGGTCAATGCCACACCGGTTAGCGGCGGCTACCTCATCGAGTATAAAGGTGAGAAATATGAAATCGTTTCGAACTGGCGCCTCGGCCAGCCGATCCTGCACGGCACGTGCAATGGCGAAGAGTTCACGCTGCAACTTGAGCGTCGCGGCATCAAGTATCGACTCTTCCACTGGGGCGCACAGGTCGATCTGACGGTGCTCACGGCGCATGCCGCTGGCTTGCTGGCACTGATGCCGGAGAAGGCTCCGCCCGATCTGTCGAAATTCCTGCTGTCACCGATGCCCGGCCTGTTGCGCGAAGTCAGCGTCAAGGAAGGTCAGGAAGTGAAGGCCGGCGAGAAACTGGCGGTGATCGAAGCGATGAAGATGGAAAACATCCTCAAGGCCGATCAGGACTGCAAGGTGAAAAAGCTGGTCGCCAAGGCAGGCGAGAGTCTGTCGGTTGATCAGGTGATCATCGAGTTCGAATAAACCCGCTTAATCGCATCCCCTCGCAACGAGGCCCGCCATCCGGCGGGCCTTTTTTCTAAGCGGTTTCGTAGACCCAGCGTTCGTAATCGCTGCCGCGCTCCAGGCAGGTGCCGAGGCGAAGGATCTGCGGCTGATCGTGCAGCAAGGTGACCGACATGGCGCGCGTTGACGTGCCGGCTGGCAGGAAAATCGAAAGCGTGGCTGCGAGCTTGTCGATCGCCGGCAAGAGGAGGGCGGGCTGGCGCGATACCTTGCCCAGCGGCCGCTCGCGTACTTCTGCCACGAGCACCTTGGGAACGCCCGGAAAAACCTTGACCGTGGCGTGCACGCTGCCGTCGCTGTGCGTACACAGACTGGACAAGAGGACCAGGGTAAAGCGCGACTGATCCGGCAGCTGCACGGCGAGCAGACATTTGTTGTTCAGTCGCGCCAGGCCCTTGCCGGCTGGCCGGCAGAGCCTGAGTTGCGCAGCGCCTTGTCCGACCAGCGCCGCAGAATCATGGCCCAAGGCCACGTCGACGGCGGGCAGCAGCACCCAGTTTTCCGGTTTGACCGCGTTCTTGTCTTCCATTTCACGCGGCAGATGGCCAAAAATCGCGATCTGATCCTGCGCATGGCGATTCATCGAACTGGGTTCTTCGGGGGTTTTCAGGCTCTTGCCGCCGAGCTGGCGATGGATGGCTTCCATGCCGATCGCGACTTTCGCCACGGGGGCCTCGGGCAAGGCGCCGGCGGTCATCGGCAACGGATTTTTCAGATTATCGGCGAGGGTTTTCAGGAGTGCGACGCTCGCTTCGCTGGAAATGCCGCTGCCCAGTTTCAGACTTTCCGGCGACTCGCCGGCGGCGAGCAGTTCCAGGCGTTTGCGGATCTTGCGCAAGACGCCGCTGGTCGACAGCCAGCGAGCGATAGCCGGCGCGCCAGCGGCTTCGAAGCTTGGTGCGTCCAGCGATAAATCGAGGGCAATGCTGCTTGCCTTGGGATTGTGCTCGGGGGCGGCAAGGATTTCGGCCTGCTCGCGCCAACGCGCCAGCCAGCGTATCACCGCAGCAAACTGCGTGCGTGAGAGTTCAAAGGGGCGCGCCAGATGCAGCAGGAGGATCATCGCGTACTGGCCGTTGATCGTCGATTCACTGGTCTCGCCAAGGGCCCGGTCAGAAACCGGGACGTGCGCGACTTCCAGCTGTTCGGCCGAAGCCAGTATGGAATGCAGATTGCGCCAGAAATCCGGGTCAAGGTCGAGCAAGCCGAAATAGCAGGTCAGTTGCTCCATTCGCAGGCAAACCAGTGCGCGGTGCGCGATTTTGGCCTTCTGTTCGGCGACGCCCGGGTCGCCGTCCAGGCAGCCGCGCAGGCAGTGCAGATAGGCAAGCGCGCAGGCGCGCCACAAGTGGCGGGCGGTGTCGAGGGCGACTTGTTCTGAGGACCACAGCGGCACCGGGCGGTTTTCGTAGCGCCGGCGGCATTCGCCATCAGCGGTAAAGATTGCCTTGCGCAGTTCTTCGAGTATTTTGAAGCGTTCGCGCGGCGCCATGCTGTATGCGTTGAGCGCCTGGATTTGCCCGAGCAGTCCGGATTGCATGGCCGCCGCGTTGGCTTGCGGCTGCTGCGCGAGCCATGCGGCAGCGCTCGCCGCATCGGCGAAGGCCGCCTTGTTGCCGGCTTGCGTAATCGGCAGGGAAAACCAGGTCATCGCGTACCCCTCCTTTGTGTCGTGCGCATGCCGGTCTTTGCCGGCTTGGTAGTGCTTGCTTCAGCCGAGCCGGGCAAAAGCTTCGATCACTTCCGCGGGGGCCTGGACCAGCTCGATCAAAACCCCTTCGCCGGCGATCGGGAACTCGTCGTTGGCTTTCGGGTGCAGGAAGGTGATGTCGAATCCGGCGGCGCCTTTACGGATGCCGCCCGGGGCAAAGCGTACGCCTTTTCCGCTCAGCCATTCAACGGCTTTTGGCAGATCGTCGATCCACAAGCCGACGTGGTTGAGCGGTGTGGCATGAACTGCCGGCTTCTTCTCCGGATCGATCGGCTGCATCAGGTCGACTTCGACCTTGAATGGACCCTTGCCCATGGCGGTGATGTCTTCGTCGACGTTCTCGCGTTCGCTGACAAAGTTGCCGGTGATTTCCAGCCCGAGCATGTCGACCCAGAGTTGGCGCAGCTTCATTTTGTCGGGCCCGCCGATGGCGATTTGCTGGATGCCGAGTACTTTAAAAGGGCGCAGGTTCATGTGTTTTCCTCGTGTAAAGGCAAATGATTGTACAGGCTTGTCGGCGAATCAGTCGCGTGCGCCGCGCCGTATCGACGCGCTGCTGGCGATCTCGCCACTGACCGAAAAGGCCTCGACATTGGCTTCGATGCTGTCAGGATCATAAAGATAATTGACCATCAAGCCGTACGACTGCTGCAGGCCGCGCAGCGAAGTGTCGGCCTGGAAGTTGATGCGTTCGATCCGCGCACCGTTGCCTAGATGAAAGCGCGCCACCGGGTCGTAAGGGCGGTTGTCGGTTTTGGCGTTGAGCAAATAGCGCGCCGCCAGACGCGTCAGCCCCGGGCGCAACGTGCGTGCCAGACGCGGGTTGCCGCTCCAGCTATCGTCGCTGAGCAATTCACGAACATCGTCCGCGCTGGCCACGCGCATTGCCGGCGTTGGGCAGCAGCGCGCAATGCGTTCAATGTCTTCGCTGCTGAAAGCGTGTTGCCAGGCGGCCGGTTGTTTGTCGGCCCAGTGCCGGAGCGAGGGGAGTGGCGAGAGTGTGGCAAAAGTGTCGAGCCGCGGGTAATCGCGTTTCAGGTCGTCGACCACTCGTTTGAGCAAGAAATTTCCGAAGGAAACACCGCGCAGGCCGGCTTGCGTATTCGAGATCGAATAGAAAATGGCCGTCGTCGCCCGGCGTGCATCGAAGACCGGCGCGTGCTCGTCGAGTACGGCTTGCACGTTGTCGGCCAGATGATCGGTGAGTGCGACTTCGACGAAAATCAGCGGCTCCAGCGGCATGCGCGGATGGAAAAATGCATAACAGCGGCGGTCTGAGTCGAGGCGGTTCTTCAGGTCGGTCCATGAGCGGATCGCATGGACGGCTTCGTATTCGATCAGTTTTTCCAGCAGTGCGGCGGGCGAGTTCCAGGTGATGCGCTGCAGCTCTAGAAAGCCGATATCGAACCATGCGCCAAGCCGGGATTCGAGCTCGCGGTCAAGCGAGCGCAGTGCCGTGTCCTGGCGCAGATAGCGCAACAGATCGGCGCGCAGATCGACGAGAAACTTGACGCCCTGCGGCAGCGCGTTGAACTGGGTCAGGATGCGCAAGCGGGTCGAGCGCATCGCATCGCGCATCGCCGATTCGGCAACCCATTGCCGGTCGTTGCCGATTGCTTCCTGGTAGGCCTGGTGGGCTGTCGCGACGGCTTGCGGGTCCGGGCCGAACTCGGTGGCGACGATGCGCAAAAAGGCGGCGCGCCGATCATCGTCGAGGCGCAGGTAAGTGTTGGCAAGACGCCCGGCGCGTTGCCGCGTCGATACCTCACCGCCCACTCCGGCGGCACATTCCTTGAGTTGTTCGCGGATCTGGTCGAGCTGCTTTTCGTTCAGTTTCGCCCCGGCGCTGTCGTCGCTGAGCAAGTCGCGAACCCGGCGAAAGCCGCGGGCAACGATATTGTCCGACATCTTCGATTCCTCCCGGCCTGGCGTGTGACTAGTGGAAGTTTTTCTCAGGCGCGCTGCCTGCTCTGCTGCCGGTACGACCAGACGACC
>Ga0207952_1001134_pt1 | contig 12821 bp, 11 predicted proteins | sample SubbioR12Aug_8Ca_FD_184831 | JGI IMG/M metagenome (GOLD analysis project Ga0207952, IMG submission 184831) | Serpentinite rock and fluid subsurface biosphere microbial communities from McLaughlin Reserve, California, USA - CR12Aug_8Ca (SPAdes) | ecosystem: Environmental > Terrestrial > Deep...
GCGCACGAGCCGCACTCCGACTACTTGAGTCGCTTGGTGAAGCAGTGCTTCTCGCCGACCTGGAGTTCGCTCCGGTCGATCTTTTCGTAGCGGGAAATCTTCTCGGGGTAGTTGGTCAACTTCGTGCGATCGAAGCCGCAGGCAAGAAAGAGTTCATCCGAGAACGACACGCTGAACACTTCGCGAAAGCCCCGGCGTCTGGCCAGCTGCTCGACGGCCTTGAGCAGCGCCTTGCCGTGACCGAGGCCCTGCGCGTCGGGACTGACCGCCAGTGAAATGATCTCGACGACCGACGGCGAATACTCGTCGAGGGCCGCGCAACCGACGATCCCGCCATCAGCGTCGCGAATCACGCGATAGTCGGCGAGGTGCGCATACACGAACGCGTCATCGCGCTTGAGCGTGAGCCCCATCGGCACATAGCGGTTGTTCAGCGCCACAATCGACCCGATGTCCGTTTCATTCGCGCGCTGCACACGCGGCGAGGCGGTCATCGCTCCACCTTCTCCAGCCGTCGCAGCGCCTCGCGCACCGGCAGCACCGTCGCCGCAACGCAAAGCGCGGCGGCGGCCGTGAAGCCGACCACCATTTCCAACGGGCTCACGGCGGTGTTGAAGGCCTTGGCCGAGACGTAGCCGTAGACCGGCCGTGCTTCGAGAATCACCACGCCGCCAATCACCGCGACCGACGCCATCATGAACAGCAGGCCGCCGAACGATGTGGGAATCTGCGCCGCGTTCTCGGTCTCAAACTGCGGGAACATGGTGCCGAAGCCGATCGCCATTCCGCACACGGCAAAGGTGAGCCCGGTGATGGACAGCAGCGAGACGGCAAACATGAATGGCGTGACCTGCAGGAGGTAGTTGGTCACGCCCACAATGATGAGTGCCAACACCAGCAGCGGTGTCGTTCCCACCCAGAACTTGGCCCAGAGCAGGTCGCGCATGCTCATCGGGCTGGAGCGGAGCAGCCACAGCGTGCGGCCCTCAAGCGAAACCGCCGGAAAGATGAACCGCGCCGCGATGGACGCGAGCACGAAGCCGGCGAGCACGAGGTTCAGGAAGGGGACGATGTTCACCAGGAGGAACGTGATCCCCTCACCGCGGAGCGGGAGGAACTTGATGTTGAAGACGTAGACGACGACGAGCACGCCCAGCAGGATGAGCTGCGACCATTGCGTGGTGTCGCGGAAGAAGAGTCGCAGTTCCTTGAGCACAAGCTCGCGGCGCAACACGCCAAGCGGCGACAGGATGCGCCGCAGCAACGCCGCACCTGCGCCGGCGCGCACCCAGCGTTGCGCGCTTTCCTGCGCGCGACTGAACCCCGACGGGTACAGCGAACGGTGCAGGATCGCGCCGAGCACGATCGCTGCCGCCGCCGTTGCCCAAAGCATATACACGGACAGCCAGTCGGGCGTGCCCCCGAGGTAGCCCATCACGCTCTTCTGAACCCATTCACTGGGCAGGAACGGAGAAGTCGGTGTGCGCAGCACGGAGATGAAATCCACCAGCGACCGGAACCCTTCCGGTCGCGAGAGCCGCTCCGGGCGGAGCAGGCGGAAGAACATCACGAGGCCGCCCGCGGTCATCACCGCGACAACGCTCAGGATGTCCCGCGTTCGCCGCGCCGGAAACACATTTACGAGGATCAGCGTGATCGCGCTGCCGACGACCGATGGCACGATCAGGAATGGCACGAAGACGAGAATCGTGAATCCGATGAACGCAAACCCGCCCTCGTAGACCCAGCCGTAGGCGGCAAACATCGGGACCGACATCAGCGCCACCATCCAGCTCGATGCCACTACGGTCTCGAGCAGCTTGGCGCCGTAGAGCCGGAGCCAGTCCACCGGACCGCCGACGAGAATGTCGAGATCCTTTGCCAGGAAAAAGCTCGAGAGCGCCGTGATGACGTTGGAGAGCAGCAGGATCGAGAAAAAACTGATCAGGATGAGTCCGAGCAGTTTTCCCGCGAGCAGCGGGCCAATCTCCTGCACGCCGCGGAAATACCGGAGCAGGCGAAACAGCACGCCGAAGATGAACGCCCAGAAGAGCACACCGACGAAGCCGAGGATCACGAAGCGCCACGCACGGCCCTCGGATCCGGACATCGCGCGCGCGCGCGCCGTCAGCCACTTCGGCGTCAGGAGGTGAAGCAGCGCCGGATCTGGCAGCAGCGCGCCAGGGTTAAGCATCCAGCACCTCGACAAGGTTCCGCGCGGCGTTTTCGCCCGTGAGCTTGAGGAAGATCTCCTCGAGGCCACCAACCTGCTTTGATTGCGTGCGCAGGTCGTCCATGGTGCCGGCAGCGGCAATCTTGCCGTTCACGATGATCGCGATGCGATCGCAGAGCGATTCGGCTGTTTCCAGCGTGTGTGTCGACATCATGATCGTGTGTCCGCGGCGCACGTACTCCTTGAACACGTCGCGAAGGATCTTGATGGACTTGGGGTCCAGTCCCACGTGCGGCTCGTCCACGACAATGACCTGCGGGCGATGCACGAACGCGCTGGACACGATGAGCTTCTGCCGCATGCCGTGGCTGTAGCTCTCGACGAGTTCGTCGCGCCACTCGTCCAGGTCGAACAGTGCCAGCAACTCACGCGCACGGTGCTCAACGTCCGGACCTTCCTCGCCATACAGGCCGGCGACGAACCGCAGGAACTCGACGCCAGTCAGCTTCTCGTAGATGAACGGACGGTCGGGAATGAAGCCCAGCTTGGACTTCGCCGTGATCGGATCCTTCACGATGTCTACGCCGCCGATTTCGACGGTTCCGCCGGTCGGCTGCAGGATCCCCGCGATCATCCGCAGCGTCGTCGTCTTCCCGGCGCCGTTGGGACCGAGGAAGCCGAAGAGCTCGCCTGGCGGTACGTCCAGGTTGATCGCGTCCACCGCGGTGAACGTGCCGTACTTCTTGGTCAGGTTCGTCAGCCGGATCACTTCGCCTCCACCACGTCGATCTTGAGGTTGCCCACCAGCCGGATCAGCTCCGTCTGTTGTGCCAGGCCGCCAACGGAGAAGCGCAGGTGCGCGGCGTCCGCCGGGAACTGACCAAACGTGGGATCCACCGCCACCCAGTCCCCGAGAAAGACCTCGGGCCAGGCGTGGTAGTAGAACTTGCCGCGAACATAGGCGAGGCCCGTGGCAATGCGTGCCGGGAGATTGATGCTCCGGGCCAGCGCGACGTAGAGCTGCGTGTGCTCATTGCAGTCGCCTTTGCGGGTGCGCAGCACGTCGAGGGCATTGGGAACGCTGAACGTGACTTCCTTCTTCAAGGAGTCGAACACCCAGCGGTTGAGTTTTTCCGCGATCACGCGCGGGTCACGTTCGAGCCCCACGATCCGGACTGCCTGCCGCACCATCTCGCCGCTCCTGGCCTGCAGCATGGGCTCGGCGCTGAGTTCGCGACGGAAGCGGTCCCGCCACTCGCGGGGGCGTTCGGTGTCCATCGAGTACGCGGCCACTAGGGTTGAGGGCGCCTCGCGGGTGATGATCAGCGTGTCGCCGACGAGCCGCTGCCGGCCGCCGTCCAGCTGGTATCCCCTGAGGTCCACTCCAGTGAGCCGCGCGCGTAACTCTGCGATCCGCGCACGTCCCGCCATGGCGTTGGCTGCGATGGCCGTGCGCTCGATAATGTCGCCGCCTGTCGCGGCGGTGGCGGCCACCCGGTCGCGCGAAATGCGCCAGTTCTCAAACGCGAGTTCATAGGCCATCCGTTTGAGCACCAGGCCGCCCGGCTGTGTGGCCTGCACCACGCGTCCCTGCTGATCGATCCATCCCGTGAACCCGCCGCCGTCAGGGCGTTGTGGTTCCACGCGCCAGGCCCGCACCGTGTCCGTCAACGCACTCACCCACTCGGCGCGGCCGGCATCAAATCGCGCGCTGTCCACGAGCACGAACAGCGACTCTGCCGCGAGGCGCAGCGCCACCGGGCGCTGTTCCATCGTTTGCGGATCGAATGTGGCGATGGAGAACGTGCGGCCGACTTTTGGATCCTCGCCCAGCGCGATGGCCAATGGGACCAGTTGTGGCAGCAGGATTGGCCCGCGAACCGAGATTCGCTGGCTGTCCGACGGCTGACCGTTGGTGGTGAGCAAGTAGACGACAGAGGTGTCGCCGTCGGTGCGGCCGCCTGCGTTCAGGTTGGCGCCGGGCGCCGTCACGGTCACGCTGAATGTCTTGAGCGCGAGGGCGCGCGACAGGGAGACGATGGAGCGTGCCGAGGCCCGGGTGACCACGCCGGCCGCCGGAACGTCGGCCACGAAATAATCAATGACGTCGATGCCGGTGCTCGTCGTGTCGAGCGTTGTGGACGCAAACCCTATCTGCCTGCCGTTCTGCTCGACGGCGAAATAGGTCGCGCCCGGATTCACCCGCAGCGCCATCTCGGCGAGCCGCTGCACGTCGCCCACAAATAGTTCGCGACGCGCGAGGAGCGTGAGCCCGGCCACCCACCCAATGAGAATCAGCGCAGCTGCGCCCTTCCTCAGCCGTTCGCGCCGCACCAGGGCCACCGGCGTCGCGCCGGTACGGTTCGCGGGACTCGTCATCCGCGCTGCCCGTCCCGGGCGCGCCGGTAGAACTCGGCGGCTTCTGTGGGGCGGCCCATGCGGTCGAGCACGATGCCCACACCCTTGAATGCGCGCCAATTGTCCGCTTCGAGTTCGGCCGCGCGATGGTAGGCCTCCAGTGCCTCGCCCAGTCGGTCGAGCTTGCTCAGTGCCTCACCGAGGTAGAAGTGCGCCTGCCCCGATGCCGGCTCATGCTTCACGACGCGGACCAGCGGTTCAACGGCTTCACGCCACTTCGCGCGCCGGCAGGCCAGGATCCCTCGCTGCAGGAGCACGCCGGGATCGTCCGGTTTCACCTGCTGGGCACGCTTCAGTTCACGCTCCGCGTCGTCGTAGCGGAGACGCCCACTCAGGATGGTTGCCCTCGCACAGCGCAGCATCACGCCATCGCCGCCGGCATCGATCGCGCGTTGCAGCACGCCCAGGGCGCCCTCGATGTTCCCGCGCTTCGCGAGCGCATTCGAGAGGGCCAGTGCGGTTTGCTCGTCGCCTGGGTGCGCGTCGTGGATGCTCTTGAGTTCGTCGAGCGCCGGAAGCGGCGTTGGTGGCGTGAGGTTCCGTGCCGCTGGTCGCACCGCCGGTGCCGGTGGCGGCATCGTGACTCCGGTCGCGGCGCCACTCGCCGTTCGGCGCATGTCCGCTCGGGGCGGACTGATGATCGGCATCGCCACGGGTGGCGTCGGCACAAATGTCGCGTGCGCTCGCGCGTCCGGCAGTTCGTCAGTGTCGAACGACCACTCGCCACACACCGGTGGCTCGCGCAGCGCGAGCGCGACATCGCTCTCGTCGCCTTCCGCGGCCTGCGCTGCCGCCGACGGCTGCGCGGCCGACGGGTCGAGGCCGCCAAGCGTAAGCTGGTCAGGGTCAGGCACAGTCGGCTGGAACGCCGGCGTCCGCTCACGTGGCGACGACATCAGCGCTGCCGGCCCGCACCTGCGGGCGTCCGGGAATCAAGCCGCATCAAGCCCGAAATCTATAGCGGCGGCGCACCCCTTTGCGCTTGTATCCGGCCTGCCGGACCCCCACTTTTCTCTGGCTATGGCCGAAGATGCGCTCATTGTTCGTGGCGCTCGCGCCCACAACCTCAAGAACATCGATGTCACGATCCCGCGCGACCGCCTGACGGTCATCACGGGACTCTCCGGATCGGGCAAGTCATCGCTCGCATTCGACACGATCTTTGCCGAGGGGCAGCGGCGCTACGTCGAGTCCCTGTCGGCGTACGCGCGGCAGTTTCTCGGACTGATGGAAAAGCCCGATGTCGATTCGATCGACGGGCTATCCCCGGCCATCTCGATCGAGCAAAAGTCGGCCGGCCACAATCCACGGTCCACCGTGGGCACGGTCACCGAGATCCACGATTACCTGCGCCTGCTTTTTGCGCGCGCGGGAACCCCGCATTGTCCCAGCTGCGGTCGCTCCGTCGAACGGCAGAGCCCCGCGCAGATCGCGGATGTCATTCTGGGGTGGAAGGAAGGCACACGAATCGAAGTCCTGGCCCCGCTTGTGCGCGGGCGAAAGGGGGAGTTCCGCGACCTGTTCGAGTCGGCGCGAAAGCAGGGCTTCGTTCGCGCCATCGTCGACGGCGACGTCATTGAACTGGAATCGCCCCCCAAGCTCAATCGGCGCGTGAATCATGACGTGGCCATCGTCGTGGATCGGCTCACCGTACGCGAGACCGATCGCGCCCGGCTCACCGATTCCCTCGAGACCGCGCTGCGACTCGCCGAAGGCGTGGTGGAGGTGGTGCGGATCGCTGGTGAGAAACGTGACTCTGCCCATTTCAGCGAGCGATTCGGCTGCGCGAACTGCGGCGTGTCGATGCCCGATCTCGAACCGCGCCACTTTTCCTTCAACTCCCCCTTCGGTGCGTGCCCCACCTGCAGTGGATTGGGCACCAAGCGCCTGGCCAGCGCCGATCTCGTGCTGGGCGACCCCGCCATCTCGATCCTCGAAGGCGTGGTCCTGCCCTGGGGCGAACCCGACGGCTACCTGCGGAAAGTCATTCTTCCCGGACTCGCGAAGCATCTCAGGTTCGAGTTGAATGCCCCGTGGGGCACACTCCCGGCTCGCGTGCAGGATGGCCTGCTCAACGGGTTCGGCGGCAAGCGCGGGCACAGCGAGGGCGGTGTCTGGGAAGGCATCCTCTCCAACGTCCAGCGTCGCTACACGGAAACCACGAGCGACAACATCCGCGCGGACCTCGAAGAGTACATGGTGGTCTCGGAATGCCCGACCTGCGCCGGGCTTCGACTCAAGCCGGAGTCACTGGCGGTGTCGATCCACGGTACCAACATCGGCGACCTCGGGGAACTCGCCGTCAGCGATGCCCTCGCCTTCATGGAGTCCGTTCCACTGCGCGCAAAGGGCAAGCCGGGCCTGGACCCGGAAATCGCGGCGCCGATTCTCAAGGAAGTCGCCGAGCGATTGCGCTTTCTGGTTGACGTGGGCCTCGACTACCTCACGCTCAACCGGAGCGCGGAATCGCTCTCGGGCGGTGAAGCGCAGCGCATCAGGCTTGCCACGCAGATCGGTTCGCGACTCGTCGGTGTGCTTTACATCCTCGATGAGCCCAGCATCGGGCTCCACCAGCGCGACAACGCGCGCCTGCTCAACACGCTCCACCGACTTCGCGACCTTGGCAACACGGTGCTCGTGGTCGAGCACGATGAGGAGACGATCCGCGCTGCCGACCATGTGATCGATCTGGGGCCAGGAGCGGGGAAGCACGGCGGAGAGGTGATCGCAGACGGGACGGTGGAACAGGTCCTGGCCAATCCCAACTCCGTCACGGGCGCGTATCTCTCCGGCCGCCGAGCGATTGCCAACCGCGAAACGCGGCGCGCGCCCGACGCCCGTCGCACGTTGCGTGTAGAGGGTGCATCGGAGCACAACCTGCGCGACGTGACGCTGGAAGTACCGCTCGGTCTCTTCGTCGCGGTCACGGGCGTCAGTGGCTCCGGAAAATCGACACTCATTCAGGACATCCTGCATCGATCGCTGGCTCGGCATTTCTATCGAGCGCGTGTCATTCCCGGAGCGCACAAGCGTCTCTCCGGAATCGAACACCTCGACAAGGTGATCGACATTGACCAGAGCCCGATTGGACGCACCCCGCGTTCCAATCCTGCCACGTACACCGGGCTTTTTGCGCCCATTCGCGACCTCTTCGCCGAACTGCCGGAAGCCAAGCTCCGCGGCTACGGGCCGGGACGGTTCTCGTTCAACGTGAAGGGTGGCCGCTGCGAAGCCTGCCAGGGCGACGGTCTCGTGAAGATCGAGATGCACTTCCTTCCCGACGTCTACGTCACCTGCGATGCCTGCCGCGGCAAGCGCTACAATCGCGAAACACTCGAAGTGCGTTTCCGGGGCTTTTCCATCAGCGACGTACTCGAACTGACGGTCGAAGACGCGCTCGAAGCTTTCGCCAATCAACCCCGGATCGCCGAAAAGCTGCGCGTGCTGAATGAGGTGGGCCTCGGGTACCTCCACCTCGGCCAAAGTGCGACAACGCTCTCTGGCGGCGAGGCCCAGCGCGTGAAGCTTGCCACGGAGCTGAGCAAACGCGACACTGGACGCACGCTGTATATCCTCGACGAGCCGACAACCGGCCTGCACTTCGAGGATGTCCGCATGCTGCTCAACGTGCTCCATCGCCTCGTGGATCGGGGCAATACAGTGCTCGTCATTGAACACAACCTCGATGTGATCAAAACCGCCGATTGGGTCGTGGACCTTGGCCCGGACGGAGGCACAAAGGGCGGCCGAATCGTGGCGGCAGGCACCCCGGAAGCCGTGGCCAACGTCGCGGAAAGCCGCACCGGCGAGTATCTCAAGAAGATGCTGTCAGCAAAGCTGTAGACTTTGCCGCACTCGACCTACCGCCTACTGTCTACCATCTACTCGCCGTTGTAGTGGTCTCCCTCCTCGACATCATCGGCCCCGTCATGGTCGGCCCGAGCTCCAGCCACACGGCTGGCGCCTGCCGCCTTGGCCTGCTCGCGCGCAACCTCGTGGGTGGCACGCCGGAGCGCGCGTTGGTCGAACTGCACGGCTCATTCGCGCGAACCGGCGAGGGGCACGGCACCGACAAGGCCATCGCGGGCGGGCTGATGGGCTTTCGGCCGGACGATGACCGGATCCGCACGGCGCTCGACATCGCCGAGCGCGAAGGACTGGCCTATCGGTTCGAAAAGGAAAAACTCGGCGAAGAGAACGAGGTCCATCCGAACACCGTCCGCATCACCGTTGAGCGGAGCGATCGCAGCCACGTGATGCTGGGCTCATCCCTCGGCGCTGGCCGCGTCATCGTCAGTGAGATCGACGGGTTCCCGGTGGAAGTGCACGGCAACCACCACACCATCGTCCTCGTGGCAGAAGACGTGAAGGGGAGCATCGCACGCATCGCGGGCATCCTGGCGGACGACGGAATCAACATCGCGACGCTCCGCGTGACCCGGAAACACAAGGGCGGCGACGCCTTCATGGTGATTGAGGTGGACGATCCGCCGGGGGAAGACGTCCGCGACCACATCCGTGCGCTCGAGTGGGTGCGCTGGACCCATCGCCTGGACAAAGTCTCGTCATGAAAGTTCCGTCCACCGTCAGCCGTAACCCGTAAACCGTGTACACGTCGTTGTCGTCTGCGATCGCCGCTGCCGAGCAGCAGAACAAGCCACTCAGCCTCATTGCTCTCGAGGCGGAGTCGCGCGATCAGGGCCGTGCCATCGCGGAAATCCGCGAAGTACTGCACCGCGCGCTCGTGGTGATGCGCGGTGCGGTGGAACAGGGCCTCGTCGGCGACCTCAAAAGCGCGAGCGGCCTCGTGGGTGGCGATGCGGCGAAGGTGCGGGTCTCCACAAACGGTCCGTTCTCCGGAACGCCGTTCGCGAGCGTATTGTCGCGGGCGCTGGCCGTCCAGGAAGTCAATGCGGCCATGGGCGTGATCGTCGCGGCGCCCACCGCGGGTGGCGCCGGTGTGCTTCCCGCAGTCCTCACGGGTCTTGCAGCAGCCAAGGGACTCGATGACGAGCGCCTCGTTGACGCCCTGGCCACCGCCGGCCTTATCGGCGCCGTGGTCGCAGAGCGCGCCTCGCTGTCCGGAGCAGAGGGCGGCTGCCAGGCAGAGACTGGAGCCGCCGCGGGCATGGCTGCCGGCGCCGCGACGGAAATGCTCGGCGGCACGCCGCGCCAGGTGGGGCACGCCGTCGCGCTCGCGCAGCAAGGCACGCTCGGACTGGTCTGCGATCCGCTGGGTGGCTTGGTCGAACTCCCATGCGTGGTCCGCAACGCCACCGGCGCAGCCATTGCAATGGCCGCGATCGAGATGGCGCTGGCCGGCGTCGAGTTTGCCATCCCGGCGGACGAAGTCATCGACACGATGGGTGAGATCGGGAAGTCGATGGACCTGCGGTACCGCGAGACCGCCGGCGGGGGATTGGCAGCGACCCCGACCGGGCGTCGGCTGGCACGGGAGCGGCTGGTCCAGATCAAGAAGTCCGGTCCCTAGTCGTTCTTCCCGCATCTATAATGATTGCGCAACCTGTCGTGTCGTAGCGAAACTTCACGCGGGGCAAGTCTCGTAGGGCCAGCAGATTCACAGGAGCCAGACCCCATGGTTACGCACGACGACATTCAGACCTTCCTCGACCGCCTGGAAGCCAGCGGCGCCACCTACTCCGAGGTGTCCGAAGGCCTGTGGAATGTCCGCCCCGGCGGCGATCTCGACATCGGCGTCATTGTGCATTACTCGCCGCCCGTCGTGGTGCTTCGGGTCAAGGTGATGGACCTGCCCAAGGACGAGAAGAAGCAGGGTGCCTTTTTTCGCCGGCTGCTTGAACTCAACGCCAGCGACTTGCTGCACGGATCCTACGGGATTCAGGACAGCACGGTCGTGCTCACGGCCGCGCTCGAGCTCTCGCACCTCGACTTCGAAGAGTTCCTCGCCTCCTATGAGAGCATCACCGTCTCGCTGGCCTCGCACATCCGCGAGCTGGCGACCTTCAAAGAGGCTCGCTGACGATGGGCATCATCGACCGCATCACCACGCTCTTCAAGTCCAACATCAATGACCTGATCTCCAGGGCGGAGAATCCGGAGAAGATGCTGGACCAGATCGTGACGGACATGAAGAGCCAGCTGGGCAAGGCCAAGCAGCAGGTCGCCTCTGCCATTGCCGACGAGAAGCGCCTGAAGGATCAGGCGGAGCAGGAGCTCAAGGCGTCCCAGGACTGGGAGCAGAAGGCGATGCTCGCGATCAAGGAAGGCCGCGACGACCTCGCCAAGCAGGCGCTGGTGCGCCAGAACGAACATTTCGAGCACGCGCAAACGCTGCAGACCACCTGGCAGTCGCACGCGCTCGAAACCGAGAAGCTCAAGAACTCGCTCCGCGACCTCAATGACAAGATTGAGGAAGCCAAGCGCAAGAAGAACCTCCTGCTCGCCCGGCAGCGCCGTGCACAGGCGCAACAGCGCATTGCCGAGACGATGTCGTCCATGTCCGAAAAGAGCGCGTTCGAGGCCTTCGCCAGGATGGAGGAAAAGGTCAACCAGAACGAACGGATGATCAAAGCTTCCTCGGAAATCGACGAGGAATTCTCGGGCGACAAGTTGGCGCACGACTTCAAGCGCCTCGAGAAGGTCGCCGGCTCCGCCAGCGCCGACCAGCAACTGCTGGCGCTCAAGGAAAAGATGGGAATGCTGGGCTCAGGGTCCGGGTCCAAGCCCAAGGCGCTCGGGGCCGGTGAAGAGACCGTGCACGCCGAGATTGAGGACAGGAAGAAATAGCGTTGTCTGCTGCAGGTGACGGCGTTCCGTCACTGAACGCCCCCCAGGGCAATGAGGCCGCGATCCGGCGCGTCAAACTGACGCCCGGCATCGCGGCCGTTGTGCTGACGGGGCTGGGCCTGTACCTCGCCGTCAGCGCATCCCAACTCCTGCTGCTCCTGTTCATCGCGATTCTCATCGCGACGTATCTGTCCGCGTTCACGGACGCCATCGTTGGCCGCACAGGCTGGCCGCGGGCCGTGGCATTTACCGGTGCCATCGTCGCCACCGTGCTGGTGCTCTGGGGCGTCGAGGCGCTTCTTGCTCCGCCCGTGATTGAGCAGACGCGGCAACTCGCCGCAAACCTGCCGCGGTATATCACCGCGTGGCAGCTGTGGCTCGAACGGATGGTCGTACAGTTCCCCGCGCTCGAGCCCTTCGTCGGCGGCGAGCGCAAACAGGACGTGATTGACGCCATCGTCGCGCAGGCCGAGGGATTCGTAACGGGCATCTTCCCGCGCGTCGTTGGCATCGCGCACGCGCTGGTCAACGTCGTCGCCGTGCTGGTGATGGCCATTTACCTCGCACGCCAGCCACAGCTCTACGTGGATCTCGCGGTACAGCTCACGCCGCCCAGGCATCGCGCGAGCACGCGGGACATCCTCACAGCGCTCGGCGCCACGCTGCGCTCGTGGGTGTTCGCGCAGCTCTTCAACATGTTCATGATGGGAAGCCTGACGGCCATCGGGCTCTGGGCACTCGACGTGCCGTACTGGCTCGCCTTCGGAATCTTCACCGGCCTCGTGACGATCGTGCCGTTTTTCGGCACGCTCGTGTCAACGATCCTGCCCGCGCTGTTCGTGGTGGACGATGGCCCAGCCCGTGTGGTGGTGGTCGTGTTACTCGGGATCGTGGTACATGTCGTGGAAGGCAACATCGTGGCGCCAATGGTCTTCCACAAAGGCGTCAAGCTCCCGCCGGTGCTCACGATCATGTCGGTGCTTGTGGTGGGTACAGTCGCCGGCCCCGTCGGGCTCGTGGTCGCTGTGCCACTACTGGCGGTCACACTCGTGCTGGTGCGCAAGATTCTGCAGGAGCGGATTTACCGCGATCCGCCGGAGGTTGCGGTCGCGTCGTTGCCGTCAGGAGTCGGGGAGACCACCGAAACGAATTGATGTTTCGTGCAACGCGATGATGACGCATCGCGCGGCGGTGCGCCCCATCGTGAGGCATGAACAACATCGCGCTCGACGTCCGCGACGTCACGATTCGATATGGCGCGCCCGCTGCCGGTTTGCAGCGCGCCCTGGACTCCGCCTCGCTCGCGGTGCGCGCCGGCGACTGCGTCGGTGTCGCTGCGGCTCCCCGGGCGGGACTCACCTCGCTCCTTCTCTGCGCTGCCGGACTCGTCGGGCCGGACGCGGGATGCGTCCGATGGTTCGGCTCGCACCGCTGGCATGCGGCCCGCGCGGCGTATGCGCCC
>Ga0207952_1001135_pt1 | contig 12820 bp, 9 predicted proteins | sample SubbioR12Aug_8Ca_FD_184831 | JGI IMG/M metagenome (GOLD analysis project Ga0207952, IMG submission 184831) | Serpentinite rock and fluid subsurface biosphere microbial communities from McLaughlin Reserve, California, USA - CR12Aug_8Ca (SPAdes) | ecosystem: Environmental > Terrestrial > Deep...
AGACATCATCACCGCATAGAAACCATCAGGCATCATCACCGCAGACATCATCACCGCATAGAAACCATCAGGCATCATCACCGCAGACATCATCACCGCATAGAAACCATCAGGCATCATCACCGCAGACATCATCACCGCATAGAAACCATCAGGCATCATCACCGCATAGAAACCGACTAATCAATTTTATCTGCTGTGTGTCAAATTTTTCCTTAAATTTACCCGCTCATATCTTTTGTACATATATTTTATGAAGAGATCATCCGATAGGTTTTACCCTGTCTAGGCAATAGTCGGCTAAAGAATCAAGGATGGATAAAGATATTACAGAGTGTAATGGAGCGGCAAAAGAACAACATACTCATGGGAACCACTGGCTAATCTCAAGCGTTGCCTCTAATTCGTAGTACGTCATATCAAGTAAAGCTGCATGGAAGAAATGTGTGAAAACTGCTCAACATCCTTCAAAGAAAAGCTAGAAAAATAATTTAAAAGTGTCACAATATAAAGCAAAGGAGCAAAACGTATAAGGCAAGAAAAGAGGTTGAGGAGCAACGATACAAAAGGAAGCCCTCGAAAGAGGCAAAAACGCTAATCACCATAAGACTCTTAGGAGCTATATGTAATACCAAAAGCTTAATTCAACGAGGAGAAGGAGAGTGAATGTCTCACCATCAAGCGAGCAGTGCCAAAGACAATCGATCTGACTGAAGGGTTAGAGCTGAACCATTACCTTATACAGCCTCCCTCTCCCAAGCAATCTTTAAAATTATAGCATCAAGATACTTTCAATAAATCTATGATGATAATGAAAGTTCCATTCCAACAGTAGCCTCAGAAAGAGTCACATCGTACACATCATCCACTTCAGAAAGAGCAGATTCAGGAAGAGCCACCTCAGATACAGCATACAAATCCACCTCAGAATGAGCAGCCCCAGAAAGAGTCACCTCGTACACATCATCCACCTCAGAATGAGCAGCTTCAGAAAGAGCAACCTCAGATACAGATAAAGGTTATAGCAGAACCACAATCAAGCACATAGATCGAAAATAAGGAGTATTTGAGTGTTCACTAACTGTAAAAACTGTAGCATCAGAGCATACCGGCAGACCTCACACAAAGGATTATCAATGCACCAGTCAAATCCAGCAGTGCATCATTTCCTCCTGACTTATCCAAAATGTCGCCTATCGATCGCCTTCAGTATGATATCCGCTCAAATTCGGCCTAATCTCTGGAGCTGCTGAAGAAACAATTTCAAACTCCACTCCAAGCAGACAATATGACCGTATTTCTGGCCTGCATCCATCACAGAGTCACTGAGTAAAAATTGTTAGAACTTATTAGCGCAATTGCACCTCCCATAAGTACAAACTTCCCGAAGAATGCACAAGGACAGCGTAAAGGATTCGGATTTGTTCAGTTCAAGACACACGAATAAGCACAACTAGCTGTCAAGCTACTCGATAACTTCTCTATCTTTGGTGTCAGCCTTCGGGTATAGATGAAACAAGCCAAAGCTCCAAAATGATGATCGTTAACCGACATTATAGACTCGATACTTACATTATTATCTTCTTTTCTTTCTTAAATTGCTTTATTATTTTCATTACCTTCTTAACATTTACTTATTCTTCATTCTATTCTTTCCAACTATTCTCCTTTGCTCTATTTCTTTACCTTCTTACTATTTTACACATATTACTTTTATAAAAAATACTGAAAATAACGCGAAAAATCAGTATTTTGTAAAAATTTTGTCATTTTTGTATGATTTATATGTTTTATTTTTGTCAAATTTTATAATGATGATTACATATATATAATTCACATTTTATAAAATAAAAAATCAATCACATAGCATCAAAAAAGCTAAAAAATAGCTTAATCAGACTTTTATTGCAAAAATTAGTCATAAATAATTATTTTAATTTTTTTATTTTGGTTATTATAATACAGAGTTTATATATGACTCTGACCAATGGAAAAAAAACGGGGCACTCAAAACTCTGTATTTATATTTTATCACAGATTCTAACTCTTTAGGACCCAACAATACACATTATGCACTTGCCCCTTAAATGCCCCTCCTCCAACTCCAAAATCACAGCCTACTTGGACTCACCATTTTTATCTAATCTTAATAAATTTCCAAAACAATATTAAATATATAAAGATGGAACATACTATCATTTTTATCTCTTTCGCAGGTATATTTTTGTTAATTTGTATTCATACTTTTTAAAATAACTTAGATTTTTTGGCCTTTTTTCCGATAATTTCTATTTTGAGTTCTATTTTTTATTTTTTTCGCTGCGATAGCAGCGAATTTTTTTTTTGAATTTAGTGCTAAATCAAGTGCGGGGTTGCCCTTTCAATACCCATTTTCGTTTGTATTTTATTGACATTTTAAATATTGAGCTTCTATATTATAACTAAAAGTAACAAAATGATGCTTAAATCTGATAGCTGCATCTAAAACTAAAGGAATAGTGGATTTACAATCATTTTAATATTACAAAGCATGGTTTTTTTCTAAAATTATATAATCTCTGTTTATTATAATAAACTCTGTATAAAGGAAAAATAAACTCTGTTTTAAGGAAAATAAACTCTGTAAATTTTATTTTATAATTGTTGAACAATGGATGAGTAATAATTAAAAAGATGTCCGATGTGCCTCAAATTCGTTTAGATTCCCTATGTTTCACATTTCAGAGGTGAGTGTATGATTTCATCATCAGTTACAAGTTTTACAGAAAAAGTAGTGGCATTTTCAAATGGAACTTTTATATGTCTGAGGTGTTTGCAGACATTTGATCAAGAAAAATGGAGAAAACATCAAAGAAAAATTCAATCAAGTTGTCCTGGCTATTCGACTCACGATAACCTTTCGGCGCTGGGAATGACGTATGCTTAAAAAGATGATAGCATTGAGGTCAGATCAAGACCATCTCTGCATAGGTCATAAGTTAATCATAAAAGTGTCCAATCACCAGCCTCTTCTCCTTCTAAAAATGGTAGTTTCTTCAGCACTTCCTTATTTTCAGGAAATTTATCTAAAACTTTGGGCCATGTCATCGGAACTAAGGAACTTACAGAACAGTAACACTTCGCAATAGGATTAATTGAACTTTTAGTCGCAAAATCTCGAATTCCTATCATTTAATGGGCTAAAACAAATTAAAAAATTAACAAAATAAGTCTACAAAAAATATTTGACCATTATTGCTAAAAAATACTTGATCTTTTAAAGAGCCAAATCAAAGTTCCCACCTTCTAATATCTTTAGGAACGTCTAAAGATCAAATGGAAAGAGATCATCGAAAATCCATCTGATATTTTTGATCAACAAATAGTGTTAAGTAAAATACAAAAGCTGCCAAAATCAGTCAAAAATAAGCTTTTGGTTTGTTTAAACGGTATTTATCGTCGATAATACAATGATTCGTTCCCTAAGTTTGCTATCGAAGTTTCACCTTTTTTAAGACCAAGAAAACTCCTTCCATTACGAACAAAAACGCTTCTATGGATGCTAGAATAGCTATTCCAGACTAGATAAAGAGATCTCGTTCATATAGCAATAGATTTATATTTAATTTTTCAATCTGCTCAACGATTAAAATCAGATAAGGAAAATTTGAAAAACGCAGTGAGAAAACTTATAGAAACTAGAAAAACCTAACCAAAAGTATGCTAAATTTAAATGATAGTCAACAAAACATTCAAATATACGAAAAAGAATAGCGTATTTCTCTTAGGTGAGCAGTTGTGTCAGCTTTTATAAAATTTTGGTTGGTGTAACTTTTACAAAAACGGATATTTATATGAAAGATTATCAAAGATATTTGGTTTTCCATTAATTGCTCTCAAGAAGTGTATATTTAGTGAGTTCTCACTTCAAAAAGCTCAGTTCTTAAACTTGAATTTGCAAAATTTAGCAAATCATCAACAACTTAGAGTATCTTTGAATCACTATGCAAAAAGTGGAGAAGAAAATAACTAAAAAATGATTAAGGATATGCTAAAAGTACCAAATCTTATCTATTAAAATGCTTCCAAGCTTTAGGTATCGCGTTGTCTTGGTAAATTTGCTAGATTTAAAAGATGCCAGCCTATCAAAGCAGATTGGCTTCAAAATTTAAAGATATTTTTGAAAAATTATGATGGATCAATGTGTGACTATTATATTGACGACAATTAGCAATAAATTGCTTAAAATTCAAATGAAGACATTGCTGAGTAAAATATCCTTTCACAAAGATAATAAGCAAAAAAAGTAACCTAATAAAAGATATAAGTTGAGAATACCGACAAGAAGTAAATTAAATAAGTAGACATTTTGAACATAAAATACCCTTTCAATGATAATCTGTTTGACTTTAAAGATTTATTCTGTGAGACAAACATCAGATATTGTAATATGTAAAATTGTACAACAATGATTGCAGATAGAGAAAAAGGTTTTTTTTGTATGTTTTGCCAAGCGCACTATCATAAAAAGTGTCTTCCAAAGTTTTGTAGCTGTCATTCATTGATTTAATCAAATCTAGACAAAACAATTCAGTACATTTCTTCTGATTATTCACGCTTATAATTGAAAATGCCTGAACAATATTTTGGAAAATAATGGGATTCTCTTGATCAGATTAAGTTTCTACTCGCTGCAAGAAGATTTTATTATACTCCTACAGCAGTTATTTTAAGTGAAAGTTATATGAAAAATATTATACCGTAAATTATCAGAAAAAACAAAATATAAAAGCTAACTCTTGATAGATTTGTGGAATATCAACATGGCTATTACTTTCCTCCTTTAGCTCTGAGAATAAGTGGAGAAAATACAATATCAGGAACTGGTTTTGGTCTGTTTGCAACGGAAGACATTTAGAGCAATTGCTTTATCGGCTAATATGCTGCTGACGTTTTGCCCTAGTCACACTCAATTCAAATTAAAAGGTATGATTCTATCATGACACTTGTAGTTGGTGATCGACCTCATAACAAAGCTGTTGTTGGCCCATCTTTAAGATGCGGATATGTATGTTTAATCAATGGAGTCAAAAAATCATAATCAAATTGCACAAGCGCAAGAGTATAAATCAATGGTTTCTTAAGAATTGTCATCTATTCTCATAAAATGATAAAAAAAGGGGCAGAAATTTGCTACAATTATTATTAAAATAGTGGATTTACAGTAAAATCACTCAATTTACCAACTTTACCAAAAAAAATATACAATTCTTAACATAAATAGAATGTGGTAATCAATATTTTATGCAAGGTAAAGACCTCAGCTACTTCGAAATGTGGGCTAGTTAACTTGGGGGCATCGTGCTATATGTAAATTGTCCATTTTATATAGGAACTCAGCATTTCAGTTATTAAATATGTTGTTTTCTTCTATAATGCAGTAGTCTCAAACAAACCAGATTCATAATTGTGTGTTTGAGATCATAAAGGCAATGGAAAAATATTAAATTTATAATCCTGAGTCCTATATTGAAAGGATTAAAAAACATTCAACACGATTTACTACACAAAAGTAAGAAGATGTTCACGACTTTTTGGTATATTTAATCGAAAATATGGAAGCATCAATCAAAAATAAACTCAAAAATATCTTTAATGTTATGGATGAATGTAATAACTGCAAAAATATTGTTGAAAAATCTGAAGAAATCAGAATCATCGAAGTTGATGTAGGGTTTAATGGATTAATAGAAGAAGAAAAAGTGGAGGAAGTATAAGACTATTTTTGCGATAACTGTAAGGTTAGAGGTTCAGCAATAAGAACTCAACGATATATTTTAACCTCATAGATTGTGATAATTATGATCAAAAGATTCGATAATAACAATCGAAAATTAAAACACTCAATCAATCGTGAAAGCTTTATCAATCCGTAATCATATAAGCTTGTAGGAATCATTGAACATATAGGTGAAAATGTCTAAAATGGGCATTATCTAGCAGCCTAATTTGCCCTAAATCAAATTGTAATCTTTAATGATGCTAAAGTTACAATTGCAAAACGAAGAAAATTTCAAGACTACATCATCGGATTCAGAAAGTAGTAGAAGTGATATGCATATAAAGATCATTATTTCTATAATTTGTAGCCCACTTTCGATTTGATCATCAATGATATGAAATAGCTGAAAAACTCCATGAAAAGACTCTTTAACTTGACTTCATTCATTGCAGCAAGAGTAATTCCTGCGAAAACAAGAAGGCAAATCATGAAAATTATCGTAAACTTTGATGTTTCCTTTGACTAGCTGCTATTCTTTTTGCTCATCCTTTCCCTCTGAATCAGATAGCAGTCATGAAGACTCTTGCACAAACTTCCATAAGGATTGTCCAAGTCACAATTCTCCTTCTTGAACATTTCCCAGCAATCTGATGTTTTTGCAATAACATCAGTTTTGCTTGTGCTGAATAGCAAAATGCCGATAAAAACTACAAAAACTCCAATGATCAGCATTGTCTTCTTGGAAGCAAATGAGTCAATTCTGAATGACCTGCCTTCTTTCTCATTCTGTTCAGCTGGAATGGATTTATTATATGCTCTTCTCAAATGGCGCTTATTTTCCGCCAAAAATTCTTTGATGTCCTCGATTTAGCTCTAGGAAGCTGATTCATCGTTATCCTACATAATGTAATGCAAACCGATGATGATCTTGATGGCGTTTAATGGATATTTCTACTCGCTCCTGGGATATATGCTGAACCGCCTGAGGATAACATCGAAGAGATGCTAATTTGCAGATTGCATACTCTGTAGTGGTCGACTTTGCGCTGTTAGAAGACGCTTCCTTTGCTCCTAAGAGGTTTTGTGGAGGTTTTTCAGTACTAAATTCGATTTTATTTACAATGCTTGAAAGGGATTGCTTGCGATGATGTTTCTGGGATATTTCGCAAAGCTGCCATTCCACTAATATTAGCACTATATATACTGTAGGAGGAGTTAGCCTGTATCGATTGGCTGAGTTTTCGGACTGCGATATGCTGTAAAGATCGCCATTTTTGTACTGCATTAATGTTTCTTAGGTATATTATTATAATTGACCGAATTATCAATTATAAATTGCTTCAGATGAACTTCACATTCCCTGACAACATGGAGGAATTCAAGGAAGTCAAAGGAGTCGAGCACTTGTCCTCATTAATCGACAATGAGAACAAAATTTACGCTTGCAACATCAATTACAGGCTCATTATAAGGAAGGAAAAGTACCTTTATGCCAAATGCAAAGTCAAAAATTGTAAATCTGCCATGAATTTTGTTCTTGTTTAAGACACCTTTCGCTTAGCAAAATTTATCAATAATCACATTCACTGTGAGTAAGAGAAAAGAAGGATGTACAAAAACATTGAAGAAGAAATCTATTAAATTCCTCTGACGACAACTATTTCGGCTGCTAAATACCATATCTGCTAAAAGTACAAAATTACTAAGAGATGCTTTTACTATCTCTTTCGAAAGATAAGAAATAAGAAGATCTCTTATCTTGAACTGACACAATAATTGGTGGAGAAAAAGTATGATATGCAATGCGACCCATACTACTTTGGAATGAATGACCTTCCTGATTTAATGATCGTGGTGACTCCGCTTATGAGATAAAATGTCGCTAACTTCGGAGAATGGATGGGTTTTGACATGACCTATAATCTTGTACAAGAGAGGGATAATAATGGACGACAATGGGCAGTTGGAATATTTACAGGAATATCATCTTCCAAAAAAATAGTCCCTTTTGGCCTCGTTTTATGCAATCAGGAGACAAAACAGCGATACTATCAAATATTTAAGTCATTTTTTGAAATGATCAACTTTACTCCAAAGATCATTATCACTGACGAAGACAAGTCAACGATCGCAGCTCTAGAAGCCCTCAAAGATGAAAGGTAGTTTGAAGGTCATCACTTGCTTGATGTTCATCACATCCTCAAAAATGTCAAGAAAAACCTTATCAACAAAGAATGTTGGACATTTTTCAACAGACTGATTAGATAGAGAAGTACTCGCTAATTTTAACAGATAGTCAATGAGGCTTTGTAACATTTGGAAGGAAAAGACATAGATTTACTAAAACGGTTTCTGTAAAATTCACAAAAATACTGCTTCAGTCAAATTCCTAAATAGCTTTATGGATTCTTTCCAAATACTGCCATGAATGAAAAACTTCATGACTTAATCAAAGCTATTATACCTTATTCAAAGCCATTTACAGTCGTTGTTCGAAAAATTTGCTGTTTTCTTTAACAATTGGGAGTTAAATGTCATTAATTTGAGAGCGAAAATACAAAATACTAAAAAATTTTTAGCTATCCAAGACTCAAGTAGGTACGATATTACCTCTGCAAGTCAATCTTCAACGAAATGATAAGATAATACTCACAAGGTTTGTACCATTAGTTGATGTACATGTCTGACAACAAATATATAGTCAAAGATATGGAAAGATAGTTCGAATGCAGCAATCAAAATGAAAAATGGAAATGCTAATGTGGGTTTTTGGAAAGATCAGGAATTTTTTGCAGCCATTTGTTCAAGATAATTGTCACATAAAAATTGAGTATGCTCGATTATATCAATTAAAGATGGAAAATCAATGCACAAAATGCACAATCAATAAAAAAGAAGTACAGCTTTCAAAGAAAAACGAGGAGAAACCGCAAATGATAGTCAATTTCCTATGAATTTATTATTTAAGATAGTTATTCAAATCACTTCGATTATTGTGAGGATTATGACTGAAATGGCTAGGCAAGCAAAAATTGCCAACAACTTTTTGAAGAAGTAGCGTATTATCTTGACGAAGAAGATAAGCATGATAAGCATGTCTCCAAGGAACATTACCTGCCCGATTATCTGAGCATCGTGGACGGTGAGCCGAATTGTTTGCATCGTTCGGATTGCTAAAACTCCCAATTGCTTCGGAAGGTGATCCTTGAGTACCCACAGAGGAACAATGCAACTCTGATCGCACGATAACAATGTCAGATGAAGCAGCAAATATGCTAAGAGGAAGTAGGCTTCGAATATTGGCTTGATCATCTATATTTTAATATAATAGCGACTTTTATCAAAATAAATACAAAAATAGTAACCATGAACAATCATTCATTATTGGCCAATAACTTCTTCCTTCTATTCTTGCTTCCTCATTGTTTTGGCGATCTGAAATAGAAGAACAAGGGCGATCATGATTGAGGGGAAAAGGATGTTTTATTTGATTTCTGTCACACTGTAGCTGAAGAAAGTCCATGATTTTGTAATTACTCCTGCTTTTTCATCTTTTTGAACGCAGCTGAACAACTCCACACATTTGCCATCGAGCTTGAGAGGGTTGCAGCTGCTTTACTGGAAGTCCACCATGCACTTTCTGGCTTCGCTGTCGCTGACAGTGAAATGTTCCTCCATACTGTCGAAGACTTAGACGCAAATCGTGAGGCAAAAGACAATGATGATGATAGCAATGATGCAGTTTGTAGGGGAAGTTTTGTTGGCCCGCTGATACTTGACGATCTCGTTCAAAGTCATCTGCTTGATTTCCTTCATCTCGCTGCTTGCTGCGAGTGATTGAGCAATTTTTTTGATTGGCATTTCTCCTGTCAATTCAATGTAAATTATATAATCAAACCTCCAAAACATAAACAGCCAAATAATGTGAATAGGCCATCATACTAAAAATAAAAGTTTGCTGTTGCTTTCAAGATACTTCAAACTGCTTGGTTCTTTGATATTTCGTTGTACGTTTATTGGGAAAAGTGTATTTTTTGCATTTTGCTCATTTGAATATCATTTAATTTGAGAGCAAAATATGGGGGGAAAGCGAGATAAAATATGTAAATATGGTCACAAACATAAAAGTGCCCGTTCCTTAACAAATTGTCATCGTTTGCATTCGAATGAGGCCAAATAGAAAAAGAAAATGGATCTCAACAAAGATGATCAGGCCTAGGATCTACATTTCGAAGTAGACCAGATACTATAGCCACTTAAAAATGAGCTTTAGTATTTGTTCTCTTTGAAGGGTAGCTCCTAGACTTGGTTTCAATGCTTGGTAGAGATCAATTTTGAGCCTGTCAAAGCTTTAGAAAATCTTTAAAAAAAAGACAGCCTGAAATTGTTCCAAACGATGCCAACGTTCAACAAGGACCATAAATACTTCACTTCCAGTTTTATTAATCCTTATTTTGGTGCTGAAATTGACTCGATCGCTTTGCAATAATTTCAAAACAAAAAATTAGAATTCATCACCGAAAAAGAAGAATATGCTATTGTAACTCTTTATTGGAGATAGATGATTCCGAAGCCGCGCCATAAAGTCTGCTAAGTTTGCTCCCGGTCCTTCAAGGACTATAAAAAAGTAATTATTTTCAATATGCAGCACATCGAGGGCAAATTTCATCACTAAGAGTTACAACTGAGCTAATATGCATCTTCTATCAATGAGTTAATATTCGAGGAACAAAAAAAAAGGATGAAAATGCTTTAAATCAAGGAGGAGAGTCAATATTGATTTGATAAAACAAAATATAGTCATATGGTTTCTTAGTCGATTTGAATGAAGGAATTGGAGTGCTTCTGGTATGAAACTGCATCTTATCTAAATTAAATGATATTTTTTTAATTTATATTTTTGATAAAAAATACAAGTCTATGGAAAATTAGAATTTAATTGAGTTTTTTAACAGGGTGCAAGGAGGGGCATTTAAGGGGCAAGTGCATAATGTGTATTGTTGGGTCCTAAAGAGTTAGAATCTGTGATAAAATATAAATACAGAGTTTTGAGTGCCCCGTTTTTTTTCCATTGGTCAGAGTCATATATAAACTCTGTATTATAATAACCAAAATAAAAAAATTAAAATAATTATTTATGACTAATTTTTGCAATAAAAGTCTGATTAAGCTATTTTTTAGCTTTTTTGATGCTATGTGATTGATTTTTTATTTTATAAAATGTGAATTATATATATGTAATCATCATTATAAAATTTGACAAAAATAAAACATATAAATCATACAAAAATGACAAAATTTTTACAAAATACTGATTTTTCGCGTTATTTTCAGTATTTTTTATAAAAGTAATATGTGTAAAATAGTAAGAAGGTAAAGAAATAGAGCAAAGGAGAATAGTTGGAAAGAATAGAATGAAGAATAAGTAAATGTTAAGAAGGTAATGAAAATAATAAAGCAATTTAAGAAAGAAAAGAAGATAATAATGTAAGTATCGAGTCTATAATGTCGGTTAACGATCATCATTTTGGAGCTTTGGCTTGTTTCATCTATACCCGAAGGCTGACACCAAAGATAGAGAAGTTATCGAGTAGCTTGACAGCTAGTTGTGCTTATTCGTGTGTCTTGAACTGAACAAATCCGAATCCTTTACGCTGTCCTTGTGCATTCTTCGGGAAGTTTGTACTTATGGGAGGTGCAATTGCGCTAATAAGTTCTAACAATTTTTACTCAGTGACTCTGTGATGGATGCAGGCCAGAAATACGGTCATATTGTCTGCTTGGAGTGGAGTTTGAAATTGTTTCTTCAGCAGCTCCAGAGATTAGGCCGAATTTGAGCGGATATCATACTGAAGGCGATCGATAGGCGACATTTTGGATAAGTCAGGAGGAAATGATGCACTGCTGGATTTGACTGGTGCATTGATAATCCTTTGTGTGAGGTCTGCCGGTATGCTCTGATGCTACAGTTTTTACAGTTAGTGAACACTCAAATACTCCTTATTTTCGATCTATGTGCTTGATTGTGGTTCTGCTATAACCTTTATCTGTATCTGAGGTTGCTCTTTCTGAAGCTGCTCATTCTGAGGTGGATGATGTGTACGAGGTGACTCTTTCTGGGGCTGCTCATTCTGAGGTGGATTTGTATGCTGTATCTGAGGTGGCTCTTCCTGAATCTGCTCTTTCTGAAGTGGATGATGTGTACGATGTGACTCTTTCTGAGGCTACTGTTGGAATGGAACTTTCATTATCATCATAGATTTATTGAAAGTATCTTGATGCTATAATTTTAAAGATTGCTTGGGAGAGGGAGGCTGTATAAGGTAATGGTTCAGCTCTAACCCTTCAGTCAGATCGATTGTCTTTGGCACTGCTCGCTTGATGGTGAGACATTCACTCTCCTTCTCCTCGTTGAATTAAGCTTTTGGTATTACATATAGCTCCTAAGAGTCTTATGGTGATTAGCGTTTTTGCCTCTTTCGAGGGCTTCCTTTTGTATCGTTGCTCCTCAACCTCTTTTCTTGCCTTATACGTTTTGCTCCTTTGCTTTATATTGTGACACTTTTAAATTATTTTTCTAGCTTTTCTTTGAAGGATGTTGAGCAGTTTTCACACATTTCTTCCATGCAGCTTTACTTGATATGACGTACTACGAATTAGAGGCAACGCTTGAGATTAGCCAGTGGTTCCCATGAGTATGTTGTTCTTTTGCCGCTCCATTACACTCTGTAATATCTTTATCCATCCTTGATTCTTTAGCCGACTATTGCCTAGACAGGGTAAAACCTATCGGATGATCTCTTCATAAAATATATGTACAAAAGATATGAGCGGGTAAATTTAAGGAAAAATTTGACACACAGCAGATAAAATTGATTAGTCGGTTTCTATGCGGTGATGATGCCTGATGGTTTCTATGCGGTGATGATGTCTGCGGTGATGATGCCTGATGGTTTCTATGCGGTGATGATGTCTGCGGTGATGATGCCTGATGGTTTCTATGCGGTGATGATGTCTGCGGTGATGATGCCTGATGGTTTCTATGCGGTGATGATGTCT
>Ga0207952_1001136_pt1 | contig 12801 bp, 14 predicted proteins | sample SubbioR12Aug_8Ca_FD_184831 | JGI IMG/M metagenome (GOLD analysis project Ga0207952, IMG submission 184831) | Serpentinite rock and fluid subsurface biosphere microbial communities from McLaughlin Reserve, California, USA - CR12Aug_8Ca (SPAdes) | ecosystem: Environmental > Terrestrial > Deep...
GCGGTGGCGGCGGTGGCTATCGCGGCGCCCCGTCCGGCCCGAGCGACGGCGGCCCGATGCGCGACCGACGTGCCGATTTCTCAGGCGCTCCGCCGGCTTCCGGTGGATTCGATTCTCCTGGCGGCGAAGTCGCCAAGCCGGTACGCCGGCGCGACGCTCCCGGCCCGGAAAAGCGCCGCGAACGCGACTACGAACCGCGTAAGCGCGGCTTCGACGACGATCAGTAGACCGCAAGCAACGCCAGCAGCGGTCGACGCGAACGCCGGAGGTTTTCCTCCGGCGTTTTTCTTTGCCCCTTTCCTTTGCCACTGCCGCACCGATGCTATGCTCGATTCCTTCGGCAGGAGGCGGGCATGAAGCGACGGTCGGCGCTTGTAGGCTCCTTGGCGGCGATGGCGACGGCAACGGTTGCCAAGGCCGACACGCCGGTCGACCTGCAACTCGTGCTTGCGGTCGATGTCTCAAGGTCGATCGATGAAGTCGAGGCCGAACTGCAGCGACGCGGATACATCGAGGCGCTGACCAGCGACCGCGTCATCGATGCGATCCTGTCCGGCGAGCATCGGCGTATCGCCCTTTGCTACACCGAATGGGCCGGCACGCACTACCAGATCGTGGTGATCGACTGGTCGGTGATTGACAGCGCCGCGGGGGCGCGGCGGTTCGCCGACAAGCTCGCCGAGGCGCCCCGCGAGTCGCAGAGCTGGACGGCCGTCGGCGCCGCGCTCGCCCACGCCGGCCTGCGCTTCGAAAACTCGGGCTTCATCTCCAAGCGGCGCGTCATCGACATCTCGGGTGACGGCCGCACCAACGACGGTCTACCGGCCGAGATCGTGCGCGACAGGCTGGTCTCCCAGGGCATCGTCATCAACGGCCTGCCGGTGATGATGAATCGCACCAATTTCGGCCGACCGCCGGACCTGACGCTCGACAGGTATTACGAAGAGAACGTCATCGGTGGACCCGGCGCCTTCATGATCGTGGCCGACAACTTCGACCGCTTCGGCCGCGCTGTGCGAACCAAACTCGTCCGGGAGATTTCGCAAACCGGGATCACAGGGCCAGAACCTGCTTGAGCCGCATGAACGGAGCGGCATCACGTGTCAGCTGGACTGGCATGCCGAGATGGCCGAGTCGGTAGCTGAAGATGTTCGCCGCAGGCAGGTTCCACCGCCGCGCGACCTCCAGCCCGTCGTCGTACGGCACCCAGCGATCGGTTTCGCCTAGGACCGACACGATGTGCGAGGCCGGCAAGGCGGGCGTTTCGGCCGGATCGACGATCCGCGACAACCGCGCCAGCGCCTCGCGCGACCAGCCAGCGTCGGCCAGAGCAAGGTCGAGGCCCAACATTGCCGAGAGCGCGCCGCCGAACGTCACGTCCTCGATGCGTCCCGAGTGACTGATCAGCATCACAGCGTCGGGCCGCGCTTCGATCGCCAACAGGTGGCAATGGCTCGCCACCTGTTGGGCCACGAACGAGGTCATCGAGATGCCGGCCAACGCCACCTTGCCGCCGAAACGGGCGCGGCTCCAGGCGACGAGCAGCGCCGATTCGAGCGCCTGACCGGCAATAAGATCGATCGAACTCGTCGGTCCGGCGGCGAAGAACGGCTCGCCGCCATAATAGCCCGGCATTGCCCGCAGGCCGTGATACGGCGACACCGGCTCGATCACCCGCCAGCCCATGGCCGCCAGACGGGCGCCAGGATCGCGCGCCACTGACAAGAGCTCGAACTCCAGGCAAAGACCGCTGCCGATAATCAAGGTGTCCCGCAGCCCACCATCCGCCGGCTCGATGACTCGGGCGTAGAGCCGTTCGCTGCCCGGCCGATCGCGCAGTCGCGCAGCCGGTGTGGGTGCCCGCAGCCAATACTCCCGCACACCGTTCTTCACGAACGGCAGGGACACCTCGATGGCTCCGATATCGATCGGCGTCCCGTAAAGACGGGCGGGATCGACAAGCATCGGGCCGAACTCGCGCTCCACCTGCTCCGGTCGATCGATCCGCCATCGGGCCGCGGGCGGGCGGCGCGGAAACAGCAAGGGATAGAACCATCCGCGGGTCGCCAGATGGCGCGTTGCCGCCATACGACGACGCCGGTCGAGTTGGCCGGGGTCGGAACAGGCATCCGCTTCGCCGAAAATCGCCGTCTCCCAAGCGACACGAGCCCGCTCGGCGTCGAGGCGCGCTCGGGCATTGCGCTCCAACAGGGCACGCAGGCGGGCGGCCGACCAGAAAGCCGGCAGGGGTGCACCGATCTCTTCGCGGAATCGCGAGGGGTCTTCACCGGCCGCATTGGCCGCAGCCCACAAGCGCGACAGCGGCAGATACCAGCGCCGCAATCCGAAAAGCCCCACTTGGTCGACCCATGGCTTGGCCAACAGAGATCCCAGAGGTGAGCCGAACAGGACATTCATCGAGCCGTCCTCCGGGACGCGGCGATTTCGCTTGGCCGCGGCATACGCTTGGCAGCATCATCGCCGGCCGCAGTACCTTTCTGCAACGGAGCCCTTTCGATGCTAGCCAACGACCCCGTAACACAGGCGCGGATCGACCTCACCACCGCGCTCCGCGCAGCGGCGCGACACGGCCTGAACGAGGGCGTCTGCAATCATTTCAGCATGACCGTGCCGGGCCGCGAGGAGCTGTTCCTCGTCAATCCGCAGGGGCTGCACTGGTCGGAGATCACGCCGTCCGACATCGTCATGGCCGACGGCGAGGGCAACATCGTTGAAGGCAAGTATGAGGTCGAAGCGACCGCCTTCTTCATCCACGCCCGCATCCACGCCGGCAACCCGCGCGCCAAGGTCGTGCTGCACACCCACATGCCCTATGCGACGGCGCTGACGTCGATCAAGGACGGCAAGATCGAAATGTGCACCCAGAACGCCTTCCGCTACTGGAGTCGCATCGCCTACGACGACAAGTACGGCGGCGTCGCGCTGTCGAACGACGAGGGCGAGCGCATGTGCCGGGCCATGGGCGACAAGGACATCCTGTTTTTGCGTAATCACGGCGTGATCGTCTCGGGTCCGACTGTCGCGCAGACCTACGACGACCTCTATTATCTCGAACGCGCCGCGATGGTGCAGGTGCTGGCCATGCAGACCGGCCGGGAGTTGCACAACATCGACGAGGCGACGGCCGAGCATACGGCCAGGCAGATCGCGGGCGAGGCGCAGCAGGCCTTCCTGCATTTCGAATCGCTCAAGCGCCTGCTCGACCGGGACGAACCCGGCTGGCAAAGACTGACGGCCTAGGAGGAAACAATGAGGATCGCACTTGCTCTCGCCGCCGTATGGGCGCTCGCGCATACGACTTCGGCGCCGGCGCCGGCACAAAACTACGGCAGCATCGGCGGCGGCCCCAAGCTCGGCGAGCTGGAGATCAAGGCCTGGCAGCCCATTCCCAAGGCCAAGACCGCCGTGCAGCTCAGTTCCGACACGAGGCTGGGACGCGAGCTGCGCCGGCAGGTAATGGTCCGCCTGTCGCAGCGCGGCAACGAGGTCGGCTTCAGCGGCCGCAACGTCATGCGCCTGGACGTGAGCTACTTCGACCTGACGGGCGGCAACTCCCGAGACTACGGCGTGCTCGGCGAACAGCCGGCCTATGCCGAGACCGGTTCCAATCCCTTCCTGCCCGTGCCCGCCAACCCGATCGGCCGCAACACCTCCCGCACGCCCTCGACGGCAGGTCCGACCCTCCGCATCTCGCTGTCACTCTATAATATCGACTCCGGCAAGGTGCTGTGGAGCGCCACGGCATCCTGCCAGACCACGTCGAACATCGCCCAGCGTGCCGGCGAAATGATGATCAACAACATCTTCGACAACGCCGACAAGAACCGTGTCGGCGACGCCGGCTGCCCACTCTAACCCCCATCCAGAACCCCAGGAGACGTCGTTCATGCCGCGTCTGGTCCCGCTCGACCTCAACAAGCTCACCCCCGAACAGAAGAAGGTGGCCGACGCCATCGTGGCGGGGCCGCGCGGCGGCCTGCGCGGGCCGTTCGATCCCTGGCTGCGCCGCCCGGAGCTGGCCGACCGCGCCCAGAAACTGGGCGAGTACTGTCGCTTCAACACGTCGCTGCCCAAGGACCTTGCCGAACTCGCGATCTGCCTGGTCGGTCGGCATTTCAAGGCGCAATTCGAGTTCTATGCGCACGCCCGCCTCGCCAGGGAAGCCGGGCTCTCGGTCGACATCGTCGAGGCGATTCGGCTGCGCGCCAGCCCGCCCTTCACCCGTGACGTCGAGCGCGTGGTCTATGACTTCGTGACGGAATATCTTGAGACCAATCGCGTCGCCATCTCCAACTACAAGCGCGCGATCGACGCATTCGGCGAGCAGGGCGTGGTCGATCTGGTGGGCGTATGCGGCTACTACATGCTGGTGTCGATGACGCTCAACGTCTTCGAGATGCCGCTGCCGCCGGGCGAACCGGATCCGCTCGCCTGAGCGAATGATGGACCTCGCAGGCTTCGCTCTGTTTTCGGCCGCAGCGTTCGCGCTCGCCGTGTCGCCGGGCCCCGGGCTTCTCTACGTTGCGGCACGCACCCTGGCGGGCGGCCGCAACGAGGGCCTCGCCTCGACTTTCGGCACTGCGCTGGGCGGCCTCGTCCATGTCGCAGCCGGCGCCATCGGCGTCTCCGCCCTGATGCTGGCGAGCGCGGAAGCCTTCACCGTCCTCAAGATCGCGGGCGCGATCTACCTCGTCTGGCTCGGCTTCAAGACATTTCGCGAGTCCCGCGTCGTCATCGACGCCCGGGTGGAAGCGACCGGCGCGCGCCGTGCCTTCCGTGAAGGCATCGTCGTCGAGACGTTGAATCCCAAGACCGCCACCTTCTTCCTGGCTTTCCTGCCGCAGTTCGTAGACCCGTCGACTGGGTCGGTGTGGCTGCAGTTTCTGCTGTTGGGCCTGATCTCGGTGGCGCTCAACACCGCAGTCGACGTCGTCGTGGCGGTTCTCGCTTCGCGTGCCCGCGCCGCCGCGGTCGCGCGGCCGACCCTGCTGCGTCGCCTGCGCCAAGGCGCCGGTGTCGCAATCGCAAGCCTCGGCCTCGCGCTCCTTTTCGCGCGCCGTCCGGCGTCGCTCTAGCCGCTACTCCTCGAAGATCGCCACGGCCCGCGTCCAGCCGGCCGAGGCGCCGCGGATCTTGTGTGGGAAGCAGGAGATCGTGAAACCGTCACCCGGCAGCGCCTCGAGATTGTGCAGCTTCTCAAGGTGGCAGTAGCCGATGTCGCGGCCGGCCTTGTGACCTTCCCAGATGATCGATGGGTCGTGGTCCTTCGCCCATTTCTGGGCGGTGAAATAGAACGGCGCATCCCAGCTCCAGGCGTCGGTGCCGGTAAGGCGAATGCCGCGTTCGAGCAGGTACATCGTGGCGTCGTAACCCATGCCGCAACCGGAATTCACATAGTCGTTGTTGCCATAGCGCGAGCCCGCGCGCGTATTGACCACGACGATCTCGAGCGGCTTCAGCTCGTGACCGATGCGCTTCAGTTCATCGTCGACTTCCTTGGCGGTGATGACATGCCCGTCCTCCATTGCACGGAAGTCGAGCTTCACGCCGGGCTGGAAGCACCATTCGAGCGGCACCTCGTCGATGGTGATGGCGCGCTCACCCTTGTTCATCGTCGGATGGAAGTGATAGGGCGCGTCGAGATGCGTGCCGTTGTGCGTCGAGAGGTTGACGTTCTCGACCGCCCAGCCCTGGCCGTCAGGAAGGTCCTCCTTTTTAAGGCCAGGAAAGAATCCCGCGATCTGCGCCGCCGTGTTTTCGTGCTTGTGATACTGGATCTTCGGGCCGAACGGCACCGGATCGGAAATGACGTCGTTCTCGAGAAAGATCGACAGATCGACGAAGCGGCGTTTCATGTGGCCTTTCTCCCGCTGGCGGAGCGGCTCAGCGTGGAGTATTCGGGGCGCCGGTCAATTGCTTCGGAACGACCGTGTCGATGATGGCACGCGAGAGCAGCTTACCGATGCACTTCTGGCCGAAATCATTGAGGTGCAGGCCGTCGCTGGTGACGAACTGCGCGTACGGCATGCCGTCATTGTACCAGGCGCGCATGATCTCGAAGCGGCGGAACAGGCCCGCACCCTTCTCCTTGGCAACGTTGGCCATGACGCGGGCGTATTCCTCCTCGTCGGGCAAGGCCACGACGGCGGGGACATACTGCAGGTTCATCATCACGAAATTGGCGCCCAGCGACTTGCCGATGTCGATGCCGGCACGGAGCCGGTTGGCGAACTGGTCGAGCGGCGCGCGGCGGATCGCGGAATTGGTACCGACCTGCCAGACCACGAGCTGCGCGCGCTCGGGCGTCACGTCAGCCTTCATGCGCGCTGTCATCTCGGCGGCGTCCTGGCCGCCGATGCCCCTATTGAAGACATGGATGGCAATGCCAGGCATTGCCGCCTCAAGCTTCATCTTGAGCTGCGCGGGATAGGCGAACTGCGGGTTGGTCGTGCCATAGCCCTGGGTCGACGACGAACCCATGGCGACGATGCGCAACTCGCGCTCATCGGCCACGGCAGTGCGGGCAATCTCCAGCGGGTTTCCAAGGTCGAGCAGTTCGCGGCTGGCCCGGCAGTCGCGGGCCTGCGCCCAAGCGCCACCCGTCCACATGGCCAGACCTGCAACGCCCACTGCGAGGGAGACACGAATGCTCATGCGAAATCCCCGCGGGCCGCATCGCCTTTGAACCAAGCTGCGCCGTAGGCGGTCACACACATGATGGCGATACCAATGATGCTCACGACGATTTGCGACACAATTGAATTTTCATAGTTGGCGACAACCACCTGGGCAGTGAGAGCCAAAAACGTGCCCAGACAGAATACCTGCAAGGAATATTCGCCGCATCTACGAACTGGCTCCAGCAAGCTCCATTTCAGGAACGCCGCGTCGGCCGGGACGGCCAGCCGCACCAGCCACGCGATGGCCAGGAAATGGGCGAACCGGAGAATATCGAGGTTGGTCTTGTTGATCGGGTAAATGTACCGGGAGATCCAGTCAGGAATGAGGCGTGCCAGCGGATTGTATTGCCAGGACAAGGCGATAAGCGCCGAAAACAGGAGATAGAGGACGGCCAGAACCGTCAGTTGCCAGCGCCACCTGTCGAGCCAGGCGAGCTTGGGAGCCAGCACCGCCATGGCGGCGCCCACGTGGAAAACGACCTGCCAGGCCATCGGATTGAAGTACCAGACCTTGCCTTCCGGGTAGGCCGCGAGGTTCCAATCGAAGCGACAAGTCGCCGCATAAAGGGCGAGCGACACGCCGATGACCGTCCACGGCCAGCGCACTACGGCCGGCAGGACCAGGGGGAAAATTGCCAGCAGGACGATGTAGAGCGGCAGGACATCGAGGTTGACGGGGCGGAATTTCAGCAACGCTGCCTCGAGGATGGCCTGGTAGGGATTCTGGCCGAGGCCGAGCAGTTCCATTTCCTCGATCAGCGCCGGCGTGTCGCGCGCGATCGACACCCAGGCGATCTGGGCGATGAAGGCCACGAACAACAGGATGTGCGCGACATAGAGCTGCCAGACGCGGCGATAGATGCGCGACGCCGCGCGCGGCCAGCCGTCGCGCGCCAGCATGCGGCTGTAGGCGATCACGGCGGTGTAGCCGGAGATGTAGACGAAGATCTCGGTGGCGTCGCTGAAACCGTAGTTGCGTACGGTCAGCCAGCTCACGATGTTTTCCGGCACGTGGTCGACGAAGATGAACCACAGCGCCAGCCCGCGGAAAAGGTCGAGGCGGATGTCGCGTCCCGGCGGAACAACGTAAAGCACGGCGGCGGCCATAACCCATTGGTATCGCAGCCGGAGAAGCCGCGCTACGCTTGCCCCGGGAGGATCCAATGGCCAAGACACCGCTGCTGCTGATTCCGGGCCTGCTGTGCTCGCCGCGCCTGTTCGCCCCGCAGATGGCAGCGCTCGCCGACCTGGCCGAGATCGTTGTGCCCGACTGGCGCCGGGCGCCGCTTGCGATCTGGGACAGCTGGGAGACCGCCGCACGCTGGATCGTGGATCAGATGCCCCCAGGCAAATTCGCGATGGCCGGCCTGTCGCTGGGCGGCATGCTGGCGGTCGAGATCATGCAGGTCGCGGCCGACCGCGTGACCAAGCTGGCGCTGCTCGACACCGGCATGCGTAACCAGAACGAGACCGAGCGCGCCATCCGCCGCGCCCGCATCCGCCTCGCCGAGGAGGGGCACTTCGAGCTGGTCCTGGGCCTGCAGATGTCGCGCTTCCTCCCGGCCTACCGGCTGCCCGACAAGAAGCTGGTCGACGAGGTGAGGACGATGTGCGGCGAGATCGGCGTCGAGATTTACAAACGCCAGGAAGAGCTGGCCGCGGTTCGCGCCGACCGCCGGCCCGATCTGCCCCGGATCAAATGTCCGACGATCGTGGTGTGCGGCCGTGACGATGCGGCGACGCCGCTGTTCCTGTCGGAGGAGATCGCCAAGGCCATTCCCGCCGCGGCCCTAGTCGTCATCGAGCAGTGCGGTCATCTCGTCACGATGGAAAAGCCGGAAGAGGCAAACCTGATCCTGAGCACCTGGCTCAAGAGGTAGAAGCTCAGGCGATGATCTTCTTGCCGCGCAGCGCCGCCAGTTCGCTGTCACCGCAGCCCACGAGCTCGCGCAATACCCTGTCGGTGTGCTCGCCGAGCGATGGCGGCGGACGCGTATCGTCGACCGGCGTGTCGGAGAAGCGGTAGTTCGAGCCGATCAGCGGGACGTCGCCGACCCTGGCGTGCTTGTAGCTCTTGAGCATGCCGCGGCGCTTCACCTCGGGCTCGTCGAGTGCCTCCTTCATGGTGCGGATCGGTCCGGCCGGCAGGTGGCGCAGCTTCTCGGCCCAGTTCTCCTTGGTGTCGGTCTTCAGCACCTCTTCCATGAGGCGCGTCAGCTCCGGCTTGTTGGCCACGCGGTTGGCGACGGTGGAAAAGCGTGGATCGGTCACCCACTCGGGATGGCCCATCGCCTTGGCGGTGTCGGCGAACAGCTTCTGGTTGGCGACCGCCATGTAGATCTTGCCGTTCTTGGTATCGAACGAGCTGTTGGGCGCCGAGGCGAAGTGGCCGTTACCGGCGCGCTTGGGTTGCTCGCCGCCGATCAGGTAGTACGAGCCGAGATTGCCGAGCGAGACCAGCGCCGTGTCGTAGAGCGCGAGGTCGATGTGCTGGCCCTTGTTGGTGTCGCGGCGGGCGTAGAGTGCTGCATTGATCGCCGCCACCGAATGGATCGCCGTCATGGTGTCGACGATGGCGATGGCGTGGCGCAGCCCTTCGCCGTTGGCCTCGCCGTTGACGCTCATCATGCCCGATTCGGCCTGCAGCACCGGGTCGTAGCCCGGCCGGTCCGACAGCGGGCCGCTCTGGCCGTAGGCCGAGATCGAGAGACAGATCAGCTTCGGGTATTTGGCCGCCAAGCCGGCATAGTCGAGGCCGTATTTCTTGAGCACGCCGGGCCGGAAGTTCTCGACCATCACGTCGGCCTTTTCGAGCAGCCTGTGCACGATCGCCTGGCCGTCGGGCTTGGTGAAATCGAGCGCCACGCTCTTCTTGCCCCTGTTGAAGGCCATGAAGAAATGGCTTTCGCCCTGCTCACCGCCAGCGCGCGGACCGGCGCCCTTGCGCGTGTCGTCGCCGCCGTCGGGGTTTTCGATCTTGATCACCTCGGCGCCCATGTCGGAGAGCATCTGGGTGCACATGGGCCCCGCGATCACGCGGGAGAAATCGATGACGCGAATGCCGTCGAGCGGCGGCCGACCTGATGTTGCCATGACTGCAAGGTAGGGCTGCAGGCAGCGCGCTGTCCATGCGCCGCATATGCGCTAGACTCCGCCGCCATGAACACATTCCGCATGTCGCTGTCTCGCCGCAGCCTTTTCACCCTGCCCCTTCTCGCCAGCCTTCCCGCTGCCGCGCAGACCGAAACCTTCCCAACCAAGGCGATCCGCATCATCGTGCCCTTCGCGCCGGGCGGCTCGGGCGACATCACCTCGCGCCTGGTCGGCAAGTACATCGAGGACAAGACCGGCCAGCCCTTCGTGGTCGAGAACAAGCCGGGCGCCAACGGCATCGTGGGCGCGCTCGCGGTCAAGACCGCGCCTCCCGACGGCTACACCTTGATGCTGGCCACCACCTCGACCAACGCGGCCAACGTCCACATGTACAAGAACCCCGGCTACGACCCGGAGAAGGATTTTCAGGTCGTCGGCATCATCGGCTCGAGCGGCACGTTCCTCATCGTCCCCGCCGACAGCCCCTACAAGTCGATGGCCGAGCTGCTGGCCTATGCCAAGACCAATCCGGGCAAGCTCAACTTCGGCTACTTCAACGCCAGTTCGCAGGTTCCCTCCGAAGTGCTGGGCAAGCGCGCCGGCGTCGAGTGGCAGGGCGTCGGCTACAAGGCAATCGGCAATGCCTGGAACGATCTCTATGCCGGCAGCATCCAGTTTTTCTTCGTCGACCTCACCGCCGCGCGCGGCCAGGTGGTGGCGAACAAGGCCAGGCCGCTCGCCATCTCGCTGCCCGAGCGCAGTCCGCTCTATCCCGACGTGCCGGCGCTCTCCGAGACCTTCCCCGGCTTCACGACGTCGGGCTTCCTCGCCATCGCCGTGCCCAAGGCGACGCCGCGCCCCGTGCAGGAGCGGCTGAACGCGCTGATCAACGAGGCCCTCGCCTCGCCCGTCATCAAGGAGCGGCTGGCCAACGAGTTCGCCCTGCGCTCACGGCCGCTCACGCTGGAGCAGTGCGCCGAGCAGGACCGCGAGGAGCGCGCCAAGTGGGGCGAGTACGTCAGGATCGCCAAGATCGAGCCGCAATAGGGCGTACCTCCCGGGCGATGCGGGCAAACTCCCTGCCCACATCCCCGGCCAAGTCCCACATGGGTTTTCACGGCCTGAAGGCCGTCCGATGCCGTGTTTACACGGCCTTCTCGCATTATTTATGGACGCCTGAATGTAACAAGTTCTGTCCAGAAACCTGTCCAGAATCCCGTTGCAAACCGGTTGCCCGGGCCGACGTTCGCCGTCGGCTCAGTTTGCTCTTTGGGTCTCGGTCGTTTGTCGAAGCATGGTCAGGACCATGCCAGGCGCAGCGCTCTCTGAAGAGCTTTTGGGGCACGCCGGGGGGAGACCCGGTGGCACGGACGCCTTGATGGGTACGCAACGCACGACCAGGAGCCGTACCGGGCAAGCGACCCGGCGGCTCGGCCTTTGAAGTCAGGCCTCGTGCGATGATAGCGGGAATATAGGACGAATCCTGCTCAATCTGCAAGTTCGCGAATGACAATCATTCGCATCAATGACATCCTGGGGTCATGCTTGCTCCCCAACACCCGCTCGATTCTCTCCTGTCCCGCCAGTCCGTCGGCGCCCTCGAGGAGCCGGCGCCGCACGGTGCCGACCTCGACCTGATCCTCGATGCCGGACTGCGCGCGCCCGATCATGGACGGCTCCGGCCCTGGCGCTTCGTGCTGATCCGCGGCGAGGCCCGCGTGACCTTCGGCGACTGCCTCGCCCAGGCGGTCAAGGCACGCGACCGCCAGGCGTCGCAGGCGCAGATCGATCGCCCGCGCGCCTGGGCGCTGCGGACTCCCCTGCTGATCGGCCTCGGCACGCAGATCCGGCCCGGCCATCCCATCCCCGAGATCGAGCAACTGCTGTCGGCCGGCGCCGCGGCGATGAACATGCTGAACGCCATCCACATGCTGGGCTACGGCGGCATGTGGGTGACCGGCGCCAACACCTATGACGCCCAGGTGAACGCCGCCCTGGGTTTCCACGCGCCGAGCCGGCTCGTCGGCTTCCTCGCCGTGGGAACACCCAAGGCCACGACACCGGCGGAGCGGCCGGAGCGGCTCGCCCATGTCGTCGAATGGAGCGGCCCGCTCACCTCCTCATGAAGAACTGAATGGGCACGATCAGCTCCAGGCTCTCGCCCGGTTGGTCCTGCGGCAGCGGTGGCAGCGGCTGGGCGCGCTGCAGGAGATCGAGCCCTTCCTGGTCCAATGTGGCGACGCCGGCACCGCGCTCGACGCGCGCCGCCAGCACGCGGCCGTCGCGGCTCATGGTGAAGCGGACGTAGGTGATGCCCTCGTGGCGGCTGCGCTGCGCCTCATGGGGATAGCGCTTGTGACGCTCGAGGTGTTTTAAAAGGATGCCCTTCCAGGTCGGCAGCGTGTTCGACGGCGGCTCGACCGAGGCGCCCGGCGCCGGGGCGGCCGCCTGCCGGGCCTCGGCCGGTGCGGCCTGCGGGGCCGCCGCCTTGGGCTGCGGCGGCTTCTTCTCGACCTTCTTCTCGATCGGCCTGGGCGGCGGCGGCTTGAGATCGACGGGCGGCGGCGGTTCCGGCTCCGGCAGGGTCACTTCCGCCAGCACCGGCGGCGGCATTTCCACCGGCGGCGGCGGCTCGGGCTCGGGTATGACCTCGCTCAGCTCCGGTCCCGGCGGCGCCTCGTTGGGGGTCGCGGCGGGCGCCTCCGGCAACGGCGCCAACTCCAGCATCACCGCGGCGGGCGGCGGCGAATACGGCACCTCGCCGTGGCTCCAGCCCAGGACCAGGATGACGATGCCGGCATGCAGCGCCAGCACGCAGGCGAAGCTGCCGCCCCAGCGCAGGCTCTCCCTCATTGCTCCAGCCCGACCAGCGCCACCTTGAGGTAGCCCGCCGCCCGCAACACGTTCATGGCCTGCATCAGCTCGCCGTAGGGCACGCTCTTGTCGGCCCTGAGGAAGACGCGCTCGGTCTTGTTGCCGCCGGTCGCCTCGTCCAATGCCTTGGGCA
>Ga0207952_1001137_pt1 | contig 12788 bp, 14 predicted proteins | sample SubbioR12Aug_8Ca_FD_184831 | JGI IMG/M metagenome (GOLD analysis project Ga0207952, IMG submission 184831) | Serpentinite rock and fluid subsurface biosphere microbial communities from McLaughlin Reserve, California, USA - CR12Aug_8Ca (SPAdes) | ecosystem: Environmental > Terrestrial > Deep...
CAGCCGCCGCCGGCCCTGCCGGAGCCGGCGCCGTGCCCGCCTTGCCGATCTGCCGGATGAAGGCGCCATCGTGCGAGAAGACGAGCACTTGCCCATCCATTCCACCGCTTCCCGCGATCCAGACGTTGCCGTTGGGAGCTACCGCGATACCGCTCGGCACCGACGGCCATTCGTAGCCCGGGCCCGGCCCGCCCCACGACTTGATTCGGTTGCCGGCGGCGTCGAACTCGATCACCGGATGTTCGCTGAAACAGCACGAGGCGATCGGCGGTGTCTGGTCGGCGCCCGTCTCGGTGCGCGTTGTGAACGAGTTGACGTTGTGAACGACGAAGATGTGGTCGTGGCGGTCAATCGCGAGCCCCGTCACGGATCCCAGGAGCTTGTTGGACGGCAGCGGCCTGGGCCACATCATGTCCACGGTGAAGCGCGGCGCCGTTTTTCCCGCGGCGGCCTGGGCGGCCGGTGCCTTGGTGGCCGTTGACGCAGGGGCCTTGGTCGCTTGTGCGCCGGCACTGACAGTCACGGCCAGCGTGAGTCCGACAGCCGTACCGCGGGCCGCATTAGCGGCCAGTGCAATGATTCTCTGAGTCGCTGCCATCACCCGTTCTCCTGGTCGATCCGGTGGGGACCCCACGGACTGATGTGGGGCACTGGGACGCGGTGTAAGTTCTGCGACGATGCGTATCGCCTTGAATCCAGCGGGATACCAACCTTGATACTACGGCCAGTTACGCGGCGCCGTCCAGTCGCGCTGACCGTGGTCGCTGCGCTCGCCCTGCTCTTCGGCGCGCGCGCGACGGGCGGGGCGCATGAAATCCCGACGAGCGTCACCGTCATCGCGTACCTGAAACCAGAGGGCACCTCGCTGCGCGTGGTTGCGCGACTCCCCCTCGAGGTCATGCGCGACATCCAGTGGCCGCTGCGCGGGCCCGGCTACCTCGAACTCGACAAACTCGGCACTTTGCTTCAGGACGGCACGAAAATCTGGGTGATTGACAATCTCAAGGTCTACGAGAACGGAACCGCACTACCCACGCCACAGATCCGCGGGATCCGCGTCAGCCTGCCGAGCGACCGCGCGTTCGAGAGCTACAACACGGCGCTGGCGAACGTCAGCCTGGCACCCTTGCCGGCAACGACCGATCTCCCACGCCAGCAAGCCATGGTGGATCTGGTCCTCGACTATCCCATCACGTCGGCCGACTCGCGTTTCTCGATTGACCCGACGCTCGCTCGGCTCGGCATCCGCCTGACCACCGTGCTGCGGTTCTTGCCGCCGGGTGGGAGCGAGAGGGTCTTCACCTACGATGGCGACCCCGGCCTGGTGCACCTGGACCCGAACTTCCTGCAGGCGGCCTGGCATTTTGTTGCTCTGGGCTTTGCGCACATCCTCGACGGCATTGATCACCTGCTCTTCGTCTTGTGCCTGGTGATCCCGTTCAGGCGCATCCGGCCCCTCCTTGTCATCGTGACGGCCTTCACCGTGGCGCATTCGATCACGATGGTCGGGTCGGCGCTCGGGTTTGCGCCCACGGCGCTGTGGTTCCCGCCCGTGGTCGAAGTGCTGATCGCACTCTCGATTGTCTACACTGCGTTCGAGAACATCGTCGGCGCGCGCATCGAGCGCCGCTGGATGATCGCATTTGGATTCGGCCTCATCCACGGCTTTGGGTTTTCGTTTGCCCTGCGCGAGTCGCTCCAGTTCGCCGGCGGCCACCTCGCGGTTTCGCTCGCCGCGTTCAACATTGGCGTCGAGCTGGCGCAGGTCGTCGTGCTGCTGGTCGCGGTTCCAGTGCTGACCTGGGCGTTCCGCCGAATCGTGGCCGAACGGATGGGGACGATCATTCTTTCGGCGCTGGTGGCCCACACGGCCTGGCACTGGATGACTGAGCGCGGCGGTGTGCTGGACCAGTACACGTATACCTGGAACGGCACCGAGTTGGTGCGGGTCCTGATTCTGCTTGTGGTGGGAGCTGCCGTGCTCTGGTATGGCCGTCCGCTTGTCCGCCGGGCGCTCGGACCAGACGACCCCGGCCCACCGCCGCACGGTGCAGCGCAATAGGGGCCTGGACCGTAGATTTTGACAAATGCCTACTACTTCCATCTATAGAACCGTTTGGGGCGCCGCCGTATTGGTTGGCGCCCTGCTGCTCGCGCCACGCGCGGGCGCACAGTCCGGCGACACCACGGCGGTGACGACAGCCCTTGGCGTGTACACCGCGGCGCAGGCCACCAGGGGCCAGGAAATTCACGGCGCCTCCTGCCTCTCGTGCCACAAGCCCGTCGAGACGATGGGCGAGCGGTTTTGGAACACAATCGTCGGCAGGCCGGTGGCCGAGTTTTTCGGCTACCTCCAGAGCACCATGCCACAGGACAACCCGGGCAGCCTGAGCGGCGAGGATTACGCGGCGGTAATCGCGTACATCTTCAGCCTGAACGATTTGCCCCTCGGCGAGACCCCCCTTCCCGCTGATTCGGTGGCACTCTCCAAGATCACAGTCGCACCGCTCCCCCCCGCACGATCCCTCAGGACAGGAAAACGACGATGACGGTACGCACCCCCCACCGGCGATCGGTCATACTCGGCATTCTGGTCACCGCGGTGATTGCCGTCGCGGTGATCGCGACGCCGTCCACCGCGCGCCAGGGCTCCGGCCTCGTCCGCGGCAACAAGCCCGGCGAGTGGCGATTCTGGGCCGGCGACGCCTATGCCACGCGCTATTCGCCGCTCGACCAGATCAACGCGTCGAACTTCGGCAAGCTCCAGGTGGCTTGGCAGTGGAACGCGGCGCAGGACGGACCGGACGAGTACTATCGCACCACGCCGCTCTTTGCGAACGGCCGCATCTTCACGGTGGCCACGACCCGCCGATACGCCTACGCGATCGATCCAGCCACGGGCAATACGCTCTGGAAGTGGAACAGCTTCGACGAGGGCATCCGCTACAAGAAGGCCCCACGACAGTTCGCGGGCCGCGGGCTCGCCTACTGGACCGATGGCAGCAACGAGCGCGTGGTCGTTGCGACGCCTGGGTACCATATGACGTCGCTCGACGCGAAGACGGGAAAGCCCGACCCGCGCTTCGGCAAGAACGGCATCGTGGACCTGCAGGCCGGCCTGGGCTATCCGCTGGTGCCCCTCGCCGTGGATGACTCTGGCGACCTCGTGATTTCCGAAGAGTACCCGCTGCGCGCCGCAAAGCCGGGCGAGAAATGGGACCCGGTCACGAAGACCGGAGCTGACGGCCAGATCGGCATCGATCCCAAGGAAGGGCAGATCGGCATCAGCTCGCCGCCAATCATCATCGGGAACGTGATCATCGTCGGCAACTCGTCGATGCACGGCTACTACCCGCTGCGCAAGCACAACATCCCGGGCTTCGTGCGCGGCTTTGACATCAAGACCGGCCGGCAGCTTTGGAAGTTCAACCTCGTGCCGCAGCCCGGCGAGTTTGGCTGCGACACCTGGAAGCTCGGCTGCAAGATCGGCTCGTCGGGCGTTGGCAAGGTGGATCCGTGGGCGCCGTACTCGGCGGATCCGGAGCTCGGCCTGGTGTACATCCCCGTCGGCATGCCCGTGGCGGATGAGTACGGTGGTCACCGTCCGGGCGACAACCTTTTCGCGAACAGCATCGTCGCGATCGATGTGAAAACCGGCCTTCGAAAGTGGCACTACCAGCTCGTGCACCACGACATCTGGGACTATGACAACTCGATGGTGCCGAACCTGCTCGACGTGACGGTCAACGGTCGCCTGCGGAAGGTTGTGGCCCAGACCACGAAGGACGGCATGTTCTATGTGCTCGACCGTGCCACGGGCGAACCCATCTGGCCGATCGTGGAGACGCCGGTGGGCCAGAGCGAAGTGCCGGGCGAGGTGACCTCGCCGACGCAGCCGATTCCGAGCCGTCCGGCGCCGTACTCGCAGACCGGACTCGTTGAAGCGGATCTGATCGACTACACGCCGGCCATCAAGGACTCGGCGCTGAAGCTCGCAAAGCAGTGCCGCATGGGCCCGTACTTCATTCCCCCGTCGCCCGTCAATGGCATCGCGGCGAATGGCGGGCAGGCGCAGTACCGCTGCTCGTGGTACGCCCCGGGCGCCAGCGGTGGCGTGAACATCGACGGCGGCAGCGCAGTGGACCCTGAGACCGGCATGATGTATGTGGGCGCGCAGGCCGGACTCTCCACGGCGCAGGTGCAGAAGGACCCCTGCTCGGAAATCGAGTACACGTCACCGCACGACAGCTGTGGTTCGCCTGGCGCACTGCCACCTCCCCCGGGTTACGTGCGTCCGGCGCCGGCAGCGGGTGGCGGCCGCGGCGGTGGATTCAGTCGCGCAGCAATCGTCAGCAACATCAACGGCATTTCGATTCTGAAGCCGAAGCAGCTGGGTGGCATCACCGCCTACGACATGACCACCGGCGACAAGAAGTGGTGGGCCCCGAACGGCGGCATTTACTACAACGTGCCGGTGCCTGCGGGATCGCTCTGGGCCGGCGTGACATCGCTTCCGCGGCGGCCGAACAACTCCAGCCAGCCGCAACTGATCATCACGAAGACGCTGCTGATCAACGGAACGGGACGCGGTGGCGGGTTCAACCCTGGCGGCGGGCGTGGCGCAGCAGCGGGAGCGCCGGCTGCAGCGGGCGGACGTGCGGGGGGTGCTGGCGCAGCCCCGGCCGCAGCGGCCTGGGTGCCGAAGCTCTACGCCTGGGACAAGACCAGCGGCAAGCTCGCTGACTCGGTTGCGATCCCATCGGTGACGAGCGCCGTGCCGATGACGTTCTTGCATGCCGGCAAGCAGTATATCGTCTTCGCCACAGGTGCCGGCGCGAACACCAAGCTCGTCGGGCTCACGCTGCCGTAGCCGGCAGTCGCATTGCCGAACGAGCCCGCTCCGGAATCCGGAGCGGGCTCGTCGTTTCTAGGGGACCTGCCGCTCGAGCATCGTGATCTTCTGCCAGATCTTGTTGCTCATGGCCGCGCAGAGGTTCTCAATCTCATTCACCGCGCCCAAGGTCACGCTATCGTTGAAGTGCTGCGCGTGGAGCGCGGCGAGTTTTCCGGTCACCGAGAGCATCTCGCTACAGTAGTCCAGGTACCGCCCCAGCTCCGCCGGCGTCAGTGATCGCTTGGGCGATGACGGCGTGTCGGCCGCGGGCGAACTGACCCGGACTGGGTCTTTCGTCAACTGGTGCATGTCCACGATGTGCGCGATGCTGCGCAGCCTATGCAGCGATTCCAGTGCGCGGCGGCGCTTCAACCGGTCCTCGAGGCTCATCAGGAAAAAGACCGCGATTCCAAGGAAGATGAGGTCGTTGATAAGGGCCTCGGTGGTCTGCACGACGCTGGCCAGTCCATCAATTCCTGTCGGCAGCCTGAGCGTGGCCACCAGCGTCACCAGCATTGCGCCGATGGCGATGATCACCGTCCACACCACGATCCGGATCGGCCAATTGGGCCGCGCCAGGAATGTCATGAGTCGCGCGGTGGAGTCCCCGACAGCGATCAGGTCTCCCGCCACCCGCCCCAACCCCGAGCCGGGAAAACGTTCCTCAATCCGATCGCGAAGCCGGACGAGTGTATCGAGTATGAGTCGTACGTCGAGAAGCGGCGTCGGCACGGGATGAAGCTGCCGCCCCGGTCACGCCTGGCGCAACTCTGCCCGGCGCCACTGCCACAGCGCCATGCCGATCACCAGCGCGCCCGCGACCAATAGAGCGGCGGTGTTCCGCTCAAGGAACGCCGTTCCCAGGTAGACCGAACCAGCCGCATAGGGAAGCTCGGCCAGCGCCAGCGCCGACAAATACACGCGCCGCCGAATTCCCGCAATGCCAAAGAAGTAGCCGGCCACATCACTCGGTACGGCAAGCTGAATCAGCAGGACCGTGGCGAACGGCGCATTCGGCGCGGCAATGTGGCCATAGCGCTCGATTTGCTCCGCAGAGAGCAGGCGCCGCACGATCGGTTGGCCGAGGTGACGTCCAATGGTGAAGGTGACGATGCCACCGATGAACCACCCGGTCCAAAGCAGCACTACCGTGAGTGGCGCACCCCACGCGCCTACGCCGAGCGGCACGAGCGCCACGCTCGAAACAAACATCAGCATCGAGGAGATGGCAGCCAGCGCCGTGAAGACTACGGCACCCAATGCAGGGTGTGCGTCGATCGCCGGCTGGATGTACGCGAGGAGCCCGGTGACCCGCGCGTGCAGCGACGCCGATGTGGAGACGGCCGCGAGCGCCGCCACTGCCAGCACCATCGCCAACAGCCGCCTGGACGGCCGACGCACCAACGGACGGCTCGATGCATATCCCTTGCTCCGCGACACCCGCATTCCTCCCCGGTGTATGGCCAAGCATAGCGCGTGAGACAGCCGGAATGGGTGCGGTTTTCCCCCACAAATTTCACCCGTTTGTGCTACTGCGCTCCGCGGCGATCCGGGCTAGGTTCGAACCATGGAATCCACACAGGTCGTGCTCCTCGCTTTTGGCGGGTTGGTGGTCGGGGTACTCTGCACGGTGATGGTGCAGGTCTGGGTGACCCTTCGCCAACTGCAGCAGGAGCTTCGCGCCACGCAGGCCAAGGTCGATCCGCTGCTTGACGAATTGCGGACGACCCTAGCGCAGGTCCGTAGCACGACGCAGGTGGCCTCTGCCGTGGCGATGGCCGTGACGGCGGGAGTTCAGGCCTGGCGGCACGCCAAGAGTGACGCGGCAGACGAAAGCGCACCGTAGCAATTGGAATAACCGGAAATACCCCAGCAGGAGGCTCTACCATGACAGACACCACCGTACGCCCAGGTTTTAGCGGGGCGCAGATGTTCGTCGCCATTCTTGGCGCCGCCGCAGCAGGTGCCGCCGTGGCACTGCTCACCGCTCCCCGGTCAGGCAAGGAAACGCGGGCCAAGATCAAGGAGACGCTTAACGATGGGCGCGACAAGGTCACGGAAGTGCTCACCGAAGGTCGTGACAAGGCGCGCCAGCTTCCCGGCGCAATGAAGGTGGCCGGAAATGCGGCCCGCACGGCCTTCACCGAAGCGATGGCCGAAGCGTAGATGTACGAAGCCCGGCGCCAAAACCTGGCGCCGGGCTTGTAACCGTTGCTCCACGGGGACGCGACGGGGTCGGCTGGGCTCAGCCCTTCGATCCCGCCGCGCTTGTGGTAGTGAAGATTTCGCGGAAGGCCTTGGAGAACCGACCCATCTCCTCTTCCGTGCCGATCGAGACGCGCAGGTGCTCCAGCATCGGCGGGAATGGGCGACCCACCGCAATGCCTTTCGCGCGGAACGCGTCGATCACCGGCACTACCGGGCGCTTGATGTGCACCATGAAGAAGTTGCCGTGCGAGGGAATGCTCTCATAGCCGAGCCCCTTGAGGTCACGCACGGTCGCCTCGCGAAGCGCGATCGTCCGCTTCTTCACCGATTCCATGGCTGCGGTGTCCTTCAATGCGGCCACCCCGCCCCACTTCACCACCGCGTTCACGGTGCCGGTCTGGTGGGCGCGCATCTTCCGCGCGATCTCCGGCGTCGTGATGACGTAGCCAAGCCGCATGCCGGCAAGCGCCGCAATCTTGGAGAAGGTGCGCGCAATGATCACCGGGCGGCCTTCGAGCACGTACGGCACTGACGTCTCGTAGTCGCTGGTGTCGACGAAATGGTGATAGGCCTCGTCGATCAGGATCGGCATGTCTTCCGGCAGCTCTTCCACCAGCTTCTTCATCTCGCGCTTCGGGATGATCTGGCCGGTCGGGTTGTTCGGATTGCAGACATACACAAAGCCCGTCTCACGATAGTGCAGCTTCGTGGCCTTGATGAGCGCCGGGATGTCCTGACGGTAGTCCGGCAGGAGCGGCACCCGGATCGCCTCGGTCTTGATCGTCGTGGCCTGTTGATAGACCGATCCATATGACGGATCCGACCCGACGACCTTCTTGTCCGGATTGAGGAAGGTCAGGCCGACGACGTCGAGCAATTCACCCGAGCCGGCGCCCAGCAGGACGTTCTCGGTCTTTACTCCATGATGATTGGCGATCTCCTGGACGATGTTGCCGTCGGGATAGCCATAGCGGTTCCCGTACTTCATCGCCTTGATCATCGCCTGCGTAACGGACTCCGGCGGCCCCCAGCAGTTTTCGTTGTTGCCGAGTTTGGCCATCGCATCGTACTCGGCCTCGGTGATCGTGCGACGCGGGGCCTGAGCCTGGCCCTGCCCCTGGATCATCGCCGCAAGTTCGCTCGGCGAGAGGGTAAGGATGCCGGCGGTAGCTGCCGCGCCACCGAGAAAGCGGCGACGGGAAACCGGGTTCGGGAAGTCCATTGGACGAGCTCCAGCGTGCTGGTGAGTGGACCTGAATGCTCAATGCTATAGAATCCCGGGCAAAAGAGCCATCCCGGGCGGCCTGGGACCAGGGCTACTTCGGCTGTTTGACGATCCGCAGGTAGGGCTTGGGCGCCTTCCAGCCGTCGGGATACTTGGCCTTTGCATCTTCGTCGCTGACGGCCGGCAGGATGATGACATCGTCGCCGTCCTTCCAGTTCACGGGCGTCGCCACCTTGTGCTTCGCCGTGAGCTGCATGGAGTCAATCACGCGCAGGATCTCGTCAAAGTTGCGCCCCGTACTCATCGGGTAGCTGATGGTGAGCTTCACCTTCTTGTCCGGCCCCACCACGAACACGGTGCGGACAGTCTGGTTGTTCACCGCGGTGCGGCCTTCGCAGGTGTCGCCTGCTTCGGCCGGGAGCATGTCGTAGAGCTTGGCGATTTTCAGCTCCGGGTCGCCGATCATCGGGAAGTTCACCTTGGCGCCCTGGGTTTCCTCGATATCCATCGCCCACTTGCCGTGGCTGGACGCCGGGTCGACGGACAGTCCAATCACCTTGGTATTTCGCTTGCGGAACTCGGGCTCGAGTTTCGCCATGTAGCCCAGTTCCGTCGTGCAGACCGGCGTGAAGTCCTTGGGGTGCGAGAACAGGATGGCCCAGCCATCTCCCATCCATTGATGGAAGTCAATCGGGCCCTGCGTGGTCTCGGCCGTGAAGTTTGGCGCGTCGTCGTTGATGCGAATCGGCATACGTTCAGTAAGCGTGAAGGGTGGATAGTCATCAATATTAGTCAGACCGCTTTTTTCGCAAAATTTTCCGACAAATGAAACAACGAACCACATCCGATTTTCGGCGCGCTGTCAGATCGAACGCCTCCGGGGCGCCCCTGTTGGCCCTCGCGCTTATCCTGCCGTTGACCCAGACGGCGACTCTCCCGGCGCAGGTGCTTCCACGCGCCGTACCGGAATCGGTGGGCTTCTCGTCCGAACGGCTTGCAGAAGCCACGGGGCTGCTGCAGCAGCTGGTGCAGGAACAGAAGATCGCCGGCGCGGTGGCGGCGGTGGCGCGACGCGGCAAGCTGGCGTATCTGGAGGCGGTGGGCGTTCAGGATCTCTCCACGCGCGCACCGATGACGGAGCGCTCGCTGCTCCGCATCTATTCCATGACCAAATCGATCACCGCAGTGGCTGCGATGATGCTGCACGAAGAGGGGAAGTTCGCGCTCGACGATCCGGTCGCGAAGTACATCCCTGAGTTCGCGAATGTGAAAGTCGGCCTCCCGGATGGCACGACGCGCCAGCCCGCCCGCGGCATCACCGTGGCCGATCTCCTGCTGCACACGTCGGGGTTGAACCACCGCACCTCGGCCATCTATCGCGACGAAAAGGTTCGCGCGCGCGAGATGACGATGGCGCAGTTCATCGCCAATCTCGTTCGCGTGCCGTTGATGGAGGACCCGGGAACTCGCTTTCGCTACAGCGAAGGGACGACCGTGGTCGGGCACCTGGTGGCTATCTGGTCAGGAATGCCCTTCGAGCAGTTCCTGGAGACACGCATCTTCCGCCCGCTCGGCATGACCGACACGCGATTCTGGGCGGCAACGCCGGAACAACGCGCGCGTCTCACGACGGTATACGCACCGGTCCCAGGTGGCGGCATCACGCCGGTCGAGATCGAAACGGTGCCGTTCACCGAACGCCCGACCCTGATCGAGGGCGCCGTCGGCCTGCTCTCCACTGTCCCTGACTATCTGCGCTTCAGTCAGATGTTGCTGGGCAAGGGCGAACTCGGCGGCACTCGTTTGCTCAAGGCTGCAACCGTCGAGATGATGGTGCGCAATGGGCTTTCCGACGCAATCCAGCAGCTGCGCGGTGGCTCGAACGGCTGGGGCCTGGCGAACGTCAACGTGCTGCTGCGGCCGAACGCCAACAATTCCGCGAGCGTCGGCGAATACAGCTGGGACGGAACGGCGGGAACGATCTTCTGGGTCGATCCGGTGCAGGAGACCATCATCATCCTGATGACCCAGAGCGCACCGTCGAACCCCGATCAGATTCGGCAGCGATTCAAGGCCATCGTGCAGCGGGCGCGAATCGACTGAGCCTCGATCTGCGTTTGACAGGGTCAGCCGAGTGTCCCACTATTTGGCCCTCACACCGACCCAGGGACTGCCATGCGCGCACTCCACAATCCGGCTGTTCGCCAGGAACTTGAATCGCGCCTTGCTGCGCTCCGCGCCGATGCGCCGCGCAAATGGGGGGTGATGACCTCCGACCAGATGCTCTGGCACGTCAACCAGTTCATGAGCTGGTCCATCGGCGAGGGTGACCCGAAGCCGCCGGGCAAGAGCGCGATACCGGCGTGGCTGATGAAGTTCTTCCTGCTCAACATGCCCTAGCCCAAGGGCGCGCCCACGAACCCCAAGGCCAAAGCCACCGGGCAATACGACTTCGAGGCTGAGCGGGCACGTTGCAAGGAACTGATGGCCAAACTCTCGGCACGGTCGATTGACGGCCCGTGGCCGGACGATCCCTCGTTTGGTCCGGTGAACGGCAAGTTCGTGAGCCAGCTCCACGCGAAGCACCTCGACCACCACTTCAAACAGTTCAACGGCTGACGGATTGGAACTCCGCGCTCGCTGATCCCGTAGGGTTTCGCGAGAGAGGTTCTGCGTCTATTCACGGAGGAGGATTCACCGTGTCGGGACAGGGTTCTACGGGAAACGTGATCGCGGCGGTGTGCAGTTTTTTCGTCCCGGGGCTCGGACAGCTCGTGCAGGGGCGGATCTTCGCGGCACTCGTGCAGTTCGTGATGGCCAGTGTGCTCTGGATTATCTGGCTGGGCTGGCTCGTGCACCTCTGGTCCATCGTGGACGCTGCGCTCTATAAGCCGAAGTTCGGCGACTAGTTGCGGTTGTGGGGCACTCTTCCCGCCTGTGATCACGGCACGGGCATTGGGGTACTTAAGGGCATGAAGCGCCTTTGGGCCATGTCCTGCGTTGCAGTGGCCGCACTGATTTCGTGCAGCGACCCCACTGCCCCCGCGCCCGCGGCTCTCGACAATCGCTGGGCGCTGGTGTCCATCAGCGACCAGCCGCTCCCCGCACGCCCGCCGGGGATGACGTATACCGTACTCGCCGATACGCTGCGGTTCGGCGTGACATCAAATCGCTGGAAGCCCAGCCCGCTCGCGCTCGCGATGCGCCGCGTGCGAGACGTCTCGGGAGGTGAGAGAATCGAAGAGTGGTGGCTGACATACGAATCGGCCGATCCGCCGCCCTCGCCATTCTCGATTCGCCTGCTGTGTGCTGACGGCGATCTGGCCGCTTGCATCGACGGCAGCGGGCATGCGACGCTCGATGCAACCGGACTCACGCTTCGGTTCAACGAACCGGTGTTCGGGGTGCTTAAATACGCGCGGGTGCCGTAAGCACTACGGCACCCGCGACAGTACAATCGTCACCGCGCCAGGGCGCGGCTCAGCTCCACTTCAAATCCGCCTTGCTGAGCGGCAGGCTCCGCACCCGCTTGCCTGTCGCCGCATAGATCGCGTTGACCAGCGCCGGCACGGCCGGTGGCAGCATCGGCTCACCGAGCCCCGTCGGACTGTTGTTCGACTTGAGGAAGTGCACTTCCACCGGGCACGCCTGCCGCATCCGCAGCAGCTGGAAGCTCGTCGCCGTGGTGCCGAAGTTGGTTTGCACCACACGGCCCTTGTCGATCGTGATCTCCTGCGCCAGCGCTTCAGCGATGCCATCGAGCACGCCGCCCTGCGTCTGGTTCTCGGCGTGGCTCGCATTGATCACCTGGCTGCCGATGTCTCCGGCGCACCAGACTTTGTCCACCTTGATCGCGCCAGCCTTGCTTACCGTGGCCTGGACGACCTCCGCGAAGTAGCCGAGGTGCGAGTAATGGAATGCCACACCCATCCCCGTGCCCTTGGGCAGCGTGGTCTTGCCCCAGTCCTTCTCGGGGTTCTGGCCCGAGTGCGCATGCTTGAAGGCAAAGCGGTTGGGCGTGGCGGCGTTGAACGCAGCCAACTCACTGGGCGAGAGGCCGGCGTTGAAGGCCGCTTCCTTGCCCGCCGCAGTCGCCGTGGTGCGCGTGCCATCGATCAACGGAACGGTGTCATTTTGCAGGTCGTGCGGCGCACCGCCCGTGCCCTTGTCCGAGTACGCCACCGCGCAGCCGCGCTTGAGGCCCCATTCCCCGGTACTGATTCCACCATAGACACCGCGCGAACCCGAGGCCGTGGCCGTGATCACGCAGGGCTTTTTCGGGTCGAAGCTGGCAGGCACCTGCACCATCAGCGTGACGTTCTGGCGCCCCGTGCCATCGTCGGCGAAGGCGATGTACTCGGTGCCGGGGACCTTGCCCTCGCTGGCCACGACGGTGCCCTGCGCGTCCACGTTGGGGCCGTACAGGCGGCCGTAACCACCGGCCGCGGTCATGTCGAGCAT
>Ga0207952_1001138_pt1 | contig 12786 bp, 15 predicted proteins | sample SubbioR12Aug_8Ca_FD_184831 | JGI IMG/M metagenome (GOLD analysis project Ga0207952, IMG submission 184831) | Serpentinite rock and fluid subsurface biosphere microbial communities from McLaughlin Reserve, California, USA - CR12Aug_8Ca (SPAdes) | ecosystem: Environmental > Terrestrial > Deep...
CGCGCGCGGAGCGAGCCTTCCCGACCCCGCGCGCCTCTTCAATGCCAGTCTTGAGGGCGGCACACGCCGGGCGATCGACATTCGCGAAGGGGAGACCATCAGCGCGCGCGCGTTCAAGGCCTTGGTCAAGGCGGCGGTAGCCGCGAACACGGCGGAGTCTCAGAAGAGGCCCAAGGCACGAACCGCGCGATGAGCGGGTCAAAGCGCCGGCGACCGGTTCTCCTTGCCGGCGGCAATCCCCAGATCGCCAAAGCCGACGGCGATGCGCCAGTACAGGCCTACATCAAGGCCATGCCCGGATGGAAGAGCGGACTCGGCAAACGCCTCGATGCACTGATCGTCCGCGCCGTGCCCAAGCTGCGTAAAGCCGTGAAGTGGAACTCGCCATTCTACGGCGTCGAAGACAACGGTTGGTTCCTCTCGACGCACGTGCTGACGCGCTGCGTGAAAGTGACCTTCTTTCGCGGCTCATCGCTGAGACCAGTCCCGCCCGGCGGTACGCCCAAGAGCAAGGAATCGCGCTGGCTCGACATCTACGAAGACGACGTGCTCGACGAAGCGCTGCTGACCAAGTGGATTAAACAGGCGGCCGCCATCCCGGGTTGGGACGGCGGTTCACACAAAAGCGGCGGCGTGCCGCAGTAAACGCCCAAGGCCCCAAACTCGGCCAGTCCCATGTTCGCGTGCTTCGACTGGGGGGGGGCTGGCTTTACATACATAGAACTGCTATGTATAATACTGCTAGGTATGAAGGTCATCGACCGGAACGCTCTCCGTCACATGTGAGTTCATGGAAATCAACAAAGACCTGATCGCGGCGTCGTCCACGCCCATCGTCCTCGCGATCCTCGCCGAGGCGGACAGCTATGGCTATGCCATCCTGATGCGCGTGCGGGAGATCTCCAAGGGGCAGATGGAGTGGACCGACGGCATGCTTTATCCCGTGCTGCACCGGCTCGAGCGCCTGGGTCATGTCACGGCCCGCTGGGAAAACTCGGAAACCGGCCGCAAACGCAAGTATTACCGCATCACCACCGCGGGCAAAGCCCAACTCGCCGAGGAGCAGCGGCAGTGGCAGGCGGTGAACGCGACACTGAAGGGCATCTGGTCCTCGCTTTCCATCACGCTTGCGCCGAGTTCTGCGACGCGGGCGGCACTTCTTCTCCAGGCTGCATGACCATGGCGACTCCAAACAACGCACCAGATCGGGCACTCGAAGACCAGATCGACCAATGGCGGAGCTACCTCAGGCGCCGACAGGCCATTCAATCGGTTGACGTCGCGGAACTCGAGGATCATCTGCGGGAACAAATCAGCACGCTCAGCGCGGCCGGCCTGTCCACGGACGAGGCGTTCCTCGTGGGGGTGAAGCGCATTGGCGACCTCAATGCCCTCTCGCGCGAATTCGCCCGCGAGCATTCGGATCGGCTGTGGAAGCAGCTCGTGGATGCGCCGCAGGACGCCGGAGACGCGCCCGCACGAACGCGCACCGACGCCGCCATGGCGATTGGCCTTGCAGTCGCAGCTGGCGTGGCCGTGAAGGCGCCGGCGTTGTTCGGCATGCCGATGATTGACGAGAACGAGAGCTTCTACGCGCGGCACGCGAGCCTCTTTGTGCTGCCAATGCTCACCGGCTACTTCGTCTGGAAGCGGAAGCTGGCCGCGTCCACGCTGCGCTGGCTGGGAGTGGCGTTCGTCGGGGCGCTGGTCTTTGCGAACGTCTATCCGCTCAAGCCGCTGGGCGCGCTGGAGATGCTCACGGCGATGCACCTCCCCATCGCGCTCTGGCTGGCCGTGGGTGTGGCCTATGCCGCCGAGCGCTGGAATCAGGTGGCGGGGCGCATGGACTTCATCCGCTTTTCCGGCGAGCTCTTCATTTACTACGCCTTGATTGCCTTCGGCGGCGGCGTGTTCACGGCGTTTCTCCTGATGCTCTTTAAAATCATCGGGATTGACGCCGAACCCTTTGTGCAGACCTGGTTGATTCCCTGCGGGGCGGCTGGTGCCGTGGTGGTCGCATCGTGGCTGGTAGAAGCGAAGCAAAGCGTGATCGAGAACATGGCGCCGGTGCTGACGCGCCTCTTCACGCCGCTCTTTGCTACGCTGCTTGTCGCGTTTCTGGTCACGCTGCTGTTCACCGGGCGCGGCGTGAATATGGAGCGCGACATGCTCCTGGCATTTGACGGCCTGCTTGTGATCGTACTCGGGCTCTTGCTGTATGCCATATCCGCACGCGATCCCCGGGCCCCCGCGAGTGCCTTCGACGTCATGCAAGTGGTGCTGGTGATCAGCGCATTGCTCGCGGATGCCGTGGCGCTCTGGGCGATTGGGGCGCGCATCTCGGAATACGGCTTCACCCCGAACCGCACCGCCGTGTTGGGGATGAACATTATCCTGCTGGTCAACCTCGCCTGGTCGGCGGTGGTGTACATCCGCTTCCTGCGCGGTCAGGGCCCGATCGCGGCGCTCGAGCGCTGGCAAACGAACTACCTGCCCGTGTACTCGGTGTGGGCGGCGATCGTGGTGATCGTGTTCCCGGTTGTGTTCGGCTTCCGGTATTGATATGAAGGCGTCCTTCCTCGTTCTCACGGTCTGCGCCACGACCCTCGGGGCGCAGGGCGCGCAGCCGAATCTCGCCGCGCTGGATTCTCTGGCGGGCGCAGGCGTTCGCGCCGGCCGCGCGGCCGGCCTCGTGGCCGCCGTGGTCAAGGGCAACACCATTCTCCTCATGAAGGGCTACGGCAAGGCCGACCTCGAATGGGATGTGCCGATGCCGACAGACGCGATGTTCGAGATCGGGTCGGTATCCAAACAGTTCGCTGCCGCGGCGATCCTCCAGCTCCGCGATGCGGGGAAACTGACCCTCGATGACCCAATCACCAAATGGGTACCGCACCTCGGCGCGAGCGGCAGCAAGGTTACGCTCCGCCACCTGCTGACCCACACGTCCGGAATTCGCCGATTTGCCGACGAGGATGCGTTCGAGATCAACTGGTTCGCTGCCCGCTATCCACGCGACTCGGCCACCGCGCTGATCACGATCGATCCCTTTCTCTTCCAGCCTGGTGAGGCTCAGGGGTACAGCAACTCGGGGTTCTGGCTGCTCGGGCTTGTGGTGGAGAAGGCGAGCGGGATGAAGTACGAGGATTACCTCGCCAAGCAGATTTTTGAGCCGCTGGGCATGACGCGCTCGATGTATTGCGTCACACACGCAAACATCCCGCGTCGCGCTCACGGCTATGGCCTGGAGGGCCCAGGCCGGCTGCGCCGCGCCCTCATGGTCAACTACAACTGGGTATTCGCACCGGGCGCGATCTGTTCGACCGCCGCGGACATGGTGACCTGGCTCCAGGCACTCCACGGAGGCAAGGTGCTCTCGCCGCGGTCGTATGCCGAGATGACTACGCCGGCGAAGCTCAACGACGGCTCGACGGTGAGATACGGTTTCGGAATCAAGGTCGCTGAGGACTATCGCGGAGTGAAGTACATCGGCCACGGCGGCACCGCTCCCGGCTTTCGCGCCGAGGCCGCGTGGTATCCCGATGCGCAGTTGGCAGTGGTGGTGCTGATGAACACATCGCCCACGAATCTCCTGCCCGCAAACGTTGCCGGGCAGTTGGCGCGCGAGCTGATTCCCGCGAAGCGGGCCGAAGGACAGACATTCAAGGGCGATCCGGCGCCGTTCGTCGGCAAGTATCAACTCGTGATGGGCGGAAACCAGCCGCCGGGATTCATCGTCGAGGTGACGGCGAGTCCGGGGGGGCTGTCGTTCGCGCCACCGGGCCAGCGGGCAGATCCCCTGCCGTGGGCCGGAGGCCTGACGTTCTATCTCGGTGAGACCACGACGCTGACCTTCCGACGCGCAAACGGGGAAAACGGTCCCGTGACCGAGCTTCGTCGTGACGACGCAGGTAATCACGCCATCCTCAAGCGCATTCCGTAACCATGCCTGACAGGCTGCCCAGTCTGGTGCTGCTTGTGGGATGCTGGGTGCCGTCGATGATTGCCGGACGCGCGGCGGCGGCGCTCGTGCGCCGGCATGTGGGCCAGATTCGCCCGGTCTGGATTCACGGTGGCTTGACGGTCTTTGTGGCAGCGTCGTCCGCCACGTGGTTTGTCATCAACCTGAACGCCGTCCCGCCGTACATTCCCGGCGCCACATTCGATCCCACGTTTGTGCCACCGGGAGCGACATCCGCTCTGGCGCTGGTGACCGCGGTGGTGGTGTTGCCGGTCAGTGCGATTGCGTGCGCCGTTGCTTACCGGGCGGGCATACGCGCATCCAATGAACCGCGTGGCCGCTGAGGCCCGCGACTGCACAAAGACGGATAGTTTCTGCATAACCGATGAACAACTCGCTTCGTCGAATCCGCGGCGCGCTCGGAATGGGCGTCACCTGGGCGGTTGGCTGGGCAGTCGCCGGCATAGGAATCGGCGCGCTTAGCATCGTCACACCCTTCCTACCCTGGGAAGGGTTCTTCGCTGTGTTCGACGCCCCGTTGCCTGCCATGGCGGTCCCCGGGTTCTTCTACGGCGCAATCTTTTCGATCGTTCTCGCGATCGCCGGCCGCAAACGCCGATTCTCGGAGTTGTCGATGCCGCGTTTCGTCGCGTGGGGTGCGCTCAGTGGCGTGCTCTTTCCGGCGCTGCTCATTGGAACGGGGCTGGCCAGCCCCTCGGGTGATGCAGGATTCGATTGGGGACGACTCGCATTCATGGCCGGAACGCTCACGGCGTTCAGCACGTTCTCTGCGTGGGGCACGCTCGCCATTGCCCGGCGGGCGGAGCGCGGCGATCAGTCGGTGGACGCGGGCGAACCCTCCGCGCTGGGCAGTGGTGATCGCGACGTCGCGCCGGTCGCGCGCGGACGGGTCCACGTTCGCAGGGACTGATCCCGCACCGGTCGGCTCGCCGATCTGGCGATATGGTATTCTTCGCGCACATGCGCCGTCCATTCACATCCACGTTCCTGCTTGCGATGCTCGGCCTCGCGTCGGCTTGCGCAACAGCGCCGGTCTCGACACAACCCACCGCATCTCGCGCGCCTACCGAACTACTCGGCCACTTCGCCGACGATTACGGGAATTTCTTCCGAGTCGCGGATTCGCTGTTCGAGCAGCTACCGCGCGGACGGTTCCGGATTGTGGAGTGGAATCTGGGCGAGCAGTACTTCATTGCGCGGAACGCCGAGACAAACCCGAGCGATGCCGGCCTCTGGACTCGCATTGACTGGATGCGCTTCACCGATATGGCGCCATTCAGCTGGGGTTTCTGCATGACCGCGTATCGCGCGCCCACGGAGGCCGCCGCGCGCGCTACGCCGAGCGCCAATCGCGCAACACCGCGCACTGGTTGCAACGGCCATCCGTTTTCGCGGATGCGCCCGGCCACGGATTCTGTGCGGCCACCGGGCGCCGGGCGGTGAACGACTTCACGGTCGGCGCCGCAACCGATTCCGAGATCGACGCCCTCGCGAATCTGATGCGCGAGACGATCGCGGCCATCCCGTACTACAACGATCAGGCCAAACAGGCGGAGTTTGCGAAGTACGGCTCGGAGGCAATTCGCTCGCGCGCCGCGAGCGATCCGCACGCCCTTCTGGTCGCGCGCGACGATGCAGGCCTGATCGGTTTCTGCGTGAGTCGCTTCGACGACGCGACGATCTGGCTCGACTGGTTTGGCACCGCGGCCCGCGCCCGGAGGCGCGGAGTGGGCGCGGCGCTGCTCAACGCACTTGCGGCAACTCTACCGGCGCGGAGCGCCCACAAGATCTGGTGCGATTCGCGCAGCGACAACGTGGAGTCAGCGGCCGCGCTGGAGCGGGCCGGATATCGCCGCATCGCAACCCTGAGCAACCACTGGTACCACCAGGACTACGTCTTGTGGGAGTGCTTCCCTATTCGTTGACGTGAATGACCGTCGCGGGTGAGAACCCGTTGAACGTCGTCGCCGACGCATAGGTGTACGCGCCAATCATCTCGCTGTACACGAAGTCGTCGCGGTTCAGTTCCGGCAGGTTTTCCGCCATCGAGATCACGTCGAGCGCGTCGCAGGTGGGGCCGAACACTGCCGACAGTTTGGTCTTGCCCCGCTTGAACGCCTTCACCGGGTACTTGGCGTGATCGAAGATCTGGCCCGAGTAGGTATGGTACACACCGTCGTTGATATAGTAGGACGGTTTTCCGTCGCGCACGGCCTTTCCGATGATCTTCGACACCGAGTAGCCCGCCGTCGCCACGAAAAAACGCCCTGGCTCGGCGAGAATCTCGATGTTCGGCGGAAAGAGGCGCTTGATCTCGGAGTTGATGATCCTGGCGAGCTCGCGGAAGGGGCGCACCGATGAGTCGTAGGGCGCCGGGAATCCTCCCCCGATGTCCACGAGGTTCATTCTCGTGTAGCCGCGTGACTGCGCTTCCTTATAGATGTCGGCGGTGAGATTCAGCGCTTCGACATAGTTGGTGTAGTTCGTCGTCTGGCTGCCCACATGGAAGCTGATCCCCTCCACCACGAGATCGCGCTTGTGCGCCTCGAGAATCAGGTCTACCGCCTCACCCGGCGAGGCGCCGAACTTGGACGACAATTCGACCATCGCCCCGGTGTTCGGCACCTTGAGCCGCAGCACGAGTCCCGCGCGCGGCGCGTGTTGCTTGATCTTCTCGATCTCGTCGAAGTTGTCGAAGGTCACCAGTGGCTTGTACTGATCCAGCTCTTCGAGCGTTTCGACCGGCTTGATCGGGTTCGCGTAGATGACCTTGTCCCAGATCCACTGCTGGCGCTTCTTCGCCGGCCACTTGGCGATGTTCTCGTATACGAGATCGAACTCGGGCATCGACGCCACGTCAAAACTCGCGCCTTGCTTGAACAACGTCCGCACGACCGCCGGATCGGCGCCGGCCTTGACTGCGAAGTACGGCTGCACGCGCGGGAGATACGTCCGGAAGGTCCGGAAGTTCTTCCGCAACTCATCGTGATCGATGACGAGGAGCGGCGTGCCGTACTTCTCGGCCAGCTGCTTCAGTCGTGCCTTCGAGATCATTCGCCGTCCTTGACCAGGAAGTTGCGGAAGCCCCAGGGCTCCTTGGTGTCGAACTGCGGCTTGTTGAAGCCGGCAAATTCGTTCTTGTAGTCCTTGAGCGGCGTCCAGTCCGATGGCGTCGAGATGAACTTGCCGAGATAGGGCTTGGCCATGCCAAGAACGAACTCGTGTGGAAGGTCATCCGGCACCACGACGCCCATTTCCGGATTCTGGATCATCCAGACTGTCGCGGCCACAACCGAAATCGCCACCTGCATCGTAGTGGCATTCTGGTGCGGCACGAGCCGGCGCGACTCTTCAATGCTGAGATCGCTTCCGGTCCACCACGACTTGTAGGCGTGACCCATGAGCAGTGCGCCGAGGATGTCGGAGCCGCCGGTGATCTCGTCGTTCATGATCCGCTGGTTCTCAACGAGGCGGTAGTTGTAGCCACGCATCTCGTTGAGCGACGCAATCGCTGCGTCGGACGGGCAATAGGCGTAGTGCACCGTGGGGCGATACTTGGCCTTCCCCTTCTCCCAAACGGTGAGCTTGTCCGAGATGGTGAATGCCTCACCGTGGCGCACAACCATGCCCTGAATGGAATAGTTCGGCACCCAGGTGCGGACCCAGGTGTTCATGCCCATGCGCGCGAGGCAGATCTGGTTCCTGGGGCCTTCCTTGTGCTTGTACGCATACGGCGGCAGCCACTTCTCGTGCGTCCCCCAGCCCAACTCGGCGGTGGTCTGACCCTCTTCACGGAAGCCCTCGATGCTCCAGGTGTTCACGAACTCGTCAACGCGCTTCGGCTGGTCGGAGATCTGCGTATCGCGCTCCGAGCAGTGAATCACCTTCACATTGAGCGCCTGCGCGAGGTAGTTGAACTTCTGGGTCTTGATGAGGTCGGCCACGACAGCCGCCTTCTTGCCGGCGATCTTCTTGTCGGCGATCGCGGCGTTGCCGATGTCGATCAGCCCCTGCTTGGTGAAGTGCGAGATGAGGCCTGGGTTCGCGCCGTGCTCGAGCACCGCCGTGGGGCCCTTTTCCTTCCACTTGGCCATCATGCGGCGGACGTTCATGTGCCGCCAGTAGAGCGTCTTCGTCGTCGGGTGCTTCTTGGCACTGCCCGCGTACGGGTCCCAGAGTTCCGTCGACGTATTGATGTACATGACGCCGCGCTTGTGGCACCAGTCGAGGATCTCGCAGGCGTCGATGTTCCAGGCGAGGTCAATGACCACGTCACCCTTGCCGACGAACTTGCCGAGCAAAGCGCCCATATTCTTCTCGGTCACGCGGTCGCGGACCCAGTTCACGCCCTTGGCAATCCACGGTTCGAGCTTCTTCGAGCGGTCCTCGAAGTCCATCACGGTAACGTTTCGCGGCTCCACCTGCAGGTGCCGGAAGAGAATCGGCAGGGCGCATTCGGCTACGGCGCCGTACCCGACGAAAAGAATTTTGTTCTGGAAAGCGGTCATGGGATGTCTGAGGAAAAACGCTTAAAAAACGCTTCCGGGCGGTCCGCACCGGGGAGTGCGCGCGAGCGGTCCGCGCGTCAATGGAATTGAATCAGATCGCAAGCAATTTGCCAGCGAATGCGCGAACTTTTTCAGAGTGCTGACATGAACGACGCGGCACCCCGACCGTTCCTGACCGCGCAGTGGCGCGACTTGCTGATGCTCAACTATGCGGTCGATCCTGCGTGGTTGCGCCCCCTGGTGCCGCGCGGCACGGCGCTCGACCTCTGGCAAGGCGAGGCGCTCGTCAGCCTTGTGGGGTTTCGGTTCACCGACACACGGGTGCTCGGCGTTAGCATGCCGGGGCACCGGAACTTCGAGGAGGTCAACCTTCGTTTCTATGTGCGTCGCGAGGCGGACGACGGGCCGCGCCGGGCCGTGGTGTTCATTCGCGAGCTCGTACCACGCCGCGCGATCGCGTGGGTGGCTCGCGCCTGGTACAACGAACCCTACCGCGCCGTGCCGATGCGGCACGCCCTCGACGTCAGCGGAACTGAGCGCGCACTCCGCTACGAATGGCACCAGCTGGGTGACTGGGTCGGCCTTGCCGCCCGCACAAGCGGAGTCCCAGCCCGGCTGCCCCCCGGCTCCGAGGCCGAGTTCATTACCGAGCACTACTGGGGCTATACGAGGCAGCGCGACGGCGGCACCATTGAGTATCGCGTCACCCACCCCTCGTGGCACATCTGGCCGGCGCTCGACGCGCGCGCGATCGGCGACCTCTCGCTGACATACGGCCCGGAGTTCGGCGCAACGCTTGCCGGCGCGCCGCAATCGGCGTTTGTTGCAGAAGGGTCAGCTGTAACTGTATATCGTCCGCAACGCCTTCAACCCGAATCCCGCCCATGAGCCGAGCCGCGCGTACGGTCGTCATCTTCGGTGCCTATCTCATTGCAACCGGCGCAATGCTGCTTGTTGCGCCTAACGTGCTCCTCGGACTGCTCCGCATCGCGCCGGCGACCGAGCCCTGGATCCGTGTGCTGGGCATGATCGTGGCAATACTTGGGGGCTACTACGTGGTAGCCGCCAGGGCCGAACTCACCGTGTTCTTTCGGGCGTCGGTCGCCTTCCGTCTTTTTGCACTGGCCGGATTCGGCGGACTGGCTGCACTAGGCTGGGCGCCGGCCACGTTGATCGGCTTCGGCGTCATTGATGCGCTGGCGGCGCTGTGGACGCGCAGCGCGCTCCGGGCGGCCGCATGAATACCACGATGAAACCCAGCGAACTCACGTTCCGGGGCCTCGTCCTCGGCGTCCTGCTCACGTTCGTCTTCACTGCCGCGAACGTCTACCTCGGACTCAAGGTCGGCCTGACCTTCGCCTCGTCGATTCCGGCCGCCGTCCTCTCGATGGCGATCCTGAGCGCGGTGAAGAACTCGTCGATTCTCGAGAACAATATCGTCCAGACCGTCGCCTCGGCGGCGGGCACGCTCTCGGCGATCATCTTTGTGCTGCCGGGGCTCGTGATCGTCGGCTGGTGGACCGGGTTTCCATTCTGGCAGTCGTTTCTCATCTGCCTGAGCGGCGGTGTGCTGGGCGTGCTCTTCACGATTCCACTCCGCCGTGCGCTGGTCACGAACTCGGACCTGCCCTATCCGGAAGGCGTTGCCGCTGCCGAAGTGCTGAAGGTGGGCGCGGATGTCCGTGGCGAGACCGGCGCGGGCGCCGGTGAGTCACGCGAAGGGCTCATTGCCGTCACGTATGGCACGCTGGCCTCTGCGGGCCTCGCCATCATCGCGGCGACGCGAGTGGCTGTCGCCGACCTGAGCGGGTTTTTGAAACTCGGAACCATGGCATCGACGGGATACAGTTTTGCCTGGTCGCTGGCACTTCTTGGCGCGGGACACCTTGTGGGCCTCTCCGTGGGAATGGCGATGCTGACCGGGCTGCTGATCTCGTGGGCAGTGGCCGTGCCGTGGCTGACGTCGATCACGCCCGCCGCTGATGGCGTGGACCTCGCCGCGCATACGATCGGCATCTGGCGCACCCAGGTGCGCTTTATTGGCGCTGGCGCGATCGCGGTTGCGGCGCTGTACACGCTGGCGCGACTCACCAAGCCAGTGATCGGTGGACTGTTGAACACGCTTGCCGCTTCGCGCGCTGCGGGGGTGACCGACGACAAGGACCGCGACATCTCGCCGCGGTGGATAATCGCGCTGACCATCGTCTGCCTGGCGATCGCGGCATGGCTGGCATTCACCTTCGCCAAGTCCACCGTCCTGGCGGGCGATGCGGTGAAGTTGACGCTGATCGCGATCCCGTTCGTGCTCATCGGCGGATTCCTGATCGCTGCCGTCTGTGGTTTCATGGCCGGGCTCATCGGTGCGTCGAACAGTCCGGTCTCGGGCGTCGGCATTCTGGCGGTGGTCTTTGCGGCGTCGGTGCTCGTGCTCGCCGTCGCGCCCACGGCGGAGACGCGGCCCGCGCTCGTGGCCTTTGCGCTGTTCATCACGGCAATCGTCTTCGCCTGCGCCACGATCTCCAACGACAACCTGCAGGATCTCAAGACGGGTCAGCTCGTTGGCGCGTCGCCAATGCGTCAGCAGATCGCGTTGATAGTCGGCGTGGCGGCCGGTGCCGCAGTCATTCCGCCGGTACTCAACCTGCTCGCCAAGGCGTACGGCTTCGCCGGCGCGGCGAATATCGGCGTGGTGGCGCCGAACCCCCTCCCCGCCCCGCAGGCGACGCTGATTTCGGCGCTCGCGCAGGGCGTGGTTGGCGGAAACCTCGAGTGGACGATGATCGGCATCGGCGCGCTGGTGGGCGTGGGGCTGATCCTCATGGATGCCACGCTCGGCGCCATGAAGAAGCTGCGGGTTCCGCCGCTGGCCGTAGGCATCGGTATCTACCTCCCGATGTCGGCGACGTTCGCTGTGGTGGTCGGTGCCGTGCTCTCGCACTGGTATGCAGGCCGGGCGAAGTCGATGAACAACCCGGCGCGCGCCGAACGACTCGGCACACTGGTCGCATCGGGCCTGATTGTGGGCGAGAGTCTCTGGGGAGTGCTCAACGCCGGGTTGATCGTCGGGCTTTCAAGTGATGCGCCCATCGGTCTCATGGCCGAAGGGTTTGCGCTCGCGCCGTGGCTGGGCGTGGCCGGGTTTGTCGGCGCAATTGTCTGGCTGTACAGCTGGATGCTGCGGCGTTCGCGAGCGGTGACGTGAGTCTGTTCGTCGCCGAAGCCGTCGCTGTGCTTGAACGCACGCCAGGTACAGTTCGCGCACTTCTTTCCGGTCTACCCGAGCCGTGGATCGTGGCGAACGAGGGTCCAAAGACGTTCACCGCGTTCGACAATGTCGGGCACCTGATCCACGGCGAGCGGTCCGACTGGATCGCGCGCGCGCAGATCATCCTTGCGCAGGGTGATAATCGGCAGTTCGAGCCCTACGATCGCTTTGCGCAAGAGCGTGAAAGTGCCGGCAAGTCGCTCGCGCAGCTGCTCGACGAGTTCACCGAGTTGCGCGCGGCGAATGTCGTCACGCTGCGTGGGTGGAAACTCGACGTTCGGCAACTGGCGCTCGAGGGAGAGCACCCTGCGTTTGGCCGCGTGACGCTGGCACAGCTCCTTGCCGCCTGGGTCGTGCACGACCTCGGGCACATCGCGCAGATTTCACGCGTGATGGCCAAGCGCTACCGGACTGATGTCGGTCCGTGGCGCGAGTACCTGCCAATCCTGGACCGGGGGCCGAAGTGAGCACCGAGACGTCACTGAACAAGATCGCGCGCGTCAGCAGCGTCGTGGGAGCCATGGGCTCGCTCACGCTCATGTTCTGGACCGGGCGCCAGAACCAGTCGCCGATGCTGATGCTGATGTTCACGGCGTGGGTACTTGCACCATTTGCGCTCATGGCGCTGGTGCAGAGCAAGGCCACGATGATGCCGGCGGTTGCGCGCGTGCCACTCGATTGGGGAACGATCGCGATCGGTGCGGGGTCGGTGCTCGTGTACGGCAGCAACGCCCTGCTGCACTACTCGACCAAGGGCGCCTTCCTGTTTCTGGTCGTTCCATCCGCCGGGCTCTTCGTGGCCGGGTTGGCGCTGCGCAATGCGGTGCGTCGCGCGCGGCAGAAATAGCGCTACTTCACCTGCCGCAGCACGTCTTTTCCGACCCAGCGCTCCGCCGGATGCGCTGACGCGGCGAGTTTCTGCGCGAGGGCCAGTGCCGCCGGCTTGACCGCCGGGCGTCGCACGCAGATTCCGCGCAACGCCCAGCTCACGCCCTTCTTCACGAAGTTGCGCTCGTCCTTGGCGCCGCGGG
>Ga0207952_1001139_pt1 | contig 12784 bp, 10 predicted proteins | sample SubbioR12Aug_8Ca_FD_184831 | JGI IMG/M metagenome (GOLD analysis project Ga0207952, IMG submission 184831) | Serpentinite rock and fluid subsurface biosphere microbial communities from McLaughlin Reserve, California, USA - CR12Aug_8Ca (SPAdes) | ecosystem: Environmental > Terrestrial > Deep...
GGTAATCCCCCCATTTTTAACCACAGCTAAAAGTAGCACTATGCTGCAATGGCGAGTTTTTGTTTAGGAGTTGTTCCTCCCAAGGCCATGTTAGGCCGTTCGTGATTGTACGTCCAAAGCCAACGTGTGGCGAAATCCTGTACCTCATCCACAGTATCAAACAGATGATGTACTAGCCAATCGTAACGCACGGTCCGGTTGTAGCGTTCCACGTAGGCGTTTTGCTGTGGCTGTCCAGGCTGGATATATTCTATCCTGATCCCTCGTCGCTCCGCCCAGGCTATCAAGTGGGTGCTGATGAATTCTGGACCATTGTCACACCGTATCGCCATCGGTTTTCCGCGCCATTCTATGATGTTGTCCAAAGCACGAATCACACGCACGGTCGGTAGGGAAAAGTCGACCTCAATGCCCAAGCCTTCACGGTTGTAGTCGTCTATGACATTGAATAGACGGATACTACGACCATCGGCCAGTTGGTCATGCATAAAGTCCATGGACCAGACCTGGTTCATTGCTGCGGGCTGCGCCAAAGCCTGTGGTTTGTCTCTGCTAAGCCGCTTTTTGGGTTTGATTCGCAAATTCAGCTCCAACTGGCGATAGATGCGATATACCCGCTTGTGGTTCCAGGTGTAGCCCTGCACATTGCGCAGATACAGGAAACACAAACCAAAACCCCAATTGCGCTGATTGTGCGTCAAGCGTATCAGCCAGTCTTCTATCTTCTTGTTTTCTGAAGACAGCCTGGCTTCATACCGATAGCAGACCTGGCTGACGGCAAACGCCGCGCAGGCTGTACGTATGCTGACAGCATGTTGTTGAACCGCCCATCGCGCCATCTCGCGCCGCTGAGATGGCTTTACCACTTTTTTTGCATGGCCTCCGCGATGATCTCCGCCTTGAGTTTCTCTTCGGCATACATCTTTTTGAGCCTGCGGTTCTCGTCTTCCAATTCCTTCATTCTGGCCATCAGCGAGGCATCCATGCCGCCAAATTTGGACCTCCACTTATAGAATGTCGCCCCACTGATGCCATGTTCCCGACAGAGTTCCGGCACTGGTGAGCCTGCTTCTGCCTGTTTCAATATGGCGATAATCTGGCTATCGCTGAATCTCGATGTCTTCATGTAAAACTTCCTCAAAATCTCTATTAAGAAAATTCTACTTTTAAATGCGATTAATTTCTGGGAGGATTACCTATTCGATTTGCTTACCTGTTCCAGAAAATCGCAAAAACTATGCAAATTTAAGTATTGAACTCTATTATTCGGACGATGATCTTAAAACTTTAGATCCACATACCGGAAAACGATTGTGGTTTAGTAACGAGATTGAAATCATTATGCGTCCTGGTACTGGAGAGAAGATTTACAGAGCTCTCGATAAGTCAATAATTGAAGAAGAGTTTATGAAAAAAGTTTTCGATCAACCTGCAGATCAAATAATTAATTCAAAAAACGTAAATGTTGGGTTGTCAAAAGCAGCTTTTACAAAGATGGTAACTGAAAATGACGAAGTAGCAGATAAAATAGATTTAAGTTCGTTCAGGTTATTTTTTGATGCGTTGGGAATGATGCTAAAAGAAGCTTGATAAATTTCTGATTGAACCGGCACACTGATTCTCAAGCCGTTAAAATCATTACTTGTAGCAATTACGATTAGTTCTACGTCATAGAGTATTAATTGCTGCGAAGTTTCATGCTCGTTAAAAGCTATCTGTGAGATAGCTTTTAATAGATATGAGGGCATCACTTCGTCACAATCGCAAACGTCCCCGCCGCCTTGTCGATTAATCCAAAGAACCGCACCAGATCTATCTTGCTGCCATCCACCTTCAAATCATCACTGAACAGCGTATCTTTGACGCCCGCCGTTCCCGCCATCATCTTGATAAAGATAGGTTTGGTCAGTGTCAGTGTGGCATTCGCATCTTTGGCTGGTTCAGCTTTCTTGTGATGCAGCACCGCGTTTTCTATCCATAGTACGTAGGATTCTTTGGTGTCGGTCAGGACAAGATTGAGCTTGTAGTCTTTGCCTTCGGCACCCGGGCCATTCAGACCTGCGGCCATGGCTTCGAGGAAGCGGTCTATCGGGGTTTGGGACAGCATTTCTATCATGGCGGCGCGGTTCACGCCTTTGGCGGGCGGGCCGTTGCGCAGTTCATTGGCGGCGGTCAGGTAGCTGTTGCGCCAGGTGGATGCTTCTGCTGTGTAGCCCATTTGTTCATAGGTGCGGGCCAGTAATTCTTTGGCATTCTTGTTTTTGCTGTCGGCAAAGACCACGTGGTTCAGCAGCTCTGCGGTCCAGCGATAATCGCCTTTGTCGAAAGAACTTTGTGCGGCGGCGATGGCCTTGTCTGCACCGCCCAGCAATTCTACATAATGCTTGGCAGATTCCTGTGGTGGCAGCCGATTGAGGTTGGCGGGGTTGCCGTCATAAGCGCCGAGATAAAACTGGTAGACGGCTTTGACATTATGGCGCAGGTCGCCATAGTAACCGCGTGCGCCGAAATAGCTTTCCAGTGATTTGGGCAGCTTGATCTTGTCGGCAATTTCATAAGGCGTATAACCGGCATTGATGAGGCGCACGGTCTGGTCATGGGTGTATTTGTAAACATCGCGCTGCTTGGTGATGAATTCTGCGATGCGTGGTTTGCCCCAGACCGGCCAGTTGTGCTGGCCAAAATAGACCTCGGCATCGGCGCTTTGCGCGAGTGCCTGTTCGAGGTAGCCACCCCAGCGCTGGGCATCACGGGCTTTGGCACCGCGCACTGGCAAGAGATTGTGCATGGTTTGCGCGAGTATCTCAGCACCGGCATAGGCTTTTTTATCGGGGATGCTGAAGGTCAGTTCTGAGGGGGCTTCTGCGCCTGGCACATTGTGGAAGACAAAATTGATGCCATCGAGCGTCAGCTCCTGGGTTTCCTTGATGATGAACTGGTTGGGTTCCAGCACGCCTATGCTGCCATAGGCGACACCTTTGCCCAGGCCGGTGTCGACCAGGCCCTTGGGCGAACGTTCCAGGTCTTTGCCAAACTGGTAGCCAGAGCGCCTGGCCATGGCCGTGCCGACCAGGATGTTTTCGCTGGTGGCTTCTTCCATGAAACCATCGGGGGCGATCACAGGGATTTTTTTGCTTGCCACTTCTTCTGGTGTGATGACGCCGAGTGCACCGCCAAAGTGATCAGCATGGCTGTGGGTGAACACGACAGCGACAACGGGCTTGTCACCCAGATGCTTGCGGGCAAAGGCAATCGCGCTGGCAGCGCTTTCCTTGGCAGTCAGCGGGTCAACGATGATCCAGCCTGTCTTGCCTTCTATGATAGTCATGTTGGCGATATCAAAACCACGCAACTGATAAATGCCATCGGTGACTTTGAACAAGCCGATTTGTGCGTTGAGCTTGGCATGCCGCCACAGGCTGGGGTTGACGGTGGATGGGGCTGCGCCTTCTATGAATTTCCAGGCATCGAAATCGATCAACACTTCACCTGAGAGGCCGCGGATTTTTCCTTCTGGTTTGGCGATGAAGCCGCGCTTGGCATCTTCAAAATCCTGCTGATCATCCAGTGCCAGACCTTGTGCCATGTCGGCATTGGCCTTGACCGTGGTGGCGGTGGCGTCACCCATGGCAGTGGTGGCAGGTTTTTGGCTACAGGCAGCAAGCAGCATGGCTACCAAAGTCAGGGCCGCAGTTTTTTTCAGGTGTAGGTGTTGAGGTGTTTTCATATCGTCTCCGGTTCTTATAAGTTATCTGCTTTGATCATGTCTGCTGCCTTTTCTGCAATCATGATAGTCGGTGCATTGGTATTGCCGCCTATCAGTGTGGGCATGATGGAGGCATCTACGACGCGCAAGCCTTGCATGCCTATAACACGCAAACGCTCATCGACGACTGCCATGGCGTCTGTAACCTGGCCCATCTTGCAAGTACCTACAGGGTGGTACTGGGTATCTGCCCTTTGCCTGATATCTTGCTGCAAGCCTGCCACATCGTCTGCCCTGGTAGGGTAGAGCATGTCGCCGCGCATGTGATCAAACACACTGGATGCAAACAGCTTATGCTGGAATTGCGCGCCACGCACCAGTAAGTCGAGATCGCGCTCATCGCTTAAAAAGCACGGGTCTATGACAGGGGCTGCATGTGGGTCTTTGCTGGCCAGGCTGACCGTGCCATGGCTGTGCGGGCGCAAGACATCAATGTGGCTGGAGATGCCATGCCCCAGATGCGGTTTGCGCGCATGGTCATCGACAAGAGCGATGACGAAGACGATTTGCAGATCAGGCACAGTGAGGCTGGGGTCAGATCGCAGAAATGCACCAGCCTCGGCATAAGTGCTGGTGACCATGCCTGTGCGGTGTTGCCGCCATTCCCACATGGCCTTGCTCATTGTTGTCATACCTGTCAGCGACAGGCCAAAGGTGGCATTTTTGGCGGCGCTGCCTTTGCTGCGCCAGCTTTGCACATAATCGATATGGTCTTGCAGGTTCTTGCCTACTCCTGGTAAATCATGCACGGGCTTGATGTCCAGCTTTTGCAATTCACTGGCCTGGCCTATGCCAGACAAGAGCAGTAATTGAGGTGAACCAAAGGCACCGCCAGACAAGATGACTTCGCGGCGGGCGCGTATTTGTTTCAGCTCGCCAGCCTGATGGTATTCAATACCGACAGCGCGCTTGCCCTCAAAAAGGATGCGGGCGGCGACGGCATGAGTGATGACTTGCAGATTGGATCTGGCCAGATTCGGTGTCAAATAAGCCTTGGCTGCACTGCAACGTTCGCCATTCTTGTGGGTGACCTGGTAGAAGAAAGCACCTTCCTGTTGTTCACCATTGTAGTCAGGCGTGTGAGGCAAACCGCATTCGCCAGCAGCCTGGATGAACAGGTGGTTGATCTCGCTCTGATGGCGCGGGTAGCAGACATTCAGCGGGCCGCTCTGGCCATGGTAGCTATTTTGTATATTTTCATTGTGTTCGGCGCGTTTGAAGTAGGGCAGCACTTCATCATAGGCCCAGCCGGTGTTGCCGAGTGCTGCCCAGTGATCATAGTCCCAGCGGTGGCCACGTACATAGAGCATGGCATTGATGGAACTGGAACCGCCCAGGGTCTTGCCACGTGGCTGATAACCGCAGCGGCCATTCAAGCCAGCCTGAGGCACGGTCTGGTAGCCATAGTTATGGTATTTGGTTGGCACGATGGCGGCCACGCCTGCAGGCGCATGTATCAGCACACTCTTGTCCGGGCCGCCTGCTTCCAGCAAGGCCAGGCTGATGCCGGGGTCTTCCGTCAGCCGGGCTGCGAGTACGCAACCGGCTGAGCCACTGCCTATAACGATGTAGTCGAATTCCTGGGATTTTGACATTTCTTGTCTCCTGATGTTATCGAGTGTATGAGGCTAATTTTTTGGTGTCCAATGCATTCTTGGGCTAGAATCAATGCAGTCAATGCATGGGTTTGTGGTGGTTTTTACATGCTTTAATTGCAGGAAGGAATACCGTGGAATTGAAACGTCTGAGGCACGTCGTGGCAGTGGCAGATGAAAAGAATTTTGCCCGGGCGGCAGAGCGCGTGCATCTGTCGCAATCTGCCCTGAGTCGTAGCATACAGGCGGCGGAAACCGAGCTGGGTGTGCAATTGTTTGACCGCGGCACGACCGAGGTGACGGCGACCCCTGCCGGTAACTTTTTCATAGAACGCGCCCGCAAGCTCTTGTTTGACAGCCGCTGCCTGCAAAGAGATATAGAGCTGTACCGCAGCAAGCAGATCGGTGACCTGGCCATAGGTGTGGGGCCTTTTCCGGCGGCGACACTCTTGCCCATGCTGATGCCTGAATTGCGGCAGCACTTTGCGGGTGTCAACTTGCGTGTCGAAGTCAATAACTGGGAATACCTGGCAGAACATTTGCGCAATGAAGAACTGGATTTTTTTGTGGCTGATACCCGTGACCTCCCGCCCGGCCAGGACCTGGACATCAAACTGCTGGCACGCCAGCGCGGCGGTTTTTTTGTGCGCGCCCATCATCCATTATTGAGCAAGCCGCGCAGGTTGCCTGCCGATATTTTGCAATATGGTCTGGCATCGGTACGTTTGCCGCAAGCCATACGCAAGGCGCTGGCGCAATTGCTGGGTTTGCCTGCCAATGCCAGCTTGCCCATCGCGCTGGAATGCGATGATGTGCTGACACTCAAACGCGCGGCCCTGGAATCTGACACCATACTGGCCGCCATCAATGCTGCCGTGGCAGATGAAATCCAGCGCGGGCAAATTGTGCCGCTGGTGATAGAGGGCATACCGACCATGCATTCAGAATTGGGCATCGTTTCTTTGCGGGGCCGCAGCCATTCGCCAGTGGCGCAGTTTGTAATAGGCAGGTTTAAAGAACTGGCGGACCTGCATGCGCGACAGTAGAAGGCACTAGCCGCCAGTCTGCTGCACAAACCTGACTATCGCCGCTGCGACCTCTTCCCCTTTGTCTTCCTGCAAAAAATGTCCGGCATTGCGGGTAATGGCATGCGGCTGGCCTTGTGCGCCTGGCACCAGTTCTTGCCAGGCTTTGTAGCCGCCACGGGTGACAGGGTCGCGGTTGCTGAACAGGGTCAGGAAGGGTTTGTCCCAGCGCTTGAATACTTCCCAGGCGCGCTCATTGCGTTGCCGTTCAGGGTCGTCTGGCGTAGTCGGTACAAAGCTGGGGAAGAGGCGGGCAGCGATGCGGTAAGCACGACCTGGGAAGGGTGCATCATAGGCGGCGATTTCTGCATTGCTCAAACCATGCACGCAACCACTCTTGACGATGCGGCCTATGGGGAACCAGGGGCTGTAACGTGAAAATGCCCGCCAGATTTTAAATGCCTTGGGAACGGTCATCGTACCAGTAGGCAGGGTACCGTTGGCCAGCACGATGCGCGCAAAACGCTCAGGCTCTTCTGCTGCCATGCGCAGGCCAATGAGAGAACCCCAGTCCTGGCAAAACAGGGTCAGGCCACGCAAGTCATTGGCAACTAGCCAGGCTTTCATCCACGACACATGATTGAGGTAGGAATAATCTTTCCTGCTTGCCGGTTTGTCCGAGCGGCCAAAGCCAACCAGGTCAGGTGCAATGACGCGAAAGCCCGCTGCCAGCAAGACCGGGATCATCTTGCGGTATAAGTATGACCAGGTTGGCTCGCCATGCATGAGCAGGATGGGCGTGGCGTCGCGTGGGCCTTCATCTATGCAGGCGATGCGCAGGCCACCTATCTCGGTATAACGTGGCTGGTAAGGGAAGTCAGTGATGTGGGCAAATCGGTGTTCGGGGGTGCGCAAGAATTTTTCTACGACAGGTAGTGCTGACATGCTGAACCTCAGTGATGAAAAACGATTAGAAGCGTTTACTGAAAACAATCTGTTTGCTATCCGCAGGCATGCTGACAAAATCTCCGTCAACACCGACCCTGATCTTGCCTTTGTAAATATTGCCTGCATCACCCAGAAAGGCTGCTTCCATCCCCGGCAGGGGCAAGGGTGGGGCGATATGGTTCAATAGCAGTGCCCCCACTTTGGCATCTCGCGCAATTTCGGCGGCCTGCTCGGGTGTGGTGTGATAATTGGTGATGTCATTGAAGATTTTTTTCAAATGCAACTTGCCAGCCTTGTCAGCCGCTTTTTCCAGCAAGTTGGTCAGCGGGATGGACAGTGCTTCATGCAGCAGCAAATCCACATCCCTGGCCTCGGCTTGCACAACCGCTGATTTGACGGTATCACCGCTGATGAGCAGACTGCGGCCCTTGTAGTTGATGCGGTAACCAAGGGCAGGGTGGATGGGGCCATGTTCAACCGTGAAGGCGGTGATTTCCAGATCGGCATCCTTGAGCAGTGTCACGCTGCCTTGCGCCAGCGGGGTGAAACTTTTGACCATGCCACCAAAGCCACTTGGCGGCATGGTCGCTTCACCATGGTGAGCGACTCGATAGCCCTGGTCCAATTTATAGGCTTGCATGATGCCCTGTACCACAGCCTCAAGGCCGGTGGGGCCGTAGACAGGAACCGGGTTCTGATTACTGGCAGATACCCAGCGTTGCAATAAAAATTCACCCATGCCATCGATATGGTCAGAATGGAAATGGGTGAGAAAGACAGCGTCAATTTGCCCTGCACTAAAACCCATCTTGCCCAGATTGCGTACGGTGCCGCTGCCCAGGTCAAAGATAAACTGCCGTTGTCCGGCGATCACCAGGGTGCAGGGGCCAGAACGTTTATCATCAGGGAAAGGTGAACCCGCACCGCATAAACCCACATGCAAGCCATCGGGCAATTCTGCCAGCGGGTTGGCATTCAGGCGCTGGGCTATCATCCTCTCGGCTATCGCCAGGCTGATGGGCGTACGCAGCAGGTACAGGCCAAAGACCAGCAAGAGCAGGATAGTCAGTGTGATGATAAAAAAACGCTGGCTTTTCATGGCTTGGCCTTGTTCAGGGTTGTGCGGCGTCGGCGCATCAGCAGATAGCCCGCCGTGACCAGACCCAACAAGAGCAGGATGGCTGGATATTTAAAGCGCGGGATATATACATGCACCATCGCATTGGTGAATACCTGCTGGGTAGGCTCGTAACCTTCGGGCATAGGTAATACCCCATTATCTTTGGCGTATTGCGCATAGGCAGTCTGCATGCTGGAAAACACCTCTGGCAGGCTGCTTTGCAGGTCGCGGGTCTCGCCAGGGTCTAGCTGGATATCATATAAATGCCAGCGGCCATCACCCACGGGCGGCAGGTTTTTCACCAGCTTGTAGTCGCCCCTGAACAAGGCCTGGTTGCCAGACAATTCATAGCCTATGTTTTCATCGGCGGGATGTACCCTGTCCTTGCCATCAAACAGCACCGGGATCAGGCTGCTGCCGTGCATGGTTTCTACCGGCTGGCCCTGGTAGCTGCCATTTGGCCTGGGAGTGTTCGCCAGGTCCAGTATCGTCGGTGCGATATCGCTGATGTGGGTAAAGCTCTGGTGGATGCGGTTTTGCTGCATGCCCTTGCCAGCGATGATCAGCGGTACGCGTATGCCACCTTCACCTGCATAGAATTTATAGGTACTCAAGGGCGAGGCCGCAGCACTGCTCCAGCTTGGGCCTATGATGCTGTAGGCACCCTTGTCACCCAGTTTGTCGATGTCGCTGTTGTAGTGCATGTCCAGCCACAGGCGTGCGCTGAGCATGGCATAGGGGTCGGATGCTTCTGCCCCGTTGTCTGACATGAACATGAAGATGGTATTGTCATACTGGCCGCTTTGCTTCAATGCTGTAATCAGGCGGCCTACGTGGTAGTCCATGGCTTCTGCCATGCCTGCATACACTTCCATGCGCCTGGCCTGGTAGGCTTGTTCGGCAGGTGTCAGTGTCTCCCAGTCTTTGGTGGTGGACATGGTGACCATGGGCGTATCTTTGGGCAGCAGGCCCAGGGCAATCGCACGATCGCGCCTGGCCTGGCGCAAGGCTGTCCAGCCTTCTTTATACCTGCCTTTGTACTTGTCGATGAAAGAGCGCGGGGCCTGTACCGGGATGTGATTGGCCTGGAAGGCGACATAGGCAAAGAAGGGTTGCCTTGATTTGTCCGATGCGTTGTTATCACTCTGGATGTAATTGATCATCCGGTCTACATAATATTCTGAGGAATAAAATTCCCTGGGCATGATGGCTTCCTTGCCATCTTCAAACCAGTAAACCTTGTCGGTCAGATCGAGATAGCGCTTGCCGGTTTCCCAGTTGTCTGAACCACTGTCGCCCTGGACGATGGAGCGATCAAAACCACGCTGGTCCGGCAGATTATGCGGCTCTTTGCCTACATGCCATTTGCCTGCGACGTAGGTGCGGTATCCGGCATCTTTCAGCAGGCTGGCGATGGTCACGACACGCTCGTTCAGGACACTCAGATAACCGGGTTTGCCTTTATGCTCTTGCGGTATGGTTTCGCGCATATTGCCCACGCCATTGCGGTGATTGTCTACCCCGGTCAGCAGCATGGAACGAGTGGGCGAGCAAGATGCAGTGACATGGAAATTGGAAAAGCGCGTGCCCAGCTGCGCCAGTGCATCGAGGTTAGGCGTGGCGATTTCACTGCCAAAAGCACCGACATCGCTAAAGCCCCAGTCGTCGGCCAGCAAAACCACGATATTGGGTCTGGAAGGCTTGTCCGTACTACCTTGTGGCGGCGGGGGGATCTCGCTGGCCAGGGCGAGCTGGCTGGCAAGGGATACCAAGGCTAGCAGCTGTGTGGCGCGCATGCTTATTCCTTGACGGATTTCAGTTTGAGCAGCGGCTGCCAATGCAGCAGGCCAAACAGGATCGTCAGCAGCAGGCTCATCCACATGGGGCCACGATACTTGCCCAGATGCTTGAACACGGCCACGGCCTCCAGTGCATGAATGATCAGCAAGAGCCCGGCCAGATTGATGCACGGTCCTGTATAGGCCGGGGGCAGCAAGCCTGCCAGCGCAGCAAGAGCCAGTGCATAGACCAGCAGGCAGAATAGTTTGAGGATATTAGTCAGCATGTTTGGCCTTGTTTGGATAATTGTTCGTCGGAATCTGCCATTTTTTGCAAGAGATTGGCGATGACCCATAAGCGATCTTGCCCCCAGACTGCAGCGCCAGCGCAATAAAACGAGGGTACGCCCCACAGGCCCAGGGCGAACATCGCTTCCCGGTTGATCTCAGCAGTGTTGCGCCAGGTCTCATCATGCAGCGCCAGTTGGACATCTGCCCAGGGCATGCCCGCCCGCTCGGCGATCTTGCGCAAACCGCGATCGCTGCCAGCATCGAGCCCCTCGGCCCAGACGCCGCGCATAAAAGACAATATATAGTCTTGTCCACGTCCCAGACTTTCAGCCAGTGGTATCAGGGCCAGGCCACGCTCGGTGGGACTGCCTACGGGGTCGTTCAGGCGGCCAAAAGGAATATTCCGCGCGTAAGCTTCACGTGCGGTGTCCATGGCGATATACATTCTTTTATTTGCAGGTACGGGCAATCCGCGCATGACCATGGGTAGCAGGAAGCGCAAGTTGATTTTCGCTCCCGTTAGCTGGCCCAGCTTGAATACTCGCTCGGCTACGATGGCTGAATAGGGGCTGCGCAAGGAAAAGAAAAAATCGATTTCTGGCCGCTGCGCAATTCTGAGCGGCCCGGTCAGATCTCCCGGGGGCGGATACAGATAGCCCAGATCGCTACCCAGTTCTTCTTGCAGTCTTTGTTCCAGGTGATAGAGTCTGTCTACACCCCAGTACCATTCTCCCTCGTACCAGAAACAGGCACCCAGGTAATGGCCCCTTGACTTTCTCAGTGTATTTGCACGCTGCATGTCTGCTATCGTTAATTCTTCCGTAGCAGGGGAGAATTCCAGCGTCACTGCTGCCAGTTCTGTCATTGCATGTGCTGCGTTCCACAGAGCGGCACTGATGCTGTCCACAAGCTGCGTGAATTGTCCGGTATGGATGGCCGCTACCAGCATGCGGTTCGCCAAGCGGATGTTTTCTGCTGAAGGTTGTTGTGAGAAGTCGGTAAATGGAAAACCAAAATGCTGCGCCAGCAGTTGCGCATCCTGACGGCTATAGGCTTGCAATTTATCGCGTTCAGGTGCCGCCGCTTGCTCCGGCGGGCTGACCACGTAAGGCAGAATTTCCAATGGATACTTTTGCTGCATGGCGCCCAGGCTATGTGCCGCCAGTACGCTATAGGGATCATCTGCCTGATGGAAATAATGAAGCTGCCTTGCCGTGCCGTTGCGCACTCGTGCCCTCAAGGCCCGTTCGCGCAACTGAAGCAGTCGGGAACGACCCAGCATGTGCTGGGTAACCACAGGCATCAACAGGCTTTTGATGGACATGCGCCGTGTTACCAGGCTTTGATGAAGCGCAACTGCAAGGTACGCGATACCAGGGCATTACTACCGCCAAAACTCTGGCTATAGTGCAGATTGAAACCTGCCTCCTTCCCTGGCAGCTTATAGGATATAAATGGTCCTGCGGCATAACTCTTGTAACGATTACCTCCTGCAGGTGCACCTGTGCCACTGTCATCGGTTACCTGGTTGATGGCCAGTACGTTCGAGCCGAATGCCCAATTACCCGAAACCTTGATGATACCGGCTTCGGCATAAACAAAATTGCCACTGCGATAATTAGTATCCTTGTTGGTGCTATTCATACCAAACGAGAGCCTGCCTGCAATGGTGACGCCGCTATCCCAGACTTCGCTGCCATGATTGGGATTGAGGGAGTAACTGACAGCCACACCGGGACGCAAAGTGTAAAAATTACCAAAGCCTGGGTTGGGACCCCTGTCCTTATTGTAGTTGCCGGTAGGCACAAATAGAGAAACACCAGCGGCGATCTTCAGACGGTCTTGTTGTTTGATCCAGACCATGGACAGCTCGGTGTCGCCCATGCCTGAAGTATCGGCATTCTGGCTGGCCAGGGTACTGGCGACAGCAGCCTGTACCTGGGCATTGGCCGCTGCCGCCACGCCGCTGATTGCTCCGCGCAAAGCGGCTGGCAAGGCAGGGTTGGGCGTAGGGCTGACTGTGCCAGCAGGGCTCACGGCCGTAAATGTGCGGCTTTGCTTGATCAGGGGGATATTCATGGCAAAGGCAATATGCCCGTCGCCATACGTGCTTTGTGTCAGGTAACCAGCCAGGATATTGATCTGGGTTTGCGGCTGGTCAAATCCTATGGCCGCGGAAGGTACATTGAGCGTATATGTGCCATCGGGTACCGCACCCTTGGTCAGGGTGCCTGTGGGCAGCGGCAGGCTGCGGGCGGGCA
>Ga0207952_1001141_pt1 | contig 12758 bp, 8 predicted proteins | sample SubbioR12Aug_8Ca_FD_184831 | JGI IMG/M metagenome (GOLD analysis project Ga0207952, IMG submission 184831) | Serpentinite rock and fluid subsurface biosphere microbial communities from McLaughlin Reserve, California, USA - CR12Aug_8Ca (SPAdes) | ecosystem: Environmental > Terrestrial > Deep...
AAGAAAGATGCGATTCACTACGCCTGGGAATTGCTGACGACAGTCTATGGTTTGCCAAAAGACAAGCTGACCGTCACCGTCTATCAGGAAGATGACGAAGCCTACGATATCTGGAAAAACGAAATCGGCGTACCGGTAGAGCGCATCATCCGCATTGGCGACAACAAGGGTGCGCGCTATGCATCCGACAATTTCTGGCAAATGGCTGACACTGGTCCTTGCGGCCCTTGTACCGAGATTTTCTATGACCACGGCCCGGAAATCTGGGGTGGCCCTCCAGGTTCGCCAGATGAAGACGGCGACCGTTTTATTGAAATCTGGAACCTGGTGTTCATGCAGTTCAATAAAGATGAAGCTGGCGTCCTGAATCCTCTGCCTAAACCATGCGTGGATACCGGCATGGGTCTGGAGCGCCTGTCTGCGGTCTTGCAGCATGTGCATTCCAACTATGAAATCGACACTTTCCAGAGCCTGATCAAGGCAGCTGCACGTGAAACTGGCTGTACTGATCTGGAACACAATTCCCTGCGCGTGATTGCCGATCATATCCGCTGCGCTTGCTTCTTGATCGTTGATGGCATCATCCCAGGCAATGAAGGCCGTGGCTATGTGTTGCGCCGCATTACCCGCCGCGCCTTGCGTCATGGTCACAAGCTGGGCCAAAGCCAGCCTTTCTTCTACAAGCTGGTGCCTGATCTGGTCAAGGAAATGGGTGTTGCCTATCCTGAGCTGGCCGAAGCGGCTGAGCGTGTTGCTCAAGTATTGAAGCAGGAAGAGTTGCGCTTTGGCGAAACTCTGGGTAACGGTATGAAGATACTGGAAGCAGCACTTGCCAAAGACAGTAAAAACCTGGACGGCAAAACAGCGTTTACCTTGCATGACACCTATGGCTTTCCGCTTGATCTGACCGCAGATATTTGCCGCGAGCGCAATGTTGTACTGGATGAAGCAGGTTTCCATGAGGCGATGCGCAAGCAAAAAGAAAGCGGCAAAGAAAATAGCGAATTCACTATGGCTGCCGCTATTGAGTACAGTGGTGAAAAGACAAAATTCGTCGGCTACGATCAATTGCAACATGAAGCCAAAGTGATAGCCCTGTATGTTGATGGCACTGCTGTCAATGAAATCAAGGCTGGCCAAAAAGCGATTGTCGTTCTTGATACCACACCTTTCTATGCAGAGTCAGGTGGTCAAGCTGGCGACTCTGGCGTGTTGGTTGGTGTAGATGGAAGCGTCTTTGATGTAACTGATACCAGAAAAATCCAGGCAGATGTATTCGGCCATCACGGCGTATTGAAATCTGGCAGCCTGGCTATTGCACAGAATCTCAAGGCAGAAGTGAACCAGGAAATCCGCGCACAAACCATGCGCAATCACTCAGCCACGCATTTGATGCACAAGGCCTTGCGTGAAGTGCTGGGTGCGCATGTGTCACAAAAAGGTTCGCTGGTGGATGTGGAAAAAACCCGCTTCGACTTTAGCCACAATGGCCCTATGACTGCGGACGAAATCCGTCAGGTAGAAACCATCGTCAACCGTGAAATTTTGGCAAATGCGGCAACCCAGGCACAGGTCATGGGCTATGACGATGCGGTCAAACACGGTGCGATGGCATTGTTTGGCGAGAAATATGGCGATGAAGTGCGCGTACTCGACATCGGTACTTCGCGTGAGCTGTGCGGTGGTACTCACGTATCCCGTACTGGTGATATCGGCCTGTTCAAGATCGTTGCTGAAGGTGGTGTGGCTGCCGGTATCCGTCGTGTAGAAGCCGTAACTGGTGAAGTCGCGCTGGCTTTGGTACAAAATCTGAACAGCCGTATCAATGAAGCTGCAGCCGCCCTGAAAACCCAGCCAGAAGAATTGACCCTGCGTATCGGCCAGGTGCAGGATCATGTCAAGGCTTTGGAAAAAGAACTGGCAACACTGAAATCCAAAATGGCTTCCAGCCAGGGCGATGATCTGGTGACCCAGGCGGTCGATGTCAAAGGTATCAAGGTGCTGGCTGCGACGCTGCAAGGCGCTGACGTGACAGCCCTGCGTGAAACCATGGACAAGCTCAAAGACAAGCTGAAAACAGCCGCCATCGTGCTGGCAGCAGTCAATGATGGCAAGGTCAGCCTGATTGCCGGTGTGACAGCGGATACTACATCCAAAGTCAAGGCGGGTGACCTGGTCAATTTCGTGGCGCAGCAAGTCGGCGGCAAAGGTGGTGGCCGTCCTGACATGGCGCAAGCGGGTGGCACGGATGCCAGCGGTCTGACAAAAGCCTTGGAGGGTGTGACTGAATGGGTAACTTCACGTCTATGATACACATACGTCGCGCTGAAATTTCAGATGCGGCCCAGTTGCAAAGGGTGTTCGCCAGTGGCGGCACCTATGCAGGTACTTTGCAATTACCACATCCAACAACAGAGATATGGCAAGAGAGGCTGGAAAAGACTGACCCCAATGATACCCGCCTGGTTGCCATCTATGATGGCGTGGTGGTGGGTATGGCCAGCCTGCATATGGAAAAAAAGCAAAGACGTAGTCACGTTGCCTCGCTTGGCATGGGTGTAGCCGACTCTTTTTCTGGACGCGGAATAGGCACGGCGCTGTTGACCGAGCTGCTGAATTTATCGGACAACTGGCTCAATCTCCTGCGTCTGGAATTGACGGTGTTTTGTGATAACACGGCCGCCATCCATCTGTATAAAAAATTTGGCTTTGAAAAAGAGGGTACCATGCGTGCCTACGCTTTTCGCAATGGCCAGTATGTCGATAGTTATGCCATGGCGCGCCTGCATCCCAAGCAGGCGATGATACCGTTGAGGGAAACCTGAGGTCAGCATGGAATTGAAGTTTTGCCCTGTATGTGCAACATCTCTGATAGAACGTCCCGATGAACAGGAAGCTGGCAAGCTCAGGCTGGCCTGCCCTGAAGGGCATTGGACCCATTGGGACAATCCCCTGCCTGTGCTGGCTGCCCTGGTCGAGTTTGAAGACAAGATACTGCTGGCACGCAATGCGGCATGGCCAGAAAATACCTTTGCCCTCATCACTGGCTTCATGGAACGTGGTGAAACCCCGGAGCAGGGCGTAGCGCGTGAGCTCAAGGAAGAAACCAATCTCGATGCCGATGAAGTGACACTGATAGGTGTCTATGAATTCATCCGCAAGAATGAGCTCATCATTGCCTATCACGTCAAGGCGTCGGGTACAGTCAGCCTGTCGCCAGAATTGCTGGAATACCGCCTCATAGAACCCGAAAAACTCCGTCCCTGGAATGCTGGTACCGGTCACGCCATGGCAGACTGGATGCGCAAGCGTGGCCTGGAACCGGTTTATCGGGAATGGGAAAGTAAATAGGCATTTTTTGCAATGCAAACAAGGCTTGCAGTTTAGGAAAAGAATGAGTACCTGATTCATTCTGCAATGCAATTAAAAGGCAGTTTTACAATTGTTTTGATGAAATATCCGGATTTAGTAAGTCAGCAGTAAGTTTAGTGACTAAGATGAGAGCAGTGGCTATAAAAGAATAATTCTTGGATTCGCACTATTTCGGTGCGGAAACTTTCTAAAATAATTGCTCTTTTGTTGTTAGTCTGCTGCGACGCACCATACGAATGAAAATTCCGGTAGAATTGGTGCATTAATTGTAGAGCGTATGTGCTTACTCAATTTGTATTACTGGGAAAATCATGCAATTCAATAAAGAACTGGATGCACGCGGACTGAACTGTCCTCTTCCAATTTTAAAAACCAAGAAGGCGCTGGCCGAAATGCTCACTGGAGAAGTGTTGCATGTGCTGGCGACTGATCCTGGTTCGGTAAGGGACTTCAAGGCCTTTTCCAAGCAAACCGGCAATGAGCTGTTGTCGCATCAGGAAAACAGCAAAGAGTTTGAGTACTTCATCAAACGCAAATAAGCCCAATAGTTTGTTCAGCTTGCTTACCCGCCGGCAAAGCAGCGCAAGAAAACCCGCACTCTGTTGCGGGTTTTTTCGTTTCTGTATTTTCGTTTCTGTTTAATTTTCCTAAAAATTTTCGTTTATCGTTCATTTAAATATGGTTTGAATCGATCCGATACGCCTGCTGCTCCGTATTGGATTAGGCATTCTGCTCTAGTGGTAAAGTGGATTAAAAAGAACGCTCGTGCTAAATTGTGCAAAATCTTGATGTTTTCGTTTTATAATCAATAGAATTTACGTATACGTCAATTTGCAGGTGCGAAAGCGCAGTAATATTAGAGTCTTAATTGAGTACGCGGGCCCGTGAGGTCCTACTCAATGCAGAAGCCCGGCAGGCTTTCTTGCTCGCAAGCAAATCGATGGAACGTCAGGCAGCAAATTTTCAGTATCAAGCTTTAAAATTCGTAGCAAGTTTCGTATAAATCGGTATTAAATTCGGTATTCCCCAATTAGCTCATAAAGGCAGAACTATGAAAGTCCTGGTACCAGTCAAACGCGTCGTCGATTACAACGTCAAAGTACGTGTCAAATCTGATGGCTCTGGCGTTGATATCGCCAACGTCAAAATGTCCATGAACCCATTTGATGAAATCGCAGTTGAAGAAGCGACCCGTCTGAAAGAAGCGGGCGTCGTGACTGAAGTCATCGCTGTTTCTTGTGGCGTGGCGCAATGCCAGGAAACCCTGCGTACTGCCATGGCGATTGGTGCTGACCGTGGCATCCTGGTCGAAAGCGATGCAGAACTGCAACCACTGGCCGTCGCCAAATTGCTCAAGGCACTGGCTGACAAAGAACAACCACAACTGATCATCCTCGGCAAACAGGCTATTGATGATGACAGCAACCAGACTGGCCAGATGCTGGCAGCCCTGCTGGGGTGGCCGCAAGCGACTTTCGCTTCCAAAGTCACGGTTGCTGATGGTAAAGCCATAGTCACCCGTGAAGTAGACGGCGGCCTGGAAACATTGTCCCTGACACTGCCAGCTATCATCACTACAGACTTGCGTTTGAATGAGCCACGCTATGTGACTTTGCCTAACATCATGAAGGCCAAGAAAAAACAACTGGACAACGTCAAACCGGCAGACCTGGGTGTAGATGTTGCTTCCCGCGTCAAGACTCTGAAAGTCACTGAGCCACCAAAACGCAGCGCCGGTATCAAAGTACCTGACGTAGCGACTCTGGTTGCCAAGCTGCGCAATGAAGCCAAGGTTATTGGCTGATAGCTTTCAGCTCTCATAAAGACAGAATTTAAGAATAATTTTTGTTGCCGGGATATTGATCCTGACAATACATCAAGTGGAAGACATCATGACTACACTCGTCATCGCTGAACACGACAACGCTGGCCTCAAGGGCAGCACATTGAACACTGTTACTGCTGCTGCACAATGCGGCGCAGATGTACACGTACTGGTAGCTGGTTACAATGCTGGCGCAGCAGCACAGGCTGCGGCGCAAATCGCAGGCGTTGCCAAAGTATTGCATGCAGACGCAGCGCATTTTGCCGATGGCCTGGCAGAAAACATTGCCGAGCAAGTACTGGCAATCGCTTCTGGCTACAGCCACATCCTGGCACCGGCAACTGCCTACGGCAAAAACATTTTGCCACGCGTTGCTGCCAAGCTCGACGTATCGCAAATCTCTGAAATCACCAAGGTAGACAGCCCTGACACTTTCGAGCGTCCTATCTACGCTGGTAACGCCATCGCTACCGTACAGTCGACAGATTCAATCAAGGTCATCACTGTGCGTACAACAGGCTTTGATGCTGCTGCTAACGGAGGTTCTGCTGCTGTGGAAACTGTTGCTGCCGTTGCTGACTCTGGCAAATCAGCATTTGTTTCCCGTGAAGTAGCCAAGTCTGACCGTCCTGAACTGACCGCTGCAAAAGTCATCGTTTCCGGTGGCCGTGGTATGGGTTCTGGCGACAACTTCAAGATTCTGGAACCACTGGCTGACAAGCTGGGTGCAGCCATGGGCGCATCCCGCGCTGCGGTGGATGCTGGCTTTGTACCGAATGACTGGCAAGTTGGCCAAACCGGCAAGATCGTTGCACCTACGCTGTACATCGCTGTCGGTATCTCTGGCGCGATCCAGCATCTGGCCGGTATGAAAGATTCCAAAGTCATCGTGGCGATCAACAAAGATCCAGAAGCACCGATCTTCTCGGTAGCTGACTATGGCATCGTTGGCGATCTGTTTGATATCGTTCCACAGTTGGTAGCTGAATTAGGTTAATTTCTTGGCCGCTGCGGCGGCCTGATGGGGCAGGTAAGCGGTTTATCGCATCATTCAGGCGATCTTCCTGACCTGCCCCTTTTTCTTTTTTTGGGATACAAAAATGAGCTATGTTGCCCCTGTCAAGGACATGCTGTTCCTCATCAACGAACTGGCTGGTCTGGCGGAAGTCAATGCCTTGCCTGGCTGTGAAGATGCAACGGCAGAAACCGTAGAAGCTGTGCTGGAAGAAAACGCCAAGTTTGCTAGTGAAGTGGTTGCCCCTTTGAACTTCCCGGGTGATCTGGCTCCAAGCTATTGGAAAGATGGCGAAGTCTTTACCAGCAAGGGCTTTAAAGAAGCCTTCAAGATGTTTGGTGAAGCAGGCTGGCAGGGTGTGCAGCATCCACAAGAATTTGGTGGACAGGGCTTGCCCAAGCTGGTGGCAACACCATGCATAGAAATGCTCAATGCAGCAAGCATCTCGTTTGCCCTGTGCCCGTTGCTGACTGATGGCGCGATTGAAGCCTTGCTGACCGCAGGCAGCGACGAACAAAAAGCCATCTACCTGGAAAACCTGATTTCCGGTAAATGGACAGGCACCATGAACCTGACCGAACCACAAGCCGGTTCTGACCTGGCGATGGTACGCAGCCGTGCCGTGCCACAAGGTGACGGTACTTTTAAAGTCTACGGCACCAAGATTTTCATCACCTATGGTGAGCATGATATGGCAGAAAATATCGTCCACCTGGTGCTGGCACGTACACCTGATGCGCCAGAAGGCGTTAAAGGTATTTCCCTGTTCATCGTGCCTAAGTTTTTGGTCAATGCCGATGGCAGCCTGGGCGCACGCAATGATGCACACTGCGTGTCGATAGAACACAAGCTGGGGATCAAGGCCAGCCCGACTGCGGTATTGCAATTTGGTGACAACGGCGGTGCGATAGGCACGCTGGTTGGCGAAGAAAACCGCGGCCTCGAATACATGTTCATCATGATGAATGCCGCCCGCTTTGGCGTTGGCATGCAAGGTATAGGCGTGGCAGAACGCGCTTATCAAAAGGCAGTGCAATACGCCAAAGACCGCGTGCAATCGCGTGACCTGGCAGGCTCTGCTGGCCCGGTTGCCATTATTAATCACCCTGACGTACGCCGCATGCTGATGTCCATGCGTGCCCAGACTGAAGGTGCGCGTGCATTGGCCTACGTCGCCGCTGGTATCAGTGACTTTGCCCATCACCATGCAGATGCAGCGGTGCGCAAGGCTAACCAGGCCAAGTATGAATATCTGGTACCTATCGTCAAAGGCTGGTCGACAGAAATGTCGCTGGATGTCACATCGACTGGCGTACAGGTTCACGGCGGCATGGGCTTCATCGAAGAAACCGGTGCGGCACAACACTACCGCGATGCCAAGATTCTGACCATCTATGAAGGCACCACGGCCATACAGGCAAATGACCTCGTAGGTCGCAAGACTTCACGCGATGGCGGTGCGACAGCAAAAGCATTCATCGCTGACATGCGCGCGACAGAAGCACAATTGACGGCTATAGCTTCTGTCGACATGCTGGCGATACAGCGTCAACTGGCAGCAGGTACTGCAGCGCTGGAAGATGTTGTTGATTATGTCGTCACCAACTTCAAACAAGACATCAAGGGCGTGTTTGCCGGCAGTGTCCTGTATCTGAAACTGGCAGGCATCGTTTTCGGTGGCTGGCAAATGGCACGTGCTGCCATCATCGCCCAGCAAAAACTGGATGCAGGCGAGGGTGATGCGGCTTTCCTGAAAGCCAAGATCGCAACTGCCCGTTACTTTGCTGACCATATCCTGTCGGCAGCACAGGGTTTGCGTTCAGCGATTGTGGACGGCAGTGCTGGTGTCATGGCTTTGGCGGAAGATCAGTTCTGATAATTTTTGTCAGGACTGAGTTCGCCTTAAAACCTCCCGTAGCTCTGGTAGCATGCGGGAGGTTTTTTTATTTTGTAAAGTGTAGAAACGGCTTTAGCCGCGAATGTCCCGCTCAACAGAAATGACCGATACAGTTAAGTGTTCGCGGCTGAAGCCGCTCCTACGAGATTTGCAGCGTTCTGATTAATTTTTTAGATTTGAAATTAATCCTTTGCGCATTGAATGTGGTTCGTTCATACATTGACGTCAACATTTGGATTACTGGCAGTCGCTGCATTTTTTTTGTCTCGTGCCAGATCTGCTGCCCGCTGGTATTCCAGTTTGGCCTGGGCTTCGCGGTGCTGACCATCTGAGTTTTCATGTAAATCCAGCTCTACCGGTTCTACTGCTGACACTGCTTCTGGTGCTGTGACGGCATCGGCCTGCGCTTGCCGTGTTTTTTCGGCGGATGTTTGCGGCAGGCCGTCACGCACGCGATAGGCTGCCACTGCAGCAGAAATGAGGGGATTGACATTTGCCTGTGCAGTTGTCGCAGGGGCACGGGCGTTGTTGTTGATGATGACTTCGTTTTCCGGGACAAGGGGTTTGGGCTGCGTTGCCGGGTTATTTGTCGTTGTTCTTTGAGTCGCTTCCGGCGAACTTGTAGTCGCAAGAGGATTATTGATGAGGATACCGTTGGTGTTGCTGGCAATCACAGAAGACACAGGCTGATTTTGTGTATTTGCTGTTTCTGTGGGCTTATTGTTATTGTTGAGTGTGGCCTGGGCTTTGGTCGATGTTGCTTCTGATGCCGTGCTGAGATTGACGTTAGCGGTGCTATTCTGATTTAGCGTAGCTGCTGTGCTCAGTTGCGCATTCAATTGACTGGCTGAATTGGCTGTCTGCGTTTGCGAAGCAGTATCCGACTCAGTTGCCGTATTGCTTGCTAAAACATTGGCATTCACAGACGGATTAGTCTGGTTTTGTGTGAATACATTGTCCTGCACACTGCTTGCCGTGTCCGGTTCTCCGGCATTGCTTGCCTGGGTATTGAGCAGGGATGCTGGCGTGCTTATATTGTTGAGCAGATTATCTGCCAGCGTTGTATCAACATTGAGAGGATTTGCGCTTGCAGATGCATTGGCCTGTGTGTTTGTCGCTGTGGCGGCATTTATGCCTGTACCTGCAGGTTCTTCATTTGCAGTAGCGTTACTGGCAGCTCCAGCCTGGATATTGGCGGTCGTTTCTGTTTGCGCTGCGGCATTCACATTATCTGTCTGAGCAGTGTTTGTGGTGGTGCTGGTGATTGCTGATTGCAAAGCTTCATTTGTCAGCACTTGCTGGAGCTGGACATCGGCATCTGCCGGCACTTGTTCATCCACGTCTACTGGCAGTGCAGAATTGTTGTTGGCACTTGTCGCATTTGTCGCACTTGCCGCATTTGCTGTCGCCGTAGTGTCCGCAGCAGTGATATCCGGATTGACCGTAGTAGCTGCGATAGCATCTGTTGCCTGACCCGCGCTTAAGCTGGCTGAGATATTGCCTGAGGCCAGGTCTTGATTTTGTGCGAGAACATCGTTTTCAGCATTACCCAAAGCCTGCAAAGACTGTGTCAGCAAAGTCAGGGTTTCGCCAGGATTTTGTGCCAGCGCACTTTGAAAGTCGATGACATCCAGCGTCAGTGAACTGTCACTTCCCGGTGTGGCAGGGCTCTGTAAGTTAATTCCTATTTTTGATAATTGCTCGAACAAACCAGCTTCTGCTACATCCGGCCTGGCGGCATTGAGTGCCTGCAACAAACTGTCATTGCTGGTCGGGATGAGGGGGTTCTCGGTGAGATTGGAATTGCTTGCCTGGAGGCGATTAAAGGTATCGACAAACAGCTCGACAATGGTAGTGATTTGCTCAATGTTCGCGCTGGTCTGGTTGGCATCTGCCTGCGCTATCGCGTTTGTCGTATTTGTAGTGTTCGTTGTCTGGGCAGCAGATGCAGCCTGGGTAGCTTGCCTGCTTTGCAGCCGTGCCGTGCTGTCCAGCAACTGGCCCAGGGTAGAAACATCGACGAGCACACTGGTGCCACGAATTGCTTCCAGTTCGCTTTGTTCATTGCTGGTGACAGGCAAGATGGCATCATTGCTGACGGCGTCAATTGCCAGGGTGTTTTGCACGGATGGTGTTGCAGCTGTTGCAAAGGGGCTTGCAACTGCGCTGATGGGAGCGATAATCATAATGGACCTGCTTTCTGCAAACGAGACTGTCTTGCCAGTATGTGCTGGTATTTATGTGTACTCTGTGCGCTGGGTCACGGATAGCCTTATCAGGCTCTATGATAAAAAAATCCCCATAGCGCTTGGCTATGAGGATTTTCAGTAAGCTGGCAACAAATTATTTCAATGGTGGAATTACTTGCGGCACCATGGGTTTGACAGGTTGTTCCTTGAGTTTTTTCTCCAGCAATTGTATGGCTGCTTCCAGTTGCTGGTCTTTGCCATTGAAGGTGGCATGTGGCAGATTGTCAACTTCAACATCGGGTGAGACGCCCACGCCTTCCACCAGCCAGCGGCCATCCATGCCGAATTGTGCATTTTCTGCTGCCCTGATCATGCCATTGTCGGACAGGGAATTATTGTCAGACAGCCATACACCTGCACCTGCCGTACGCTTGCCAACCAGAGGTCCCAGCTTCAAAGCCTTGACACCGGCAGCAAAAGTTTCGCCGTCGGAATAAGTCAGTTCATCCACCAGCACAACCAGATGGCCGCGGAAGGTTTGCTGCATATTGGTGTACGGTGCAGAAGTCGGTGTCGCCCAGAAAGCCCAGGCCTTGCGCAAGAGTTTTTCTATGATCCAGCTATCGATATTGCCACCGCGATTGCGGCGCACGTCGATGATCAGGCCATCGCGTTCTATATTGCTGTAAAACTCGCGCGCAAAGCTATTGATATCCTGCGCACCCATGGCGCGCAAATGCAGATAACCGATGCGGCCTTGTGAGACCTTGTTAACTTGTTCACTACGGCTTTGCTCCCAGTCGCCATAACGCAGGTTGGCATGTTTTACCATATTGACCGGTGTGACGATCACCGCACGGCTGGCCTGCTCGCCGCGTTTGACATGCATCAACACCTGTTTGTCAGCCTGGTTGGTCAGCAGGTCAGAAATGTCACGAGCTTCCAGCACTGGCTGGCCATTGATGGCGGTGATGACATCACCTTCACGGATATCCAGGTCAGGTTGCGACAGCGGCGCGCGTTCTGATGGCAATTCTGCTTCGGTACGATAGATGTGGTCGATGCGATAGCCCACTGCTGTGCGGCTCAATACTGCGCCCAGGGAAGTTGCCTGGCCTTCAGGTGCTGCGCGGCGGATATCACCAGGGCGGGATTGTGAGTGCAGGGTGCTGACTTCGCTGGCCATCAGGCCCAGCACATCATTCAACTCTGTCCTGTCGGTAATGCGGTCGACCAGAGGGGCATATTTGCTGCGTACCTTGTTCCAGTCTACGCCACGCATTTTGTCGTCGAACAAATAATCCCTGTGCATGCGCCAGGCGTCGGCATACATTTGTTGCCATTCCTGTTTGGGGCTGAGGAAGAAACTCCAGTCGCTGACATTGACTCTGGCTTTGCTGAGGTCGCCCGGTTGTTTTGCACCAGCTTCAACAATGTAGAAATCGCCAGCGCCCGTCATACTATGTGTCTGGTAAAACACATGTTTCATGTCGGCAGACAAGTCGAACTGGCGCACATTGCTGGCAAAGGTTTCTGGCTGTGGCGAATTCTTGCTGATCGCCAGCGTCTTCAGGATGGTTTTGCCATCTGTGCCATCTTGCTCTGTGAAGTAGATGCGCTTGTCATCCATCGCCAGGCTGCGGTAGTTGCCATAGGCCAGTGGCACCTGGTACAGCCTTTCTGCCAGACCTGCATACTGTATGGCAGGCTTGGATGGTTTTTTGCTTTCGTCTGGCTTGTCTGTGGCTTTGTCGGTGGTTTTATCTGCTGCTTTATCCGTCGACTTATCAGTTACTTTATCGGCTGGCTTTTCTGTTGCCTTGTCATTCGCTGGCGACTTGCTCAACTCGTCATCCGCCTTGAAAGGGAAACGGTTGCCACTCTGCAGTGCCAGCGCATACAGGCCTGTGCGTTTCTCGAAATGCGGACCCATATTGCGGTCGCCCCAGGGCGCACGATTGCTGACCTGGAAATTGCGTTCAGAGAAGAAATACAGCCAGCGCCCGTCAGACGAAAATACCGGCGCATGGGAGTTGTATTTGTCGCTGGTGACAAAATGCAGTTGCTTGCTGTCGAGTGAGTACAAACCTATTTGCGGTCTTTGCAGTTTGTTGTTGGCCCTGATGATGGCGATGGTTTTGCTGTCCGGTGACCAAACAACTTCTTCCTGTCTCTCTGCACCCAACTTGCCTGCATCGTCGATCAGCTGATTGGCTTTGGTCGCCAGGTCCAGCAGCCACAGCCTGCCGCGCTTGTCGGTATGTGCCAGCCATTTGCCGTCAGGGGAGGGGATGATGCGGTAGCGGTGTACGTCACCATTGCTGCTCAATACCTCGGGTTTGCCGAGGCCATCTGCCGGGAATTTCCAGATTTCGTTTTCACCTGTGGTGTCGACTATCGCATACACGGATTTGCCGTCATGCGAAAACACGGCTTCGCGTGCGCGTGCGTTTTCAGGCA
>Ga0207952_1001142_pt1 | contig 12753 bp, 10 predicted proteins | sample SubbioR12Aug_8Ca_FD_184831 | JGI IMG/M metagenome (GOLD analysis project Ga0207952, IMG submission 184831) | Serpentinite rock and fluid subsurface biosphere microbial communities from McLaughlin Reserve, California, USA - CR12Aug_8Ca (SPAdes) | ecosystem: Environmental > Terrestrial > Deep...
CTAGTAACAGATAATCAAGTAAAACGTGTTGAACAATTATTAAATAATAGACCAGTTAGAAAATTTAATTACTTAACCCCTAATCAAGTGCTACAACAAAAAATTGCACTTATTACTTGAACTTAGATATCTTTTTCTAACTTAGTTTCAATTAATGATCGAATAGAACTTTTTAATTCTTTTTCTTTTGAAATCAGAAATTCAAAAGATGGTAAAAAGATTTATAATCAGTTGTTAGATTATTCAAACAAGTTGAATCTCTTATCTGCAAACAAATATTTTTCAGACTCTTATGTAAAAGGACAAAATGGTGAAGTTTATAAACTCTCAAAGATGTTTAATTCAAATAAACAATTATATCTGTTTATAATTGGTGCATCTTGGTGCTCACCTTGCCGACACGAGAATCGAATGTTAAATGGCATTTTCAATTTGATTGATACGAGTAAAATTCAAATTATTGGACTTTCAATAGATGATGATGAATCAAAATGGAAATTAGGTTTAAAACAAGATGCATGCAAATGGTCAAATTTTTTATTAATTGGTGGTACTAATAGTAAATTATATACTGATAATGTGAAATACGGGATTCCTTATAATTTGTTATATCATTCTAACCAACAGCTGATAAGTTCGCACAGCTCATTGCAACTTCTTTTAAAACAAATTCCTATGAAAACTAAAACTAAGTTCCATTAATAAGTACACAAACATCTGGGTTAAAGTTGAGTTTTGAAAAACTAATTGAAGAAGCGCCCAAACCCGCCAAAAGGGATTATGACTATCTGCAAAGAACTGTTCTTACAAAAATGGATAAGTGACAAAAATGAGGATGGAGAGTCCGCAATTAACGATTGTAAGTTATTATATTAATATGAAGTACTTCCATTTTTGATTAAGATTTATCAATTTCCATAGAATGAAATGACTTTATAGACTAATCATACAAAATAATTGAGGGGTAATTTTACCCCCTTAGTTAACTTTTACGTCTGAAAATAGCTTTCAAGAATGCCAGGGGGTAAAATTACCCCCCGGTGTTTTTTTTTAATATGAAAGTTTAAGATGAAGTTTACTCAATAATTAGAGATTATGTTATTGGGTGTTTTATTTAATAGTTTACATGAAAATCAACCATTAATTGTTGCTGCTTTATTAAGGGGATTAAAAGTGAACGTAAGCATGGACACGATTAATGATACATTACAATCACATCCCGACTATCCAAGCTTTTTATCTATTTCAGATTCATTGAATAATTGGAAGGTTGAAAATCTGGTTATACAAACTTCGGCAGAAAAATTATCAGAGATTCCCACACCATTTATTACAAGCTTTAAACAAGGTGTTTTTGTAGCAGTATTAGAAGTTGTAGAAAATGAGATTCTAATTGTAAACCAACAGGGCAAAAAAGAAACGATTGCTAAAAATGTATTTTTATCTCAGTGGACTGAAAACATCTTAGTTGCTGAAGCAAATGAATTTTCTGGAGAAATCAATTACCAACAAAAGATTAATGCTACAAATATAAAAACGGTTGTTTATAGTTTAATCCCACTAGGAATTTTGACTTCTTTATTCATTCAATACTTGAATGGTTCCATTACCCTTTTGCCCACATTGTATTTATTGGTTAAGTTAATTGGATTAACTGCATCTGTATTATTATTATGGTATGATATAGATAAAGGCAACCCTTTATTGAAACAAATTTGTTCAGGCATACAAAAAGCCAATTGCAGTGCTGTCTTAAATACCAAAGCTGCAACGCTTGGAGGCATGGTAACATGGAGTGAAGTTGGCTTTGTATATTTTGCAGGATCATTATTATTCTCAGCGCTCGCTGGTATTAATACGGTATTGCCTGTTTTAAGTATAATCTCCTTATTAGCCTTGCCTTATATCATCTTCTCTATTTATTACCAGTGGAAAGTAGCTAAACAATGGTGTGTACTCTGCTTAATGGTGCAGGCTGTTTTATTGGCTGAAGGAATATTGGTTATAACAAATAACAGTTTTTCATTTTCTGAGACAAAGGAAGCATTTGCAAACAATTTTATTTTGGCGCTATACGCTTTATTAATACCGTCAATATCTTGGTTTTTGTTAAAGCCTTTGTTGAAAAGATTACAGATTGCAAAGTATGAAAAGAGGAGTTATTCAATGCTAAAGTTTAACGATCAAGTATTTTGGTCATTGCTTAAAACTCAGCCATCCATTGTTGATCATTCTACGAATGAATTAGGGATTACAATTGGTAATTCCAATGCAAAACATACTATTATTAAAGTTTGTAACCCTTATTGTGGCCCTTGCGCAACAGCACATCCTGAGTTAGAGAAAATTATTGAACTGAACCCAGACGTAAAGGCACAAATTATTTTTACAGCAACAAATCACGAGAATGACCGTGGTGCAAAACCAGTGAAACATTTATTAGCAGTATTTGAAAAAGGAGATGAAAATCTTACTAAAACAGCGCTTGACGATTGGTATTTAGCCAAAGAAAAGAATTACGACGTTTTTGCCAACAAGTACCCAATGAATGGAGAACTAGATGAACAAGCCGAAAAAATTGATCAAATGAAAGATTGGTGTGAAAAAGTGAAAATTGAATTCACGCCAACCATTTTTATAAATGGGTATCAATTACCAAAAGGATATCAAATAAAGGACATTAATTATTTTCTTTCATGAGAAAGAATAAACATATTTCTTCTCGACTAGTACCCGAAAAGAAAAGCCAAATGGTACTACACTTAATCGCGAATGAGTGGTTTGGCAAGCCAATAATCTGCTGATGCTTAAAGCTGCAGAAACAATTTTAATTAACCGTTATTCATTATAAGTGAATAGCTAAAACTATTATCATGAAAAGTAAGTTATTAAATTTAGGTACAGCATTGAGCAGAGATGCTCAGAAGAAACTTGTTGGTGGTTCAATAGGTGATGATGGAGAAGGCGGAAGTTGCAGCGGCCTTGGTAGTGAAACATGTTCAGCATCTACATCATGTACTGTAAAATGTAATGGCACAAACGTAACTGGTCATTGTAAATGGAGTTCCACATTTACAAAATGTTTTTGTGTATCAGGTTGCTAGAATATATTTTTAATTTGAACTTTTATCAAGTAATCTTTTGTAATTATTACATCAGATTACTTGACTTTATTTTCATAGCGTAACAAAATACATGTAAAAGCAAGCATAATATTTCTTTTAAAATTAATGCCAATGGTAAAGTTGATAGTTTTAATTAGTTTATACTTTTCATTTTTTTGCAATAATATTAATGCGCAAAATTATCAAGTACCTAAGTTAAATTTTGGAGACATTGCACCTCCACTGTATTTGGGAAAAATATTTAAAGGTAATAATGTTAAAAAATTCGAAAAAGGAAATTTCTATGTGATAGAATTTTGGGCAACATGGTGTAAACCATGTATTGCTGCAATGCCGCACCTTTCTATATTATCTCGTAAATATAAAAATGTAGTTACTTTTTTGGCAATTAATGTTTACGAACAGATGTCTAAAAAAACTGATAATCAAGTTCAAGCATTTGTTGATAGTATGGGAAGCAAAATGGATTATAATGTTGCATTGCAAGAAAGTAACCATATGGAGTCAGAATGGCTAGACGCTTCTGGTGGACAAGGTATTCCTGTCACTTTTATAGTAAATGATGAAGGAAAGATTGCATGGATTGGTCACCCAAGAGGAGGGTTAGATTCTGTATTAACAAAAGTGCTGAACAAAACATGGAATATCAAGGAAGCTCTGAAAAAAAGAAATGATGATAAGTATCTTGCAATGTTAGATGATTCACTAAGGTTTGAACTATTAAAATATTCTGAATATGTAGATTATCAAAATAAAATTGTTTTGGGAAATCCAGACTCAGTAATTTCTGCAATCAATGACATTATCAAAATTGAGCCAAGATTAAAATATGCTCCATTAATAGGTTCAAACACATTTAAAGCTTTACTTAGAAAAGATCAAGAACTGGCTTATAAATTTGGCAAAGAACTTCTACAGAATAAAATCTTTGATGAACCGGCATATTATGTTATAATTGATCAAATTGATTGGTATTCAGATAAACTTACTCTTCTCCCTAAGATTTACAATCTAGGAACTGAAGCGTACGAAATGAAAATTAGTAAAATTGTTCCAGAGCAATTTATTGACTTAGCGCCTAAATTTTATCATATTAAAGCAGATTGGCATATTCGGGCAAATGAACCCCTGAAGGCAATAGAATCTGAACAATTGGCAATAGATATTCTCAAAAGAAATAAAAATCTATTAGTTAGTGATTTAAAAAAGTATGAAAATAAGTTGCAAGAATATAAAAAAACACTCTTTTGATTATCTATGGAGTTGATTAATTATTAAATGTCTAACTTATTTACTATTAAAACTAATTTCTCTTTCCACCCTCAACAAAACCAAATGGACTGTGGTCCTACTTGTTTGTATATGATAAGTAGGTACTATGGTCGTGTGTTTGCATTAGAGAAGCTAAGGGAGTTAACAGAGATAGGTAAAGAAGGGGTAAATTTATTAGGTATTAGTGATGCTGCTGAAAAGATTGGTTTTCAAACATCTGGGTTAAAGTTGAGTTTTGAAAAACTAATTGAAGAAGCCCCCAAACCCTCAATACTGCATTGGGGGCAAAACCATTTCATTGTTTTACCACCACAAAAGAAGGTTTTTTTTTCAAAGCTAAAAAAGATAACCATAGCTGATCCCGCTAAAGGGATTATAACCATCAGCAAAGAGTTGTTCTTACAAAAATGGATAAGTAACAAAAATGAGGATGGGGAGTCTACCGGTATTGCCTTAATTCTAGAGCCTGGACAAAACTTTTATAATGCCAATTACGGGCATGATTTTAAAGAGTTAACAAACAACCATGCTAACCAACTATGGGGTTATATAAAACCACATAAAAAACTGGTGTTCCAACTTTTCTTAGGGGTCATGCTGGGTAGTTTATTGCAATTGGTATTTCCTTTTCTCACACAAAGTGTTGTTGATGTAGGTATCAACACTCAAAATATTCAATTTGTATATATTGTTTTATTAGCTCAACTGGCTTTGTTTATTGGGCGTTTGGGAGTAGAATTTATTCGCAGTTGGATTTTATACCATATCAGTAGTCGAATCAATATCTCTATTCTCACTGGTTTTTTGATAAAGCTGATGAAGTTGCCATTGGCTTATTTTGATAGCAAAAAAACTGGGGATATTCTTCAAAGAATGAACGACCATAAACGCATTCAAAATTTCTTGACTGGTACTTCACTTAGTACTTTGTTTTCTTTATTCAATTTGTTGGTTTTTTCTATAGTGTTGCTTAATTATAGTGTACTCATTTTTGGTGTTTTTACAGCTGCCAGTGTGCTATACATTTTATGGATTTTAATCTTCTTAAAGAAAAGAAAAGAGCTTGATTACCAACAGTTTGATATTGCAGCTGCAGAACAGAGTAGTACCATTCAATTGGTACAAGGTATGCAGGAGATTAAGTTGCATGGTAGTGAAAAGCAACAACGATGGCAATGGGAACATTTACAAGCATCACTATTTAGGGTAGGAATGAAAGGGCTTGCATTAAATCAATGGCAACAAGCGGGTGCTTTCTTTATTAACGAGGGAAAAAATATATTCATCACATTTGTGGCAGCAACAGCAGTGATTCAAGGACAAATAACCCTTGGCGCAATGCTTGCAATTCAATATATCATTGGGCAATTAAACTCCCCAATTGAGCAAATGATTGGGTTCGTTCAAAATTGGCAATTGGCTAAAATAAGTCTGGAAAGATTGAATGAAATACATCAATTAGCCGATGAAGAACCGGTCAATTTGAACAGTGATGCTTCTTCAGCCTTGGTTACAGAGTTGCCTCAAAACCGATCTATACACCTTCAAAATATCAGCTTTACCTATCCAGGCGCTGGTAATGAGCCTGTACTTAAAAATATTTCCATGCAAATACCACAAGGAAAAGTAACAGCGATTGTAGGGTCTAGTGGTAGTGGTAAAACCACCTTGCTAAAGTTAGTGCTTAAATTTTATGAAGCGAAGTCTGGGGATATATATATTGGTGATCAAGCAGAATCAGCAGGTTTAAATTTGTCAAATATTAGCCATCGTGCTTGGCGTAAACAGTGTGGTGTAGTAATGCAAGACAGCTTTATTTTTTCTGATAGTATTGCTAAAAATATAGCTGTTGGGGAAGATTATCCCGATAAGGCAAGATTAAGATATGCTGCAAAAATTGCCAATATCACTTCGTTTATCGAAAGTTTACCACTGGGCTATAATACCAAAATTGGCGCAGAAGGCACGGGGGTAAGTGCAGGGCAAAGACAAAGGATCTTAATTGCTAGAGCTGTTTACAAAAACCCGGATTTAATTTTATTAGATGAAGCTACCAACGCATTAGATTCCAATAATGAAAGTACTATTTTAAAAAACTTAAACCTGTTTTTCGAAGGTAAAACAGTTGTAGTGGTAGCACACCGCTTAAGCACTGTTCGTAATGCTGACCAAATAGTGGTATTACACAACGGGGTCATTACCGAACAAGGAACACATGCTGAATTAACAGCAATGAAGGGTGAATATTTCACTTTAGTAAAAAATCAATTAGAATTAGGTGATTAAAGACGAATTATGCCTCAACAAGAAGAATCATATAGTTTAGATGCAATGCTTGAAGCGGCTAATATTGAACGCTTAGATGAGGCAGATCGTATTTATAGCCATGAGGTTCGTGAAATCATTAGCAGTAAACCTGTCTGGATAGTAAGAAACGGCATTGCAATGTTTTTTATTATTATTGGTTTATTATTCACGTTAACCTTTTTTATTCAATACCCAGATATAATAAAAGCACCCATTAAAATTGTTGGGAATAATTTGCCAAAACAAATTATAAGTAAATCTGAAGGACGAATTGTTTATTTAAATGCACTTGAAAATAAAAACGTAATTGCTGGTAATGTTTTAGCCATTTTAGAAAGTAATGCAGATTACAAACAAGTGCTGTTGTTTAAAAAATGGATTGATCAAACTGAACTTGATTTAAAAGGAAATAATTGGAATACGATTAGTCAGTTAGAAACACTCAATCAATTGGGAGATTTACAAAAAAATTATCAAGATATTGCCCAACAAATCTATCAGCTCTCTTGGGCAAAGACTAAAGGGTACTTTAACCAAAAGCGTGATGCCATTGCTCAAGACATTAGGCTGATTACTATGTCTAAGGAGAATGCGAATAATCAAAAGCAATTGATTCTTCAAGATTTAGCAATGCAACAAGGATTATTGGCCATTAATGAAAAACTGGCTAATGAAAAAGTGATTGCACCGCTTGATTTAATTAAGGATAAATCAACCGTTATAGCTAAAAAACAACAATTAGTTCAAGTTGATGCTGCGGATATTAATCAGTCCGCTAATATTGTTGCCAAGCAAAAAGAATTATTGGAAATTGAAAAGCTACATGCGGATATCCAACAAAATTTTATTGCAGCTCTCTTTAATACCAAAAGTGCGTTGGCCGAATGGGCAAATCGATACATATTAGTTGCTAGTGAAACAGGTACTTTGCAGTTTGCCAGTTACTTTCAAGAGAATAGTTGGATCAAAACGGGACAAGAGCTCTTTTATATTATTCCAAAGCAACCCACCTATTTTGCAGAGCTGATTGCATCTCAACAAAATTTTGGAAAATTAAAGCAAGGTCAACAGGTGAATATTGCACTTAATAGTTTTCAACGAAATGAATTTGGTGTCTTAAATGGCACCATAATGAATATACCACAAGTACCCTATAAAGACACCAGTTTTTTGATAAAGGTTAAACTCAATAACGGCTTACAAACGAATTATCAAAAGACCATTCATTTTAGTAATAATTTGTTGGGAACAGCAGATGTGATTACAGCGGAAGCAAGTTTAGCCGATCGGTTATTGTATCAATGGAGGGGATTGTTTGCAAGATAGTTTTCGGGGGGTAAAAATACCCCCCAGTGAAATTTCATATTTGTTTTAATCAGTTTTAATTTTAGTTGAAAATTATTTTTCTTAGTTCTTATTAATTAGTACCCGAAAAGAACAGTCAAATGGTACTACACTTAATTATGAATAAGTGGTTTGGCGAGCCAAAAATCTGCTGATGCTTAAAGCAGCACCATTCGTGCAGCTCTTTTTCTTTTTAGATTTTATATTATGAAAAAAAATTTTCTTTTTTGTTTTCTGTTTATTTACTCAATAGCGTTTGGTCAAAAAAAGGTTGATGGTTCCCGTTTTAAAATAGTTGGATATCTAGAAGGACAAGAAAATGGGATTGTTGTACTGAGTTATTTAAATTTTGAAGGAAAATTCATTCATGATACTTGTAAACTAAATAAGGGGAGGTTTTTATTTACTGGCAAAATCAAAGAACCCACGAATGCCTATCTAGACGGCAATATAAAATCTAAATCTATCAATGACCCGAACACAACTGATTTTTTTATTGAGCCATCTATAATGAATATATCCCTATTGGTAGATAACTTTAAGAAGGCGACAATAAACGGATCTAGTGTTCAAAATGAAATGTCTAGACTTCAAAAGTTTAAGGATAGTATATACGATAATATGGGAATCAAATTACTTGAAACCGAATATAGTAATGCCATTGAACTGTTAAATAAATCAAAAGAGAATATTGTGCTACAAGAATTAGCTAAGAATGCATTTGATAAGCTTATTCCGTACAGAGACAAAATTAAATTAATCGATTTTGATTATATTGAAAAGAATCGAGACTCTTATTTAAGTGCATACTTATTGCGTTATTATTTTTCATCACTTTCTGTTGACTCGCTTGCAAAATTTTATGATAATTTCAGCTTTAAAATTCAACAATCTGTTTTTGGTGATTTAGTTCGTCAACAGATTGTCCTTAAATTAGGAGCCGGAATTGGGAGTAAGGCTAAAGTCTTCTCAATAAACGATATAAATGGCCGACTCTTAGATGTTTCAAAATTAATTGGCAAGAAATATATACTATTAGATTTTTGGGCAAGTTGGTGTTTGCCTTGTAGAAAGGGTAGCCCTTATTTAATTGAGTTATATAAAAAATATAAGGATAAGGGCCTAGAAGTAATTTGTATAAGTTCTGATAGAAATAGTGAAGATTGGAAAAAGGCTGTCGAAAAAGATAAAACAAGCCTTTTTTATCACATACGCGATAATTTAGATATTGGTGAGTTTCAAAAAGGTAATATCAATCAATTTAATGTGAATAAAGAATATGCAATAACTGTCTTGCCAACTAAGATTCTCATTGATACAAATGGAATCATAATTTTTCGACAGGAAAATGACGATGACACTCAATTAACTGAACAGCTTCGTAAAGTATTTAGATTTTAAGTACCATGATTTGGATTTATAATTTAATTATCATTTTGTTTGTCAGGAGCGTTAGAATATACCACTACCAGTTAAGATGATGAATATGAGACTTATACTTTTTCTATTACTCCTCTTCTTTTTTAGTTGTCGTTCAATCCAATACAAAAAAGAGTACATCAATAAAAGAGGAGAACGAGTTTTTACTGATTACAATAATAATCGTACAATTATTTTTTCAGGAGAAGCTACTAAATTAAATGCCATACTAAGGAATGATCAATTTCTTGACACTGTTTCCTTTCGGGAATTGAAAAAAAGAATCAATGTATACGAACGATTTATTGCTTTACATCCTGACTCAACTATTGTAAGACAAACTGACTTTCCTCAGAAATTAACTCAGATTGACTCGTTTTATGTAAACAAGAATAAAGTAAAGTACTTAAAACGAAATAAGATTAAATCTCCAAATATTCATTTGAATACAAATTAATTTTATGGAATTCTCCCATTATTGCGTCTTAACATAGTTTAAATTTTACTATGAAGCGATACTTTGTACTTATGCTTGTTTTACTATCATTAAAATGCACTACTAATAGTAACTCAAAATATTATGGCGATATACATATCAAATTGCCGAAAAGCGGATTTAAAAAGCTAGAGGGCAAATATCTTTATTTGATAGATGTGCAAAGTAAAACAACATTAGATTCGGTATTGGTTGATAAACCAGAACTGCAATTCTCTAGGATTCAACGGTTAAATTTGAATCCTTTATTTCTTAGTATTAAACACTATGATGTTTACAAAGGTTTTAAAGGTTTGCGACCGATTGGATTTAGCTCAGAACTTTCTACACCGAATCATGTTTATTCACTATTTTATGCTGATGAGGCATCTACTGAAATTGTAGTATTTGATACAGCAAAATTAGAAAAGTCCTCGTTTAATGGTAGTAAGCAAAATGCTCCTTATTTTAAAGATTTAGTTTTAAACTATCCAGAAGTGAGTAATCCCTTTGATAAAAAGGTACATGAACACAATAAGAAAATTATAAAGTCTTACCCTGATTCTTATTTGATATTAAAACAGCTTTACAGCTACAAACAATTTTTTGTTCCTGAAGAGATTAAAAAATTGCTTAGCTATTTTAATCCAGCAGTTAAACAGTATGATTTGTATGAGTCATTACAAAACTACTTAGCTGAGAATAAATTATTTGATACTAAGTATCCCTCTTTCATCAAATTTGAAAATGCAAACGGCGAAAAGGAAAAAGTAAGTACAAATAATCAATCGGTACACTTAATTGTCTACTGGGCGAGTTGGTGTCTTCCTTGTAGAAAGGAAATCCCCGAACTTAAAAAACTCCTTACTAAATATTCAAATACTGGACTATCAATAACTAGTATTTCTATTGATGGTAATAAACATGATTGGTTAGCAGCACTAGAATTTGAAAAAATGAACTGGCAGCAGTTATTGGCTATCGATAGTTCTCGTATGCAGTTAAATGAGCACTATGCTATAAACGCCATTCCTAAAAGCTATCTTTACAATTCAAGAAAACAACTCATCAAAACATTTACAGGTTTTGATGTTGGCCTAGAAGAAACTATAAGGAAAGTAATTCAACTAAACTTTAGCTTAGTCCCCAATGCTTTAAAATAAACTGCCCTATTAAACCATTGAATAGCTATCGTATTGAATAAATCTCAGTTAAAATGTATCAGATGAAAGCACTTCTTTCTTTTTTATTTGTATTATTCACTTCTTACTTAGTAGCTCAATTCTCCCCAAAGCCATTTACTATATACGGTAAAATAAAAAATCAATCTTCAGGTTTTATTAAATTAGAATATATAAATTATGAGGGCGAATATATAACAGACAGTGCTGAGATTATTAACGAGTCTTTTATTTTCAAAGGGTATATCCCACATCCTATAAATGCAGATATTTATGGTGATAGGGCTTTCAAAAATACCAGTGACATTAATTCTAGTTCCATTTTCATAGAACCGGGTATTATGAACCTTGTTTTGGAAAAAGATAAATTTAAAGATTTAAAACTTAGGGGCTCTAATACGCAAAATCAAATTGATTCGCTTAATAATACCTACCAACATAAGAAAATAGTAGATTCATTGGATAAACGCATTTTTTATTTTTATTTGGCATATAAATATGATCCAACAAAAATTCAATTTAAGGATAGTGCAAAAAAAATCAGACAGCAATTAGACCCTTATTATCGTGATATTAATATACGAACTGAAAATTTTGTCCATAAAAATATTAACTCCTATTATAGTGCTTTTTATTTGCAAGTCCTCCTTCACCGACTTCCACTTGACACTGTAATAAAAATATTTAATTCATATTCTTTTGAAATTCAAAATAGTTATTATGGTCAAAGAATCGCAGCCAATATAAGAGCGATTCAAGGAGGTAGTGAAGGGTCAAAAGCCAAGAATTTCAATACCATTGATATCAACGGTGATTCTATCTCTCTAGAGCAGTTTAAATGTAAAAATTATGTTTTGTTAGACTTTTGGGCTACTTGGTGTAAACCATGCAGAGATGATTCTCCCTTTTTAATAGAGTTGCATACAAAATTTAAATCAAAAGGGCTTGAAATTATAAGCATAGCCAATGATGATGAAAGAAAGGAAGCATGGAAAAAAGCTATTCAAGATGACAAAACTGGAGCTTGGAGACATATTTTACAAGGTGCAGGAACCGTATATGATTTAGGTAAACTATATAGTATTCAACCAATTCCAGCCAAACTACTTATTGGGAAAGATGGCACTATACTAATGCGTTATGAAGGAACACAAGGAAATATACCATTAATGGAGGCCCTGACAAAAAATTTAAAATAATTTTTGTTTAGCCGATACTTATCAAACAATTAATTATGACCTTAATTTATAATCTTTGCTTTCATCAATAACTACTATGTTAAATAAAATTAATTATAAATTAAGACTTGGTATTTCTATTCTATTTCTTTTAATACTTAATTCAATATTTTCTCATTTTGCAGTATTGGGAAATCCTATCAATGTATACAATAATTCACTTTTGAATAAAAATTGTGTGTCACAGGATAGTATTATTTATTTTAAAATCATTGATTCTATTTCAAAGGAAACTATTCCATTTGCAACAATCATTTTTATTGAAAATGACACAAATAAAATGTCTATTGTTTCAAATGAAGATGGCTCATTTTCTATTCCCAATTCAAGCTTCCCCAAAAAGGTAAAAATTTCTGCAGTTGGTTATGAAGAACAACTGTTTTATTTGTTTC
>Ga0207952_1001143_pt1 | contig 12751 bp, 1 predicted proteins | sample SubbioR12Aug_8Ca_FD_184831 | JGI IMG/M metagenome (GOLD analysis project Ga0207952, IMG submission 184831) | Serpentinite rock and fluid subsurface biosphere microbial communities from McLaughlin Reserve, California, USA - CR12Aug_8Ca (SPAdes) | ecosystem: Environmental > Terrestrial > Deep...
CAACGGTTGGTCTAGCTTCTAACCCTAAAGCAGTATTATTATTGATTAGTGCAATGTTCTCATCTGTATTCGTAAGTTTAGTTGCATCTTCTGCTCCTATTGCTGTATAAAAATCGTCTCTGAAGGCAATAGTTGATGCATCTTTTACAATCACAGGATTTGAACCATAAGCTCCAATTAAACTTAAAATAAGTTTAGATGGAGATAAACCTGAAGGTCTAAAGGTATTGCTGAAAGTGGATGTTTTATTCGCTTCATTAAATGTTATTGAAGGACTAGCACCGCTTGTTTGTACAAATATGGCTTGGCCTGGTTGTATGTGCTGATTAATGGAACCTCCTCCACTAGCTCCTGAACCTGTAGTCCAACTGGTATAAGCACCTCTGTTACCAATTGATGGGTCCCAAATCCAGTAAGTATTTGCAACGTTGTTTTTGGTAACAGCATCCCAATCTACAGGACTCCAATATGGATTGGCAATTAATGCATAATCACTAACATTTGAAGCTAATTCCGCTCCGGTATATGTTTGAGCTCCTGTTAATATTGTTCCGGTTGCTGATATTGTAGTGGCAGCATTCATATTATCGTTTGGCTGACCAATACCTGGACCAGGATTTACCGTTAAATTACTAGCAGTTCTATTGCCCATTACAAATACTCTATAGCCGGTTTTTGCATTTAAATTGGTAGCATTGGTATTTGGTATGGCAGTAAAGTTTGCTGCTCCTGGTGTATAAGTAAACATATTGGGTTGACCTGTTTGTGTAGCATCAAAACCATTGGCACCGCTTGTACTTCCTGTAATATAAATACCTTGCTGCCAGTTATTGCTTATAAAATTGGTTGTTGTAACACCACTAGCTAATTGTCTGTATGCTTTCTTGCCTAATGGTAAAAAACGTTCTGTGGTTACATTACCAGATATTGTATTGCCAGAATTTAGACCAGCATTAGTTAAATCAGCAACTCTGGCAGTATTATTAATACTTGTAGATTTTAAAACTATTCTTCCGGCTGCAGCCAAAGTTCTACTGTTTACATTACCAAATGCTAATGTTTCTGTTATATTACAAAAACCTGAACCACTAAAAGTTACAGTTCCACCTGTATTGTTATTAGTTAGGTTTCCAACATTTAATAATGAAGTTGCAGCTGTTAGAACACAAGATTGTGCTGTAGTTCCATTAAAACTAAATGCATCTGCAATTACAGTACCATCGGTAATGGTAAGGTTACCACTCGTTGATGGTAAAATACCTGAATTAAATGTAACTGTACCACCTGAATTAACAACTCGGATGTTGCTGAATTGAGCAGTTGACGATGATGTTGCATTTTGAAAAACTCCGGAACCGCTTATAGTTTGTGCAGCACTAGGAACATATAAAGCTGATGCATCGCCAGGAGCTCCCAACCCGAACTCTGTTAATGAGGTTAAAGTACCATTATTTATCACATTTCCACCAACTGTATTATCACCAGTTGCTGCAGTAACCCATCTAAACTCACCTCCAGAATTAATCGTTAAATTTCCTTTAATATAAGTACCATTTCCAGTTGCTAATGTATTTCTTACAAATCTATTCGTTCCTCCATTAGCACTATTTACTATCACATTTTGAATTGGCAATCTTGAACTTGAATAATTTTCAATTACAAACCCTTCTGTAGTTCCTGCAACATTATTTGTTCCATCTCCAAACTCAAAAGTATGTGTGCCAGTAAATGAAGTTGCATTGCTTTGTCCATCCACATAAACAGATCTTGTACTTGTTGCAACTGAAGGATTTACAACTCTTATTGTTCCACCTGATGCATTGATAGTACCTGCTGTATTTATAACACATAAATGAGTTCCACCAGCAACAGCAACAATTCCATTATTTCCATTAATAGATATCAATCCTGCAGACTGAGTGAAATTTCCACTATTAACTGCAAAATTTCCAAACACATTTAAAGTTCCACCAGTTACATTTAGAGCCCCAGTTGCACTAGTAAATCTTCTGTTATTTGCTCCATCACTTGAAACGTTAAAAGTTCCTGAAGAAATATTGAAAGTTCCTGTATTACTTACCCCAGTTGTTGATGCACCAGTTACAGTTGTTGTTCCACCATTTATATTAATAGTTCCTGAGTTTGTAATTGTTGTTCCAACAGCAAGTGTACTTCCTGTAATGTCTAATTGACCTGTAGCATTTACAGCTAAAGAAGCAGCTGTTGCAGCTGTACTACTAATTGTTACCACATGAGTTGCTGCTATTGTAACATCACTACTAGAAGTTGGTACAACACCACCTACCCATGTACTTGTATTTTCCCAAGCACCTGTTTGGAATGAAGTAATTGAAGACCCCGTAGTAATATTCCCACTTAAAGGTGTAGTGGTTTGATATAAAGGGCCTCCAGAACAATTTTCATTATTAAATGAGAATATCCAGTAATAATAAGTGGTTTCAGCAGTTAAACCTGTTGAACTTATGGTTAAACCTGAACCTACAGATTCTACATATCCACCAGTACCAAAATAAGTATTGGTACCAACTGTATATGTTGTTGCATCAAGGGGATTAGCAGCTAATGAACTAGCTGTTGTTCTTACCACTAAATAATTAGTTGGGGCTGGTGAGGCTGCAGTATAAGAGCCTGAAACAGAAGTTTGACCGGTAGCATTTAAAATTAATGATGTAGGTTGATTGGTTGGAGTTGAACATGCTGGTATCGGTACACCATCAAACTCATCAGCACCAATATCTGGTGCAGTTCCACCTCCATTTACTGAACCTACAGGACCAGGGCGTGTATCGCCATCAATATCTGTAGTAATACCACTAATGGCAACACCACCAGACTCTAATTGAGTTTGAGAAAGCCCTGAATTAATATGAAGATCTGTTGTACTGGTAAATTGAGGGTCTACTGCTAAATCATTTGCACTTTGGCCTGTAGCTGTTCTCCAGCCAGTTAAAGTTGGATAACTTATAGAATTAAAATACCCAACATTATTGGTTAAACTAGTACCTGTACCATTACAATATAAATTGTTGTAATTTATTGTAGAACCTGTTAAAGTGGTGGCTTTTGTATAAAAAGCCCAAAAATTACCACTTGATCCAGCGTTTGACCCAGTTACACTAAATATATTATTTCTAACGTCAATGTTGGTTCCGACTGTAGTAATAGTACCATCACCATTTGCAAATGCAGCTACAAATCCACCAGTGGCATTTGCTAATTGACCTGTTAAGTGTACTGAATTAAAATAAATTTTATCCCCATAACCTGCACTAGCCAGTATTCCAGTCATTCCCCAAGTCCCACTGTTACCTGATGAGGTTAAATTATATACCCAATTATTATGTATTGTAGAATTTGAAGGGTTACCAACAGTAATATAAGAGCTATTTGTCATTCCAATACCATAAGTCTTAGCAAAACTTGTACCTGTATAAGAAATGCTATGAATTTTATTTTTATAACAAAGGCTATTTTTAAAATCAATTAATCTAATTCCAAACTGAGAAGAAGTTGCTGTTCCTCCAATAGAAACATTTTGAATTTCATTACCTGAAATCGTCATATTATCTTGTCTATTGACATTAAGTGCTATTAATGAAAATCCTTCACCAACAGTTGCTGTACCAAAATTATTATTGCTAATCACATTATTCTCGTCTGGTAATGTTGTACTATATCCATATAAAGCCAGACCATACTGCGATTTTCTGAAAAGATTATTGCTAATAGTATTATTTGAATTTTTTTCAGCACCAGCAGTTGTAATTGAAATTGTAGTATTTCCTCCAACAAACATCCCTAAATAAGATGTTGTTGCTGAGTTACCTTGAATTATACAATTTTTTATTGTGTTATTAGTAGAACCATTTCCTGATGCTGGTGACGCCAACCAAACTACAGCATTACCTGAAGTTGTAGTTGTTAAATTTTCAATCGTTAAGTCTCTTGAACTACTACCATTATTACTACCATCTATTACAACATAATCTGCACCATTTAATTTTATTATGGCTCCAGTATTTACTGTACCAGTTAAAGTAGTTGTAGTATTTGGTTTAATAGTAATTGTAAATGGTCCTCCAGAACAGGCTGTGTATGTTACAGCATTTAAAGCTACAGCACCAGTTTCAGTAATTGATGCATCCATTAAGTTTATAGTAAGGTTAGCGTCAATACCATTAGTGTTAATAATATTAAATAAACCCGTTGCACCTGTTTCTGTTAAACTTGTATAAGTTTCAGAAACACCAACATTTACTATTCCACTTAAACCAGCAGCAGTTAAAGTATAACTTGTAGGAGTGCCGGTGATTGAAGTTACACCAGATACTTCTAAATCAATATTAGCCGGTGTTGAGTTCCCTGCAAATGTTAAACTAGTACTAACACCAACATTTGGTGTAGAGGCTTGGTCTTGTGCAACAACAAAATATTCAATAATATCTCCGGCAGTTGGAGCAACACCGAATAAACTATGGTCAAATGTAAAACTAAATGGAGAAGAACCAGTTGTAGAGACTACATATTTCCATCCATCATCACCACTTGCATTTCCTGCAAATGTATTTGCAGTTGTTGATTTTTTATAATATAATCTTGGTTGATAAGTAGTAGTATTTACCGTACTTGCATCTGTAATTGTTGCACTTAATGTACGGGCACTTGTGCAAGCTGTACTACTTAATGCAGTATAAGTAATTGATGGTGCTGTTAAATCTGCAGCAATACCTTCTAATTCCCAAGCACCAACATCTGGTGCACTACCTGTGCCTGCATATCCAGTACTTCCATGTCTGACAGTACCAGAATAATCATCATTATATGGTGCGGGGTAAGGTGCTGAACCAATACCAACAGCTCCACTTTCAACTTGTTTTGCAGATGATACTTTGTACTTTAAAAAATCTGCACTAGAGCCAGTTGTGCTTTGAAATTCTGGATCTTCAGAGAAAGATTGAGCATCACGAGGTGTAATAGTACCAGCAGTAAATACACCATTTTTATAGGCTGACATTGTTTGTGCAGAACTAGTACCATCGCTATAAATTAAATTACTAACACCTGGTGTACCAGCATAAAATAAATTATTGTTAGAAGTAGAAGCATAGTTTGCTAATGTTGATGTAATACCAGAACTCCTTCTAAACGCAACCACCAAGCCTGTACCATTTGGTGTACAACCATTATAAATAATATTATTTCTTAAATTTAAAGCAACTGTTGTTGCAGTTGCACTTGCTGCATGAAATAAACCTGTTGAACCAAAATTAGTACTTCCAGCACCACTCAAATAAACCGTATTATAGTATATATTTAACGTAGATGATGCTGTTGTTGAGGTAATATTTATACCTCTAATTGCATCTGGATTGGTAGAAGCAGAAGCAGTTAAATTTCCAATTAAATTATTATAAACATTAACAGTAGTACCCCCTGAAATTCTAATACCATCTAAAAAACCAGTTGCCCCTGTTACAGCTGTTGTTATGCCATGTATTTTATTTTTATAAACATTTATTGAAGTCCCTCCAGAAATTACTATGCCACCAATAGTTGGTGTGGCTGTACTAGTAGCTGCTCCTACAGAAATATTTGTAATAATATTATTAAATAAATTTGCTCCAGAGTTGCTAGAAACTGCTATGCCACTTATTGTTGGTGAGCCTGTAATAATACCTGTAAAGTTCATTGCTGAGAAAGTATTATTGGTTATAGAGTGTGCTCCTGTGCCACTTTCATTAATACCAGTCATTGCAGTAGGAGAGATAGTAGAAGATGTAAGGCTTAACGTATTTTCTCTAATGGTCATTACTGTACCAGTAGTTGTGATACCTGTTACAGTAGGTGAAGCAGATGTAATAGTTATTGAATTACCAGTAATAAATCCAGTGTTTGTAAATGAGCATGTAATTCCAATACTTGTACCTGTATGTGTACCAGAAATACTTATAGTATTATTTGAAATACTTTTATTATTTACAGCCGGTGAACTTGGGCCCCCAAGGCTACTAATAGCAGTAACTGCTGTTGTTCCAGCAATACTTGTAAAAGTTATATTGTTATTACTTACTGTATCTGCAACTTCAGATGGTGTACCAGTAGTAGTAGTAAAAGAAACTAGAGTTCCAGTAGCAGCAACTCTATCCACATTCATTGTATTACTCTTAATATTTACAAGAACTGTTACAGTTGAGTTTTGATTCACACCTGTTAAACTACCTGTGCTTCTTATTGTAGAACCTGATGTATTTAAAGTATTATTAACTACATTAACTGTAGCATGTGTAGCACTTGCATCAATATAAGTAACTGCACTTGAATAGGTTGTTGTACCAGCACCACCACCAGCAGCTTCTTTAAAAGTAATAGTGTTATTGTTACCACCACCAGCAGCTCCAATATTCATAGTTGTAGTTGCAGTTGTTGCTTGAATACCAATTAAAGCACCACTCATTGTGGCTGTAAATGTTGCTGAAACAGTTGTTGAACGGTTGAATGTAATGGTATTTCCAAGTACATTAACTGTTGGCGTTCCTGTTGTGCCTGATGGTACTGTAATACCTGTTAATGGACTACTATTTGTAACAGTTGCAGTTGCAGTAAATGCTTGGTTAATTACTATAGTATTTGTATTTAATGTACCCCCTGCACATGCATAATTTGATTTTAAACCAATAATTGCAGCAGAAACTGTAGTTATTGAATTTTGATTTATTGTAATACTATTATTGCTAGAAGCAATAGTTCCTGTACTTAAACCAGCACCAAAATCAATACCAGTAATTAATGCTACCCCTGTTGTTGTGAGTATAACAGTATTATTGCTAATTGTTGTTGAATAAGTAACTCCTACAGGAGCTGTTCCTGAACTAATTTGAATTCCATTTAAACCTGCAGATCCTACATATGCTGCACTATTTGAAGTTACACTATTATATCTAACATTATTTCCATGTCCACCATTCCTAAATCCAATTCCAGTTTGATTTGTTGAGGTTGAACGATTCCAAGGACCACTACCAGCTGTTGCATTACCAAAAGTAATTGTATTTCCTGTTGGAGCTGAAGAACCTCCAATATCATTACCAGTTTCAAAAACAGTTGCAGTTAAAGGAGGACAAATAAAATAAATTCCATAAGCCACATTTGATATTGTATTACCATAAACTTTATTATTGGAATTTGTGCCAGCAGTTGATGTTGCATCAGCTGTAATGCTTGCACCAGGGCTTGCATTTGAAGTTGTTGAACTTGATGTTGAAAGAATGCCTACACTATTTGTGTAAGTATTATTTAAAGTGATAATATTGTTTTGAATAGTATTATTTTGAGCACCATCAGTTGCAGAAGCATGAATTAATAAAACTGCAGCTTCTGTCATAGTATTTGTTGCTCCAGTAGTAGTTACAGTATTTCCTGAATTTTCCTGCATTGTAAAGTTTTGGATAGTAATATAATCACCTCCTACAATTTTAAAAATTGCATCGAAAACACCAGCAGCAGTATTAAACCCTGCAGTAATAGTTGTAGTACTTGTACCTGTTATTACTATTGTATTGGAAACTGTACCAGTTGCAGTTATATAATAACCTGTTCCATTTGGTGCAGTTTCAGTACCAGCAGCAGCAGTTACTACCACTGGACCAGTTATAGTTAACCCATTAACAGCTGTGATAGCAGCAGATAATGAACTAAAAGGTGATCCTGCAATTGGAGTTGCACTCATAGTAACTGTTGTACTTACTTGTGCCTTAACCCCAGCACTTACAAAAAGAACCACAGTAAAAAGAAGAGCATAAATTTTACGCATAAAATTTAATGTTTAAATTTTTTAATTAATTAAAATAAATAGTAGGGAATTAAATAATTACGAATTATAAAAAACCACCTGACTATAGCTTAGTTTGGCTAACTTAGTTTTGGATAAATATAGTAGCTCAGAGGATGAATTTTTGATTCTAAAAAGTAAAAAGATTAGAATAAGATTAGAATCAAATTAAAATCAGTTTAAAAAATCAGTTGATAAAACTATAGGTTTTCCATCTTATAAAAATCATTTTTGTAGATTTTTTTAAAAATAAAATTTTATAAAAAATCACTAATGCTTCATTTTCAATGAAATAAATATTCAGTTGGTTAATCAAAAAATAAAAAGTCCTTATTATTTTGCTAAAATCTAAAGATTAAAACTAGATTAAAAAATAGCTGCAATTACTTGCAACCATTTTTTGTGAAATGGAATGAATCTTATTTTAATAGGAAACAACTTATTTTTTAAGAAAGGATTTAGGGATGTTTTTTTAACTCCAAAGTGAAAAGGCAAAAAATAAAAAAGTAGTTAGTAGTTAGTATAAAGTCTTTAGTCCACTCAGCTTTTCAACCAATCAACTTTCATCTTCTTTTCGAAGGAAGAATGACTGAGAAATCTCTTAAAAAGTAAAAAGTAGTTAGTAGCAAGTCTTTAGACTTAAGTCTTTGGTCCATTCTGCTTTTTACAATTAACCATTTAAAGTTAATCAACAGATTCCACATTTCGAAAGAATCGGAATGAGGAATGACATAAAAATCTATAGAGGGGAAATAAAAAATCCCACAACAATAATTGTTGAGGGATTTTAATTTGTTTTTTCTTACAAACTTTCCGACTCTTCAGACTCACGGTCTCGTTCGACTTTTAAACAAACCAACTTATTTACTTTTCAACTTTTCTTTTTCTCTCTTTATACTTTTTTGCTCCATAAGCAGCCCCAGCTGCTATTAAAATAGATGCTCCTCCATCAAATGGTACATTCAATGGATCGGGATCATCAGGTAAAGATTCTACTTCTTCCATATTATCTTCTACTTGATTATCGACCTGACTCGGAGCTGTTGCATTCTGATATTGACTGTAGGTATTACTAGTGGCTCCTATTAAAAGAAATACAAAGAATAAAACCTTTAATGTGCTTTTGATATTATTGATAGTTGTCATGATTTCTGTTTTTTAGTTAATGAAACAATTAAAGTTTAATGATGTTTCTGTTATAAATTGTTCCATCTTCTGCTCTTACTGACAGCCTATATACTCCTGCACTCATATTATTTGGTAAGGTTAAAGTTTGGGTTTGTACCGCTCCCTGTTTTTGAATACTACTACTCATCATTTGCTGTCCGGTACTTGAGTACAATTGTACCTCATACTTGCCATCTGCAATGCCTCCTAACTGAAGGGTAACCACATTGCCTTCTAATGGATTTGGATACACACTTACTTTTTCTGTTTCTCTGTTGCTACCTACTTTAACTATGGATGAGTATTTCACTTCTCCATTTGAGCCCAATACTTTTATTCTATAGTAGTTATTGGTTTTAAATGGTGTAGCATCATACCAATTGTAGTTAACAGCTTTACCATTATTAGAAGTTGCTGATTGTGTAGCAATGGTTTCAAAACCATCTGCATATTCTGAACGTTGTACTTCGTAATGTTTAATAGCAGTTTCTGCAGCTATATCCCACTCAACTTGAATGCCTGTGTTTTTTCTAAAGGCTTTTACATTAGTAAAGTTGGCTGGTAATGGATTTGAATTGCTGAACACAATCTCAAATCTGTTATAGAAACTACTGCTATCAGTTGATGTAAACGTGAATGGATAAATAGTTTCTCCACTCATATCAATAGCAGTTTGTGTATTAAGTTTCTTATCTCTTAAATATGCTTGAATACCTGCATCGAAATCTTGTGCATTTAACTTTAATGAGTAAGTATTGTTACTAAACAATTTCCATAAACGTACAGGTATTATATCACTATTTGCAACGGTTGGTCTAGCTTCTAACCCTAAAGCAGTATTATTATTGATTAGTGCAATGTTCTCATCTGTATTCGTAAGTTTAGTTGCATCTTCTGCTCCTATTGCTGTATAAAAATCGTCTCTGAAGGCTATCGTTGATGCATCTTTTACAATCACAGGATTTGAACCATAAGCTCCTATTAAACTAACAAGTAACTTAGAAGGGCTCATACCTGCAGGTCTAAAGGTATTGCTGAAAGTGGATGTTTTATTCGCTTCATTAAATGTTATTGAAGGACTGGCACCGCTTGTTTGTACAAATATGGCTTGGCCTGGTTGTATGTGCTGATTAATGGCACCACCTCCACTGGCTCCTGAACCTGTGGTCCAGCTAGTGTATGCTCCTCTGTTACCAATGGTTGGGTCCCAAATCCAATAAGTATTTGCAACATTGTTTTTGGTAACAGCATCCCAATCTACAGGACTCCAATATGGATTGGCTATTAATGCATAATCATTAATACTTGATGCTAATTCTGCACCAGTATATGTTTGAGCTCCTGTTAATATTGTTCCGGTTGCTGATATTGTAGTGGCAGCATTCATATTATCGTTTGGCTGACCAATACCAGGACCAGGATTTACCGTTAAATTACTGGCAGTTCTATTGCCCATTACAAATACTCTATAGCCTGTTTTTGCATTTAAATTGGTAGCATTGGTATTTGGTATAGCTGTAAAGTTTGCTGCTCCCGGTGTATAAGTAAACATATTGGGTTGACCTGTTTGTGTAGCATCAAAACCATTGGCACCGCTTGTACTTCCTGTAATATAAATGCCTTGCTGCCAGTTATTGCTAATAAAATTGGTTGTTGTAACACCACTGGATAATTGTCTGTATGCTTTCTTGCCTAATGGTAAAAAACGTTCAATAGTTATATCACCTGAGATGCTGCCTAAAACTGGAGCTATTCTTGCTGTATTTGAAATGCTAGTTGATTTTAAAGTTAAGAATCCGCCAGTATTAAATGTTCCAGAAGTTGATGTTAAAGTGCCTGTAAGATTTAAAGCTCCTCCTAGTGTTACACCTGAAGTATTGTTAATAGTTAAATTCTTAATCGTATTTGTACTAAATGTAGAAGCTGGTATGGTTTGAGCACTTGTACCATTCATCTCTATTGTTCCTAATGTGGCTGTAATGGTTCCACTATTGTTTATAGTCCCACCAATTTGCAATGTTCCTGTAACAGTTAATGAAGCTCCAGTTCTAATAGTTACATTTTTTACAGCTTGAGTTGTTGAAACTATAGGATTATTCGAAGTACTTGAAATTAAAACGTTATGAGCAGAAGTTGGTAAATAAGCAGGTGTCCAATTAGAACTCGAAGTCCAAGCAGTAGTAGTACCTTTCCATAAATGTGGAGGATATGGAGGCAATGTGCATGAACCATTAAAAACAAAACCAGTATTACCCCCTAAATCTGTTGAATTTGTAGTTGAACCTGCATCAAATATTGCCCCACCAGTTCCTGTCATATTTTGCAATAAAATAAAATCCAGGCAAACTGTGCCACTAGATTTTGAAATAGTTGCAGCTGTTGAGGTTGACGATCTAATAGTTGTTAAAAATCCTCCGGTTCCTATTGCTGTTACAAGTCCATTGATAGTTTGAGTAGATCCGGCTTGAAAAGTGTAAATATTTCCTGAATAAAGTGTAAAATCGTTAAATGTATTACTTCCATTAATGGTAGCATTGCCTCCAAAGGTTACATTGTTAAATGTTGTAGGTCCATTAATAGTGGCATTACCTGTAAAACTTACATCATTAGCACTACTTACTCCAGATATGGTTCCTGCTGATGAACCTGTATAGTTGATATTATGATAAGATTTACCTCCACCAATAAAACCTCCACCTCCAGAACAGTTAATTGTTGGCGTAGTTGAAGTAAATGTTAAATTGGTTGATGTAATTTCCCAAGGCTGACCATATGAAACGTTTATTGTTGATGACCCAATATTTAGACTTCTGGTATTGGAATTATTTGAACTGAAATAGAAAATATTTAGTGTTTGATTATTGGTAACAAATGAACCATTCACTAAAAATATTCCTCCGGGTGCAGTTAAAGCATCTTGTAAAGTCCATTCACCTCCAACTCCATCAAACCAAACCTGACCGATAGATTTTCCACCAGTTGTAATGGTTTTACCTGTTGTGGTTGCCTTAAATGTGATGCTATTGGTACAACAAAAAAAGTTACTTGTATTCATTCCCGGAACCATGGTTAATGAACCATAGATATATAGTAACTTATTGTTCATATTTAATGTTGGAGTATTCGTTACACCTGTCCAATCCATATTATTACAACTAAGTGTTGCAATATCTGCAGTCACTGTTTGACTTGCTCCAGTAAACGAATTGGCATCAAAAAATACATTATCGAGAGATGTTGGTGTACAGTTCAGTGCTGCACCTCCACTCGTTAAAGACCAATGACTACCATCGCTCCAATTACCACTACCTCCAATCCAATACAAATTTTTTGAACTTAATGGTGTTACAGACCAGCCTGAATTGGTTCCTGAGGCTATAGCATTTGTTGCAGTAAACGTTGCTCCTCCTGTTCCTGTAATATTGCTAAGATTCACATAATCTATAGTTACACTTCCAGAACCTTTTGAAATTGTAGCTGCACTGCTCGTGCTTGAAGTAAACGTAGAAAACGCTGTACAAGAACTGCTGGAAGTAAATGTTCCATTTATAGTTTGTGTACTACCTGCCTGAAAAGTATTGACTTTACCTGCACCAAAGGAAACATTATTAAATGTATTACTTCCATTAATGGTAGCATTGCCTCCAAAGGTTACATTGTTAAATGTTGTAGGTCCATTAATAGTGGCATTACCTGTAAAACTTACATCATTAGCACTACTTACTCCAGATATGG
>Ga0207952_1001144_pt1 | contig 12746 bp, 8 predicted proteins | sample SubbioR12Aug_8Ca_FD_184831 | JGI IMG/M metagenome (GOLD analysis project Ga0207952, IMG submission 184831) | Serpentinite rock and fluid subsurface biosphere microbial communities from McLaughlin Reserve, California, USA - CR12Aug_8Ca (SPAdes) | ecosystem: Environmental > Terrestrial > Deep...
GGTAGCGCTCAATGGGTGTTTTACGGGCCACGATGAATACCTTTGAAAATTAGAAGCGGAAGTGAGCAAAAGCCTTGTTAGCGTCTGCCATACGGTGAACTTCATCACGCTTCTTAACTGCACCACCGCGATTCTCAGCCGCCTCCATCATTTCAGCAGCCAAACGTTGCCCCATCGATTTTTCGGAACGCTTGCGGGCAGACTCACGCAACCAGCGCATGGCAAGCGCAGCGCGCCGCGCCGGACGCACCTCAACAGGAACCTGGTAGTTAGCACCGCCAACGCGACGGGATTTGACTTCAACCATCGGGCGGACATTACCCATGGCAGAACTAAAGACCTCCAAAGGATCTTTGCCACCCTTGGTGGTGATAATCTCAAAAGCGCCGTAAACAATGCGCTCGGCAACTGACTTCTTGCCACTCTGCATAATTGCGTTAATGAATTTGGAGACCTCTACGTTACCGAACTTGGGATCCGGAAGGATGGAGCGCTTTGGTACTTCACGACGACGTGGCATATTTACCTCTATTAATCACTATTCAGTTCAAAAGCCGGGAATGGATTTTTCACCCACCCGGCTCTCACGACCACCCAGAAGAATGGCCACTTACTTAAGCCGCTTGGAAAATCAAGCAGCCTTCGGACGCTTCGCCCCGTATTTTGAACGGGACTGCTTACGACCTTTGACGCCCTGGGTATCCAAAGAGCCGCGCACGGTGTGATAACGCACACCAGGCAAATCCTTGACACGACCACCACGAATCAGGACAACTGAGTGCTCCTGCAGATTGTGGCCTTCGCCGCCGATATAGGAAATGACTTCAAAGCCATTTGTCAGGCGAACCTTGCATACCTTACGCAAAGCCGAGTTTGGCTTTTTCGGGGTAGTGGTATAGACGCGGGTGCAAACCCCACGTTTTTGCGGGCATTTTTCCAGAGCAGGAACCTTGCTCTTGGTTACCTCGGCTACGCGCGGCTTGCGCACGAGTTGGTTGATGGTCGGCATATCAAACTTCCTTCAACGGCCGGGCACCGAAAACTCAATGCATGCCGGCAATTTTGTTATCCAAAGCAGAGACACTGATTAGCCCCTGCCGACAAGAACCATATATTTTATGGTTGATCAACCCCTGTGTCAACGAAACACAAGGGCTGCGTGATGACTTACCAGCCTACTTATCCTCCGGTGTTGCATTTTCAGCAGCAAATGCATCAATAGATTGAGAGGCGCCCATATCTTCACCAGCCAGTTTTGCCTTACGGCTCAAGTGGTAGGCGAGACCTGTGCCTGCTGGAATCAAGCGGCCAACAATAACGTTTTCCTTCAAGCCACGTAACTCGTCACGCTTGCCCATGATTGCGGCTTCAGTAAGAACTCGCGTGGTTTCCTGGAAAGATGCTGCAGAAATAAACGAATCTGTGGACAATGATGCCTTGGTAATCCCTAACAAGATATTGTCGAAAGTGGCAGGTAGCTTTCCTTCGGCGATTGCTGCGTCATTAGCCGCGAAAAGCACAGCACGTTCAACCTGTTCGGACTTGATGAACTTGGTATCACCCGGCTCAACGATAGTCACCCTGCGAAGCATCTGGCGAACAATTACTTCAATGTGTTTATCATTGATCTTCACACCCTGCAGACGGTACACATCCTGAACTTCATCGGTAATGTATCGAGCAAGCGCCTCAACGCCCTGCAAGCGCAAGATGTCGTGCGGATCAGGTAAGCCCTCGACAATTTTTTCACCCTTGTTAACCACCTGACCATCATGAACCAAGACATGCTTGTCCTTCGGAATCAAGAACTCATGAACATTACCGTCAAGGTCGGTAATGACCAGACGTTGCTTGCCTTTCGTATCCTTGCCGAAACTGATCGTACCAGTAAATTCGGCCAGCACGGACGCATCTTTTGGTGTACGTGCCTCAAACAGTTCGGCAACTCGCGGCAGGCCGCCGGTAATGTCGCGAGTCTTCGCAGATTCTTGCGGCATACGCGCCAGAACATCACCGACACCGACCTGCTGTCCATCGACCACGGAAATGATTGAGCCGACCTGAAGGGCGATAGAAACATGGTGATCGCTACCGGCAATCTTTACTTCCATACCATTTTCGTCAAGCAATTTGACTACCGGACGAATACCCTTGGTCGCCGCTTTGCCGCCTCGTTTATGATCGATAACCACCAAGGTTGAAAGGCCAGTCACATCGTCAACCTGTTTTGCAACGGTGACGCCTTCCTCCACATTTTCGAAACGAGCCGTACCGGCATATTCAGTAACGATCGGACGGGTATGTGGATCCCACGCAGCTAACTTGGCACCAGCCTTAACAACCTTCCCTTCATCCGCTGAAAGCGTCGCGCCGTAAGGCACCTTGTGTCGTTCACGCTCACGACCATGATCATCCGCAATCAGGACTTCTCCTGAACGAGAAATAACCACCTTCTCTCCCTTGGCGCTGGTGACATAGCGCATATTGGAAGTATAACGAACCGTACCGGCAGATTTTGCTTCCACCTGAGAGGCCACAGCCGCTCGGGAGGCCGCGCCGCCGACGTGAAAGGTCCGCATGGTTAGCTGCGTACCCGGCTCGCCGATCGATTGGGCAGCGATAACACCGACCGCCTCGCCCGCATTGACCATCATACCGCGGCCAAGATCGCGACCGTAACATCTGGCACACAATCCGTAGCGTGTATCGCAGGTCAGCGGCGTGCGAACCTTGACTTCGTCAATGCCCAGTTTGTCGATCACATCAACCAGATCTTCGTCCAGCATCGTGCCAGCAAAAATGACCGTTTCCTGGGTTTCCGGATCAATAAGGTCGTCGACCGTAACACGACCCAAAATCCGTTCCCGCAACGCTTCGATAACTTCGCCACCTTCAACCAGCGCCTTCACAGCAAAGCCGTTGGTCGTACCGCAATCGTCCTGAGTAATCACGAGATCCTGTGTCACATCAACCAAACGACGCGTCAAATAACCGGAGTTGGCAGTCTTCAGCGCGGTATCCGCCAAACCCTTACGAGCGCCGTGAGTCGAGATGAAGTACTGAAGAACGTTGAGACCTTCGCGGAAGTTTGTGGTAATCGGTGTTTCGATAATCGAACCATCCGGCTTAGCCATCAGACCGCGCATACCTGCCAACTGCCTGATCTGTGCAGCGGAACCACGCGCCCCAGAATCAGCCATCATATAAATGGAATTGAAGGACTCCTGCTTGACCCTCTTGCCGTGACGGTCAATGGTGTCTTCTTGGCCGAGCTCGTCCATCATGACCTTGGCAACCTGGTCGCCCGTACGGCCCCAGATATCCACTACCTTGTTGTAACGCTCACCCTGCGTCACCAAACCATTGGTGTATTGAGTCTCGATCTCCTTCACTTCAGCTTCAGCAGCGGAAATGATTTCGTACTTCTTGGCCGGGACAAGCATATCGTCCGAACAGAATGAAATGCCAGCGCGGGTTGCCAATGCGTAACCATTCTGCATCAGCTTGTCACCGAAAACCACGGTCTCTTTCAGACCACAGCGACGGAAAGACTCATCGATCAGCTTGGAAATTTCCTTTTTCTTCAGAGCACGATCAATCGCCTTGAAGGGCAAACCCTTCGGCAAAATTTTCGAGAGCAATGCACGACCAGCCGTCGTTTCGACACGAATGATTTTTTCATCCCATTCACCGTCGACCGCAGCAGGTTCATATTGAGTCAGTCGTACAGAAATACGCGACTGAATCTCCAATATCTTGGCAGCCAGCGCACGTTCGATTTCGGCGATGTCGGCAAAGTACATACCTTCGCCCTTGCCGTTGATCTTTTCGCGGGTCGCATAGTACAGACCGAGAACGATATCCTGCGACGGCACGATGATCGGCTGGCCGTTGGCCGGCGACAGCACGTTGTTCGAAGCCAGCATCAGCGTGCGGGCTTCCATCTGTGCCTCCAGCGACAACGGAACGTGAACAGCCATCTGATCACCGTCGAAGTCGGCATTGAATGCCGCGCAAACGAGTGGGTGCAACTGGATAGCCTTGCCTTCAATCAAGGTCGGCTCAAACGCCTGGATACCCAGACGGTGCAGAGTCGGCGCGCGGTTCAGCATAACCGGATGTTCGCGGATAACATCTTCCAAGATATCCCAAACCACCGGCTCCTGACCTTCGACCATCTTCTTGGCTTGCTTGATGGTAGTGGCGTAACCGAGCACTTCCAGCTTGTGGAAGATGAAGGGCTTGAACAGTTCGAGCGCCATCAGCTTGGGCAGGCCACACTGGTGCAGCTTGAGCTGCGGACCAACCACGATGACTGAACGGCCAGAATAATCGACGCGCTTACCCAGCAAGTTCTGCCGGAAACGACCACCCTTACCCTTAATCATGTCGGCCAGCGACTTCAGCGGGCGCTTGTTGGCACCGGTCATCGCCTTGCCGCGACGGCCGTTGTCGAGCAAGGAGTCGACCGACTCCTGCAGCATGCGCTTTTCGTTGCGCACGATGATCTCCGGGGCCTTCAGCTCGAGCAGCCGCTTTAAACGGTTGTTCCGATTAATGACGCGACGGTAGAGGTCGTTCAGGTCGGAAGTTGCGAAACGACCACCATCGAGCGGCACCAACGGACGCAAGTCCGGGGGCAGTACCGGCAGGACTTCAAGGACCATCCAGTCTGGCTTGATGCCCGATTTCAGAAAACCTTCGAGAATTTTCAGGCGCTTGGCCAGTTTCTTATTCTTGGCCTCTGAGCCGGTTACCTCCAACTCGGCGTGCAAAGCTTCAACCTCGCTGGGCAGGTCCAGATTACGCAGCAACTCACGAATACCCTCGGCGCCCATGAAGGCTACGAATTCATCGCCGTGCTCTTCCATCATGTCCAGATACTGCTCTTCGGTGAGCAACTGCGCACGCTGCAGGCTACTGACCATACCGGGGTCGGTCACTACATAGGCTTCGAAATAAAGTACGCGTTCGATGTCGCGCAATGTCATGTCAAGCACCATACCGAGACGGGACGGCAGTGATTTCAGGAACCAGATGTGAGCGGTCGGCGAGGCTAGTTCGATATGCCCCATACGGTCACGACGAACCTTGGCCAGTGTTACTTCAACGCCACACTTCTCGCAGATGACGCCGCGATGTTTGAGTCGCTTGTACTTGCCGCATAGGCACTCGTAATCCTTGATCGGACCAAAGATCTTGGCACAGAACAAACCGTCACGCTCCGGCTTGAAAGTACGATAGTTAATGGTTTCCGGTTTTTTTACTTCACCATAGGACCAGGAACGGATTTTCTCGGGCGAGGCGAGACCGATTGTAATCGCGTCAAATTCCTCTTCCGCCGTTACCTGCTTGAATAGATCGAGCAATGCTTTCATCGTTTAACTCCCAAGCCCTAAATCAGTAACGTTCCAGATCGATGTCGATCGCCAGCGAACGAATTTCCTTGACCAGCACATTGAAGGATTCCGGCATGCCGGCATCAATCCTGTGCTCGCCCTTTACGATGTTTTCATAGACCTTGGTACGGCCATTTACATCGTCAGACTTGACAGTCAACATTTCCTGCAGAACGTAGGAGGCGCCATAAGCCTCCAAAGCCCAGACTTCCATCTCACCGAAGCGCTGACCACCAAATTGAGCCTTACCCCCTAGCGGTTGCTGAGTGACCAGTGAGTAGGGACCGGTCGAGCGGGCATGCATCTTGTCATCAACCAAGTGATGCAGTTTGAGATAATGCATATATCCAACCGTCACGGGGCGATCAAATTCTTCACCAGTCCTTCCATCAAACAACGTCGTCTGGCCCGACGAAGGCATACCGGCAAGAGCCAACATTGCCTTGATCTCCTCCTCCTTAGCACCATCGAACACGGGAGTGGCAAACGGCACCCCATTCTTCAAATTCGATGCCATCTCCATTAGCTCGGCATCGTTCAACTCATCCAGGTTCTCGGACTTGCCACTTGAGTTATAGATCTGTTCGAGAAAACTGCGCATTTCCTTGACACTACCCTGGGCACGCAGCATGGCACCTATCTTGTGACCTAGTCCTTTGGCAGCAAGACCCAAATGGACTTCCAGAATCTGACCGACGTTCATCCGCGAAGGCACGCCGAGCGGATTAAGCACAATATCAACTGGGCTACCATCTGCCATGTGGGGCATGTCTTCAACCGGCAGGATGCGAGATACCACACCCTTATTACCGTGGCGACCCGCCATCTTGTCACCTGGTTGCAGACGGCGCTTAACAGCAACATACACCTTGACCATCTTCTGCACACCCGGTGGCAGTTCATCGCCCTGGGTCAGTTTCTTGCGCTTTGCTTCAAACGCCAGATCAAAATCCTTGCGGGCCTGCTCCAGGCCATCCTTGACTTGCTCTAGTTGTAAAGCCGCATCATCCTCAGACAAACGGATATCGAACCAGTGATGAGGGTCCATGCTGTCCAGGTAGACCTGATCGATGGTCGTTCCCTTAACCAGCTTCTTGGGACCGCCATTGGCTTTTTTACCAAGAATCAAACGGCCCACACGAGCAAAGGCATCGCGTTCAACGATACGCATCTGATCGGCCAAATCCAACTTGTAGTGTCGCAGATGTTCGTCAATGATGGATTGGGCACGTTTATCTCGTTCAATTCCCTCACGGGTGAATACTTGAACATCAATAACCGTACCGGCAATACCAGATGGTACACGCAGTGAGGTATCTTTAACGTCTGACGCTTTCTCACCGAAGATTGCACGCAAAAGCTTCTCTTCTGGAGTCAACTGGGTCTCGCCCTTCGGCGTAACCTTGCCAACCAACACATCCGCCGCCTCAACCTCGGCACCAATATAAACGATGCCAGATTCGTCCAAGCGCGACAACTGCGACTCGCCCAAAGACGCGATATCACAGGTAATTTCTTCAGGACCAAGTTTAGTGTCCCGAGCAACAACAGTCAGTTCTTCAATATGAATAGATGTATAGCGATCTTCTGCAACGACACGCTCGGAGATCAGGATGGAGTCTTCGAAGTTGTAGCCATTCCAGGGCATGAAGGCGATCAGCATATTCTGACCAAGCGCAAGCTCTCCCTTGTCCGTAGAGGCACCATCAGCAACGACATCACCGCGAGCAATATGATCACCAACACGTACCATCGGCCGCTGATTGATATTGGTATTCTGGTTGGAGCGGGTGTACTTCATCAAGTTGTAGATATCGACACCCACTTCGCCGGCTACCGTTTCCTCATCGTTAACTCGAACAACAACGCGGGCCGCATCTACATAATCCACCATACCGCCACGGCGAGCCGCCACCGCCGTTCCCGAGTCAACTGCAACAGTACGCTCTATACCCGTACCAACCAGCGGCTTCTCCGGGCGCAAGCATGGGACCGCCTGACGTTGCATGTTGGCCCCCATCAAGGCGCGGTTTGCGTCGTCATGCTCGAGAAATGGAATTAGCGAAGCCGCAACCGAGACGATCTGACTCGGCGCAACGTCCATATATTGAACACGGACCGGTTCCGCAAGAATGGTTTCACCCTTTTCACGGCAAGTAACCAAATCGTCGGAGAGACGACCATTGTCATCAAGCGGTGAATTTGCTTGAGCGACAACATAATTACCTTCCTCAATTGCCGAGAGATATTCGATGTCGTTAGTGACCTTCGAATCCACCACTTTGCGATAGGCTGTTTCGATGAAACCGTAATCGTTGACCCGTGCAAACAAAGCAAGGGAGTTGATCAGGCCAATATTCGGACCTTCCGGAGTTTCGATCGGGCAAACACGACCATAATGGGTCGGGTGAACGTCACGCACCTCAAAGCCGGCGCGTTCGCGCGTAAGACCACCGGGACCAAGGGCAGAAACACGACGCTTGTGTGTAATTTCTGATAGCGGATTTGTTTGATCCATAAACTGCGAGAGTTGACTGGACCCAAAAAACTCTTTAACCGCGGCACTGATTGGCTTGGCGTTAATTAGATCATGCGGCATCAAATTATCAGACTCTGCCTGTGACAGACGCTCCTTGACGGCACGCTCAACACGAACCAAACCAGCGCGGAACTGATTTTCTGCAAGTTCGCCAACCGACCGGACACGGCGATTGCCAAGGTGATCAATATCGTCGATTTCACCACGTCCGTTACGCAACTCGACCAAAATTTTGATCACTTCGACAATATCGCGCGGCGAAAGCGTCAGTTGCTCGCGCGCTTCGATATTTGCCCCTAGAGGCTTCATTTTGGCAACCAATGCTTCTGCGTCAGTCAGCGTCATGTTTTCGCATAAAGCACGCGGCCCATGAGGCAGCAAACTGACTAAGTCCTGAATAACTGCAAGAGAGAATCCCGAACCTTCCGACAAGTTTTTTAATGCCGCTTCTGCCCTGGAAGCCAAGCCCCTGATCATGACTTTGTACTCGACAACGTCGGGACGTCCCAGACGCCGATTAAACTTCATTCGGCCTACACCGGACAGGTCATAACGTTCGTCAGAATAAAACAAGCCTCTGAACAGAATCTCGACAGCTTCTTCAGTCGGCGGCTCGCCAGGTCGCATCATGCGATAGATGGCGATGCGTGCGGCCTGCCGAGAAGCGGTTTCGTCGGCACGCAGAGTATTCGAGATAAAAGCACCTCGATCAAGATCGTTGGTGTACAAGGTTTCGACCGTATAGATCTCGGCTTCACGCAAGTTTGCCAGCAAGGTCTCGGTGATTTCATCATTGGCATTGGCGACAATTTCGCCGGAGGCCTTGTCGATAATATCGCGAGCAACGACACGACCAAGGATGAAGTCTTCCGGCACGACAATTTGCTTGAGACCGGCAGTCGCGATATCACGAATATGCTTGGCGGTGATCCGCTTATCCTTGGAAACAATTACCTTGCCATCCGGCGCCACAAAATCAAACCGCGCAACTTCACCGCGAAGGCGCTCAGGAATTAGTGTGAACTCGACTTTTTCCTTGCCCAGCAGGAAGGTGTCGAACTCAAAAAATTCCGCCAAAATTTCCTCGGAAGACATCCCGATAGCCTTGAGCAGGGTAGTGACTGGCATCTTGCGCCTACGGTCTACGCGGAAAAATAACGTATCCTTGGGGTCAAACTCAAAGTCCAACCATGAGCCACGATACGGAATAATTCGTGCAGAGAACAACAACTTGCCAGAACTGTGAGTCTTGCCGCGATCATGTTCGAAGAAAACGCCGGGCGAACGATGCAATTGGGAAACAATGACACGCTCGGTGCCATTGATCACGAATGAGCCGTTGGTCGTCATGAGCGGAATCTCGCCCATATAGACTTCCTGCTCCTTTACTTCCTTCACGGTATCCGGTGCTTCACGGTCCATGATCACGAGGCGCACCTTTGCACGCAGTGAAGACGCGAATGTCAGTCCACGCTGATGGCATTCCGAAACGTCGAAAGCGGGCTCGCCAAGCATGAAGCTGACGAATTCCAGGCGGGCATTGCCAGAATGCGAAACGATCGGGAAGATCGAGGTAAACGCGGCTTGCAAGCCTTCATTCTTGCGTTTTTCTGCTGGAATGTCTGCTTGCAAAAAAGCGGCAAAGGATTCGAGCTGGGTCGCAAGCAGGAAAGGAACATCAAGCACGCTTTCGCGCTTGGCGAAGCTCTTGCGGATGCGTTTCTTCTCGGCGAAGGAGTAAGTCATGGTAACTCCGTGAGGGTAAAATCAAACATTAAACCTGTCGAAACAGGCAAACGCAAACAAGCTCGCCTCCCATTTTTGGAAGAGGAAAGCATTGTTTGCGTTTGCCAATTGGCCTTATTCAAGTTCGTTTTCTGGGTCCGTGAAACCTGCCGTACAAAGCACAAAAAGGCTGGCGGTTAACCCGCCAGCCCGCACTCCAAAAGCCGATTACTTAACTTCGACCTTGGCGCCTGCGTCTTCGAGTTGCTTCTTGAGCGCCTCAGCGTCAACCTTGGAGATACCCTCCTTGACTGCCTTCGGAGCACCGTCCACCAAATCTTTGGCTTCTTTGAGGCCTAAACCGGTAACAGCGCGCACAACCTTAATAACTTCAACTTTCTTGTCACCAGCCGCATTCAGCATGACGGTGAACTCAGTCTGCTCTTCAACAACTGCAGCAGCAGCGCCCGGACCTGCGACAGCCATGCTAGCGGCGGAAACACCGAACTTTTCTTCAAACGCCTTGACCAGGTCGTTCAGATCCATAACGGTCATGGCGCCAACGGCTTCCAGGATATCGTCTTTGCTAATTGCCATTTTAAATAACTCCTAATTCAGTTCTTAAGCGGTAGGGATTAAGCAGCTGCTTCTTCGCGCTGCTTGGCCAGTGCGGCCAGACAACCAGCAAAGCCGGAAACCGGAGCTTGCATGACGCCCAACAACTTGGCGAGCAGCTCTTCGCGGCTCGGGATGGAGGCAAGCGCCTGCACACCAGCTTTGTCGAGGACGTTACCGGCATAGCTACCGGCTTTCAGCACTAGCTTGTCGTTGGTTTTGGCGAAGTCACTTAGCACCTTCGCAGCGGCCACAGGATCAGCAGATATGCTGTAAATCAGCGGACCAACCATGTGGTCAGCCAAGCCAGCAAACGGAGTGCCAGCTACAGCTCGACGCACCAGGGTATTTTTGAGCACACGCAGATAGACGCCAGACTCACGTGCTCTTTTACGCAGCACGGTGAGGTGAACCACCTCAATGCCACGATATTCAGCAATCGCAATAGTCTGCGCGTTGGCTACTTGTGCCGACACCTCAGCCACAACAGCTTTTTTGTCGTTCAGATTGAGACCCACAGGCCCTTCCTCCTTTCAAGTCATAACGCGGCAGGGAAATTCCTGCCGCACCTACGGCGACCTGAACCAGAAGCAATGCTGGCCGTTTCCGGGCAGCAAAAAATCTTGTTCCGGGACACCGTCTGCGCAGGTTACTTTCGAAATTAAGTCCAATCACTGGACGCCTGCGGTCTTTGACGATCCGATGACTAAGGCTGTTAAGCGGTCATCATCGGCCCAAAGTACTTTTAAGCCAGCAAAGAAGCCTGGTCGACGCGAACGCCGGGGCCCATCGTGGCGGAAACAGCAATTTTCCGAAGGTACTGACCTTTGGAGGTAGCCGGTTTAGCCTTGGTCAGCGCATCAACCAACGCTTTCAGGTTGCTTTGCAGACTATCAACTGTAAAGGAAGCACGTCCAATCGTAGCGTGTACGATACCGGCTTTATCGGTGCGATATTGAACCTGACCTGCCTTGGCATTTTTCACCGCAGTGGCGACATCCATGGTCACAGTACCTACCTTCGGATTCGGCATCAGGCCCCGCGGACCAAGGATCTGGCCAAGCTGACCAACGATCTTCATGGCGTCCGGAGTAGCAATGACGACATCGAAATTCAAATTACCTGCTTTAACTTCAGCAGCCAGATCGTCAAAACCGACAACCTCGGCACCTGCAGCCTTGGCAGCCTCAGCTTTTTCGCCTTGGGCGAATACAGCCACCCGCACGGATTTACCCGTACCTGCTGGCAAAACAACAGAACCACGTACAACCTGATCTGACTTACGTGCATCAACGCCGAGGCTGACTGCAACATCAATCGACTCATCGAATTTGGCAGTTGCTGTTTCCTTGGCAAGCGTCAAAGCCTCCTGAACTGGATAGGGCTTCTGCACCACGATCTTGCCCTGCAATGCTTTTTGTTTTTTAGTTAGCTTGGCCATGATCAGAGTCCTTCCACCGTAATACCCATCGAACGGGCGGAACCTGCGATCGTGCGAACAGCAGCTTCCATATTAGAGGCTGTCAAATCAGGCATCTTTGCCTTGGCGATATCTTCCACCTGAGCACGCGTGATCTTGCCAACCTTGTCGGTATGCGGCTTGGCGGAACCAGATTTGATGCCGGCAGCCTTCTTGATCAAAATCGTTGCAGGAGGAGTCTTCATCACGAACGTGAAAGACTTGTCCGCAAAGGCAGTGATCACAACAGGAATTGGCAGACCCGGCTCGACACCTTGTGTCTGAGCATTAAAGGCCTTGCAGAATTCCATGATATTCAAACCGCGCTGACCTAGGGCCGGGCCAATCGGTGGGGACGGATTTGCCTTGCCTGCCGGCACCTGCAGCTTGATGTAGCCAACAATTTTCTTAGCCATAACGGCTCCTTATTAATGAGTAGTAGCGCGCTTTTGCCAAAACAGCTTTGACTACTGGCGCTCCTCTTGCCGAATCAAGGGGCTTTCGGCTTGCCCTGATACCTGATCAGGCCTTTTCGACTTGACCGAATTCAAGCTCGACCGGCGTTGCACGACCAAAAATCGTTACAGACACACGCAGGCGATTTTTTTCGTAATTTGCGTCTTCCACTGAGCCATGGAAATCGGTAAACGGACCTTCTTTGACCCGAACCAATTCACCAACCTCAAACAGGAATTTAGGACGAGGCTTCTCCACCCCTTCCTGCATTTGCTGCATGATTTTGTCGACTTCTTTCTGGGTAATTGGAGTGGGCTTGGTCGCGGTACCACCGACAAAACCCGTGACCTTCGGCGTATTTTTCACCAAGTGCCACGATTCGTCGTCCATATCCATCTCGACCAGCACATAGCCGGGGAAAAATTTCCGCTCTGAGATGGCCTTCTGACCACCCTTCATTTCAACAACCTCTTCGACTGGCACCAAAATCTGGCCAAATTTTTCCTCCATACCCAAGCGGGTAATGCGCTCCTGAATTGCACGCATTACACTT
>Ga0207952_1001145_pt1 | contig 12721 bp, 14 predicted proteins | sample SubbioR12Aug_8Ca_FD_184831 | JGI IMG/M metagenome (GOLD analysis project Ga0207952, IMG submission 184831) | Serpentinite rock and fluid subsurface biosphere microbial communities from McLaughlin Reserve, California, USA - CR12Aug_8Ca (SPAdes) | ecosystem: Environmental > Terrestrial > Deep...
ATTCTATTTCGTTTTTTCTAATTCTTGCAGTCTTTGGTTGTAGTTCTAACATTTTTTTAATAATTGATGATGCTTTTCCCTTGGTCTTGTTTTCAAGGTACTTGCCAAGAATTATGAAGGTTATCACTATAGCAGCTGCATCATAATAGATATTGTGCCATACAGGTGTGGGAAATGTGTTAAACACACTAAATAGAAACGCTGCAGTTGTACCAGTAACAACTAGTGTATCCATGTTTGCAGATTTCATTTTAGTTATTCTGTATGCTCCAATGTAGAATCTACTTCCAGTAACAAACTGAACTATGCTTGCACAAACAAAAATTATCAGTGCAGCAATTCCTGTGCCTGCAAATGGAATAAATGAAAAAAATTCAGGGTACCCAAGAAACATGACAGGAATTGAAAACACTAGTCCGACGAGGAATAGTTTTTTTAGTTTCTGTGCTTCAATTTCTTCTGATGTTACTATGTCATCTTCACTTAAAATTTGAAATCCTAATTTGCTAATTATTCTCCTAAGATCTGAAATTGAAAGTAATACAGAATTGTATTTAATTACGACTTGATTATTTCCATAATTGACAGATGCTTCTTTGACTCCCTCTACTTCCTGTAGATTTTTTTCTAATTTTTCAGAATCACTAGAATCAGTAATTCCTGTTATCTTTACTGAGAATTTTTCATAAACAGCAGAATATCCAATATCGTTTAGCGCATTTTCAATTTTTTCTAGATCAATTAATGATGAATCAAATTCTAAAACGGCTTTTTCGGCGGCTAAATTTACCTCACATTTTTTTATGCCCTCAATATCTGACATGTAATTTTGAATTGCAGTTATACAGCCAGCACAGTGCATACCTCCAATTTTAATGGCTGTCTTTTTAATACCAACTTTCACAGTGTTTGTATCTTGGTTCATGATTAATAATGACGAACCTCTGATAATTAATATGACATCTTTACAATTGTAAAATACAGTTGTTAAATAAGTGAAAGACCATGTACCAATATGGATAGCAATCACGAACAAAAAATGGATTCTATAAAACATTGTCAAGTAGAGTACATTCGAATTTGTACAAGATGTGGTTCTACTAATGTCAAAATAGTAGGAGATGTAATCAACTGTAACGATTGTAATGCAATTTTATGCTTTGAACACAAAGCCTAGACATGAACACGTTATAGAAGATAAGATAAATTATCTGAAAAATTTATAGAACAAGTAATTTTAATGCAAAAAGATGAGAATTACCAAGTGCAGATGTGTTTGTTCCTTTGGAATAGTTGGCATGATTTTGTGCACTGCTCTCATAGGGTTTAGTACTGTAGGAATGGCAGCTGTGACAATTTCAAATGCTGATCTAAATAACATGAATACAATGTATGAAAATTCGGATGGTTTTGTTGATAAAATTATGAAATTCTTTGATAGTGCAACAGGCATGGCGATTATTCTAGTTTCATTTGCTTCTATGATCCTAGGTATGTGGTATAGAAAAAAATCAAAATTGATTCCAGTTGCAGCAATAGGTGCAGTTTTCATGTTTGCTGGAATGTATCAGACATATTCTCTTTGGCTACAAATTCTTGGCACGGTAATAATGGCATTGACCTACTTGCCAATGTACAGTTTTAGAATTAGCAAAACACTTAGAGTATAATCATAATTGGTTTAAAATTTATTGGGTATATTGGAAAAAGAATGTATTTTAATTACATTTTTTATCGTCTCATCATCTAGAATCTTTGTTTTGTAATTTCCAGTTTACCTTTCATCCATGGGTGTGGTTCACAATGATATTCTATTACTGCAGGTTCTGTGAAAAGAAACTCATAATCATATCCAGGTTTTATAACACCTTGTGAGCCAAAGACACCACTGTAAGAATCTTCAGTTCTATGATCTGGTGTAACAGTATGTGCAGTTGTATCAACATTCTTCCAAATTACAAGATTATCTATTCCTAATTGTATGTTAACTAGTTTTGGCACAAAATTATCTTGTTGTTCAGAACTAGCAGAGCCTTCAATCATTTCGATTATGGTGGTTTTTATTGGTTCCAAAATTTCTTCTGAAACACTTGGTTTTGCTAGAGATTCTGGAAGATAAAATGAAGTGTAAAAAACGACTCCAACAGATGCGCCTATGATGATTGCAATTACACCTATGCCATATGCGTGACTTGATGTAGCACTCATAATTTTAAATTTATTTATTAATAGTACTTAAAGATGGTACATTACAAATGTAAAATTATTTTTAAAAATAAATCATTTCATTAAAGCAATCTTTTCTTCAAATACATAAAATGGCTGTACTCCAGAAATCTTTTCGTATTTTCCTGCTGAATTTATTATTATAAATGTTGGAAGTTGATTAATTCCATTTTTTTGTGCTTCATATGTATTGTATTTTATCTTCTTTTCATATTTTCCAGATTCTAAACATAATTCAAACAAATTTACATCCATACCAATATCTAATGCAAATTTCTTGAGTAAAGCAGCATCTGTCTCATTTTCTAATTGGTTGGAAAATAAAATATTGTGGTAATCCCAATATCTCCCTTGTTCATTTGCACAGTATGTTGCCTCTGAAGCTAGTAATGCATTCTTGCTTGGCGGTTCCATATCTATAAAGATCATGTTAATTTTCCCAGTTTCTATAAAATTTATCATTATATTTGGTCTAGTTTCCTGAAACCATTTTTTACAATCTTGACAATGATAATTTCCAAATTCCATAATAGTCATAGAGGCATCTGCCGATCCTAAGACAGGAGAGCCAAGTGATTTACTAATGGTTCCATAATTTCCATTAACTACGGGTTTAGAATTATCCAATTGAGGCAATACAACGACATATGTTGCCAGCGCAAATACAACTAGTAAAAGAAATAAAACATATGGTTTCATGATGACCAATAGTGTTTTTGTATATTATAGTTCAAGAAGAATTTGAAGTGCTTTTGTTCTGTTTCTAATTGTAATTTCTGTAATGTTTGCGGCAGATGCTATTTTTCGTTGTGACAAATATTCTTTCATCATTTTACCTGCTAAGTATATCGCTGTAGCTGCAATGCTTGTAGGATCCTTTCCTTCCAAAATTCCTGATTGTTTTGCTTTATGAATAATATCTACTGCAAATCGTCTTGTTTTTTCTGACACCCCAGCATTATTTGCTATTCTTGTAATGCATTGTACAGGATCTACTACTGGTATCTGCAAATCAAATTCCCGTATAATTAAGCGGTAATATTTAGTAAGTTCTCTTTTATGAATATTAGTTGCTTTTTGAATGTCTTTTATTGTTCTTGGAGTTTCTGTGATTCTACATGCAACATAAAGTGATGCAGCCACAAATGTAGAGATGTTTCTTCCTTTTGTAAGCCTTCTCTCTACTATTTTTCTGTAAATGTAAGCAGCCTTTTCAACTACTGCCTCCGATACCACAAGTTTATCTTTTGCTCTTTCAAGCTCAGCAAACGCAATAATGAAATTTTTATCAGTTGGTGCACCATTACGTTTTTCCCAAATACGGAGACGTTTTACAGTAGATTTAATTGCAGATGAAAGAGGTTTACCTGTTACATCTCGGTTTATAGGATTAATGATAGTTGATAACCCCATATCGTGTCTTGCTAGAGTTATGTTACTCCCAGTTCTCTGTTTGTTTGTTTCATCAGAGAATGAATTCCATTCAGGATTCATATTTGCAATTTGATCTGCAATCACATAACCACACATGCCACAAATGATTTCACCCGTCAGTTCATCGCTTACTATCAAAATTTTACCGCAACGGATACATTTTTGTGAATTAACATTATTTAGTAAATTTGATATATTTTTTTGTGATTTTTCTTGTGACATAAAACATGTTATTTTATGGATTAATTAAGATCAGTACTTTACATTTGTAAAGCATATCAAATTAATAGTAGAGCAATTAATTAAATTAAATGCATATTAGTAAAAAAATAAAGATGTTTATTTTACTTTCTGGGATTTGGGTTGTCATAACACTACCATTACCATGGCTCGTTAACAATCCCCTTGTATCCATGCCTTCTTTCTACACCATACTAGGAATTATTGGAATAATGTCAATCCCATTTATCATGCTAGGAATAGCATGGAGCATAAAGCCAGAATTAACTACTTAGCCGATAATGTAGTAAATACACGCACGGCAGTATAGAATTTCTCTCCACCGTTATCTGCTTGAAATCGATAATTATACACTGTACTTGATGAAAGCTCATTGATTGTGACACGATGCTCCAAATGAGGCTCATTACTGTTTTGAACTGCATCCGATGCAAAACTAGAATCTGATGTTCGTAATTTTGTGTATTCAACTTCACAAAGTACAGGTAAACTTGTTCTGGCAATAGTAGTTACACTATTTTGCGTAATATTTATGGCTTGAATACTATCAAATTCAACAATGTTGGACTGTTTTGTAGGTGCTTCATAATCATATGACATTACTAAAAAAAACACGACTGCAATACCGATTACAATAAATCCAATAATGAAAAGATTATTCATTTTTCATCTTCTTTATAACAAAATATCAAATTACGATAATACATATGTTACTTTACTACCATCACAGAAATTTTAGATTTATACAAAATAAATATTTTTTATGTCTATTTGCACCAATTTTTATCCTCATATGATGACAGAGTCCCGATGATATGGAATCGAAATAATTTCTTATCTAATAAAAAAGAAAAATAGAATCACTAATAGAAAAACAAGATTAAAATTAATTTTACATTTGTAAAGTATCAAATTTAAATATGCAATTGAAGATTATGGTAATACTACAAGTATCAATAATGAAAATAATATTCAAGTTAATATAATGAAATCATATATGACAAATGATGATTAGTCAGAATGTTTGGATAGGGATAACAATCGGAATATTTTTTGTAGGTCTTGGTATTGGTTTTGCGGCATTTTCAAATTCAAATCAATCAATGAATGTATTTCAGAATCAAAATATGTTTAATCAAATGATGGGACAAAATCCACAAGCAATGACTTGGATGATGGATGATCCTCAGATTAGACAACAAATGTTCCAACAAATGTTCCAACAAATGATGCAAGATCCAGAACAAATGAGTGAATGGATGGCAAATGATCCAAAACATATAGAACAGATGTCTGAAATAATGAAAGAAAATCATGTGTTTATGTCAAAAATGATGTCTACTGTGATGAATGATCCTGATTTAAGATTACAGATGGTAGGTCACATGTCAGAAAATCCAGAGGCATTCAAAGAAATGATGAGCATGATGGGATCTAGAGTACAAGAAAATTTAATGATGAATCAAGATGCGGAGCAGATGACGGATGGTAATATGACTGGAATGAAAGATTCAGGAATGGCAGGCAATATGATGACTCATCCCTAAATTACAATACTAAAATTCTATGAATTATTGAGATGTCAGTTAAATTGATGGATATTAGAAAATGTATTGTATATTTTTAATGATTTCCACGTAAAATGAAAAAAATAATCATAATAGTGACACCAATTGTAATTGCCGTATTTCTCATAGTGACTACTGGCATTTTGTTTTCTTCTTACAACAATGAATGTTATACAATAAAGAAGGACGGTATTGGAAAACAATGTATCATAATCACTAATTGGTGGGATGAACGAGTTTACATAACAACTCCCACACAAAATATCGCCTGCGATGTTATATGTGAATACCAAAAAACTACTGAGCAAGAAAACTTGAAATCAGAATCAATAGAATTTTCTCAAGGACAAATAAAACTAGATGATCTGTTTTTAGACGTACAAATAGCAGACAATGATTTAAAGAGAATGAGAGGATTAATGTTTCAAGAGCAACTTCCTTTTGATAAAGGGATGCTGTTTGTTTTTGATAAACCTGATTTATATTCAATATGGATGCCAAATATGAAATTTTATTTGGATATAATTTGGTTTGATAACGCAGGTAACGTTGTTCATATTCAAAAAAATATAATGCCTTGTCAAACTGCATTAGAAATACAGACATGTCCCATCATTTCACCTAATATAGATTCGCGTTATATTCTTGAGGTAACTTCAGGATTTGTGGATAAATTCAATATTACAAAAGATTCGAAATTCTCTTGGGTCTTACCTGATACTTTGTATGTGCCATAAATATTGTAAGCAATTAATAAAATTCTAATGATTTCATAACTAAAATAGATTTAGCGTTGTATCTATTAAGACTCATCATTGACATGTTTTAATCTTAGATCTGCAAGTAGATTATCTTACACAATAAATTTTTAGTTTCAATATATAATTTGAAAAATGAATTAAAATAAACAACATTTATTCCAATTTTTTGGATTGTTTATTTATTACATCTATGTTCTTTTTCCAAATATTGATAAACTCATTATGATGTTCTATTTTCTCTTTTATCTCTATTTTTGATTCATAATCAGTTGCTATCGTTAATTGTATTTCAAGTTGTTTTTTTGCATCTGTATAAAATTTCATTTTTTTTAAAGCATCTTTTAGTTTTTTTTCATTATATTTTTGGATCTTTTCTTTTAAGAAATTCATGATGTTGTTATAATATAATCAGTATTAAAAAGATTCATAAACTTATTTTTGTTCCAATCGTTTATTCTTTGATTTTACAACTTTGATGTATGATGAAATTTGTAACACAAGTACTGTGATACTCATGACAATAAACGGAATTACAAATGTGCTTTCTGGAGGGACTGTTTTGTGAAATGATTCGGTATAATGTATAAAGAGAAAATATGCAGTATGGATAGACACAAGATAAAAAATGGTGTTGGAACCAGTGTGAATCCACTTCCAAGATGGGGCTCCTAGCCATTTCATTGCCTTGTCTGATGATGTAAATGCAAGAACTATAATCCACAAAAAGGCTACAAAACCTAAGGTATTAGCAAGTCCAAATCCTGGCTCAATACGTACTATTCTCCCTAATTGAGGAACAAACTCATAGCCAAAGAACTTGGCAATGTCCCAGTTTGCCCATCCATCTACAATTAAAATTCCATGTATTATTGCCATCACTGCAAACCATATGCCAAACTCTCTTCGCCATAAAAGCAAAAAATTTGAACGCATCCATAATTTGCTTAATGGTCCTATAATCAAAGTCATAAAAAGCAATGAATATCCAACATCGCCAAATGCACGCCATAATCTCATTTCATCATCCCATTCATAGTGAGCTAACCAAAAAACAAACATTAGAAAAAGTGCAATAATTCCGACAAGTAAATGTTGTAAAAGAAAATTATTTTGTATTTTTATTTTATTCATTTTTTATTATGGTATGCCCCATGATAAATAATATGACAATGAAAAAGATTATGTTGATTCATATCTAAGAAAAGAAATATGACAAGTTATTTTTCCACAGGATTTCCGATCATGTTACCCCATTCAGTCCAGGAACCATCATAGTTTCTAACTTTTGAGTAGCCAAGTAGATATTTTAGGACAAACCAACTGTGAGATGATCTCTCTCCAATTCTACAATAACAGATAACATCTTTGTCTGGAGTTACTCCTTTTGATTCATAATTTTATTTGAGTAGTTCTACAGATTTGAATGTGCCATCAGCATCGTTTACAGCAGTTGCCCAAGGAATGTTATTTGCCTTTGGAATATGTCCACCACGTTGTGCATGTTCCATTGGATATTCTGGAGGTGCAGTAATTTCTCCAGAGAATTCTTTTGGAGATCTTACATCTACCATAACAGTGTCTTCTCTTCCTAATGCTCTGCTAACATCAAATAGATAAGCTCGTAGTCCTTCATCTGGTGGTTGTGCTTTGTATGTTGATTGAGGAATCTGTGGTTCATCTGTAGTGTATTCTTTGCTTTCTAGTTCCCATTTTTTTCGACCACCGTCCATGATTTTTATATTTTCATGGCCATAGTATTTGAAAACCCAAAAAACAAAAGCTGCAAACCAATTATTGAAATCACCATAAAGAATCACTTCAGAGTTTTCAGTAATTCCATTTTTTGACATTAGTGTTTCAAATTGTTTTTTGTTTATAATATCTCTAGTAACAGGATCGTTTATGTCTCGTTTCCACCAAATTAAAGATGCACCTTTAATGTGTCCTTTTTGATATCCGTTTACTGGATCATAATCAACTTCAACTAATTTTCTATTTGTATTTGGAGGGTTTTTTGATACCCATTCTGTATCTACTAAAACTTCAGGATGTGCGTACGGGGTCATACTCTTCAGGTATTTTCTCTAATACTTAATTCCAGTACTTTACAAATGAAAAGTCATATAATTTTTGCATGTGAATCTTTCCATATTCCTCGAATGAGTGTCAACCATACAAATACAATTGTAATCAAAAGCCCAATCTTTACTGGTGTGCTTTCACTGAACCAAATTTTTGATTCTTGTGAAAATACAGAACCTTCATTGAAGAAAGGCTGACTAGTAACAGGATTTATCATGATTTCTACAGGGGAAAAATCATCAGTAAGAATTGAAACATTATCTGTTCTCATTCCAGAGGGATAATAGTTTTCTAAATAATTAATATCTGATAATAAATTATTTGCTTTATTTTGATAGGATAATGATTCTAAATCGATTCTATCAAACTGTACTTTATCTTGGGTAGCCACAAAAATTAGATTTTGTATATTTCCAATGCGAACTTCATTAGTGGTAAAAACATAAACTGTGGGAAATGAATTTTTCATTGTTTTGTATACAGACCTAGGTAGATCAGATGTATCACCCTCAAGCGAACCTATTAAATTTGAAACTACAACCCCTCCAGGTTCAAGATGATCATTGAGTATCTGAAAATATTCTTGAGTGAGTAAATGAAATGGAACATAATCTGCAGCGTATGCATCCAGAATTATTAGATCATATTTCTTATCCGAGTCCATTAAGAATGTTCTTGCATCTTCATTGAAAATCTTCAACCTCGGATTATCTTTCAAAAAGAAATACGTTTTTGCTGCCTCTATTACATCAGGATCTATTTCAACTACATCAATTAAAGAATCAGGATAAGTTTCTAAGAAATTTTTAGGTCCTGAAAATCCACCCCCGCCTACAAATAAGATTTTTTCGAGTTGAGGGTTAAAGAGTTGTCCTAAATGAAAATACTTGGAATATGTTAAGAGAAGATCATTTGGATTGTCTTTATCCATTTGACTATGTCTCAGACCATTAAGATACATGGTTCTTGTATTGTCAGAGTCTACAACATCCAGATGACTGTACGGTGTTTCCTTTTCAATAACAAGTGTTCCAATATGAGGCATAAACCCAGTTACTAGAGATGATGATGGAGTAAACAAAATTATTATGACTGCAACCGTAATTATCTTTGGAGTAGTTTTTAATCCTAACAAAGACATTATCATAAGAACAACTCCCACTCCAAATAACACCGTTCTAACATCCATGGTTGGAATCAAAACAAAAATTGTCAGAAACGTTCCAAAAATACTTCCAGCAGTAGATATCGAATATAGGGTTCCTGAGATATTTCCTACTTTGTGTAATGCTTCAGTTCCAAGCTTTATCACGTATGGTGATACAAATCCCAGTAAAGTGGTAGGAAAAAAAACCAAAATAAAAGTTGCAAACAATGAAGAAAATTGATTTTGAGGTAAAGCAGTTAATGTAAATCCAAGAACCCCAGGTGCAATAAATGGAATAAATACAATGTATAATCCAGCAGAAAATATTATGGCACAAATTTTCTTAAATTTTGGATCTTTATCTGCAATTCTTCCTCCAAGAAAATAACCAAGACTCAAACCTGTCAAAACTAATCCTATTAGACTACCCCACGTGTATGTTGAACTTCCAAATACAGGCGTAAGAATACGACTAATAATTAACTCCATTGCCATTACGGCAGCACCTGAACCAAATGCTATCAAACAAAGATGAAAAAACTTTCCTTGCAATGGTAAAATCTTTTGTAATATCATTTTATAACCAATAAATTTTTACTATACGAATTTTTTCTATTTTGTATTCTAGCATATTTTCCTACAGTGTCTTGAAAAAATAGATATTTAACAGATGCACTTTACAAATGCCAAATTTTCATTAAACAATAAACAGTTATTATAATATTATTTTTTTAAATCATTTCTAGCATCTTTGATGATTGACAAAGATGATTGAAGAAAGAGTATGGCAATAACTCCAGCAGCTATGAGGTCAGGCCACGATGTGTTTGTCAAAAAGACAAAACCTGCAGCGATTATTACCAAAATATTGCCAAGTGCATCATTACGGCTAAAAAGCCATACTGCACGTACATTTGCATCGCCTTTCCTATGTGGAAGCAATAGTAAAACTGCAATGACATTGATCAAAAGTGCACCAAAACCAAAACCCCCCATTAGTCCAGCTTCAGGAATTTGCAGAACCTGTGTGCGATAAACTGTGTAAGCAAGAACACCAATTCCCATTGCCCCAAGAAATATTCCTTGGATTAGAGCTGAGCGAGCTCGTAATTTAAGACCCCATCCTATTGCAAGTAATCCTAAGAATGTGATGGAACCATCACCAAGAAAATCAAGTGCATCAGCTTTGAGTGCTTGAGAATCAGCTAAGAATCCACCTATTATTTCAGCAATTCCATAACCTACATTGATTAAAACAACTAACCATAACGCTCTACGATATGCTGGTGTGATGTGAGATAGATCTTTTGGTAAATCATCATCAGACATTAACTCTTGATTTGATTAATTATGATGTAAACATATTGATGTGAGGTGTTCTGTTCACAAATATTATTTACAAAGTATCTGTAATGCCTTAAGGTATAATTTTTCACAACTAACAATCACATTTGCTTTGTTAAACTTAGGATTGCATATTTTACAATCTAACAAACATTTGTCTTCAGGACAGTATTTGCAAAATTGTTTTTTATTTAAGAGATTATCTTGCTATAATTCCAATATCCATATGATTATTCATCATAGACATCATTGACTTTCCTTGAGGTATCGCATGTGTATGCATTGTATGATATCCTTTTTCATCAACATTCACTTTAATCAAATATTTGCCATAACCAATGTTTTCTGCCTCAAACATGTTTCCCATCATATCCATCATGTTCATGCCATCCATGCCTTCCATAGGTCCTCCTTTCTCTATGTGTAAAATTACATTTGCATCATCTAATGGATTACCAGTTTCTTTATCTACCACTAATAGTGTGACCGTTGATTCTTTACCTACAGATACCATCTGACTTGATACTGCCTTTATTATGACATCTTTTGGAATGCTGTTCATCATTGATTGACACATGTCATTCATTCCATCCATACCCATCATTGATTGATTAGATTCAGAGTATGCAGATAGATAAAATGTGCCGCTAGTAAATACAATAATTGTAACTAGTGCAATCATCAACATCTTCATTTCACTTTTTAATTGTATTGCGTATATATCAATACTGTACTTTACAATTGTAATCTATTGTTCTTTAATATGTCCCAGTATGGAGTTGATTAGATGAAAAAATCTAGATCATTAAAATCAAAAAATAAAAAGTATTTCTTATTTGGAATAATGTCTATTGTAGTAATTGGAGTTATTGTGAGCTATACATCTAGTTTGCAGGAAAATACAAGTGATCCAAAATCTAAACTGTTAGGATCATGGATGGATATACATGGTGTTGGTATGTTTCTTTCAGGAACTGATGATACTCTTTATCTTGCAACTCACAATGGTTTATTCAAAAAAGAATCAGATGAATGGAAACTAGTAGGAAATGACAAATCTGATCTCATGGGATTTTCTATCAGTTCAAAAGAAGGAATAATGTATTCTAGCGGACATCCATCTGCAATGAATGGCAATCTTGGTTTTAGAATTAGTACAGATAATGGAAATTCATGGACAATGATTTCCAAAGTAAAAGACAATCCAGTTGATTTTCATGCAATGACTGCAAGTCACGCACAAGATGGACTTGTTTATGGTTCACCTGGAGGAGGATCTGAACTCTTTGTAACTAATGATGAGGGGGCATCATGGAGATTGCTTACACCACCAGACAGAATTGTTTCACTTGCAGCAGATCCATTAAATCCAGATACAGTATATACAGGAACAGTTTCTGGACTATATGTAAGCGATGACAAAGGAGAACAATGGCAGAAAATTAGTACTAATGTTGAAACAGGTACAATTACTGGAATAGGATTTGCATCAGATGGGAAAACAATGTATGTATTCTCATCATTTGATGGCAAAGGTACAATTTACAAATCAATTACAGGTGGAGAAATTATGGTAAAAACACAAGGTCAAATCACCAGTACTGGCGCTATATTCAATTTTGCTCCAGGACGAAATGGAGAAATTTATGCAACTGCTATGGAAAGAGTTTCAAGTGGTACGGCATCAAGTGTCTATATGACAAATAATGGTGGAGATACGTGGATTCTAGAAGGCACAAATAATTCTGAATTAGCCATGACTAATAATACATAAAAAGATAGTTTGGAATTGGTGTTATTTTTGATATTTACTTGGGTTTTTTTCAAAAACAGCTTTACATGATGGGCAACAAAAATGAAATACATTTCCGTCATACTCTAATGTCACACCACCGTGTTCTTCTACTTCCATTTTGCAA
>Ga0207952_1001146_pt1 | contig 12714 bp, 13 predicted proteins | sample SubbioR12Aug_8Ca_FD_184831 | JGI IMG/M metagenome (GOLD analysis project Ga0207952, IMG submission 184831) | Serpentinite rock and fluid subsurface biosphere microbial communities from McLaughlin Reserve, California, USA - CR12Aug_8Ca (SPAdes) | ecosystem: Environmental > Terrestrial > Deep...
TGTTCGTCTGTCACCACTCATGCGAATTTCGGATTTAACAATCTAATATTTAAACCATTAAACGCCGGTGTTTATACAAACTGTACCATCAAGGTCGTAGATGCCACTGGCAATATGTCAAACGTCATTACAATTGCCTCATTCACCGTGACTCAGTCTAATCAACCAAATAATCAAAACCTATCGACTGAAGGCTGTACTGCTTTTACTACTTATTCGCCTTTGAATGGTAACAAGTGTCCGATAGTTAATAATAGTCAAAACACCTTTGTTGACACCAATCCAGTTTTCTGCCCACAGTTTACCCAATATTTAAAACTTAACTCAAGAGTAAACGACATAAACGAAGCAAAGAGATGGCAGAAGTTTCTAAATGACGAATTAAATGCTGGTTTGATTATTGATGGTAAATTTGGACCCTTGAGTTTTCAAGCGGTAAAGAATTTCCAAGCAAAATATGTTACTGACATACTCTTGCCTTGGGGCATTACCATTCCAACTGGTTACATATATAAATCCACTAGAGCCAAGGCTAACAGTTTGTTCGGTTGCTCCGAGGGTGTTGTAGAACTAGATAACGGGGTTATTATTAGACGGTAGTTTTTAAAGAGATAGAATACAAAAAAGATATCCCCATTTCCGGGTTAATAATTGTACTATTTTAAATAGGTGTTATAATTGATGCAGAATTATAATAAGTATTAACACTAAACAAAACAGATGAAAAAAACAAGTTCATATTTCGTATCAAGGTTAAATATCGGTCGTGCAGTTTTAGCTGTATTTGCAATTTTCGGTTTGCTCGGGTCTTCTGCTTTGTATGTTTACGCAAGCGGCACTTCATCTTTTAGTCAGACTATCAACGCTGGAACTCTAGCTACGGACATCAGAAGTGATGCTACCACCTCAGTTTCTAGTCCTGCTGTGGCTATGTCTTCAAAAACTTTCTCTTTTAGTTGTTTGTCCGGCGGTAGCGCCTCGACTGGAACATTTGGTACAGCCACCGAGCGTATCTATGTAGACAATCCAGACGGAGCTGACAATGGTTGGACTCTAACCCTTGCTCCTTCTGCTACAACAGCACTTTGGACCCAAGGCGGAAACACTTTTGATTTCAATGATGCCGGTGGCTCAGGATGTACAGACGGTGGAGACACCGATACCAAAGGAGGTCAGATGACAGTGGACCCATCTGTAGGTTCTATCACCACTGATTATTCTGGTTCAGACACTACGGGTATAAGCCTAGGATCGAGTACTGCATATGTAGAAGGTACCACAAACTCCGTAACTCTCGTCACCGCAGGTTCAACTTCAGCAGATGTGTGGCGCGGATACTTCAAAGACATATCATTGTCTCAGACTATACCAGCAGAACAAGCAGCAGCAGCATATTCACTTTCCTTTGTTCTAACAGCTACAGCTTCATAAATAAAACCATATGCACAAGAAAAACTACTCACGAATTTCCATAATCATTTTCGTAGTGTATTTGTTGTTAGGTTTTTCTAGCACAACATACGCTGTTGAATACGGTGGTATCGGAGGACGTCCTGCCAATCCAGATCCTGCAAACCCGCGGACAGAGTCTATATTTGTACATACCATCTCGCCAAGTAACACAGTAGGAGATGCTATTCGTCTGATAAACAATACATCAGAAACAAAAACTCTAACTGTTTACGGAGTCGATTCGATTGTTTCTTCGGGTGGAGCATTTGCTTGTGCTCAGAAAGCTGACGTACAGAATGGTTCTGGGTCTTGGATTAAACTTTCAAAGTCCGTTGTTACCTTGGTGTCACTTACAAATGAGGTGATTCCTTTTTCTATTACTCTTCCAGCTAATGCCTCGGTTGGAGAACATAATGCATGTATCGTAATCCAGGAGCAGAAAGCCGAAGGTTCAGATGAAGGCAAAACTGGTGTTGTACTAAGTTTCCGTACCGGTATTCGCGTAGCTATACTTGTACCTGGAGAGATCGTTCGTAAACTTGAGATAGGCGAGGTAACCTCAACAAAAAAGGAGAATGGCGACATAAGCTTTAAACCAAAGGTTAAAAATACAGGTAACGTATCAATCGATGCTACAGTAAATATAATAATAAAAAATACTCTCGGGATAAAAGTAGCTACTCTTGGCGGACAGTACCCAGTACTCAGAGGGGAAGAATCAGAATGGAACCTTGATTTCAAGAAACCTTTTTGGGGTGGGTGGTATAATGCCTTTTATACAGTAGAGTACGATGCGGGAGTAAACGCCGGAGTAGGTACAAAAAGTGGTGAAGCTCTGACGATGCTTTCGGCAAATCCGATCAGAATATTTAGTATGCCAGAGACTACAGCCCTAGTCATAGAATTCTTGGCGCTAGTACTAATACTAGTTCTAATATTCTTGGCGGTAGTTGCTCACAAGCGTTCAAATTGGATAAAAAATACTTGGGTATCTTATAGTGTGGCCGAAGGGGAAGACTTGATGGCAATCGCAAAAAAACATAACGTGTCCTGGAAACTCCTTGCAAAAGTAAACAAGCTAAAAGCTCCTTATGCTCTATCAACAGGTGGCACAATTAGTGTGCCCCCTCTGGTAGATCAGAATGGACAAAAATAACCACTATCATCTTCATATCAGAATTCCAAAACATCCAGTAAGGATAGTCTTTGCTGCTGTTTCTGTATTGTTTGTATTATTTATTTTATTTGGATCGGTATACAGAGCCAGCGCTTTGAAGGCAGAGTTGTTTGCAAGTTCATGTTTAGGGAATTGGCAAAATTCAGAATTCGCTTCCGGTTTAGAAAAAGATAAAACCCAAGAATTTTCGGAGGAAAATTCTGCGATTTTTTTGAATACTCAAGCGCAGATATTCTGTGGTGGATTTGTCACAAATGGAACTCAAGGAGAGATGCCTAAAAATGCCAAGATTCAAGAAGTCGTCTTAGCCCTAAAATGGCAGAGCACAGATACCATAGAAAATCCGATCGTAGAAAATGAAGTTATCCAAGAACCGGTTTTAGATACTTCATCGGATATGCCTGTTGAAAGTAAAGAACCAGAACCCGAGACTGAAACATTACTAGAAGAAGTCGGCGCTGTTTTCAGTAGAAGAGAAGCATTCGCGGAGGAACCCACTGAAATAATAGAAGTTTTACCCATAGAAGTCACCACTGAACCTGTTTTAGACATACCCGCAACGTTTGTGGACACAGGAGTGCCAGAGGTTGCAGAAGAAGTCCCCGCCACGGAGTCAGAGCTTCCACAGTCTTCACAAATACAAGATGGAACTTGGTTTACCATCAGGATAAGCGTCGACGGTAATACTTGGAGTGATTTGGCAAAGATAACTAAAAGTAATTTTGCGGACGCCATCGTCCTGCCTGTTTATTCGATGCAAGACATATCCAAACTCAAAGTCTCGATCGAATCTGAAAACGGAATACACGACACCAAAGTGTTTCTGGACGCAGTGATTTTGGAGGTTACTTATTCCGTAGAAGAGATTGTTGTGGTTGAAATACCTGAAACTAACTTCAATAATCCAAACTCTTCTGATTTAAAAAAGTTTTCTATTGAAAATGTAACAAAAGGAAACGATATTCATGTATCAGTCGCTACAGATTCCGACCAGGGTAATTCTATTGTTATTTCAAGCACCAAGGGTGGCAACGTTCGTTTTTATAAAGACGGCGAAAAAGAATTTAGCATCGCAAGTGCGATAGGAGAGGAGCCATTAGTTATCCCAGCGTATCAATTTTCTCCTGGGCATTTCGTGGTTGTTCTTTTTGATCAGTCAACACAGTGCAACGAGTTAGATATTGAACTTTGCAGAGAGAGTAGTGGATATATAGGCGAAGCCTCTTTTGATGTAATAGCAACCGTAGAAATGTATACACAGTTGAGTGAGCCGCCGAGAGAAGAACCAAAAGAATTAGACAAAGCAGACGTGCAAGCAGAAAATGCATTAGAGTAGAATTAGTGATATTATTTTTATATAAAGATGAAATCTTTCAATCAAATTACATACAAAAATAAATACCTAACAAGCAAAGTCCTGAATTTTGTTTTGGTGATTTTGTTTTTGGGATCTATGGCTTATTATGCAAATGCTACTACCCCGAACCCAGGCCATCCTTGGGCTGAGGTTGGGGACGGAGTTTTCGCTGTTACCAACAACCAGACTGGGGTCAGAACCTATACGTTTCCAGATGCTAGTACTACGGTACTTACCACCAACTCTGCGGTGACTGTACCCCAAGGTGGTACAGGAATCGCTACTGTAGACCAAGGAGATTTGTTATATGGATCATCAGCAGACACTATCTCTGCTCTAGCGAAGGACACCAACTCAACCAGATATCTTTCTAATACTGGAACAAGCAATAATCCGGCTTGGTCGCTGGTTGACCTTACGAACGGAATAACAGGAACTTTACCAGTTTCAAGTGGGGGTACAGGATTGACGACTCTGACAGCTGACAGTGTTATCTTGGGTAATGGCACTAGTGCTCCTACCTTTGTGGCACCAGGAACTTCTGGAAATGTTTTGACTTCAAATGGTACTACTTGGACCAGTTCTGCTCCAGCAGGTAGTGCTAGCACTACTACGGTTGTTTCTCGTTCCATGATGGCTACGGGAGCTGTCTCAGCAGTAGCCAACTCTTCGCTTACTGTTCGCAAGACCGCCCTATTTGAAGTTCCTTTTGGTATTACTGTCAATTCTCTTACTTATAACGTAGCAGCCGTAACCACCGCAGGAACTTACAGAATTTGTGTCTACAATGAAGCCGGAGATACAAAGCTCATAGATGTTACCGATACTCCAACCGCGGGTGTAAACAATGTCGCGGTGGGTAGTGTGGATTTAACTGCGGCCAAATATTATGTGGCCATGGGTTGCGCTACTACGTGTAGTAACACTATTTCCATGTTCACCTCTACAGCAACTGCTTGGATAAACGGTGCCAGTACTCCAGGAACAAGTAAAAAATATGAAGGAGATACAACTCATATCTCAGGAACATGTAACGATACCTTACCTGCGATTACTGGTGCCAACAGTCGTGCCCCGGTTATTCGTTTTGATAATTAATTTATGTTCAGATTATTTGTAATATTTTTTGTCTTTATATGTTTTTTTTCTTTAAGTTACAAAACTTTCGCAGCACTTTCTTGCGTGGTTGCAGACAACTGTGCTGGAGGAGTTGTGGTTATGAATATTTCAAACACTAGCAACGGTCACGCGGAACTTCCGGCACAGTCGAACTATTCAGGAAATAAAATTTGTTGCAGTGGAGTTTCAGGTTTAGGTAATTCTTGTTCGGGTAATTATGGAATAATAGCCAAACTCTCGGCGATAACCAATGCCCACGTAGAGCAAAATAGTCAAAGCAACTATGGTCAGAACGCTTGTATGTCAGCACCTGGGTCTGTGACGATAGCTTACCAAGCCAGTAATTGTACTGGGTACGATACTACTGTAGCTTCTATATCTGGTGTTACCAATGCGCAAATCGGGAACGGTAGTGCTTATACCACAAAGATTTGCGCTACGGCTACGGCAGGGTCACTGACTGCGGACATTGTGGATGCTGGGGGAACCCTTGTGGGTAGTCCAACTGTGGCTATGACCGCTACACCACTTGGTTTCGGTTGTCAGAGTTCTACGGGAACTCTGGGGATTTCTAGTCAGAAAATACGAGTCACCAACACTACCGGAAATGCTCCTTGGACGCTGTCTATTGCAGGCTCTGCAACGACAGCATTGTGGACCCAAGGCGGAAGCACTTTTGATTTCAACGATGCTACCAGTGCTGGTTGTTCCGATGGAGGGGACACAGATACCAAAGCAGGACAGATGCGGCCAAATCCAGCGGGCGCCACCATAACACCACAAAATGGATGTAGTAATACAGGTTTGTCTTTGGGTGGTGGTGGTGGATTTAGCGAGGGTTCCATCGATTCTGTAACCCTATTATCTGCCAATGGCAGTGCCCCTACGAACTGTTATTGGGATTTGACCGGAGTTGCGCTGACCCAGACGATACCCGCAGAGCAGAACTCGCTGACATACAGCATGAATTATGTCATAACCATAGTTGCAAACTAAGATGAACAAAAGATATACAACTTTAATGCTTGGTTTCATACTTCTGTATGCTTTTTCTTTTATTTTTGTAAATGCTTCGTCAAATAGTACTTTTAATTTTCAAATCTTTCCAGAGCCAGTAGTAAATACTAATCCAAACGGCGGAGGCGGTGGTGGAGGTCAAATAATTAATGTTATAATACCTCCTAATGCTCCACCCGAAACAGTCCCCGCAAGCGAAGACAGTGATGGTGTAAAAGATGGTGAAGATCAAAAATCTGAAACAGTAAAAGAGGTTACACCAATATATAGAGTTTTGGAAAGTATAAAAAAGCAGTTTAATAATTTGATAGGTAAAAGTAGGGAGAAAGAAGAAGACGGTGATTTAGGAAAAGAAGAGGTAGTTCCAGAGGAAAATAATAAAGCACTTTTCGATATAATTTCTTCTCCAGGGACAACAGAAACAGAAAACAAGTTTACAAGTGTGGCAACAGTACTCCTAGCAGAATTCCTTGTTTTATTACTGATAATTTATCTCTGGAGGAGGTTTCGTAGATAATTTTTATTTAATTTTTTAAAAGTAATGGGAATTATAAAAAATAATTTAATAGTTAGCCTTACTTTATCTTTATTTGTTTTTGTTTCCTTATTTTATATTACCAATGCCCAAGAACTACCTGAAACTGAGGTACTAGAAAAAAGGCCCACAATAGAGGCTTCAAATTTGTTTGTTACCAAAGTAGCTCCAGGGGAGTTCCTCCCGATTTCTATTAAAGTTCTAAACTTTGGTGGCCCAGAAAGAATCGACGTCACCATAACATACTATATTTTCAATGACAGAGACGAAGAAGTCTATCAAAGCACCGAAACGGTAGCCGTAGAAACTAGTTCAACTTTCACTAGGATAGCACAGATACCTTTTGGTTCTAAGCCGGGGAATTATGTAGCCAAGGCGTCCATCGTCTACAAAGGTCAGTCAGACCCTGCTGTGACCCAGTTTCCTTTTGTTGTCGAAGAGAAGATCTTTGGTCTGTTTAAAACTGATTTCTATAGATATAACATAATTTTTTTACCCGTGAGTTTGTTTATGCTCTGGGTGGGTTATGGCATGGTAAAGCGTAGGAAACTAAGCAGACTCTCACCGTTTAACTACGAGAAGATAGACCAAGACAAGCGTATCTATTTTGAGATTATTAGTGATACAATAACAGAGATGCGACTCCGGGTAGGAGACCGAGCGCTCGAAGTGGCAAGCAGTATTCACGGATTAAAGATAAATAAAAAAAGTGGAGAAGTATTAGAAATAACAGAGCAACCTTTTAAAGTCATAGCACTACTTGTTTCTGGTTATGAAAATGTATTAGGACAGAAAGTAAGTTTTTCTTTTAGAAAGCCTAGCAAAATATAAAATCTATGAAACAAGATAAAACGATATTAATAATAGAAGACGAAAAAGACATCAGGCAGGCGCTCCGAGATGTGTTGCAATTAAAAAAATATAAAACCCTGGAAGCTCAAAACGGTAGTGAGGGTGTAGACATGGCCCTCGCCAACCATCCAGATCTGATTTTGCTTGATCTGATAATGCCTGGGATAAATGGCATGGATGCCCTGGCAAAAATAAGAGAGGACGATTGGGGTAAAAATGTTCCAGTCATAATCCTGACAAACCAAAACGCTAACAGTGAACAAATAATAAAAGACATGATTACTCGTAAACCTCTGGAATATCTAATAAAGTCTGATTGGGAAATCCATAATGTGGTAAAGAAAATCGGAGAAATATTGCAGAACCAAAGCATGGTATAGGTTATTAATTAAACAAGAAAACAAGAACCATGTTAAAACCTTTTATTGTTTTTGCAAGTGTCGTTGCGGTTCTTGTTGGTGGTTGCTTTATAGTACAAAAACAGCCATCGAAAACACCTCAAACTGTTGAAAAACTAACTATTGCCACCGTAGATTATGCCCCATTCGCGCTTATGTATATAGCTCAGAACCAGGGTTATTTTAAAGAAGAGGGGCTCGATGTTACTTACAAAACATTTCCAAAGGGGATCGACTCGCTAACAGCAGCACTCAAGGGGGATTTCGATCTTGGTCTCGCAAATGAAACACCAGCCGTGAGAAAAATTTATGAAGGGGAAAAGTTGCGTATCATCAGTACTTTACAGACTTCTACTAAAAATACCGCCATTATTGGTCGAAAAGACAAAGGCATCCTAACCGTAAATGATTTAAGAGGTAAGAAAATTGGAGTTGCCTTGAATTCATCATATGAATTTTTCCTATACTCATTTCTTGTAAGTCATGGGATTAGTTTTTCTGATGTAGTACTTGTGGATGGAGATTTGGCCAGTATGTCCACCCTGCTTACAGATGGAACGGTAGATGCTGTAGCAACTGGAAATATATACCTTTATGATGCACAGAGGGTTTTTCCACCAGAATTACTTTCAACCTTTCAGTCCGAAGTATATACAGAAAATTCTGTTATAGCTGGGAGGGAAGATATTGTTAAAAACAAGAAAGAGGCAATCGCAAGGTTTTTAAGAGCATTAGTAAAAGCGGAAAAATATTACACAACCAATAACAAAGAGGCTTTAGATGCTGTGGTGGCAGAGCTCCCCGGTGTTTCCGAAGACAGTATTCGAGGAACTTGGAACCAATTCACACCAACCCTGAGATTAGACAATGTTTTGTTAACACTCCTAACCCGCGAAGGGCAGTGGCTAGAAGATAGTGGAATTTACAAAAACGAGTTTCCAGATTTTAAAAAAGCGATATTTACTGACTACTTAAAAAGTATAAAACCGGAGGCGGTAACATTGTATTAGCATACTGACTATGCCTAAAGCTGTAACAAGCCAAAGAAAAAAATGAAGCTCGGACTCAAAATAACCTTGCCGATACTTTTACTTCTCATGGTTGTTATGGGAGCTTTTGGATATATTCTCTATAATTTACAACAGCAAGAAACTATAATTTACACAGAGGAATCAAAGATTCGAATACTGAATGGCTTCAATCAGAAGCTAGCTAAGCAACAGGACCAGACAGAATATAGCGTCCTCGCTTATCGATTTAATCAGGACAGAGCATCACTCGTTGCAATGTATCAAACAGAACTGGATAAATCAAAAACACTCGATGAAATGTATCCTTTTATTACATCAGAGACAGGGCAGGAATTAATCAACCGTTATATTAATGAGAGAGAAGAAATTGAATCATTGCGAAACGATTTGATACGAGCCATTGATAATGGAGATGAAGAGCAAATTTCTCTAAACTATAATAAGTGGAACATCCAAACTCAAAACATCAAAACTGCGCTGGCTGATATCGGCGCTCACAATATAAATTTGTTGGAAAAAACGCTCGTCACTGTCGGGGAGGTTAGAAATAAAATTGCTGAAACAATTATAGTGTTGGTTTTTATTGTTATCGCTACGGTTCTGTTTCTTTTTTTATACTTGCGAGTCATCATCACGAATCCGGTTATAAAGTTGGCAAAGTTTGCCGATGAAATTTCCAATAACAATTTCACTACTATTCATACCAGTACCAGAAAAGACGAACTCGGGATACTGTATCGTGCGTTTAATTCTATGATATTAAAAATCAAAGAGTCACACGAGAGTCTAGGGCAGAAAGTAAAAGAGAGGACTTTAGCTTTGGAACAAGCTAAAGCGAAAGACGAAGCGATACTTGCGAGTATTGGTGATGGCTTGGCGGTGGTTGATGAAACAGGAAAACTTATTTATTTCAATAAGAATGCCGAGGATATTATCGGTCTTGGTGCCAATCAGGATTTACCCAAAACTTGGGCAAAAGAATACGGATCGTTTGATCCAATATCTCTAAAGCTTATTGAAGCTGAACAACAGCCCCTATTTCGCGCTTTGAAAGGTGAAACAGTAAAAAATATGTTGATGTTTTTGAAAAATCCCAAAATGTCTCAAGGAAAGTATTTGAGCGTTACTGCCACACCTATTCTTTTGGACAGTAAAAGTATTGGTGGGGTTGCGATTTTTCGCGATATGACAAAAGAGATGGAAGTTGATAAAGCTAAAACTGAGTTCGTTTCTATCGCTTCACATCAACTGCGTACTCCGTTAACGGCGGTGAATTGGTATAGTGAAATACTTTTAGATAAAAATTTGGAAGTGAGCGAAGATAAAAAAGAAGAGTATTTAGAAAAAATCCATACTGGTAGCGCCAGAATGGTGGATTTGGTAAACGCTCTTCTTGACGCATCGCGGATAGAATTGGGGACACTACCTTTTAACCCAAAGCCTGTAAACCCAGAGGAAGTATTACAGGAAGTAATTTTTGAGCAAAAACAAGAAATAGATAAGAAAAAGATATCTTTTATCACAAATTTTACAAAAGATCTACCCACTGTATATACTGATAGAGAAATAGTTAGAATGGTATTTGAAAATTTACTTTCTAATGCCATAAAGTATACTCCAGACTCAGGTAGGGTAGAGGTTTCTTTGTCTTTAGATGATAAAGGCGATCCACTAATTATATTTGCCGATACCGGATATGGCATACCCAAAAACGACCAGAGCAAGATTTTCGATAAAATGTTTCGGGCTCAAAATATAAAAGAAAAAGATACCGAGGGAACAGGTCTGGGGCTATATATAGTGAAGTCCGCGCTAACTCATTTGGGTGGTCAAATACGATTTGAGTCGGAAGAAAATAAAGGGACCACTTTTTATGTAACTCTGTCCACAAAACCAAAGTAAGATGTTTTATATAATCTCCGTGTTATAATTTGTTTAAATGAATGACGAAAAGGTAAACAAAGACAGCGAAAGGTTCTCACTGGTGGCCAGGGTTAAAAGTGCTAACCACGCATGGCGGGGCTTGGGAATAATGTTCAAGACTACTCACAATGCTTGGGTGCACATATTTTTTGCTTTGGCGATAATTGTTTTAGGATATATTTTGTGTATATCAAAGACTGAATGGCTTTTTATTGTTTTAGCTATCGGGTTTGTGTTGGTAACTGAAACCATAAACACTGCTATCGAAATCGATATCGACCTAACTTCCCCTGAATATCATCCATATGCTCGGGATACAAAAGACGTAGCTGCTGGAGCGGTATTGCTATCAATTTTGTTTGCTGTCATAGTTGGGCTTATCATTTTTATACCAAAGCTCTACATATTGATTTAGTCAGCAAATACCGGTAGAATCATAATATATGCAAAACATGAACACGAATGTAAAGATTTTTATTGGAGTAATACTACTTTTAGTTGTGGGTACAATTGTTTCGGTGGTTTCTGGGGTAGGTGCAGGTTCTAGTACCAGCGGACCAGGTAAATATGATGAATTTGCTATGTGTATAAAGGACAAGGGTGCAGTGTTCTACGGTGCCTTTTGGTGCCCCCACTGTCAGGCCCAAAAGAAACTTTTTGGTAAATCTGCAAAATTACTTCCGTATGTTGAGTGTTCAACTCCAGATGGTAATTCTCAAAATCAAATTTGTACAGATAAAAACATAGAAGGCTATCCAACCTGGGAATTTGCTGATGGTTCTCGTTTAAATGGGGAAGTGTCCTTTGAGGCCTTGGCTGAAAAAACCGGTTGTGTAATACCCGCAGAAACGCCTGCAGAATAATATGAGTTACGAAACCATACATTATTTTAACTTAGTGCTAGGAGTAGGTGCTTTGGTTTTAGTGGCGCTGTCCTTTGTAACATTTTTTGTATTGTTCTTTGGTCCTAAAAAGAATAAATTTCTGGGATTCATCGACAAGCATTTCCTTGAGCTAGGATTCTTTATTTCTCTTTCGGGAACAATATTTTCGCTCATATATTCTGAGGTAATCAATTTTGCTCCATGTTATCTGTGTTGGTGGGCGCGTATTTTCTTGTATCCTCAGGTAATACTTTTTGGTATGGCGCTGTGGTCACGAGACAGGAAAGTTATACATTATGTAACTCCGCTTTTATTTCTTGGTTTCCTTTTGTCCGTCTACCACAACCTGATGTATTATTTTGCCGATACCGGCAACCTGCCTTGTGATGCTTCGGGTGTATCTTGCTATCAGCAGCTGGTATATGAGTTCGGGGGTCTGATTTCAATCCCAACACTTTCTTTGGCAGCGATTATGGGGCTACTCATGGTAGTCGTCGTTGCACATTTTTACGGAAAGCGTGACTAGAATAAAATGCCAAGTTTTTCTAAAAAAGATCAAGCAATTTTCAAGAAACTGAATACTCCGGCGAAAGTTCAGGATTATTTGAATAAATTTCCTTTTAATTTCGAGGAGGACGGCAATGACACCATAAAGTCTCCTTTTTCTTCAGTTGAAACAGGCAGTATCCACTGCTTTGAAGGAGCTCTTTTGGGTGCATATATTTTGTCTTTACACGGACATCTACCGAGGGTAATGCATCTCAAGGCTACTAGGAACGATTTTGACCACGTGGTGGCACTTTTTCAGGTGGATGGCTACTGGGGTGCTATTTCCAAGACCAACCATTATTGTCTGCGTTTCCGTGATCCGGTGTATAAAAGTATTCGCGAGCTCGCCATGTCATATTTTCATGAGTATTTTCTAAATAAAAATGGTTTAAAAACTATGCGCAGTTATTCAAATCCTTT
>Ga0207952_1001148_pt1 | contig 12703 bp, 14 predicted proteins | sample SubbioR12Aug_8Ca_FD_184831 | JGI IMG/M metagenome (GOLD analysis project Ga0207952, IMG submission 184831) | Serpentinite rock and fluid subsurface biosphere microbial communities from McLaughlin Reserve, California, USA - CR12Aug_8Ca (SPAdes) | ecosystem: Environmental > Terrestrial > Deep...
GCACCGCCTCGGCATCGACCAGGAACGAGCGGCCGGCATCTGTCAGCGCCACGCCGCGCGGATGGCGGACGAACAGGGCGGCGTCGATCTCGCGCTCCAGCGCGCGGATCTGCTGCGACAGCGGCGGCTGCTGCATATGGAGCTTCTCGGCCGCGCGCGTGATGTGGCCTTCGTGGGCCACGGCAACGAAATAGCGGAGATGGCGCAGTTCCATTTACATATCTTAAAAGTATGTAAATGCGATTTATCATATATTTGAACACTGAGCCAGCCGAGCCTAGCGTTTGCCGGACTTCGCGGGGGACGGACATGACGGCGTTGATGGCGGCTTCGCTCAGCCTGCTGATGATCGGCACGGCCTTCTTGTCGGGCATTTTCGGCATGGCCGGCGGGCTGATCCTGATCGGCGTGCTCCTCGTGATCTTCCCGCTGCCCACCGCCATGGTGCTGCATGCCATCACGCAGATGGCGTCCAACGGCTGGCGCGCACTCCTGTGGTGGCGGTACATCGAGTGGAAAAGCACGGCCTTCTATGTCGCGGGCTGCCTCGTCTCGGTCGGCCTGTGGTCGATCACGCTCTACGTGCCCGACAAGGCGGTGGCGCTGCTGCTGCTGGGTCTTTCGCCCTTCATCATCCGCGCCATTCCCGAAAGCGTCCTGCCGCGCAGCTTCGGTCCCCTGCAGGTGGCGGTCACGGGCTTCTTCTCGATGATGCTGATGCTGCTGAGCGGCGTCACCGGACCGCTGCTCGACACCATGTTCCTGCGCTCGCCGCTCGAGCGGCGGCAGATCATCGCCACCAAGGCCTCGTGCCAGGTGTTCGGCCACGGCTTCAAGCTCGTCTATTTCGGCGCCCTGATCGCCGAGGTCGGCCAGGTCGAACCGTGGTTCCTGGCCGTCGCCATCGCCTCGTCGATGATCGGCACATCGCTCGGCAAGCTCCTGCTCGAGAGACTGACCGACAAGCAGTTCCGCGTCTGGTCGAACCGGCTGATCACGACGATTGCCACCTACTATGTCGGCTACGGCCTCGTCCTTCTCGCGCGGATTGCCTAAGATGGCGCGTGCCTCCTCCCCCAGGTTTTCGACAACTCACTGACCTGACCGGCTTCGCCGCGGCCAACGGCCCGTGGTTCGAGCGCGTCGAAAAGGACCGCGTCATCCGCGCCTTCAAGCCCGGCCCGCAGCACGGCAATGCGCTGGGCATCGTGCATGGCGGCATGCTGGCCGCCTTCCTCGATTCGGCGATGGGCACCGCGGTCTGGAACACGCTGGAGCGCCGTGCCGTCACGCTCCGCCTCTCGATCGACTATCTCGGGCCGGGCCGGATCGGCGACTGGCTGATGGCGGAGGGCCACGTGGTGGGGCATGACGAGCATATGGTGCAGGTGAGGGGCCGCCTCTATGGTCCGCGCCACGACGTGCTGGCGGGGCTTGGCGTCTTCTCGCTGCTGAGCCGCCACCGACAACTCAAGACCCGGAGCTAGCGCTTGCCGAATGATGATCCGCCAACCGGTTTCCGCAAGATCGATTTCGACCGCGACCGGCCCGAGCCGACTTTCAACAGCCATATCGGCAATCTCTATGTGAAGCGGGGCGAGAAGGGCGCGCGCGACGAGTTCGTCATGGGCTTCCGCGTGCACCAGCATATGTGCAACCCGGCCGGTGGGCTGCACGGCGGCATGATGATGACGGTGGCCGACCTGGTGGGCGCCATGGGCGGCGGCACGCTGGCTGGGCTGCGCAAGTTCCTGCCGACGGTGAACATGACCTTCGACTTCGTGGCGCCGGCCAAGGTCGGCGACTGGGTCGAGGGAAGACCTGAGCTGGTGCGCGCCACCCGCTCGCTGCTCTTCACCAACATCTATTTGACGGTGGGCGAGGCGAAGATCCTGCGCGCCTCCTCGATCTGCAAGATCCCGTCGGGCGACGGCCTCGCCTTCGGCAAGGCCAAGCTGGTGCGCGAGGATGCCAAGTCCTAAAGCCGTGCTGTTCGATCTCCTGACAGCGCTCCTCGATTCCTGGAGCCTGTGGAACAAGGTGGCCGGCTCCGAAGCCGCGGGCCGAGCTTGGCGTGCCGAATATCTGCGGCTGACCTACGGCTGCGGTTCCTACGTGCCCTATGAGGATCTCGTGCGCACGGCGGCGCGCGCGACGGGTCTGTCGGAGAAGGTCGCCGACGCGCTGGAAACGCGATGGTACGAGCTGCCGGTGTGGAGCGGCGCGCAGGCCGCGCTCGATGCGCTAGAAGGCCGGACGAAGCTTGCCGTGGTGACCAACTGCTCGGTTCGGCTGGGCGTACAGGCATCGGAACGTTTGAAAACGCGCTGGGACTGCATCGTCACGGCCGAGGAGGCGGGCTTCTACAAGCCCGACCCGCGGCCCTATCGGCTGGCGCTGGCGAAACTCGGAATCGAGGCCCAGGACGCTGCGTTCGTGGCGGGCTCGGGCTACGATCTTTTCGGCACGTCAGCCGTTGGGCTGCGCACCTACTGGCACAACAGGGTCGGTCTCGCGCGTCCCGACGGCGCGCCGGCCGCCTCTCTCGAACGGCCAACCTTGGAAGGTCTTCTTCCGTGGCTCGAAGGGTACCCGCTGTGACGCTGACAGATATCGAGACTCCTGCCGCGCTGATCGACGAGAGGCGCATGACGAACAACATCGCGCGCCTGCAGGCTCGCATGACCGAATTGGGTGTCCGACTGCGGCCGCATGTGAAGACATCCAAATGCATCGAAGTTGCCCGGCGCCAGCAGGACGCAGGTGCTGCCGGTATCACGGTTTCGACCCTGAAGGAGGCGGAGCAGTTCTTCGCCGCGGGATTTGTCGACATCCTCTATGCCGTCTGCATCTCGCCCGACAAGCTCGACCGGGCGCTGGCGCTCTGCCGGCAGGGCTGTGCGCTCACGCTGCTGGTCGACTCGGTCGCCGCAGCGCAAGCCGTCGTCGCCAAAGGACATCCTTTCGAGGTGATGATCGAAATCGATTCCGACGGGCATCGCTCCGGCGTGCAGCCGGAGGACGCGGTGCTGATCGAGATCGGCAAGGTGCTGCACGAGGGCGGCGCGAAGCTGAAGGGCGTGCTGACGCATGCCGGCAGCTCCTACGACCTCAATACCCCCGAAGCGCTGCAGAAACTTGCCGAGCAGGAGCGCCGGCTCTCGGTGCGCGCGGCCGAGCGCCTGCGGGCGGCGGGCCTGCCCTGTCCCGAGGTGAGCGTCGGCTCCACACCCACGGCGCTGTCGGCCGAGCGTCTCGACGGCGTCACCGAGGTACGGGCCGGCGTCTATGTCTTCTTCGATCTGGTGATGGCCAACATCGGCGTCTGCACGCCCGAGAGCGTCGCGCTGTCGGTGCTGACGACCGTGATCGGCCATCAGCCCGAGAAGGGTTGGGTGATCGTCGATGCCGGCTGGATGGCGATGAGCCGCGACCGCGGCACGCAACGCCAGACGATCGACTACGGCTACGGCATCGTCTGCGATGCTGTGGGCCGGGCGATCGAGGGGCTCCTCGTCACCGCGGCCAACCAGGAGCATGGCATCATCTCGCGCCGCGACGGCAAGGAAGACGCAGGTCTCGTCGAACGCTTCCCGATCGGCACGAAGCTGCGCGTGCTACCCAACCATGCCTGCGCCACCGGCGCGCAATATCCTGACTATCATCTAGTGACGGCCGAGGGCGCTACGTTTGTATGGCCACGCTTTCACGGTTGGTGAAGCGACCCGCCTAGGCGGTCGTCCAGGGATGATCGGGGAAATAGCGGTCCATCATGCGCGCCGCGTAGGCGACAAGGTTGGCGTGGCCCTCGGCCCGTCGACGCAGGTCCGACTCGAAGAACGGCGTGAGGATTCCGGCAACCGAGCTGAAGGCGGCGGCATCGACGCCCGTGGGACGATCGCCCATGAGATAAGGCTTGTCGCCGAGCAGGATCGACAGAGCCCCCAAGGAGCGGTCGCCGAGTTCGACGACCTCATCCGGTGCGTGGCGAGCCGTGCCCTGGGCCTTCAGGTTGGCGGTGACGATGCCCAGCACCTCCCGACGCAGGGCCTCGGCAGTGTTTTCCGGAGCGCCGTCGAAGAAATGCGCCGGCCCCTTGGCAAAATTCTCCGGCAGCAGCCATCGCGCATAGACCAGCGGGCCGTACAGATGGTTCTCGATCATCCGCTCGATGGCCCAGGCCTCGGCACGTTGTCGTGCATCGAGACCCTCGTCGAGGTCGACGCCGTAGGTCTTCTCGATATGGGCGCGAATGAAAGTCGAGTCGGCAATCAGCGCGCCGCCGTCGGAGATGAAAGGGAGCTGGCCCTTGGGCGAGGCGTCCGGCATGGCCCGTTCTTTGGTGAAGGGGAGGCCAGCCATCTTGAGTTGCACTTCGGTCTTGGTGGCGAAAGGGCTCACATCCGGCAGGCCGAAACCGGCGCCGCCGCCGAACAGGATAATCATGGGGGTCATGAGGTGTCTCCGTTGTGATCGTTGACCCCTTGTCTAATCACCCCCTGCTGCCATCGTGGTGGCAGCATGAGACGCGCCGACAGACTTTTCCAGATCATCCAGATATTGCGTCGTTCGCCGCGCCGGCCGATCACGGCGGACGCCCTCGCGCGCGAACTCGAGACATCCCGGCGCACGGTCTATCGCGATATCGCCGATCTGATGGGACAGCGCGTGCCGATCCGCGGTGAAGCGGGCAGCGGCTACGTCCTCGAGCGCGGCTACGACCTGCCGCCGCTGATGCTGACCGAGGACGAGATCGAGGTCGCCGTGCTCGGCGCCCGATGGGTGGCGGGTCGCGCCGATCCGGCGCTGGCGAGGGCCGCCGAGGACCTGATCGCCAAGATCGCCGCGACCGTGCCCGAACGGCTGCGTCCCTACGTTCTGGAGCCGGCCTCGCGGGTGCCACCGGCCCGTAATGCATCCATCGACAGTCTCGACATGCCCAAGACCCGTGCGCACATCCATGCCGGCCGCAAGATCGCGTTCACCTACCGCGACGAGCGCGAGCGCGAGAGCCGACGCACCGTCTGGCCGGTCGCCATCGGCTATTTCGACACGGTGCGGTTGCTGGTCGGCTGGTGCGAACTGCGGCGGGACTTTCGCAACTTTCGCACCGATCGGGTGGCGGCGGCGGAATTCCTCGACGAACGCTATCCCGAGCGCCCCGCCGTATTGCGCACCAGATGGCAGCGGTCGCTGGCCGTCGAGCGACGGTATCGGATCGAACAGGCCTTGCCCTAGATGCTCGCGCCGAAATCGCGCGTCATCGCCCGGCGGCCCGAGTCGGTGAGACGCACAGTGCGACCGCGGCGCAGCTTCTCGGCCCAGCCCCTCTTGAAGAAGGTGTCGGCGATGGCCGAGCCCAGCGCACCCGAGATGTGCGGCCGGCGCTCGCTCCAGTCGAGGCACTGGCGCGCGAAGTGGCGCGTGCTCGCCTGGCGCGCACCGCCGAGATCGACGCCGACCCGGGCGCAGAAGAGCTCGCCCGACGGCGTCAGCTTCCAGTCGCGCGATCCCTTGGGCTCGAGATGGCCGTGCTGCGTGAGTGAATCGGTCACCGCGATGCCGACCTGGCCCGCGAGGTGGTCGTAGCAGGTTCGGCAGAAGCGGAGGTCGGGATCGCGCCGCCATGCGGCGCTGCGCGAGGCCGGCTGGGCGCGGGTGCCGGCCAGCGCCATCAGCGATTCGATGGCGTGCGCCACGTCGCCCGACGCCAGGCGATAGAAGCGGTTGCGGCCCTGGGCGCGGGCGGCCAGCAGGTTGGCCTCGGTCATGCGGCCGAGATGGCCCGAGGCAGTCTGGGCGGTGACGCCGGCGGCCAGCGCCAGGTCGGAGGCGGTGTGGGCGCGGCCGTCCATCAGCAGCGACAGCATGGCGGCGCGCGCCGGGTCGCCCATCAGGGCGGCGACTTCGGAGAGGGCGTTCACGGTGGTCATGGGGGGAATTTACGCCCGGCCGGCGGCGGCTTCTACGGCCAATAGTTCGGCCAGTGCCGAAGCATCATGTTTGTTGGACCGCGAGCGCCCCGCTCGCTCATGGCCTGAGCGAGCGGGACGCTCGCGGTCCGGAAGCACTAACGCCACTTGGGATTGGCGATGGCGATCTTGTCGGCGGTGGTGGCGTCGAGATGGGCCATCAGGGCCGCATCGCGTTCGTCGCGCTCGCCGGCGCGGAGCTGGCGGGCGAGTTCGCGGTTGAGATCGACCAGCGTGCCGTCACGGCCTAGCAGCTTCACCAGCCGCGCCTGCTCGGCGGCGTCGGCGTCAGGCCCCAGCCGCGCCTCGCGCTCGAGGATGGCGAGTGAATTCACCGCCACGCGCATCTGGAAGCTGAGGCGCGGCTCGGCCTTGTCGAGCGCGGGCGTCGCTTCCTCGCGCAGGAAGTCGGCAATGGCCGCCAGCAGTTCCGACGCGGTGGGACGGTCCTGCGCCATGTCAGGCCTTTTCCTTCAGAAGCTGCAGCAGGTCGACCTCGGTCTCGACGGCGCGGCGGCCGACGGAAGCCAGTTCCATCGACTTGATCGCGCCCGAGAGATGCCGCCAAGCCTGGTTGTGGCAGATGATGCCCCAGCGCACCGTGCCGAACACTTCCCACCAATGCGCACGCGCCGGATCGACCTTGATGCCACCCGCACGCTCATACGCCGACCACAATTCATCGCGGCTGCCGAAGCCGCCGGCCGGCTTGTCGACGGCGCCGAAGCGCCAGCTTTTGACGCAGAGCCAGCCAAGATCTTCGATGGGATCGCCGAGATGCGCGCCTTCCCAGTCGAGGATCGCGGTCACGCCCGACTCGTCGGCGAGATAATTGCCCGTGCGATAGTCGCCGTGGACGAGCACCGGCTCAGCTGTCGGTGCAGGCTTGCGCCGGTCGAGCCAGGACAGCGCCAGTTCGAAAACCGGCTGCGGCTCGAGCAGGTCGAGGGCGCGGCGCAGCCCCGCGATGTGGTCGGCGGCTTCGCGGCGTATGAGCGGCGGCAAGCCGTCGAGCGGGACGGCATGGATGCGCGCCAGGATCTCTCCGAGCTGGCCTGCGATCTTCTTTCGCGCGCCTTCGTAAGGCGCATCGCGCAAGAGCTTGCGCGCGATCGCCGTGCCGCCGATCCGGCGCATGACATAGGCCTCGCCCAGGCCGTCGTCGGGCGCGAGCTCGAACAGCGCCTCGGGCGCGCGGACGCCGGCCTGGAAGGCCTGGCGCAGGACGCGAAACTCGGTGGCGCGGTCGATCGACACCGAGCGGTCGCGCTCGGCCTTGGGGGCGGGGGCACCCAGGGTCGGCGGATCGCGGCGCAGGATCAGCTCGTGTGGCGTGCCAGCCACGACCGCGTCGAAGCTCCAGGTCTGGCGTGAGGCGCCGCCCGATTCGCGGCGGAGCTTCTCGACCGTCGCCGTTCCGCCGAAATGGCGGCCGGCGACCTCGGCCAGGATTGATGCGACATTTTCCGCTTCATCGGGCGTGTGAACGGTCATTCACCGGACTGTGGCACAGGCCCCGCAGCGTGGTAAGAGGGCGGCCCTCACGCGGGGAGAATCAAGACTTGGCGCAGTCTCTTTCGGCCATGAACGGCCTCTATCTCGAAGACCTGAAAGTCGGTCAGTCGGCGATGTTCGGCAAGACCGTGACCGAGGCCGACATCGCGGGCTTCGCCGGCGTCTCGGGCGACACCAACCCGATCCACCTTCATGACGGCTTCGCCCGCACCACGCGCTTCGGCCAGCGCATCGCCCACGGCATGCTGAGCGGCAGCTTCATCTCGACGGTGATCGGCACCAAGCTGCCCGGACCCGGCGCGGTCTATATCTCCCAGACCATGAACTTCCTGGCGCCGGTGCTGATCGGCGAGACCATCACCGCCGTCTGCACCATCACGGCGATCGACGAAAAGCGGCGCCGCGTGACGCTGAAGACCCAGTGCCTCAACGGCGACAAGGTCGTGATCGACGGCGAGGCGACGGTTCTGGTGCCGCGGCGCGACGTGACATGATTCCAACCTTCGACGATTGGCAGCAGATACCCACCGCCTGGAAGGGTGGCGTAGTGGCGCTTGGCAATTTCGATGGCGTGCATCGCGGCCATCAGGCGTTGATCGCCAATGCCGGCCGCGAGGCCAAGGCGTTGGGCGCGCCCGTGGTGGCGCTCACCTTCGAGCCGCATCCGCGCGGCTTCTTCGTGCCCGACACCGGGCCGTTCCGGCTCACCCTGCCGCCGGCCAAGCTCCGGCTGCTGGCGCAATACGGCGTGCAGGCGGTCCTCGCCCAGCGCTTCGACGCATCCTTCGCTGCCCTTTCGGCCGACGCCTTCATCGACGATGTGCTGCTGAACGGCCTGGGCGCCCACCACGTCGTGTGCGGCTACGACTTCACCTTCGGCGCGCGCCGCGGCGGCAATGTCGAGTTTCTCCGCCAGGCCGGAGCGTTGCGCGGCATCGGCGTCACGGTGCTCGAGCCCGTGATGCGCGAGGGCGAGATCTATTCCTCGACCCGCATCCGCGAGGCGCTGCGCGCCGGCTGGATCACCGAGGCGGCCGAGCTGTTGGGCCATGCCTGGGAAATCGAGGGCACGGTCGAACTGGGCGACCAGCGCGGCCGTACCATCGGGTTTCCGACCGCCAACGTCGCGCTGGGCGAGCACATCAGGCCGCGCTTCGGCGTCTATGCCGTTCGCGCGCTGGTCGATGGCAAATGGCGCGGTGCTGTGGCCAACCTCGGCCGGCGTCCGACCTTCGGCAAGCTCCAGGAGAACTTCGAGGTCCACCTGTTCGATTTCTCGGGTGACCTCTACGGCCAGACCCTGCGCGTGGCGCTGGTCGACTTCATCCGGCCGGAGATGAAATTCGCCGGGCTGGACCAGCTAAAAGCGCAGATCGCGGCGGACGGGCAGGCGGCGAGGACTATTCTTGCGGCGCCTTGACCCCCCCGACCCCCGTCCCTAGATTGCCGGCCCTATGTTTATCGGGGCCCCCCAGGAGCGAATTATCCGCCCGGTCCGCTGACCGCGGCCGGGTCGTCCCGTCTGTTTGGCTGCCGTTCCGGCTGCCACCCATCGCTCCCATCGCACCGAGTTTCTCGTGACAACTGACTATAAATCCAGCGTTTTCCTGCCCAAGACCGACTTCCCCATGCGCGGCGGCCTTCCGAAGAAGGAGCCGGAGCTGTTGAAGCGTTGGGCCGACATGAAGCTGTGGGATCGGCTCCGCACAGAGAGCAAGGGCCGGCCGAAGTTCGTCCTCCACGACGGTCCGCCGTACGCCAACGGCAACCTCCATATCGGCCACGCGCTCAACAAGATCCTGAAGGACCTGGTGAGCCGCACCCAGCAGATGCTGGGCAAGGACAGCCACTATGTGCCGGGCTGGGACTGCCATGGCCTGCCGATCGAATGGAAGATCGAGGAGGAGTACCGCGCCAAGAAGCAGGACAAGGACCAGGTGCCGGTGGTCGAGTTCCGCCGCCAGTGCCGCGCCTTCGCCGATCACTGGATCGGCGTGCAGCGCGAGGAGTTCAAGCGCCTTGGCGTCGACGGCGACTGGGACAACTACTACTCGACGATGAGGTACGAGTCCGAGGCCACCATCGTGGCCGAGCTCGGCAAGTTCGTCATGAATGGCGGCCTCTACAAGGGTTCGAAGGCGGTACTGTGGTCGGTCGTCGAGAAGACCGCGCTGGCCGAGGCCGAGATCGAGTATCACGACCATGTCTCCGACACGATCCACGTCGGCTTCCCGGTACTGAAGTCGGCCGGCGGCAAGCTTGACGGCAGCTCGGTGATGATCTGGACGACGACGCCGTGGACCATCCCCGGTAACCGCGCGCTCGCCTACGGGCCCGAGATCGCCTACGCCCTGGTCGAGGTCGAGGCGGTGGCCGAGGGCAGCAAGGCCCGGGTCGGCGACAGGATGGTGCTGGCCAAGGAGCTGGTCACGACGACCGCCGAAGCGGGCAAGTTCACGGCCAAGGTTCTGGCCGACGTGGCCGCCGCCGATCTCGAGGGGCTGGTCGCCGCCCACCCGTTGCGCGGCCAGGGCTACGAGTTCGATGTGCGCCTGCTGGCGGGCAGCTTCGTCACCGCCGATGCCGGCACCGGCTTCGTGCATATCGCGCCGGGCCATGGCGCCGACGACTATGAGCTGGGCGTGGCCAATGGCGTGGAAGTGCCGGACACCGTTTCGGAAGACGGCAGCTACTATCCGCATGTGCCGCTGTTCGCCGGCAAGCGCGTCTATACGCCTGAGGGCAAGAAGGGCGACGCCAACCGCACGGTGATCGCGGCCCTCGATGCGACGGGCAAACTGCTGGCCTCGGGCCGCATCACCCATTCGTATCCGCATTCGTGGCGGTCCAAGGCACCGGTCATCTTCCGCAATGCGCCGCAGTGGTTCATCGCCATGGACAAGCCGATCGCCGAGATCGGCGGCACCTTGCGCGAGAAGGCGCTGGCGGCGATCGACGCCACACGCTTCGTGCCGCCGGCCGGCTACAACCGGCTGCGCAGCATGATCGAGACGCGGCCCGACTGGTGCGTGTCGCGCCAGCGCGCCTGGGGCGTGCCGATCGCGGTCTATGTGAACAAGGCGACCGGCGAGCCGCTGCGCGATCCCGAAGTGATGGGACGCGTCGTCGAAGCCTTCAAGGCCGAAGGCGCCGACGCCTGGTTCGCGAGCCCGCCCGAACGCTTCCTCGGCAACAAGTACAACGCCCAGGATTTCGAGCAGGTCACCGACATCCTCGACGTCTGGTTCGATTCCGGCTGCACCCATGCCTTCACGCTCGAAGGCAATCCCGATCTCAAATGGCCGGCCGATCTTTATCTGGAAGGCTCCGACCAGCATCGCGGCTGGTTCCATTCCTCGCTGCTGGAAAGCTGCGGCACCCGCGGCCGCGCACCCTACGACGGCGTGCTGACGCACGGCTTCACGCTCGACGAGCAGGGCCGCAAGATGTCGAAGTCGCTGGGCAACATCACCGCCCCGCAATCGGTCTGCGACCAGTACGGCGCTGATATCCTGCGCCTCTGGGTGGTCGGCACCGACTACACCGAGGACCAGCGCATCGGTCCGGAGATCCTGAAGCACCAGGCCGAGGCCTACCGGCGTCTGCGCAACACCTTGCGCTATCTGCTGGGCAGCCTCGACGGCTACAGCGCCGCCGAAATCGTGGCCCACGCCGACATGCCCGAGCTCGAGCGCTGGGTGCTGCACCGTCTGGCCGAACTCGATGGGCTGATGCGGCGTGCGGTCGACGATTTCGACTTCCACACCATCGCGACCGAGTTGCATAATTTCTGCGCCGTCGATCTGTCGGCGTTCTATTTCGACATCCGCAAGGACGCGATCTACTGCGATGCCGCTTCTTCGCTGCGCCGGCGCGCGGCGCGGACGGTCATGGCCGAGATCTTCTCGTTCCTGACCGCCTGGCTCGCCCCCATCACCTGCTTCACGGCGGAAGAGGCATGGCTCGCCCGGCCGCAGGACGTGCCGGACGGCAAGGCCGACTCGGTGCATCTGCGCGTCTATCCGACGATCCCGGCCGTCTGGCTCGATCCCGGCCTCGGCGAGAAGTGGAAGACCGTGCGGGCGCTCCGCCGCGTCGTCACCGGCGCGCTCGAACTCGAACGCGCCGAGAAGCGCATCGGCTCCAGCCTGCAGGCCGCCCCGCATGTCCATGCCGGCTCTGCCTTCATCGAGGCGCTGAAGGGCCTCGACCTCACCGAGATCTGCATCACCTCGGGCGGCGACCTGGTCGAGGTGCCCGACGGCAGCGTGCTGCCGACCGGCGCCTTCACGCTGCCCGACGTGGCCGGCGTCGCGGTCGTGCCGGCGCCAGCCGCCGGCGAGAAATGTGCGCGCTGCTGGCAGGTGCTGGAAGAGGTCGGCAAGTCGGCGGCGCATCCGCTGCTCTGCCGGCGCTGCGAAGGGGCGGTGACGGCGTGAGGTTTTCCCGGTGAGGCGCCTCGAATACCAGGCGATGGTCCTGATCGTCGTGACCCTGGTGGCCGACCAGGTCTCCAAGGAGCTGCTGCTCGGCTACCTGTTGAAAACCGGCACGACGGTGACGGTGATCGACGGCTTTTTCCGCCTGGTCGTGGTGTGGAATCCGGGCGTGAGTTTCGGGCTCCTGGGCGGCGACCGCGCCCTGCCGCCCTGGGTTCTCTCGGGAATCGCGGCGGCGGTCTGCATCGGCCTGTTCGTCTGGCTGCGACGAACCGACCGGCGGCTCGGCGGCTGGGGCATCGGCCTTGTCATCGGAGGCGCTATCGGCAATGTTATTGACCGCGCCCGCTGGGGAGCGGTGTTCGATTTCGCCGATTTCCATGTTGGCCAGTGGCATTGGCCGGCGTTCAACGTCGCCGATTCGGCGATCGTTGTCGGCGTCGGACTGATGCTCATCGACTCTCTCGTCGGCGAAAAACAGCGCGCGCCCTGATGCGGCCATGATCAGCGGACAAAAGCGGACCCCCGAAGGACGTACGATGCAACGGACGACCATAATCCCGGTGACCCTTCTCGCGCTTGGCGCCCTCGCAATGGGTGGCTGCAGCGCTTTCGAAAATCTCGGCGGCGGCAAGAAAATATCGCCCGACGAGTTCAAGGTCGTTTCGCATTCGCCACTCACCATGCCGCCGAACGCCGAGTTGCGCCCGCCGCGGCCCGGCGAACCCCGGCCGCAGGAAGTGACTCCGGCCGACCAGGCTCGCGAAGCCCTGGCGC
>Ga0207952_1001150_pt1 | contig 12689 bp, 14 predicted proteins | sample SubbioR12Aug_8Ca_FD_184831 | JGI IMG/M metagenome (GOLD analysis project Ga0207952, IMG submission 184831) | Serpentinite rock and fluid subsurface biosphere microbial communities from McLaughlin Reserve, California, USA - CR12Aug_8Ca (SPAdes) | ecosystem: Environmental > Terrestrial > Deep...
AGCCAGAGGGCCGCAAGCGCGCATTGCGCAGCAGGGGTTTGCCTGGATGGATGAAAGCCAGCAGTTTGCCGGCAAGAGCCTTAAATATCGCGGCGTTCCGGCTGAATTGCTGGAGCACTCGCTGCTTGTACAAATGCAACAAGAGCAGCACGCAATGGAAAGCGGCCTGACCATGCTTGCCAGCATCGGCAGCACTGCGCCATTCGTCGGCCTGTTCGGTACGGTTTTAGGTATCATGCACGCGATGCACGAGATCACTAATAGCGGCTCGACCAGCCTGGATGTGGTGGCAGGCCCTATCGGCGACGCGCTGGTCGCTACGGCAATCGGTATTGCGGTCGCCGTACCCGCGGTATTGGCCTATAACTTTTTCCTGCGCCGGGCCAAACAACAACGCGTCGGTTTGGAAAACTTTGTGGTCAGTTTTATGCACATCGCCTCAACTGCGAACGCCAGCGGCAGGGAATAGACATGGCTTTTAAACCGCAGTCGGAAGACGAAGGGGCAATGAGCGACATTAATGTCACGCCGCTGGTCGATGTAATGTTGGTGCTGGTGATTATTTTGCTGGTGACCGCGCCATTGCTTACGCAATCGGTTCATGTGACCTTGCCGAAAACCGCCGAGACCACGGCAGATATTAAAGATCAACCGTTGCAGCTCGGCATCGATGCGCAGGGGGTTATAACGCTGAACAAGCTTCCGCTCGCAGATCATGCCGCATTGGAAGCGGCATTGAAGGCCGAGCTGTTAAAAAACCCCGAAATCGGCCTGCATTTATACGCCGACCAGGATGTCGTTTATGCAAAAGTCGCCGAAGTCATGGCAACTGTACAGCATTCCGGGATCGCTAAGATAGCGTTTGTGACGGAGAAGCAGTAGCGCGTTGTCTCCTCAGCGACATGAAAATACGAAGAAATCCAGAGAAGTCTATTCTTCGTGGTTTGTTAAGTTGTATACACTCTGCATACAAATTTATGGGTTAATTGGCGTATACTTTTAGTCTAGTTTCAATTGATATCCTGCAGTTGATTTCCTGCTAATTTTTACCTACTTCAATATTTACCATGTCGATAAGTTCACAAGGTCATTCCAAGCAACAAGTCGCCGTTTTAGCGCTAAGTGCAGTCGGTGTCGTATTTGGCGACATTGGCACCAGTCCCTTATATGCTGTTAAGGAAATTTTCGGCAGCCATTTGCCTATTGATAAGCTCCATGTATTGGGCGTGCTATCCTTGGTTTTTTGGGCGTTAACCTTGGTTGTGGCAATCAAATACGCAACCTTTATTATGCGTGTTAACAACAAAGGTGAAGGCGGTATCATGGCGCTAATGGCTTTTGCACTGCAAAGCGCTAACGATAATCCGAAAAAAACACGTTTCATCATTACCATTGGCCTGCTCGGCGCGGCTTTGTTTTACGGTGACAGCATTATTACCCCGGCAATTTCAGTATTAAGCGCGGTCGAAGGCTTGCAAATCGTCGCGCCGTCCTTATGGCATTATGTGTTGCCGATTACCCTTGCGGTGCTCCTCGCGCTTTTTATTTTGCAGGCTAAAGGCACGGGAACCGTCGGGAAGCTATTTTCACCGATCATGTGTCTTTGGTTTGTTACGTTGGGCGGTCTTGGTGTAAATAATATTATCAATGTTCCCGGCGTATTGGCTGCGGTTAACCCGTATTATGCGATTCATTTATTGGTGGAATTGGGATGGCATAGTTTTTTAATTATGGGGGCGGTGGTATTGGCAATAACCGGCGCTGAAGCGCTTTATGCCGATATGGGCCATTTCGGCCTGAAACCGATCCGTTACGCCTGGTTCGGCTTTGTTTTTCCAGCCTTGTTGCTCAACTATTTTGGACAGGGTGCGTTGCTGCTTGAACACCCTGAGGCGGTGAAAAATCCATTCTATTTGCTGGCGCCAACCTGGGCGATGTATCCGCTATTGTTTTTGGCGACACTGGCGTCGGTTATTGCCTCTCAAGCGGTCATATCCGGGGCATTCTCGATCACCCGGCAAGCCATACAGCTGGGCTACTGCCCGCGCATGAATATTTTGCATACTTCGGGCCGGGAAGTGGGGCAAGTGTATATCCCTGCAATCAACTGGTTACTGATGGTTTCCGTATTTGCCGTGGTATTGAGTTTTCGATCTTCCTCGGCACTTGCTTCGGCATATGGCATTGCCGTTACCGGCACCATGATTGTCGATACAATTTTGGTGTTTATCGTCATTCAAGAGCTTTGGCAGTGGAAAAAGTCGGCCGGCATTACTTTTTTGACCACGTTTCTAACCGTTGATTTTCTGTTCCTTTCATCCAACAGTTTAAAAATCCCCAACGGCGGCTGGTTGCCTTTGGTTATCGGGGTTGTGCTGTTTTTAATGATGACCACCTGGATTCAAGGTCGTGCCTTGTTGGCAGAATATATGGATGAGAGACGGATGCTATTTGAGGACTTGGAAGAGAAGATAACCAGTCATCAGGCCGTTATCGCTAAAGGCTCGGCCATTTATCTGGCAAAAAGCCTGCATGGCGTACCGCAGGTGTTTTTGCACAATTTCGAGCATAACCATGTGCTGCATGAACAAATCGTTGTATTAACCATAGTCACTAAGGATGAGCCGTATGTTGATGTGGCGCACCGGGTCAAAATTCGCGCATTTGGTAAGGACAACAATTTTTACCGGGTTAAGCTTTACTATGGCTTTCAGCAAAGTCCTGATGTGAGGCAAGCTTTGGAGCAGTGTATTCAGGAAGGATTAAATATCGATTACAAGCAGACATCGTTTTTTATCGGTAGCGAGCGCCTCTCTTTCCGGAAAAAAAGCCCTATGCCTAAATGGCGCAGGCCTTTATTCAGGTTTTTATTCCACAATGCGTCAAGCGCGATAGAATTCTTTAAAATCCCCGTCGAACGCGTCATTGAGCTGGGCATTCGCATCGAGCTTTAGCGGCATAAACGAACCGCCTCCCGCGCGGCACCAGCTATTTGCCGGAAGCTTTGCGGGGGTTGTGTTTTCACGAAAGTCGATGGATGAATAGTTCGCACAGGCCCTTAACGCGAAATCGTTGCTTATATCGCTACGGCGTTCAAATTCTCGTCTTCATATAAGCGTAGTTTCTTCCAGCCGACAAATTTGCCGTCATAAAACTCAAGGTCATTATCAATTGAATGTTCATAGCAACTTCTGAACAGCTTGGCGGTACGAAACGCATGCAATTCATCGTCTGCCGTTACTTTATCGACATTGCCGACCTGAAAGGTTTTATTCTTTGATTTGCAATTGCTGACCCAAAAAACGGTATAGCAAAGATAGCTTTTATCTTTACGGTGATCATACTTGATGGTTCTGGATACCCCAGTGACACCGGTAGTGGTTTTATTTTTGGGCGGCTTAAGAAACCGTGTCTTGCTGCCTTTTAAAACGGTCAGCATCTGGTCACGCCAAGTAATGGCGGCTTTCAAGGACTTGCCTTTGTTGCCCCACAACTTATGTGAAAAATAACGACTGCTTTCTTTGCCGCGTCTTACGATGCGTACTTGGTAGCCGAACACATCGGGTTCGGTAATATGTTTATCTTTTGCCATGATAGGCCCCCATCAAACGAAGTAACTAAATGAATTTAACAGCCAAGTTAGGGCGACTAGCTTTAAGAATCTCCAGGTCATAGTTATTCCCTGACAGTATTGTAAGCCATTAATGACAAATTATGGCTCAAATTAAAATTAAAGCAAGCTAAAAAATAACAACACACTCCAATTCCCGACTAATCTGGTGTACAATTTCAGCAATCCACTGTTTCAGTGGCCAACACCAAGTTAACAGCCTTTTGTTTTTATTATTTATTGGAGATAATCAATGAGCGTATTAGTCGGTAAACAAGCACCTGATTTTACAGTTCCTGCCGTTCTAGGCGATGGTCAAATAGTTGATTCATTTAGTTTTTCCGCAGCCACTAGCGGCAAATATGCAGTGGTGTTTTTCTACCCGTTGGATTTCACCTTTGTTTGTCCAAGTGAGTTGATCGCCTTAGATCACCGCATGGACGCATTCAAAAGCCGCAATGTTGAAGTGATTGCCGTGTCTATAGACTCTCATTTCACTCACAATGCATGGCGCAATACACCTGTCAATAAAGGCGGTATCGGCCCTGTTCGTTACACCATGGCTGCGGATTTGTCGCATTCTATTTGCAAGGATTATGACGTTGAAGCGGATGCACCTGCCGTGGCTTACCGTGGCACTTTCCTGATCGACCGTTCCGGCAAAGTCCGCCATCAGGTTGTTAACGATCTGCCGTTGGGTCGCGACATGGATGAATTGTTGCGCATGATTGACGCCTTACAATTCCATGAAGAGCATGGCGAAGTATGTCCAGCCGGCTGGCACAAAGGCGATTCAGGCATGAACGCAAATCCTGCCGGTGTTGCGGAATATCTGGATAAAAATGCCGATAAGCTGTAATTTATAGCTGATTACAGTGCCGGTTTATTCGGCCTGCGTAATATAAAAAAGGCTTAGACAATTAATGTCTAAGCCTTTTTTTATTGCCAGGAAATGGGATTTAACAGGGTTGCAATCCTGTTATTCCGGTTTGCTCTGTGCGACATCTTGCGGTTCATCCAGAAACTTCCGGTAATTAATTGAAACCTTGAGTCCCGCAAAACGCCCGGCCATTCTAACCAGTTGCTGGTTTTTTTTATCAAAGGTGATTTTAACCTCGTTTAAGGCGCGATCCTCATAACCTTCTTCTATATGATGGGTTTCCAGCAGAAAACGGTAAATATAGATTTCCTGTTCCGGTTCATCCTTGATTTCAAAAGGCTCGCCCAATTGCGCCAGAACGGCCGGTTTTTTGGGCAAATCGTCGGTAATTTTTTCCAGCAATGCCGAGTTGGCTTTGAGCTGTTGTTTTTCTTTGTCGATTTCGGCGCCGCCTATCGAGCGTAACGAAACCTCTAAAAACTTGGGCGGGGCAATCGCCAGAAAAAGCGAGGAAAACGACCAGGCAATCAGGCGGTTTTCTTTGTTAAAGTTCAAATCCGAATAAAATTTCACCTCCGGCTTGATCAGTTTATTGTTGCCGTCAACCTTGCGAAACCAGTACCGCCAGCGCCTGCCATCCATCGTTGGATCATCCTGGCTGGCATAAAGCTTGGACAGGGAAACAAAATCCTTGCTGTAAAGAATGGGATCCTTGAAGCGCAAGGTGAACTCATCATTGGCTGCAACGGCAAAGTGGCGATCAAATTCATCCATCTGCAGGTAGACCTGATAAGCCCGAATCCAGTACATGCAGCCGGATAATGAACCTGTCAGTGCCAGCAGAAAAACAATGCGAAGACTGCGTTTAATTATTCCGGTTTTCATAGGATTATTTTAATGTAGAGTTTCGGAGTCATTAGCGGTGCTTTTCTGAGTCAGGATGTTTTCCACGTCAATTTTATCAAAGCGGTATTGTTTGCTACAGAATTCGCAGTTCACTTCAATGATGTCCCGCTCCTTTAGAATATCTTCCAGCTCAGCCCGGCCCATGGCAAATAAGGTTCTCTCGATGTTTGGCCGGGAGCAGGCGCAGTCGAATTCGACCGGTTCTGCGTCAAACAATCTGACTTTTTCCTGATTGAACAATCGATACAGCAGCTGCTCGCAATCCAGATCGAACAGTTCCTGCTCGGTCACCGTGTTTGCCAATATCTCGATATGTTCCCAATCAGCCTCATAGCTTTCCTGTGTCGGCAGTTCCTGCAACAATAATCCTACGGCCTGAGTGGCATTGGCAAATAGCCATAAGCGGGTCTTGAGTTGCTCGGATTGTTCAAAATAGGTTTGCAGGGCGGCGGCCAAATTGCTGCCTTGCAGCGGAACGATGCCCTGATAAGGCGAGCCATTTTGCGATTCTATGGTTAACACCAGCCGCCCTTGGCCGAACATCGCTTCTAATGGGCCAGAGCTTACGTTCCCCTTGCCTCTGACCAAGCCTCTTATTTTGCGCTGATCCGTTGCCTGGGCGACCAGCGTTTTAATGCCGCCGTTGCCTTGGGCTTGAAGGATCATCGAACCTTTAAATTTGACGGTAGCCGACAGCATGACCACGGCCGCCAGCGCCTGCCCCAGCTGCTGCTGCACATTTTCAGAGCCGCGCTGATGGTGTTTTGCCGCCTGCCAGCTGGTGGTTAATTTGACCCATTCCCCGCGTACGCCCAGCTCTTCAAATAAAAAACGGCGTAATAAATCTTGCTCTATCATGTATTTCCAGTTAAAAGTTGTTCATTTTATGACATCAGGATCATGAGTCCTTGTCCAAACAGTCTTATAAAAATACCACAGGCCATGATTTTTTCATCAAAAAAACTTATCTTACCTGAGCCCAAAAACGCCTTGCCTGGACGGAATACGCCCATGCCGGTTACCAACCGGCATTTTGTAACCGGCAACCCGATAGCCCCGCCGTTCCCGGAAAATATGGAGCAGGCCCTGTTTGGCATGGGCTGCTTTTGGGGGGCTGAGCGAAAATTCTGGCAATGTCCCGGCGTGTTCAGTACGGCAGTTGGATACACAGGAGGCTACACGCCCAATCCGACGTATGATGAACTATGCACGGGTTTGACCGGGCATAATGAGGTTGTCAGGGTGATTTACGATCCGGCTATTGTTTCATACCTGGAGTTACTCCGGCTTTTTTGGGAAGCCCATAACCCCATGCAGGGCATGAGGCAAGGCAATGACATCGGTACGCAATACCGATCCGGGATTTATACCTATACTCAACAGCAACTTGAAGCAGCACTGGCATCAAAACAGCATTATCAGGAACAACTGACTCAAGCCGGTTTTAAGCAAATAACCACCGAGATCATGCCGGCCGGCGAGTTTTATTATGCCGAGGATATGCATCAGCAATATCTGGCTAAGAATCCTATGGGTTACTGCGGTTTAGGCGGTCTGGGTGTGGCTTTTGAAGGCTGTCAGATTCCTGCGGACAAAAAAAAGGCGGTTTAAAAACCGCCTTAGAATATATTTTAGGAAGAATACAGCGCAACTTTTCAGCTATGGAGCTCTACAAGAGCCTTAAAAGTTAGGTTAATAATACCAATAACTATTGCAATATAAAATGTGACATATTGTCGCAGTTCAATTCTTGTGTAATTTATAATTAAAACTCCGATAATGTATTTAAATGCGTTATGGTTTCCTAATTTAGGATACTTCTAAAACAGACTGTTTTTATAAAAAATGCTTTCATACGCCGCACCCAAATCGGAATTTTCTGCCCGACAAAACCTGAAATGGCTGTTTATACTCAGAAACCTGATGATACTCAGCGAGATTATACTGATTGTTATATCTGTGTACGGTCTTAATATTCGCCTGCCTGAGCAGCCGCTCTGGTTGGTAATATTGTCGATAGTCGCAGTTAATATTTATACCTCGATGCGCTTGCAGACAGACGATCCGGTTACGGAACTGGAAATTTTTTCCCAGTTAGTTATTGATGTTTTTGCAATCGCAGCCTTGCTGTACCTGACCGGGGGGGCATCAAACCCTATAACCTGGGTATTTTTGTTACCCCTGATTATTACAGCGATCATGCTGCATCAATCCTACGCCTGGTATATGGTGATTTTAACCACATCTATGTATACGGCGTTAATGGCCTACAACGTCCCGCTGCCGTCGATAGAGCCTCACATGCCTGACCCGGACATGGTATATACCGATGCAAAGAATTATGCGCTGTTGCAGCAGGTTCACGCGATGAGCGACAGCCATTATTTTAATCTGCATATTTTTGGCATGTGGTTCGGTTTTGTATTCAGCGCCGGCTTGGTCGCATTCTTTGTGGTTGAGTTGGCTAAAACGCTCAAGGCCCAGGAACGAAATCTGGCTGAAGCCCGAGAAAATGCGTTAAGGGATGAGCGGGTTGTCGCATTGGGTACATTGGCAGCCAGTGCGGCTCACGATATGGGAACGCCCTTAGGCACTATTGCTATTGTGACCCATGAACTTGAGCAAGAGTACCCGGATCATCGCTTCCCGGATCTGCACGAGAAACTGCTGATCATGCAGCAGCAGGTTGACCGCTGTAAAACAGCGCTATCGGTGATGTCAGCCTCTGCCGGTGAAATGCGCGCCGAATCGGGTAGTGCGATGCTGCTGACTGATTATCTTGATGAAGTCATCAAGCAATGGCGCACTCACAAACCGACGGCAAAGCTATGTTTTTTTATTAACCCTGAAGCCACGACACAGGCAAAAATCGTAGCCGAACTGACGCTGACCCATTCAATTATTAATATTTTAAATAATGCCGCTGAGGCATCTCCGCCGGAAAAGAGCATCGAATTTCATGCATCATGGGATTTGGATCACGTTATTATCAAAATCAGGGATTTTGGCCCCGGCTTTCCCCCGGAATTAATCGATTTTGCCGGCAAGCAGCCCGTTATCAGCAAAAAACGGGGTTTGGGGGTGGGGTTATTGCTGGCCTATTCCACGATTAATCGCCTTGGCGGCAAAATTAACCTTTACAACAGCGAGACGGGTGGAGCCTGTGTGGAGATCACCTTGCCCCTTTTAAATGCAGAGAATAATAATGGCAACCCGGGACATGGATAAGCCACGGCTGTTGCTGGTGGATGATGATGAGACTTTTTGCAAGGTGCTAAAAAGCGCCTTAGAAAAAAGAAATTATGAGGTGTTGGTCGCTAACGAGGTCAAAACCGGAATAGCACTGGCCGAACGTTATCTACCCGAATATGCGGTGATTGATTTACGTATCGGTCATGAATCAGGGCTGGAGCTGGTGAAAAAACTGATTTCTTTGGATGATAATACCACTTGCGTGATGTTGACCGGCTTTGCCAGTATTGCCACAGCGGTTGAAGCCATAAAGCTGGGTGCCACGCATTATTTAACCAAGCCGGCCAACGCGGATGAAATTGTAAACGCCCTGCATAAAAATGAAGGCGACTCATCGGTCTCGATTAGTGAAAATCCGCTATCTGTAAAGCGTCTGGAATGGGAGCATCTACAAAAAGTAATGATGCAGCACGACGGCAATATTTCGGCTGCTGCCAGGGCGTTAAACATGCACAGGCGCACGTTGCAAAGGAAACTCGATAAAAAGCCGGTCAAAGAGTAGGTCATTAAAGTGGTCAATAGCCAATCTTGCTTTTTTCATTTGACCTTTTTAGCGCCTGTTCAGGTTTGCGCAATAAACATGAATTTTCCTAATCCCGGCAACCTGATTTCAAGTCCCTATGTTCTAAGCGACAACTTTTTATGGTCAACAATATTTTTTGTCGGGTTTATGCTTCCATTAGCTTTGTAAAAATATTTTTATTGATTTTCAATGTATTGCTATGCGGCAACTTGTTTTTTTTAACGGTCAACAACCTTTCCTGGATTATGAATCCTGGCGCAATTGATGTTTTTTTATTTATAGTTTTGACACAATGCTGTATCTCATGATAAAAAGTACACTGTCGTTTATTACTTAATTCGACAAGCAGCTCAGTAAAGTAATTTAGCTGAGTGGCCCCTTTGAGGAAAGGGAATAAAACAATATAATATAAACTCTCGAGGATTTTAAAATGGCTGAAGAACAAGAAAAAGATAACACATGGTTGATCGCTGGCGTTGCTATCGCTGCTGTTATTGTTTTGGTTGTAATGTTAAAACAGGACGAAACTAAGCATTTACAAAGCGGCGCTGTTGCAGCAAGTAATGCTGAAATCGACGCGAAATTAACTCAAAGAAAAACCAGCAACAATACTGGTAACGTAGGTAACTAAAATAAGACCCCCCGTTATAAAAATAACGGGGGGTGTTGTTAGCCCCGGTTAATTTTGTATTGCCACGTTCTATCTTGAATCTACAACTGCAAGTCCTCCTTACACAGGCAACATAAAGTGCCGATCCTGAATCGATAAACTCCTATAAAAACATCCCTAGCATTTCAATGTATGCATGAATTGAGTCATTGCTGGGTTTCGATTGCCGTAACATCCACGTAAGTTTTTTAAGCGTTAGCTAGGAATCTTTTTCCAGCAGCTGAATTTTTTCTTCCAGCATTTTTACCCTTTTCAATAGCTCAGGTAGTTTGCTGATCGCTATCTGCTCTTTATAAGCAGTCTTCTTATCTTTTGCCGGACTGCCGAAAACCTGTGTGCCTCCCTTGACATCGCCCGCCACTCCGGAGCGCGCCATGACTACAGCGCCGCGACCAATCGTTACATGATCTGCGATACCCGAGCTTCCGGCCAGAATTGCATAGTCCTCAATGTTGCAGGACCCGGATACTCCTGTTAAGCCGCACATGATGACGTGTTTGCCGACTTTATTATTGTGCCCGATCTGCACGAGGTTATCGATTTTGCTGCCCGCGCCTATTAAGGTGCTTCCCAGTGCGCCCCGGTCTATGCAGGTATTGGCGCCAATTTCGACATTGTCCTCGATAACCACATTGCCGACTTGGGGAACTTTGACATGCTGGTTGTTTCTGAACTTATAACCGAAGCCGTCAGCGCCGATGATGGCTCCTGAATGAATAATGACATTATTGCCGACGACCACATCGTCATAAATAACGGCATAAGGATAAATTCGGCAGTTGTTGCCTATTTTTACATTTTTGCCGATATAGGCGCCTGCATGTATTTCGCTGCCGTCGCCTAAGCATGAGTCTTCGCCAATGATGGCGTAAGGCCCGATATACAACTCATTGCCTAGCGCTACATTGGCTTCAAGCACTGCCTGCGGCGCAATCTGCCGCCCATAAATCCTGGCAGGGTGCAGTAATTCGACAGCCTTGATAAAACTGAGTTCCGGGTCAGTGCAACACACAAGCGCCATGGTTTCGGGTACATTCTCAACGCTGAAGCCTTCCGCAATAAAACAGGCGGACGCTGTTGAATCCTTGATATGCTGGGTATAGCGGCTGTTGGTCAGCTGCGTGACTTGGCCCTGATGGGCAGAGGTAATATCTGCTGCTGAATGGATGGTTGCCGATGGATCGCCGCCTTCAATCCGCGCACCGCAAAAATCGGCAAGTTCTTTTAATGTAATCGACATATTGGTCTCTGCTGTTATTTTGAATAGCGCCAAAACAGTCGGCACGTTGTTGAAAATTTAAGTTTAGTTTAACAAATCCAGTAAACAACCACATTACCTGTGTTGGGCTGCTGGCTGGAATGATAAGGAGTTTCAATGTAACCGATTTGATTTTGTTTTTCTGTTTTCCAGCGCTCAAATGTCAATTTTGATTAAGCTGCCAGCGTCCCGACTTGCCGCCGTCTTTTTCCAGTAACCGGACGGACTGGATAATCATGCCCCTGTCTACGGCTTTGCACATATCGTAAATGGTCAGTAATGCAATCTGTGTGGCGTTTAGCGCTTCCATTTCTACGCCGGTTTGGCCGTTGGTTTTTACGGTGGTTTGGCAGCGTATCCGGTTGCTATCGATTTCCGGGTTCAGTTGGATTTCCACATGGGTTAGCGGCAACGGATGACAGAGCGGAATCAGATCAGCTGTTTTTTTGCTGGCCATGATACCGGCTATTCTCGCTATAGCCAGCACATCACCCTTTTTATGGCCGCCGTCTACGATCAGCTTAAGCGTTTCCGGCTGCATTTCAATATAGCCTTCGGTGACGGCTGTACGCTGGGTGATCGCCTTTTCGCCGACGTCAACCATGTGAGCTTCACCGGATTGATTAAAGTGGGTTAATGCGGTCATTTTTCTGTAAAATTAGCAGTGAAAGAGGCGGAGGCATTGCATTATAACAACTGCCGGTAAAGAAAACTAAAAAGGCGATTCACCGGTTGCTCTTGCAATGCACCTCGTGTCTACTTTATTTGTTGTGATTGAGTGAGTGACTATGTCAATTAGGGTGCGTTATTTTGCCAGCTTGAAAGAAAGCATTGGCCGTTCGGAGGACAATTTGGATTTTGCCGGCTTGGCTACAGTCGGCGATGTATGGCGTAGCGCCAATCCGAATAAAGCGCTTCCGGATAATAGTTTGGCGGCGGTGAATATGGACTATGTTGAATTGAACAGTGCGGTTAAGGACGGCGATGAAGTGGCTTTTTTCCCTCCGGTGACCGGGGGCTGATTATGGACATAAAAATTTGCGCGGAACCTTTCGATCCCTGGCAGGAAATCCAGGCGCATCAGTGTTCGGCAACGGACATGGCCGGAAAGTTTGGCGCAACCAGCATCTTTATAGGCACGATGCGCGATTTCAATGAAGGCGATGACGTTAAGGGCATGACGCTGGAACATTATCCCGGCATGACCGAAAAGCAGCTGGAAAAAATCGTTGCCGAAGCTGTGCGGCAATGGCCGGTTATTGACGCGTTGGTGGTGCACCGGGTGGGCGATATTCTGCCTAATGAGCCGATCGTGCTGGTGGCGGTATGGACATCGCATCGGGGTGGTGCTTTTGATGCGAATCGATACATCATGGAAGCGTTAAAGTCGAGAGCGCCTTTCTGGAAAAAGGAACTGTTAAAATCCCAAGCCGAGCGTTGGCTGGTAAAAAATACCGACGGTTATCTTTAACTGCCCTGTTCCCATTAGCTTTATAGGAAATACCTGAATGCAGGGATCATTAAGAAAAATGCACGCCCGGCTGGATCGGGACAGGTCGAAGCCGGTTCAGTACGAATTGCCGGTCGGGG